>Ga0315273_10002747_pt1 | contig 20936 bp, 24 predicted proteins | sample YL17G02_0_MG_FD_205753 | JGI IMG/M metagenome (GOLD analysis project Ga0315273, IMG submission 205753) | Sediment microbial communities from Yellowstone Lake, YNP, Wyoming, USA - YL17G02_0 | ecosystem: Environmental > Aquatic > Freshwater > Lake > Sediment | place: USA: Wyoming | collected... | reverse complement strand
AACTGGTTCGCCCTTGATGGCTGCCAAAGCAATCGAGGCTTTTTGCTTTGGAGTGTATGATTTTTTCATACTTTCAGTGTATCACATCCATCTAATATGGTTGTCTAGATTTGCCAGTCCATTATACCTTCTCTGTATAAACCTTGACTTCCTTAGTTACTTTATCAACGATTTCGCTTGATTTGCTTATTTTATTTATTGATTCAGATATTTCCGGAGATTTGAGTCTGCTATATTGGATTAAATCATTTTGATATCTCGTAATTTCCCAGAGTTCTATTGGGAGATCTCTAAAATTTATTGCTTGTTGTTGATATTTTGAAAAAGATGGAGAAATAAATATTACTCTTGATTGAGACCAATCAACATCATCTTTTTTTATACTCATGTTGGTATTTTCATTATATTCCAAAATAAAGTCAGCTTTGTTATTTAACACTAACGAAAGATAAGCGTATCCCTGATCTATTACACTAAAATTTTTGTCTCTTTTATATTCTATAATAACAAAACTCTTGCTATCATTATCAAAAGCCAATGTGTCAAATCTTAAATTATGTAAAGTTAATTCTTGATTTTATAAATTTTAAACCAAAAACATACTCGAGATTTTTCTCTGTAACTGCTTGGATATCTTTTTCTAATTTAAAATAATCTTCTTTAATAATTGATAACTTCTGATTTGTAAAATGATAGAGTGCCATATTTTTTTTACTTTAAATTAAAACCCTAAAAAATCCCCTTTATCTTTCCGATAATATCGATTTTCATCAAATCTCTAAAAGTTATCACTACCATTAAAGAAATTAGCAGGAAAAACCCGACCGTATGAATCATCTGCTCTATTTTTTGCGTCACCGGCGTGCCTTTTATTTTTTCAATCAAGATGAATAAAATTCTCCCTCCATCTAGAGCCGGAAAAGGCAGGCCGTTGATGATAGCCAAATTGATGCTGAGGAGCGCTATAAACTGGAGAATATACACCAGACCCAGTTCGGTCACCTGTTTGGAAAGGATGGCAATTCCGACCGGACCGGAAATATCCAGAACAATTTTTTCTCCCACGAAAAGATTTTTCACTACTTTGGCGATAGTTACGATTATCGTTATGAATAAATCATAAGTCGTAATCGCTCCCCTCACGAATGATTCATGGATGGGATAACTGATGATCGCCGTTTTGACCAGCGAGACGCCCAGTGCTCCTTCATCGGATGGATAATCCATCCGCGGTACGCCTTTAATTTCCAGGATTTGAGCTCCTCTTTTTATTTCCAAAATTATTTCCTGACCCTTGTTTTGACTGATGAAATCCTTGACGGCTGAAACGCCCAAGAATTTTTTATTGCACACTTTGGCTTGATTTTTGCACATCACGATCTCATCGCCTGCTCGCAAGTCGATCTCTTCCGCCGGACTTTTCGACGCCACTTGGGTGATCTGGACTTTGGAATTTTTCCAGCCTACATTATCTTCGACCGCCTGCGGAGCGCCCAAAGTATAACCGATTGAAATCGCAAACCAAGCGAGAATAATATTCATCGCTACTCCCGCTCCCAAGACCTTGATCCGCACCCAGACGGATTTTCCGGAAAAACTGTCCGTCTCATCCTTTTCACTACCATCTTCACCTTTGATCTTCACAAAGCCACCTAGCGGGATCCAATTACAGGAATAAATCGTATTTTTTGAATCAATATGCCGATTCCCGAAAACCAATTTCCATTTTTGAGTTTCTGCGTCTTTTACCACGCCGAAAATTCTCGGGGGAAAACCGAATCCGAATTCATCCGCCTTGATCCCGTTCTTGCGGGCTACGATGAAATGTCCCAGTTCATGGACAAAAATAAGAATGCCCAGAATGACGACAAAAACCAATGCTGTTATCATAATAAGTATCAACTTTCAACTTTAATGCCTGTTTTCCAGACAATCCTCGCTGTCCAAAACGGTCAATCAGAAAAGTTTTTTGTTTCAAAAAAATTTAATGCTTAATTTTCAACTTTTTGCATCCCAAACCTACAATTCAAACTAAATCGTCATTATTTCTTTTTCTTTCTTGTTTGCCATTTCTTCAATTTTCTTGTTATATTCATCGACGACTTTTTGCAAAGCATCTTTTCCCAGGAACTTGTCATCCTCTGAAACCACTCCGCTTTTTTCCAAATTCTGGATCTTTTTCCAAATTTCTTCCCTCACATTTCTCACCGAAACCCGGGCTTCTTCCGCTTTCTTGTGCAGGAACTTCACCAATTCTTTACGACGTTCTTCCGTCAGCGGCGGAATATTGATGCGGATGACACTGCCGTCGTTGTTCGGATTGAACCCTAAATTCGCTTCGCGGATGGCTGATTCGATGGCCACCAAACTGTCGCGGCTCCACGGCTGGATGACCAGCAGGCGCGGTTCGGGCGTATTGATGCTGGCTATCTGAATAAGAGGAGTCTTGCTTCCGTAATAATCCACCATGAGACCTTCAACCAGCGACGGATTGGCTCTTCCTGTCCTGATTTTTCCTAATTCCGACTTAAAATAGCTAATTGCTTCCTCGAAAATATTGCGTTTTTCTTCAATAGCTTGCTTATACATATTGATTTATTGATTCATAGATAATTACTAAAGAATGAAATCAATTAGTTTTTCTAAGTCCGATATAAACGATATTTGAATCGACAGGATCATATATCATCACTTCCGCCGATTTTCCGACATTTATCTGATAGGTTGACCATTGTACTCCCCCATCTTCCGAACGATAAACCGCTTGCGCGCTCACATAAATTATTTCCTCGGAATTTCTCGGATTGATGGCAACTCCCTTGATGGGAAATTTTTTGGAGCTCTCCAGAAGATTGAGCCCTTTCCAGTCATCCCCGAAATTTTCACTTTTTGCGATGCCGCCGCCCAGTCCGACATACAGCGTTCCGCTCTTGCTCGGATCAACAGCGATAGAAAATAGTTGGCTAGCAATTTCCGACTTAGAAATTTTTGAAGAAATGTCTTCAAAACTTTCTCCTCTATCCTTCGTTCTTAAAACGCCTTTCCCGAAAATTCCAAAATACACGACGCTATCCGAATTGGAATCAAAAGAAATATCGACCACCGGACCGCCGACTTTATGCAAGTTTTTCCAAGTCGTTCCTCCGTCTGTCGTTTTGAAAATCATCCCTTCACTCGTTCCCGCATAGAGCATGAGAGAATTGAATTTGCTCATGGCCAAAGAAGAGATGACTGGTCCGTTGACCGGCTCCGAATAAATCTCTTTCCAATCTGTCCCGGCATTTGCACTTTTGAAAATTTTCGCCCGTCCGTTCCAAATTCCGCTCACGATCAAATTCTGGCTATTATTGAAATCCACGACCAGACCATAGATTTTCTTTGAAATAAAATTAGTCCTTCTCCAATTTTCTCCTCCATTCTGGGAAACCAACATTCCGTCTTTTTCCGTTCCCAGATAGATTTTCTGATTATCCAAAGGATCAACCGCTATGGACAAAACATTCGTCGCAGCAATGCTTTTTTGATTGTCAATTCGATCCTTCGCCTCCCAATTTTTTCCTCCATCGGATGATTTGAGGATAGCACCGCCGCTTTCTCCTCCTTCGCCACTGTCTAGAGTACAACCCATTAAAACAGTGATGAAAATAATAAAAAAGATAATAGTGATAATTCTTCTCATAAATGTATCTGAATTGTATCTTAACATATTAATTTTATCTTAACATAAAAATAAAACATTTCCAAGCTATTTGGCTATTGCGCCACTATTGCGCCACTATTGACGAATAACCTATTTCTAGTACAATAAATAGTGTCCTTTTTCGGGCATTTTTAAATTACTTAAAAAAAGTCAATATTTTGCATAACTTGATATTTCTGATTTAAAAAGGGTCTTGATAATTCAAACTAAAAATCCACGGGTCGTTAGCTCAGTTGGTAGAGCAGTTGCCTTTTAAGCAAACGGTCGCAGGTTCGATCCCTGCACGACCCACCGGTCAATAAAATCCTTTCGAGGATTTTTTTGATTTCGTTTATTAGACAAAATCGCTATAATTCTATATCATTAATTTTATGGAAAATATAGGCAGAAAAATATTTTTTTGGTTTCTGGTCGCTGTTTTTTTACTGATCACTCCAACCATCATTTTCTATTCTCTCGGTTACCGTTTCAGCTCTGATCGGGGAATTTTCATTTATTCCGGATCTGCAACCATTTCCTCCAATCCCAGACAAGTCGATATCGCCATAGACGGAAAGAGTATTAGTGGAAAACTACTAAACCGGCTCAATAATTCCTACCACATAGGTGGAATAAGTCCGGGAGAACATATGCTGGAAGTCGGTTCACCCGAATTCAACACTTGGTCGAAAAAACTTAACATAAACAGCGGCGTATCGGCCGAATTTTGGAACGTGCTTCTGACGCGAAAAAATTATGAAAAAAAATCCATTCCCATCTCTTCCATAACCAGAATTTTTCTCATACCTTCCAAAGATCTGGGGGCTTATGTCCAAGAAGAAAATGGAAAATTTTCAGTCGGTGTATTTGATCTGCAAACATTGGAAACCGATACGATTTTTTCTTCGACCGAATTCCGCTTTACCGACGATGAGAAAGAAAATATGGAATGGTCTCCTCAAGCCCATAAAATAATCATTCCCGCTCTCTCCATTAAAAATGAAAGCAAGTATTATTTCATCGTCAATATCCAAAATAAAGAAACAACCGACTTAAAATCGATTGTCGGAAGCGGATCCTTTCGCGGCGTCCGCTGGGATCCGAATCACAAGGATGTTATTTTTTATATTGCCGACAACAACCTTCTTCTTCTTAATCTTAATCAGCCAGATACAAAAAAATTAATCGCTGAAAATGTTTCCAGCTATGATCTTACTCAAGGAAAAATATTTTATTTCCAGATGCCCGGTGGGATGATTTATTATTCCGATTTGGCTGGAACAACGGAACCAGTCCAAATCACTACTTCTTTCCCAGAACAGATTTTTTCCGACCAGTCCTATAAACTAGTGGCTTATGATGAAAAGCGTATTGCCATCATCAGAGACAACAAAAATCTTTATATCTATAATCAGGGAGACAAAGATACGTATTTTTATAAATTGGGAGAAAATATCAAAGGTGTTCAATTTTCCGATGACGGGAAAAAACTGCTCCATTGGAGTCGGAGAGAAATGTACATTTATTTCACCCGCGTTTGGGAAGTTCAGCCGTTCCGCAGCGAAAATGAAACATTGGATATCACTCGCTTTTCGGAAGAAATCAAAAATGTGCAATGGGAAAAAGATTATGAGCATGTCCTCTTTTCCGTCGGTGATAAAATAAAAGTTGCAGAACTTGACAACCGCGGACAAAAGAATATTTTTGACGTCACTTCTTTTGATAACAACAATCCCGCAATCGTGGAAAATCATCAAGACAACCAGCTTTTCTTCACTGAAAAAGACGCTCAAGGAAAAACAGGAATCAGCGTCATCAAATTTCCCGAAAAAACCGGATTATTCTAATCAGACAGCAATTATATATCTTTTTCCGTTTCTGATTATTTTATATCTTTCTTTTTCAAGCAAATTTTTCTGATTGTTTATTCCGCCCGGATATTTTTCATTCAGTTAATACCCGCTTTTGAGAGTCCGCCACTGGAGTGGTTTTTTTCTTTCCTTCCGCGCGTTCTTCCTTGGCGGCATAAGCCGCAATCCAAGCAAAAATTCCCGAAGTCAGCGGACAGCAGATGTCGGTTCGGTATTTTCCGGCAATTTTATTCCTTATTTCATCGATTGTGATCAATTTTCCTTTCGGCACTTTGGCCATGATATCATTCACATCCATCGGCGATGGAATGGCCATTATGCTTCCTTTCCAACGCTTCTTTGTGCTACTTTTGAGTTTCACGATTTTCGGCAGATTTTTGCTGTCATGCAATTTCTCCATTGCAGTTTTCTTTTTTTGTATCCCATATTTTTGATTCTGAAAAAAATTATTCAACTTGCATTTATGGAAATTATGCTCACCGGGAAATTTTTTTCTTTTTTTCCACTTGCCTTACCCGAACTTCATCCATGCCAAAATGATGAGCAATCTCATGCCAGATGGTTCTTTTTATCATTTCGTTAATTTCCTTTTCACTATTCGCTTCCATTTCAATCGATTTTTGAAAAATTGTTATCTTATCCGGAAGAACTGAACCATAATTAACTCCTCTAGCGGTTTGCGGCACGCCTTCATAAAGCCCGAATAGAGTCCAATTCTCCCGTATTTTCAATTTTTTTCTTTGCTCTGCTGTTGGTTCATCTTCAACCACGATCGCCAGATTATTCAGTTTCCGCAAAAATCTTTCGGGAATCGCTTTCATCCCGCTATTCACCATCCTTTCAAATTCCTGGCGATTTATTTTATACATAAAAATATTTATTGAAATACCTCCATTATTTTACTCCAAGACAGGCGTCAAGTCCAACTTTAAAAAACATCTTATTCAGATGTTTTTTACACATAGAAAATATTTAAATACTATCTTTTTGCCCACTGCGTCGCACTTCTTGCTCCTTGAAACCTTGCGGTTTCAATACTTCCACTCCGGGAAAACTTAGGTTTTCCCGACCCCTTTCCTCACATTAGTCAAAAAGATTATTATCTTTTTGCCCACTGTGGAGCTCGTCTGGCTTTTTTGAGTCCTGGTTTTTTACGCTCCACAATACGCGAGTCGCGAGTTAATAATCCTAAATCCTTAAGCATTTTTTTGAGTCCGGCATCAAATTTCACCAGCGCTCTGGCAATCCCCAACTGACAGGCCTCCGCTTGGCCTTTTACACCGCCACCCCTGACTAAAATAGTGGTTCTGAATTTTCCCGTCATTCCGCAACTGCGAAACGGTAAAATAAAAATGTTTTGAAGATATGGGGTTGGAAAATAATTTTCTAATTTCTTTCCATTGACCAGAAAATCATCTTCTGTCAATTTGTCATCGGCATAGATTCTCACTTGCGCGATAGAAGTTTTTCTTCGACCGACAGAATAAAAATAAGGATCTTTCTTATCTTCCCTTTTTTCATCTTTTTTCGTTTCTTTTTTACTCTTCTTGATTGTTGCCATATCCATTAAAAAAAGTTAATGTGATTTTTAAATTATTTCTCAATGACATTCTTATGCAGATGATTTTCATTTTTATAAATTTTCAGCCGCAACATCATCTTCTTGCGAAGTTTATTTTTTGAAAGCATCCCATAAACCGCCTTTTTCACCACTTTCCGAGAATCCCTTTTCATCATTTCTTCCAAAGAAAGCGACGTGATTCCGCCCGGATAGCCACTGAATCGATGATAAATTTTTCCCTGCATCTTATTGCCAGTCACTTTTAAAATATCGCTGTTAATAACCACGACGCCGTCTCCCCCGTCTACATTCGGCTTATAATCAATTTTATTTCTACCGCTCAAAATCTTGGCGATTTCCGTCGCCATTCTACCCAAGGGTTTTTTTCCGGCATCAAATAAATAAAATTTCCTCTCCATAATTTTATACAAATTCAATTATCGCCATTTTCGCGCTATCGCTTTTTCTCGGCGCCAATTTAATCACTCGCGTATAACCACTTTTGCGGCTTTCGAATTTTTCTAAAAACAAACCATTCAATTTTTTGATGGCTGTCTCCGGAATGTGTTTATGAAGTTCCCGCAGAGTTGCCACCTTTTTGTCCTCAATCTTGGTTTCTTTCGCCTTATTGATAATCCTATCGATATAATTCTTGGTTTCCTTGGCTTTAGCTTCAGTCGTTGTGATTTTTTCATGCATAATCAAACTCCCTAAAAGCATTTTTATTAGCGCTTTTCTTTGTTTTCTTACACGGCTGAATTTTCTTCCGGTCTTTCTATGATTCATAAAATCCTGGATGATAAAAATTATTTTTTTTGCTTGAGATTTAATCCGAACTCGCCAATAGCTTTTTTGATTTCCTTGATTCCTTTTTCTCCCATTCCCTTAAGGTTACTAATTTCTTCTTCCGTAAGCTTCACAATATCTTTTATTTTAGAAATATTATTTTCTTCCAGAACATTCAAAGTTCTGTTAGAAAGATTTTTCAATTCCGTCATTTTTATTTTCAGCGGATCAATTTCTTCTTCAACTGTTTCTTTCTTTTTTTCAATTTCTGGAAGCATTTTTTCTTCGGCAACTTTATTTTCTTCTTCTGTTGAAATTTTAACCAGACTGGAAAATTGTTCTATCAGGATTTGGACGGATTTCAAGAAGGCTTCTTGGGGAGTGACGCTTCCATCAGTCACAATCTCAAGAGTGATTTTATTGAAATCGGTTTTTTTTCCCACTCGCATATCGTCTATCGTATAATTGACGCGTCTTATCGGAGTATAAATCGCATCAATGGCAATTACACCGATTTCTTTATTTTCTCGCTCTTGTTGCTCTACTGGAACATATCCCAATCCCCTAGAAATTTCCAATTCCATCTCAAATTCGGCCTTCTTGTCAGTCACTGTAGCAATAATTTGATCCGGATTGACCACTTCCACATCGGACGGACATTTGATATCTTTAGCTGTAATTTTTCCTTCTTCTTTTTTATGCTTCACATTTATTTTTACCGGCTCGTCACTATACATCTTGAAACGGATTTTCTTCAAATTAAGAATAATCTGAACCACATCCTCCATTACGCCATTAATAGTGGAGAACTCATGAGGAACCCCTTTGATTTTTACCGCTGTGATTGCCGCGCCTTCCAGCGAAGAAAGCAATACTCGGCGAAGAGCGTTTCCTAATGTCGTTCCATAGCCCGGATGGCATCCGAAAATTTCAAATTTCCCGGAATTCTCATCGAGTTTAGTGAACTTAGGTTTTTGGGGAAGATGTATTGTGTACATATTTTTATTAAATTTTTTTAACTTATTAAAAAAGAAAAAAATTATCGCGAGTAATATTCAACCACCATCTGTGGATCTACGCTGATACCGATCTCTTCGCGGCTCGGTACCGCCAAAATTTTTCCTTCCATTTTCTCCACATCAAATAAAATCCAATGAGGAACATCTTTTTTATTTTTCAAAACCAAAATTTGATTTTTAAAATAATTATTATTAATTTTTATCTCACTGACACTGATGATATCATTCACCTTCACTCTAAAAGAAGGAATATCAACTTTTTTTCCATTTACTTTAAATGCTCCATGATTTACCAGTTGGCGAGCCAGAGTTCTGGATGAAGCAAATCCTAAGCGATAGACAACATTATCCAAGCGCATTTCCAGACGAGCCAAGAACAAATCTCCAATCACTCCTCGTTTCTTATTCACTTCATCAAAATGATGACAGAATTGTTTTTCCATAATGCCATAAATCCTTTTAATCTTCTGTTTCATTGCCAATTGACGGCCATATTCACTAAGTCCTCGAGAAAAGTTCTTTCCATGAGCACCCGGCGGATAAGGTTTTCGCACCATCGCGCATTTCGGAGATCCACAACGATCACCTTTCAAAAAAAGCTTTTCTCCCGTTCTTCGGCATTTTTTACATTTTGAATCCAAAGTTCTCGCCATAAATTTATACTTATAGATTTTTTTACCAATTCTGAAAATTTTCTGAAAAAATTACAAATTAATGCCCAATCATACTCTTCTTGGTTTTCGTGGTCTGCAGCCGTTATGAGGAATTGGTGTAATATCTTTAATAGAATTTAAATTAAATCCTTTATTCACAAGAGTGCGAATAGCCGCTTCTCGTCCGCTTCCTATGCCTTTCACATAAACATCCAGTTCAGCCACTCCATATTTCTTCACTTTTTCACAAACATCTCCAGCCACTTGAGTCGCAGCATAGGGAGTTGATTTTTTTGCTCCTTTAAAACCCAAAAGACCTGAACTCGACCATCCCAACACTCCCCCATTCAAATCAGAAATTGTGATAATAGTGTTGTTGTAAGTGCATTGAATATGAATCTGGCCTTTTTGGATCTGGTGTTTGATCTTCTTTTTCTTCTTCTGCTGAACAGCTTCAGCCGTTTCAACCGTCTCCTGCTTCACTGCTGCCGAACCTTCCGCGCCATCTATTGTTTCAGCTTCCGGAATAACTGGTTTCTTTTGTTTGGTTTTCTCTGCCATAATTTATGAAAAAAAATTATAAACCTTATCTCAAATCTATGTCTTTTCGACTGTTCTTCGACCACTTCCCATTGTTCTTCTGACATTGCCACGTACTGTACGAGTATTCGTTTTTGTCCTTTGCCCACGTACCGGTAAATGCTTGATATGACGGATACCACGGTACGATTTGATTTCCTTAAGACGCTTAATATTCATCTTTATTTCATGTTTAAGTTCTCCTTCCACTTTATATTTCTTTTCTACTTCATTGCGAAGATTATTTGTTTCAGTTTTCGTTAATTCCTTGGTTTTCTTATTTTCCTCAATCCCAAGATCATTGAGAATCTTTTTACTGGTGGAAAAACCGATGCCATACACATAAGTCAGCGCCACACTAATAATTTTTTCATCAGGAAGATTGATACCAGAAATACGTAACATAATGTTTTATCACTTATAAGCTTTTGTGCAAATTATCCTTGTCTTTGTTTATGTTTAGGGTTAGAACAAATCACATAGATTTTTCCTCTACGTTTGACTATTTTGCATTTTGCGCATATTTTTTTAACCGATGTTCTAACTTTCATGATACATTCAAAATTATTTAAAAAAATATTACATTCGCTGAACAATTCTTCCCTTAGTCAAATCATAAGGGCTCATCTCCATGATAACCCGGTCACCCAACAAAAGACGAATGTAATTCACTCTTATCCGACCAGAAATATGAGCCAGAATTTCATGGCCATTATCCAGTTTAACCCGGAAAGTCGTGCTTGGCAGTGTTTCCGTGATAGTACCCTCCATTCGTATTAATTCTTTATTTTGTGCCATAATCTACCAAGGGAATATAAAAAATAGAGGATTCTAAGTGTTCACATCATTCCTAATGCTTGATTAACTTTCCTCACAACCTCTATTTTAAAAAATATAAATATTTTACAATAAACTTAACATCATCTTACCACGCCTACAAAAGTTGTCAACACCCGCCGTAATTTGTGACACACCCTGCCGTAATTAGCATATATCAATTGTTTTTTCTGCTGAAATACCAGTCATAGACTTCTTTCGTCACCGGCACCGCGCTGGAATGCCCTTCTCCCCCGCCTTCCACCAATATCACCATTGCGATTTCGGGATCATTGAAAGGAGCAAAAGAAACAAACCAACCATGGGTTTTATTTTCTGTTCCAAATTGAGCCGTTCCGGTTTTTCCTGCTACTTCTACCGGAACTGTTTTGAGATCTTGTGCTGTTCCTTCCGTCACTGTTTTCCGCATGCCTTCACGAACAATGTCGATGATTTCGGAAGAGGCAACTGTCTCGTTCAATATTTTCGGGTCTATATCTATTATAATACCGTCATTCTTTTTTATTCGGCTTACCAAATGAGGTTCAAATAATTTTCCACCATTAGCAATGGCCACAATATAATTTGCAATTTGTAACGGTGTCGTTAAAATGTATCCCTGGCCAATGGACGCGTGATAACTGTTTCCAATATACCATTTCTCTCCGATTTCTTTTAATTTCCATTCTTCGCTGGGAATAAATCCATCACTTTCCCCGAAAACGTCAATACCGGTTTTTATTCCCAGACCAAAAGCATTTTCATATTTTTTCATCCGGTTCATTCCCAATCCTGAAATACCGCCATAACCTCCGCCTATAGAATAAAAATAAACATCACAACTCTCTGCGATAGCTTTCTTAAGATCCGTAACCCCATGTGTTTTCCAATCTCTGAATTGATATTCACCAATTCTGATATTGCCATTACAATTGACAGAAGTTGAAGGCGTAACTACGCCTTCTGAAAGCGCCGCAACGGCTATCAACGGTTTTAATGTCGATCCCGGAGGATATTCTCCCGCTAGAGCTCTATTAAAAAGCGGCTTTTCCGAATCCTGGATCAGTTTCACATAATCTTCCTGGGAAATTTTTCTAGAAAATAAATTATTGTCAAAACTGGGAAAACTTACCATCGCCAACACGTTGCCGTTTTTTGGATTAATCGCCACCGCTGCCGCAGTACGCGTTTGAGTTTTTTCCAGCATCGTTGAAAGGCTATCAAAAATCTTCTTCTGTAATTCCGCATCAATATTCAGAATAAGGTCGCTTCCCGGTTTAGGATCGATAATACCCCGCTCTTTTTTTACATTTCCCAAAGAATCAACCTCAACCTGAAGCGTTCCATGCACTCCCCGAAGATATTTTTCATAGGATTTTTCCAATCCTTGTTTTCCAATGTAATCAGTAAGCAAATATTCTGGATTATTCTCCAATTCTTTTTTTTCTATCTTTCCCTCATAACCAAGAACATGAGAAAATATAACACTATCGGCATAATCTCTTATGGCCGTTTTTTCAATCCTGATTCCCGGAAAATCCCGCATATTTTCCATTAGCAACAAAGATTCATCTTGAGAAATATTTTCCTTGAGCAGGAAGGAATTGAATGAAAAATGATCAATATTTTCAATTTTTCCTAAAATTTCTCCGCTGTTAACATATAAGATTTCGGAAATTTTATCCGCTATTTCCTTTTTCTTTGAAAGATCGGCTGGCAAATCCGCTGGAATAACCACTGCATCCATACTGGGAAAGTTATTCACCAAAATAATTCCATATTTGTCAAAAACTTTTCCCCGAGGCGCTTTGATCACAAGCGAACGGATACTGTTTTCTCTGGCTATCTTCTGATAATGCTCCCTTTGGATTATATTGATATAAAAAGTTTTTCCCGCTAACACAGCCAAAAAAATCACGATCAACCACCAAAAAAAACTTAATTTCTTTTTTTCAAAAGGCATTTCTATCCGTAATGATTCTTTTTCAGTTATGGAAAATATATGGTCTTCAATTTCCATTCCCTTTGAAAATACTTTCTTTTTAATTTTCTTATCCATTATCATTGCTATATGGATTATTAAATTTTTAATTTATATTCACCGAAATAAAATATAGCCCTTATTTTCCGAAAAAAATAAAAAAATATGAAAAAAGCCGTACAATTCAAAATAATATCATATTGAATTCCCTTCAAAAATACGGGAATTTGAGAAAAGATATAATGACTATCCGCTAGTCCTGACATTATCCGAAAAAAAACAGTCGATATCAAAATTAATAAAATCATGGACAGGATGCTCAAACCGCGGTTTTCCATATGAAAACGTTTGGAAAAAAAACTGGTTCCAAATGCGATAAAAACCAAAATGACAACATTGACACCGATAGCATAAAAAAACAGCAGATCACAGACAATTCCCGCGACAATAACCCAGCCCAAGACATTCGCAAATCCGAAAATGACTGTTGCGGCTATGATGCCAACTAGCACAAGATTTGGGGAATGTTTAAAAACTGCCATTCCGCTTCCTTGAACAATGACCAACAAAATAATCAAGAAAAATAAGAGAAATTTCTTTTTCATCAGCGATTAAATTCTTTTATGATGAACAATTGCCTCAAATTGGAAAAATTAATCGGCGAAACAACAATGGCCTGCTGAAAGAGTTTGTCTTGGGACATTTTCACTTCCTGTACTTTTCCTATCAGCAATCCTCTCGGCACATGGCTTCCTAATCCGGAACTTATCACTTCATCTCCAACATTGATGGTTTCCGTTGGCAAAATCATATCTAACATGAGCCCTAAACCATATTGACCCTTAATGATTCCTTTAGCATCCGTTTTAATGTCCATCGCATTGATAATGCTTTCCGGATTGGTGATTAATATGATTTTTGAAGTAGAATAATTTGTTTCCGCAACTTTTCCCAGAAGAATCCCATTGGAAACAATTACCAGCATTTCTTTTTTCACTCCATCTTTTTCTCCCTTATCAATTTCCACCCAATTTTCCAAATTATAAGGATCTCGGCTGATAATAGTTGAAGTGATGAGCGTATATTTTTCCCTCGGGAGAAGATTAACTTGTTCTCGTAGAAAAATATTTTCTTTTTCCATATCGGATAACTTCGTATTCTTGCTCAAGAGTTCCAGATTCTCTTTAATAAGCCGACTATTCTCCTGTTTAAGTTTCCAAACTGACGCGAAAAAATCTTTTACTGCGTAAATTTTATAAACAACGTTGTATGTAATCTTTTGGATCGGCGTTATCGTCCATAAAAATACGGCTCGTACCGGATTGAAAAAATTATAAGGATTTAAAAAAACCAGCAGTTCGAAAATGGCTAAAACAAAAATGACTTTCGCCAATTTCGAAGAAAAAATATAAGATCGGTATTTCATAATTTATGTTAATCCAATGGTTTCAAGTATTGACTTTCTACCAAAACACTTCTCAGATTTTCAAGATCTTCCAAGACAATTCCTGTTCCTCGCACCACTGCCGTCAATGGATCTTCCATCATACGCACCGGCATTTCCGTTTGATTGGCGACTAATTTATCCAGACCACGGATAAGGCTTCCTCCTCCGGCCAAAATGATGCCTTTCTGCATAATATCCGCCAGCAGTTCCGGCGGCGCGTCTTCAATAACTGATTTAATATTGTTGACGATAATTCTGATTGAACGTGATATCGCTTGACGGATATTTTCATCTGTAACCAGCACTTCCTTCGGCAAGCCGCTAATTAAATCTCTTCCGCGAATCGGCATGGAAAGCGGTTCTTTCAAAGGATATGCGCTTCCAATGGAGATTTTTATTTCTTCAGCTGTCCTTTCTCCAACCAAAAGATTGAATTCATCCCGACAGTAACGCACAATGTCTTCATTCATCTCATCTCCAGCCACGCGCAAACTTCGCGCGATAACCACTCCTCCCAGAGAAATGATGGCTATTTCAGAGGTTCCTCCGCCGATATCCACGATCATATTTCCTCCCGCTTCCGTCACCAAAAGACGTGCTCCGATCGCCGCCGCCATAGGTTCATCGATGAGATACGCTTCTCGCGATCCGGCGTTCATCGCCACGTCAATGACCGCCTTTTTTTCCACTTCCGTAATTCCCGAAGGAATGCCAATAAGCACTCTGGGACGCGGCAAGATGGAAAACGATTCTTTATGAACTTTTTCAATGAAATATTTAAGCATCTGTTCCGTCACTTCAAAATCGCTCACTACTCCATCCACCAGCGGACGGATAGCAACAATATGCCCCGGGGTCTTTCCAATCATTTTTTTTGCTTCTTTGCCGATAGCCAAAATATGCCCGGTCTTCTTATTGATAGCCACGACTGATGGTTCATTGATAACAATTCCCTTGCCTTTCACATAAACCAAAGTGTTCGCCGTTCCCAGATCGATTCCGATATCCTTGGAAAAACTGCCGAAAATATTTCCACTGATGATTCTTGAAAGATGCTTGATTTTTTTCCACATAAAATTTTTTAAACTTCCACTCTCGTTGATAAATAGCACGAACGGACATTTTTATAAAAAACAAAAAATAATCATCTGATGATTTTTTTATTCCCCTTTGTATTTTATTTATTTTTTTCCTTTATTTAAACTTTACCCTACCAAAAAGAAGCTATCTCTATGTATCGTATCCCGAAATCGCGCTTGTGTCAAAAGGAAAATTTGCTTTTTCTATCTGTCCAAAAACGCTTGAACTTCTCTGATAACTTCCTTTCCGTTCGGATAGGTAATGCGCGCCAAAGCCGGCTCATATTCAAGCCATTCATAACCGATATGCTCCGAAGATAGTTCCACTTTCTCCAACTTTGTCTCAGCCAGATAATAAACCACATTTTTGCTTACTGATAATGCATTTCCCTTTTTCTTCCTTTTTTCTATTTCGCCGCCTTTGGCCTGATAGAAATAACTGATTTCTTTTCTGAATGAAGGCATGATTTCAATTTCTTTTATTCCGGTTTCTTCTGCCAGTTCTCTCCGCAGTGTCATCTCGTCATTTTCCCCTTTTTCCTGGTGACCTTTGGGAAAATCCCAATGCCCCGCTTCATAGTGAAGCAGGAGATATTTGAAGCTATTGCCGTTTTCTCGGAATACCACCGCACCGACGGATTTTTCGAATGAAACCATATGGAAAACTTTATCATTTTCTCAATCATATCATAAAAAAGAAAAAAGTCCCTCGACGCTTTGCGCCAAAGGACTTGTAAAAGTTTTTATTCAACGGGAATACTTATTCGCAAGTAATCCCAAACCTAAACTTGTCACACCTACACCCATAATCATTTCATAGGTGTGCTCGTAGAATAACTTTATTAAACCAAACCCTGGCGGAGGAAAAAAATTCCCCTGCCAGGAAAATGCCCTAACAAACTCATTCATTCCATCACAAGCATGGATTTGCCATACCCACAGCATCGCCCATCCAAGCAACAGAGCTAAAGCTATGGATATATGCCCAAACATACAACTTACTCCTGCTCTCACATTCTCCCTCCTCTCAGTCATCATTAACATTCCTTTTTTCATTTTCTTCCTCCTTTTTTTTAGGGTTTTTTGGATTTTTAAATTATTTAAAATAACTACGATTTTTTATTATAGACCATTTCTACAAAAAAGTCAAACGGAAATTATACATTTCGCCAAAAAATTCCGGTTTTTTCCGCATTTTTTTAAAAAATATTTCCCTTTGCGCAGATCTTTTGATAGATTTATCCTGATGCACTTTGCTACCAAAAAACATTTCAACTCCCCACGTCGAAACCGCTAATTAACCTGCATAAAAAATTACGAATAATTCAAACAAACTCCGTTTTATATCCAAATAAAACAAGCTATTTTCCGCAACACTTCTTATATTTTTTGCCAGAGCCACAAGGGCAAGGATCATTTCTTCCGACTTTATTGGCATTAATAAGCGGCTGTGATTTCACTGTTTCACTCTGGCTTCCTCCTGACGATTGCATTTCCCCGACTGATCCGAACTGCTCAAGAGAATCGTCCGCTCCTTTAAATTTCCAATCAGTTTCCGGCTTTTTCTGCTCCTGTTTTTCGGTGGAAGAAACAGAGATCCGGAAAATCGTGTGGACGATCGTCACCCGGATATTTTCCATCAGATGCGAAAAGAGATTGAACGCCTCGCGCTTGTATTCAACCAACGGATCGCGCTGGCCATAACCGCGCAGTCCTATCCCTTGGCGCAGATAATCGATCTCGTCCAGATGATTCATCCATAAGGTATCAATCGTCTGAAGGATGATCATTTTCTCGACTTGCCGCATCGCCTCCGTTCCAATTTCCGCTTCCTTTTGATTATAGTGCACCTTGGAAAGTCCGATCAGATATTCAACAATCGAACTGATTTTTTCCACGGTATTTTTCGCTTTGTCATCGTTGATTACTTTGATCTTTTTCCTGTCTTCATCCTCCAGTGGAAAAATGATCCCCACTTCGGAAAAAATTTCCTTCAGGTTCCATTGGCTTTCGTCTTCGACACAATGCACAGAAACGATTCGCTCCAATTGTTCTTCCACATGGTCGAAAATTTCGTTTTTTAAATCTTTTCGCTCGAAAATTTCTTTTCTTTTCTTATAAACCACTTCTCGCTGCTTGTTCATCACATCGTCATATTCCAGCACGTGTTTGCGGATATCGAAATTGAAACCTTCTATTTTTGACTGTGCGCTTTCGATAGTGCGGGAAATGATCATATTCTGGATTGGCTGGTCTTCCGGTAATCCCAAAGAATCCATCATCCCCTTGAGTTTATCTCCCCCAAACCTCCTCATCAATTCATCTTCCAAGGAAACATAGAATTGAGACATTCCCGGATCCCCTTGGCGTCCGGAACGTCCGCGCAACTGATTGTCAATCCGCCGCGCTTCATGCCTTTCCGTGCCCATGATAAAAAGTCCTCCCGTTTCCCTGACCCCTTCACCCAGTTTGATGTCGGTGCCGCGGCCGGCCATATTGGTCGCGATTGTTACCGCCCCTTTTTGCCCGGCTTTTGCCACAATTTGCGCTTCTTTTTCATGATGTTTGGCATTCAGCACTTCATGAATAACTCCTTCTCGCTCTAAAAGCGCGCTTAAATATTCAGATTTTTCAATGGCAATCGTACCCACCAGCACCGGCTGGCCTTTTTTATTTATTTCCTTGATTTTTTCCGCGATGGCTTGAAATTTTCCTTTCTCCGTCTTATACACGACATCCGACAAATCTTTTCTGATCATTGGCTTATTGGTAGGAATTTCCATAACTTCCAATTTATACACCTTGAAAAATTCTTCGGCTGAAGTCACCGCCGTTCCGGTCATTCCTGAAAGTTTCAAATACATCCGGAAATAATTCTGGAAAGTGATCGTGGCCAAGGTTTTTGATTCTTTCTGAACTTTCACGTTTTCTTTGGCTTCAATTGCCTGATGCAACCCGTCGCTATATCGCCTGCCTTGCATCAAGCGTCCCGTGAAATCATCCACTATGATCACTTCGTCATTTTTCACGACATAATCCCGATCGCAATGAAAAAGAATCTGCGCTTTGAGCGATTGTTCCAGATGATGTACGTAATTGATTTTTCCGGTTTCATAGATATTGCCCATCCCCAGCATCTCTTCCACGCGGGAAATCCCTTTTTCCGTCAAAGTCACCGCCTGCATCTTTTCATCCACTTCAAAATCGTCTTTCTCCTTGAGTCGGGGCACGATGCGCGCGAATTGCTGATAGAGCCGCGTTGATTCCGAATCCGGCGCGGAAATGATGAGAGGCGTGCGCGCTTCATCAATAAGGATTGAATCCACTTCGTCCACAATCGCAAAATTCAGCTCGCGCTGAGACATCTGTGAAGAATCCTGCGCCATATTGTCGCGCAAATAATCGAATCCGAATTCATTGTTCGTCCCATAGGTGATATCCGCGTTATAGGCTTCTTTTCTGGTCATCGGTTTGAGGTTTTGCATTTCTACGCTGACTTCGTTCGCGTCAACAACGTTTGGTTCATATAAAAAAGACGCTTCGTGGATGATGCAAGCCGTGGAAATTCCCAAAAAATGAAAAATTGAACCCATCCAATTGCAATCGCGTCTGGCCAGATAGTCGTTCACCGTCACCACGTGCACACCTTTGCCTGATAGCGCATTAAGATAGACCGGCAACGTTGAAGTCAGCGTCTTTCCTTCTCCCGTCTTCATTTCGGTAATTTTTCCTTGATGGAGGACTATTCCGCCCAGAAGCTGAACGTCAAAATGTCGTTCATTGATGACGCGATCTCCTGCCTCGCGGACTACCGCAAAGGCCTCGGGAAGCAGATCTTCCAATGTTTCACCCCGAGCCAGCCGATCTTTGAATTCTTGGGTTTTATTTTTGAGTTCTAGATCCGACAGTTTGGAAATCGAATCGCTGAAAGAATTTATTTTTTCCAACGTTCCCCGCAATTTTTTGATCTCCCGCTCGTTGGAACCGAAAAGTTTTTTGAATATGCCCATGGTTATGCAAAAACAAGAAAAGACGCGGATCATTCGCTAAATTTCTTGCCCAAATTTATCTTGCTTTATCTTACAGAAAAAAGCTCTCTTCGTCCACTCTTCAATAAAAAGCCGACGAAAAGAGCTTCCGCTTCGGAAATTGGCTAAAATGCTCCTCCGCTGGCATACAAAACAAACATGCCTGCCGTAAGAGCCGTAATCAGAATGATCGCCACGCCCAACTCGGTTTTGATTTTTTGGTTCATTGGTTTGTTTGACAACTTATTAATGATTATTTTGCTGTTTGAATTATGCCATAAATAAAATTTTTGTCCATTTTTCTTTCATTTCATATCCTATCTTAAGAATTTTATCTCAAATTTTCCTTGAAAAATAAGCAAATTATGAATTTTTGCAATATTTTCCCAAAAAGAACGTATTATGTTATGCAACATTTATCCACATTTTACACTTGCCACAATTTTTTATCTATTATATAATTTTTAATGTAAAAAAAATATTAACAACAAAAGGATTCCAAGGGGGAAAGCTTAGCTTTGGGATCCGGATGTTAAAAAAAATGACACAAAATGAAAATGAATTGGATAATCAAGATAAAAACCACAAAATCCAGTTCTTATGTGACATGATCAACAGCGCGGAGCGCACCATCCAAAGCGCTAAAGCGATGCTCCTGCAATTGGAAGGAAAAAAGAAAACCGGCCGCAGAAAAAAAACAGAATCGGAAGCAGAAGAAACGATAGTTGAAGGAACATTTGACGGACAGCTAATGAACAGCATTGATGGAAAACAATATCCGGTACCGGCGAATTATGCGTCAAAATCAAAACTCGTCGAAGGAGATATGTTAAAGCTTATCATCACTCCTGACGGGTCTTTTATTTACAAGCAGATCGGTCCGATCGAACGGAAACATGCTCTCGGTATCGTCAGCCAGGATGAAAACGGAAATTATTACATCATTGCCAATGGAAAAACCTATCGAGTGTTGCTGGCTTCCATCACTTATTTTCGAGTCGAGCCTGGCGATGAAGTAGCTATCATTCTTCCGCGCGACATTGATACTTCCTGGGCCGCTATTGAAAATATCCTTCAAAAAGGAAGAAATAGGATGTGGCAAGAAAATGGCGCGAAATTCGGCATTGATAAAGAAATAGAAATCTGGAAAAAAGAGTTTAAGGAGTCCCAAAAAGAAGAACCGCCAAAAAACAGCGCCATAGTTGATGAATGGACATCTAACATAAAAGAATTTGAAGATGAAATCAAAAGCGACTTATCTAAATAATTTTTACTTCATAAAATTGTAAACAACGCTAATTTAACACATAAATTGTTAGAAATTAGAGCGTTGTTTATAAAATTGCAGGATAAAAATATTCAATCAGTTTTTCCATCGGTGTCAGATTATCAATTCCTTTGTGTGGCTTCACAGTATTATAATAATTCACAAATCGG
>Ga0315273_10002744_pt1 | contig 20941 bp, 17 predicted proteins | sample YL17G02_0_MG_FD_205753 | JGI IMG/M metagenome (GOLD analysis project Ga0315273, IMG submission 205753) | Sediment microbial communities from Yellowstone Lake, YNP, Wyoming, USA - YL17G02_0 | ecosystem: Environmental > Aquatic > Freshwater > Lake > Sediment | place: USA: Wyoming | collected... | reverse complement strand
TTGGAGATCGCCCTGTAACTGCCGGTGACGATTTCATCCCCCTCCTTGAGCCCCTCGACGATCTCGATCAGGTTCTCGCTTTGGATGCCGGTCTTGACCTGCCTGGCGACCGCCTTGCCCTTCTCGATCGCAAACGCGATCTCCACAAAGCCGTCCTTATCGGGCTTGTAGCGTGCTTCCGCGGCCTTGCGATCCTCGCCCTTCAGGGTGAGTTGGTCCACCGTTCGGACCGCGACGCTTTGCAGCGGTACGCTCAGCGCGCTCTCGTTGGTCTTGGTGACGATGTCGGCGCCGGCCGTCATCCCCGGGCGGAGTGTCTTGGGGGGGTCGGTGATGCTGATCTTGATTTCGAATTCGGTCTTCTGGTCGGAGGTGCCCGCGCCGGTGGCATCGGCGCTGTTCGCGATTTCATAGACAGCGCCCTTCAGCGCCTGGCCCGGCAGGGCGTCGACCTCGATTTCGGCAGCCTGGCCCATCGCGAGGGAGACGATGTCGTTCTCGTCCACCTTGACCTGGGCCTCCATCTCCGAGAGATCGGCGATCACCATGATGACGTCCGCCTGGAACTGGGAACCGAGGGCGATCTCGCCCTGCTCCTTGTTCAACTCGCTGATCGTCCCGGCCATGGGCGCGTAGATGGTGGTCTTCGACAGATCGTCCCGCGCCTGCCTCAGGGCGGCCCTGGCCTGTTCCACCTGATCGAGAGCGGACTTGTGCCGCGCCACTTCCACCTGGTGCTCGGCCTGCTTGGCGTCGAATGCCGACTGCGACTCCAACCCCTGGGACAGCAGTTCCTTGGATCGGCTGAATTCCTTCTCGGCCCTATCCATGTTCTGGCGAATCGAAGTGGCGTTCGCCTGGGCGGCGCTGACGTTCGCCTCCGCGCTCTCGACCGCGGCGACAAAGCGTTCCCGGTCCAATTCCACCAGGAAGGCGCCCTTCTCGACCCACTGCCCCTCGACGACGGCCAGCTTCTTGATCTTCGCGCTCACGTCGGCGCTGATCTTTACCTGGGTCTTGGGTTGAATCTTTCCGGTCGCGCTGACCTTCTGCACGATCTTCTGCCGACTGACCTTGGCGGTCTGAACTTCCAGAGTCTCGCTCTTGCGGCCCCGCAGAGCCATGCCTGTCACGACGCCTGCGACCACCACGATCGCGGCGCCGATGAGTATGTATCGCCTCTTCATCTTCATTGCCCAGCCGCCTCCATTCTTCTATTCCCCAGGATGCTGAAAAGACGTTCGGAGCACGATGAGAATACGGGGGAAGCGTACAAAAGGTTACCGCGCTCTTCGGCTTCGTGGGGTGGGGGGCCCCTGCGGACCGCAACTGCCTTGAATCATTACATCTACGGATACGCGTTCTTCGCCCGCAGGGCACACCGCGTTGCGGCGGGACTCCAGGAAGCGTAGACTGATTATGTCCGCTTGCATCGTCGAATACAAGTCCGCGAGGTGCGTCATGCGCTCCCATCGTCCGAGGTTCGCTAACCTTCCAGGAAGCCTTCTTCCAGCCTTTTGCGCCCTATTGTTCCTCGGACTCGCGGGTTGTGGTCGAGAGGCTCCAAACGCTCCGGTCGTCTCGAGCGCGCAAGCTCTGGGCACGTCATTGGCCGCCGGGCCGGCGCCCGCAGGCGCATTCTTCCCGCTCGCGATCGGCAATCGATGGCACGCGGTGGCGGAGAATCACGTGCGAGTTGAGCCGATCGGGGGTGGGCCGCCAATCGAGGAATGGACATTTCACATGGACATGACGCGAGTTCTGATCGGCACCGAAGAACGGTCCGGCCGCGCGTACACGGTCGAGGAGGAAACGACGATCGAGACAGGCGGCCTAGGAGAGCCTGGGCCCTGGACCTTTGTGAATTGGACCCGGTATCGGCAGGACGCGACGGGTCTCTACGTGGCGGATGTGGCCACGAGCGAGCCTCCGGTTCTCGACGCGGGGTCGGGGCAAACCGGCTCCGTCGCCTCGAAGCAGGGGGCATCGGCCGCGCGGCGGACTCTCCCGGCGGGAATCTCCGCGCGACTTCCGAAGGCGGAACGCGACGCGTACGCCATCGCATGGGAGCGCCTTCAGGCGCGCATGGCGGACGTACGATCGCTGGCACGCTTCGATGCCGCGACCGTGGGGCCTCCGGGCGGCATTCTCTCCGGGGAAATCACTCGGCTTCGCTACCCACTCCATCCCCGAGCCGCTTGGGTGATCCGCTCCGAGCCGCTATTCACCTCGACGGTAGAAGCCGCCGAACCTCTCGATCTGCCCGCGGGGAATTTCCCGGCATGGCGGATCCGGCTGGGCAGCGGATTATTCGGCCCAGACGACACCGCCCATGTCTGGTACAGCCGATCGGGCCAACTCGCGCTCCGCTACCATCTCGTCGGGATCGCGACCGATATTGATGGGAACGAAATCGGACGGTTGGTGGCCGACTGGGACGAAGTGTTGAGCAACCTCGCGCTGGTGAAGCCCTAGTGCGTCTTCCGGCATTCGGGATATCCGCGGCGGCTTTGGTTCTGGGCTTCGCCGCCGCGATCGTGTCCCCAGCCGCCGCATCCAGCAACTACTCGCTCGCCAACGACGTGGTGGTCGACGGGCCGGCCAGCGAGATCTGGCGGCTGATCACCACAAAGGACGGAATGGAATCCTGGTTTGTTCCGCATGCCGAGATCGATCTGCGCGTCGGCGGGATGATGCGCACCAATCACGATGCGAATGGAAAGATCGGCGATGCCGGAACCGTCACCAATCGCATTCTCGCCATCACGCCCCGGCGGCTGCTCTCGCTTCAGGTTGCCGGGACTCCAAGCCTGTTCCCGTTCCGCGAGTCGGTCGAGGGCACATGGTACGAAATCTTCCTGGACCCCCTCCCGCATGACCAGACGCGCGTTCGGTGTGTGGGGCACGGATTCGGAAACGGCCCCATGGATTTCGCCGCCCGGACATTCGTCGACAGGGGCAATGTCTGGGCCTTGGGGAAGCTGCAACAGGTGATGGCGGACCGGAAGGCCAAACGAGCGGTAAAATCCAAGTCCTGAGCTAGGACTTTCGGAAGATCGATGTCAGCCGGCGGTAGGGGCGTTCTGCCTGCCGGCACGCGCCCGCAGACTCTCCCACTGCCGACGAATGCCCCGCTGAATCACCTCGATCGCCACCTTCGATTTGACAAATCGTCCCTGCTCCTCGATGAAGGAGTTGAGGGCCTCCTCGGAGAAGCGCGGCTCGATGTTGATGGTCCACTCGTGCCCGTCGACGATCTCGATCACGGGGTAAAGACCGGCGTCCACGGCCAGGCGAATGAGTTCGATTCCCTCGGAGGGCTCGGATTTCCACCCGGTCGGGCACGGCGCCAAGATGTGAAGAAAGCGGAACCCGTGGCCGTCCAATCCAAGCCTCAGCTTCCGCATCATGTCCTCGGGATGGCCCATGGAGATCGAGGCGGCATAGGGAATGTGATGCGCCGCCATCACCCCGAGAATGTCCTTCTTGTCGACGCTCTTGCCGGTGGGGGTCGTCGTCGTGGAGGCGCCGAGCGGCGTGGCCGACGACCGCTGCCCGCCCGTGTTGCCGTAGATCTCGTTGTCATAGCAGATGTACAGGATGTTCTCGTTGCGTTCGGCCGCCGCGGAGACCGTTGCCAGGCCGATGTCGTAGGTCCCGCCGTCGCCGGCGAAGCACAAGACGCGCGTATCCTCGCCGTTGGCCTCTGCGACGCGCGCCATGCCGGTGGCGAACGCCGCGGCCGCCGCGAAGGTCGAGGCCACAACCGGGGCGCCGTAGGCGCTGTAGGGGTAGGGTCCGGCCGTGACGATGCCGCAGCACGCGGGAATCACGAGCTGCACTTTTCTGTCCGCGATGGCGCGGCTGAGCATGTTGAGCGCGATCGACATCCCGCAGCCGCCGCAGTTGGTGTTGCCCGGGCGCAGCAGAGGCGACGCGCGATCCGCCGCGGTGTGGGCGGTCCCGCCCAGGATCGGCTCCTTCACTCGCCCGCCTCCATGAATACGGGGTCTCCGGCCTTCTCGCGTCCGGCGAGGTCCTCGATGATCCGGGTGATGTGTTCGGGGCGGATGTCTCCGCCCCCGAGGCCGACGATGTAGTCCTGGATGACGGCGCCGGAATCGCCGAGGCCGCGAAGCTCGCCCCAGACGATGCCGCCCAGCCCAGGGCACAAGTTGCGGTCCACGACCGCGATCCTCTTCCGGCCGGCGAAATGGGAGCGCAACAAGACCTCCGGCAGGGGCCGGAACATGCGCAGACGGAGGGCTCCCGCTTTCACGCCCGCCTTTCGGGCCACGTCCACCGCGGTGCGCACGGTGCTTGCGGTCGTGCCCATGGAGACGATCACCATCTCCGCGTCGTCCATGAGATAGGGCACGACAGGATCGGCCGGGCGTCGCCCGAAGGTCCGCTGAAATTCGTCCTGAACCCTCGCATACACTCCGAGCACGCGCCCCATGGCCTCCATGTGCTGCTTCCGGTGCATCTCCGTCTGGTGGGGGAAATCGAGCCCGCCCACGACGCGCGGCTTGTCGGTCACCTGATGCGCGAGCTTCAGAGCCGGGAGAAACGCGTCGACGGCCGGCTGATCGGGAATATCGGTCATCATCATCGTGTGCGAGAGGACGAAGGCGTCCTGGCACACCATGACGGGCAGAAGGACCTCCTTGTCCTCGGCCAGACGGAAGGCCAGCAGGATGGAGTCGTGGACTTCCTGGTTGTCCTCACAGTAGAACTGGATCCACCCACCGTCGCGCAGCATCAACGTGTCGCCGTGATCGACCCAGATGTTCCACGGAGGCCCGAGCGTGCGATTGACCGCCATCATCACGATCGGCAGCCGGTAGTACGCCGCGGCGAACACGTTTTCGGCCATGTACGCGAGCCCGTTGGAGGAAGACGCGGTGAACGTCCGCGCGCCGGACAGAGATCCGCCGATGCAAACCCCCATGGCGCTGTGCTCGCTCTCGACTCGGACCACCGAGCCCTTCTCGATCTCCTCCGCGCACAGTTTCTCGATGCATTCGGTCTGGGGCGTGATCGGGTAGACCCCGCTGCAGAAGCCGCGCGCATTCCTGTTCGCGCGCGCCGCCAGCATCGCGGCGGCGGCCGAGGCATGGTTGGCGCTGATCAATTGCATGCTCATGAGGGCAGCATCTCCATCGCTTCACGGGGGCACTCCACGACGCAGATGCCGCACCCCTTGCAGAAGGTCAAGTCGACGTCGTAGCCGGACGAACTGCGCGTGATGATCCCCTCGGGACAGTAGATCATACAGGTGTCGCAGCGCGTGCAGTGGCCGCACGAGAAGCAGCGGTCCGCCTCGCCGGCGTCCGGCATCCCCAGATTCGCCTCCGCGAAGCCCCCGATGCGCTGAGCCACGGGCGCCTGGTCCTCCACCGTCGGCCGGCGGGGAGCAAAGTGGTCCAGGCGGATGGCGGTGACCGGGACGGCCGATGCCCGGTCGGGCCGGACGAAGATGGTGGCCGCTTCGCCCAGGGAGGCGAGGGCGCGCCCGGCGGCTCGCCTGCCGTCGCCGATGGCGTGCGCCACGGTTCCCTCGCCGGTGGCGAAGTCGCCGGCCACGAAGATGTTCGTCTCGCCCGCCGCCGTGCGCACGCGGCCCTCCACGATTTCGCCGCCCTCGGGCAGGAGGCCCATGTCCGCCGACTGGCCAAGGGCCAGCAGCACGCGATCGCAGTCGAGCCGCGCCGTGCGGCGGCTCACGACAGGGCGCCGCCGTCCGGTGTCGTCGGGTTCGCCCATCTCCACTTCCGCCAGTTCCACCGCCAGGGCGCTCCCGCTGATGTGAAACGCCACGGGTTGACGCTGGAAGAGGTACTGGATCCCCTCGCGATCGGCTTCCTCGATCTCCTCGCGGATGGCCGGCATTTCCTCCCTGGATCGTCTGTAGGCGACCGTGACCCTGCCCGCTCCGGAGCGAAGCGCGCTTCGGGCGCAGTCCATTGCGGTGTTGCCTCCGCCCAGGACGACCACGTGGCCCTTCAGAGGGGAGCCGCCCTCGAGATTCACTCGGTGGAGAAAACGAATGCCCTGCTCGATGCCGGCCAGGTCCGCGCCGGGGACGTCCAGCCCGCGGAGCCGGCCAAAGCCAGCGGCGACGATCACCGCGTCGTACTTCGTTCCGAGGGCCACGATTCCAGGCCGGTCGAGGAACTCGCCGCAGCGGGCCTCGACGCCCATTCCCAGGATCGCGCCGATCTCGCGGTCGATCACGTCGCGGGGGAGACGGTAGGTCGGAATCCCGGTGCGCAGCACGCCACCCAATTGCTTCTCGCCCTCGAAGATCGTCGCCTGATGCCCGGTGCGCGCGAGCTCGTACGCCGCGGTCAGGCCGGCGGGGCCGCTGCCGAGAATCGCGATCCTGCGCCGCGTTCGAACGGGCGACCCCTCGGGCACGGCCGCCGGGGCGTGATCGCCGATCCAGCGCTCCAGAGCGCGGATGTTGACGGCGCCGTCGTACTCGCGCCGGTTGCATCCCTCCATGCACGGGGCCGCGCAGACGCGACCGCAGACAGACGCCAAAGGCTGCGTCGGCGCCAGGATCTTTGCGGCGGCGGCCTCGCCTTCCTTGAGAACCGTTTGGATGAACCGGACGACATCGTTCCCGGCCGGACACCACGCGTTGCACGGGGCCAGGTGGTCGATGTACTGGGGCACCTGAGTGCGCCACGAGCCGGTCTTCAGCCCGGTGGCCGCGCCCTCCACGTGCTCCGTGAGCGGAAGAACAACCGCACCCTGGCCGACGGGGGCCGAGACCGGTCGGACCGCCTCGCCGGGCCGTGCCTCGCCGAAGACGACGCTCTCGTACGCCTCCTTCGCGGCGGCGAAATTGCCGAGCAAATGGAGGCTCCTGTACGCGCCCTCGAGCGCGTCGAGGGGCAATTCGAGCGCACGGGCGAAGGCTCCCGCGATCGTGGTGTTGACGATGACGACGGAGCGCGTGCCGATACCGTGCTTGCGGGCAATCGCGGTCGCATCGATGGTGGCCAGGCGGAACTTCCCGAAGCGCTTCGCGTATGTTCCTGGCGGCTCGGGGGTGTTGATCAGCAGAAGCCCGCCGGGCGCCAGCCCTGCGACCACCTCGTCACCGAGCAGGGTGGGGTCGAGCACGAGCAGATGGTCGGGGTTGTAGACCTTGTTTCGATTGGTGATCGGCTGATCGCCGACGCGGGTGTACGCGCGGACCGGGGCGCCGGAGCGCTCCCCGGCGTAGTCGCCGAAGGTCTGAACGCTCTTCCCAAGCCGAGCGTAGATGGCGGCGAGGATCTTGGCGCAGGTAACGCCGCCTTGCCCGCCGCGTCCGTGGAGCCGGATTTCGAGTGGCATATGCTACTACCATCGCCGACCGGGCCGGGGATGTAAAGGGAGGAGCGCTGCCCGCCGGCAGGGTATACCTCCGGCCCATTTCCCGGTGTATCGCTCCAAGGCTATAATCCAGAGCTAGCTCGGTCCCTGGAAATCGAATATTCTCTCCTCGGAGGGTCGGCCAGTGTCGGCCCAGCGGCGTTTCACACCATGCGGGCAGGAGAGAGACAATGCCGAAGTTCGTGATCGAGCGCGAGATACCAGGAGCAGGGAAGCTGTCTCAAAGTGAGCTTCACGGCATAGCCCAGAAGTCCTGCAGCGTTCTCGGAAAGCTCGGGCCGCAAATCCAGTGGGTGCAGAGCTACGTGACCGACGACAAGATCTACTGCGTCTACGTCGCTCCGAACGAGGAAATGGTTCGCGAGCACGCACGGCAGGGCGGGTTCCCGGCGAATCGCGTGTCGAAAGTCGCCACGATCATCGATCCCACCACCGCGGAAGGATAAGCCCGTAGACTTGACCACGCTGCGGTGGACGCTGCCGCACGGCGGGAATCTCACGACCAATACTGCTATCATCACGACCAAATGAGCGAAGCGCTCGCGGTGCCATTGATCATTCAAGGTGGGATGGGTGTCGGGATTTCGAACTGGCGGCTTGCGCGCGCGGTGTCGCTCAAGGGCCAGCTTGGAGTCGTCTCGGGGACGGGGATCGATTCCGTGTTCGTGCGACGGCTTCAGGACGGCGATCCCGGCGGACACATGCGGCGCGCCATGCAGAAGTTTCCGATCCCGCGGGTCGCCGCGGACGCGCTCCGCCTCTATTTTCGCGCCGAGGGCCGTCCACCGGACGTTCCCTACAAGGTGCTTCCCAAGTACAGGCAGGTTGTGAGCAAGGTCCGCCAGCAGCTCACCATGCTCGCCGCCTTCGTCGAGGTCCACCTGGCTAAGGAGGGGCACGCGGGGCTCGTGGGGATGAACCTCCTCACCAAGGTGCAGATCCCCAACCTGCCATCGCTTTACGGGGCGATGCTGGGCGGCGTGGATTTCATCCTCATGGGAGCCGGAATCCCTCGGGAGATCCCCGGGGCGCTCGATCTTCTCGCGCAAGGCCAGCCCGCCTCGCTAAGGCTCGATGTGGAGGGGCCCCCCGCAGGCGCGGTCGAGTACCTGAGACTCGATCCGCGAGAGCACTGGAACGGTGAAACGCCTCCGGAAGTCCGGCGCCCTCAGTTTCTCGCGATCGTCGCGAGCAATTCGCTGGCGATCGTCTTGGCCCGTAAAGCCTCCGGCAAGGTCGACGGGTTCGTCATCGAGGGGCCGATGGGTGGGGGACACAACGCACCTTCCCGCGGCGAGCTGCGATCCAACGAGCGCGGGGAACCTGTGTACGGATTGCGCGACGAGGTGGACCTGGAAGCGATGAGGGCGTTGGGGTCCCCGTTCTGGATCGCGGGTGGAGTAGGGTGGCCGGAACGATTGCGACAAGCGCGCAACGCCGGGGCTGCCGGCATCCAGGTGGGGACACTCTTCGCGTACTGCGACGAATCGGGCATGGCCGAGGAGATCAAGCGTTCGGTCCTGGCGCACGCCGCGCGCGGCGAGGTGGACGTCCGCACGGACTCACGCGTGTCGCCAACCGGCTATCCATTCAAGGTGGTCGACTGGAGCGCCAATCCCGCCGCGGGGGTGGTTCGCGAGCGTATCTGCGACCTGGGCTATCTCCGCTCTCCGTACTTCAAGTCCGAGGGGAAGATCGGCTATCGCTGCGCCGCCGAGCCGGTCGATGCGTTCGTCAGCAAAGGGGGCACGGCGCAGGACACCGAGGGACGGAAGTGTCTGTGCAACTCCCTGATGGCCACCATCGGGTGCGGGCAGGTTCGCGCGGATGGGTGGGTGGAGCCGCCATTGGTGACGAGCGGCGTGGATCTCAAGTTGATCTCGGTCTTCCTCGCGGGGCGGTCGCGCTACTCCGCGGCCGACGTGATCGACTACCTCACCTAGAAAAGCAATCGGGGCGGCCCCTTTCGGAACCGCCCCGTCGCATGCAGTGCGTCTCTTGGTCCGTCGAGGCTAAGCCTTGCGGACGTTCGCCGCCTGAAGTCCCTTGGGTCCGCGGACGATTTCGAACTCCAGTCGCTCGCCTTCGGCCAGCGTCTTGAATCCGTCGCCCGAGATCGCCGAGTAGTGAACGAACACGTCTTCGCCACCCTCTTGCTGGATGAATCCAAAACCCTTCGACTCGTTAAACCACTTCACGGTTCCTACAGCCACTGTTTGCTCCTTGCTCACTGGGGCGCTTGCCCCCACTTACCGCCCTCTCGGGACGGCCGACCCTGCCCATTTGGCGGGGCCTCCGGGCGACGATTTGCCCGGATACAGTAAAAGCCGCAGGTTGCTTCCCCTGCGGCAATGGTTCGCGTTTCTGCGCTACGTACGACCGCCAGGCAACTTCTTGAGAAGAGTATCGGCGATCGGGGTCCGGATGTAAAGCGATTTTCGCTCCGCCTGCCGCGGGCGGGGGCCAGCGTCATTCGTGGGTGCCGCTAAAATGGCCCACCATAATGTGTTGGGATGTGGTCAGGCTTCCTCTACGGACGGCGGCCTGGCGGTCCTGCCGGCGAATCTGTATCGTCATGCACGTGGGAACCCAGCAGGCCGCAGCCAGAGTAACGTTTTCGCCCAACTCCGAGGCGACGTTCGTCGAAGACGTCAAGCGCAGGGTCGCCGATTACTTCGCCACGAGGCACTTATCCCCGAAGGCCAACGCCTCGATGGTCGCGAAGACCTTCATCCTGCTGGGGGGGACCTTCGGAGCGTACGCCCTGATTCTCAGCAATCGGTTTTCCCCGTGGCAGATGCTCGGCCTGGCGATCGTCATGGGCGTCGGTACCGCGGGCTTAGGCTTCGGCGTGGCGCACGACGCGCTGCACGGCGCTTACTCGTCGCGCGGTTGGGTCAACAGGGTCCTCGGATTCAGCTTCGAATTGATGGGCGCCAACGGCTACATGTGGAAGATCACCCATAACGTGATCCACCATACCTACCCCAACATCCAGGGGCTGGACGAGGATCTGGAAGTCTCTCCGCTTCTCCGCCTCTCGCCGCAATCGGAGCACCGGCCGTTCCACCGATACCAGCACCTGTACGCGTTCGCCGCCTACAGCACGACGACGCTCTTCTGGGTCTTCATCAAGGACTTCAAGTATTTCCTCAAGCGCGATCTCGGTCCCTTCGAGCACAAGAAGCACCCGAGATCCGAGGTCGCGACGCTCATCGTGGCCAAGCTCGCGTACTACGCCTACACGATCGTGATTCCGCTCCTGGTCTTGAACGTCGCCTGGTGGCAGTTCCTGATCGGCTTCGTCGCCATGCACCTGACGGCGGGCGTCATCCTGGGTATCGTGTTCCAACTGGCGCACGTGGTCGAGGAAACGGAGCATCCGGTGCCGACCTGCGACCGGAAGATCGAGAACGCCTGGATGATCCACCAGATGCGGACGACGTCGGACTTCGCGGGCTCCAATCGGCTCCTGACCTGGTACGTCGGGGGGCTGAATCACCAGGTCGAGCATCATCTGTTTCCCAAGGTGTGCAGCGTCCACTATCGCGCGCTGAGCGCCATCGTTCGTGACGTGGCCGAGAAACACGCGATACCCTACAACCATCACAAGACCCTGCGACAAGCGGTCCGGTCCCACTACCGGATGTTGAAGCTGCTCGGGAATCCCGCGGCAGCGGCGCCCGCCCGCCAGTCCGCCTGAGCAGGTTCACTCGTTCTTCCAGAGCGCCGGCGGCTTGTTCCATCCGACTAGGTGCGCCGAGATCCGCCAATAGCCGAAGTTGCCCTTGTCGTCCTTGGGGCGCATCCGCTCCACCACGAAGCGAACCGTGTGCTTGCCGGGGCTCAAGTGATCCGTGAGATCGAACTCGGTGGGCAGGACCTCCACGCCGGGGCACCACCCGCTCCGGCTGTAGTCCGATGACCACGATCCGTCCGTCCATCGCGCACAGTAGGGATTCCGCTCGCGGAACTCGCGACAGTCGGCGCGCCACGGATGGATCCGCGCGACTACGACGCCGTCCACCGAGATGATGTTCGCCTTCGAGATGAATTCGTCCGCGTCCTGGCCGTCCGTGCAGTGTCCCGTCGAGAAGTACTTCAGGACCACCCGCGCGAGACCTGGCGGAACGGTCACCGTCACGCTGTCCCCCGACGGCATGTGTTCGCGGTCGAACGATTCGGTGTAGTAGACCGGCGCGGCCCAGCTCGCGTTGTCGTACTCCGCGACCGGGGTGTATCGGAGCGAGAAGTCGACCGTCCAGGCGGGACTCGTCCAGGTGTCGATGTGGGCGCGGAACGTACGCCGCCCCCGTAGAAGCGGCGCGAGGTGGGTGACGTCGATCTCGTAGTCGGTGCGGCCCCCGTAGGCGGTGATGAAGCGAACGACCTCCAGGTCGGGCGCGCCCTCGGTGACCAGGCGGATGTTTCCCGCGCGGTCGTAGCGATCGCAAACGTCGCGCTCGGTCTTCGCCACCGGGCGGATGGTGACGAGCGCGGTGATCTTGCACGGGTCCTCCAGCTCGGGCAGGGCGCGGGTAGCGCGCGCGGTGCGGCCGTTGTCCTCGGCCGCGATACCCGCGCGGGCGTACTTCGCCGCCGAATCGGGGGAGAAGTGCACCGAGACGCTCTCGAAAACGGCGACGGTGAAGGGCGCGCGCGAGGCGGCTTCGGCGCCCGATGCCGCGCCTGCGGCCATCGCGGTTGCGAGCGCGACCAGGATCGGAACGAGGACGGATCTCATGACGAAGGAGACTGTACTCCGGAATCCAGAAACCCGATAATTCCGAAATGAAACTCCTCGTACTCGGCGGGACGCAATTCGTCGGGCGCCACATTGTCCACGCCGCCCTCTCCCGCGGCGACGACGTCACCCTGTTTCACCGCGGCCGGACCAACCCGGGGATCTTCCCCGAGGCGATGCACATCATCGGCGACCGAAATGCCGGGTTCGACCTGCCGCCGGGTCTTGCGTGGGACGCGGTCATCGACGTCAACGGGTACATCCCGCGCGTTGTCTCCGACGCCGCGCGCGGGGCTGCCTCCCGCGCCAAGAGCTACGTCTTCATTTCGACCCTCTCCGTCTATGCGGACGCCACGGTGTCCAACCAGAATGAGGATTCGCCCGTCGCGACACCGCCCGACCCAAGCGTCGAGCAGGTCACCATGGACACCTACGGTCCGCTGAAGGTGGCGTGCGAGCGGGCCGCGGAGGCCGCGATGCCCGGGCGCACGTCCATCATCCGCCCGGGGTACATCGTGGGTCCATGGGACCACAGCGGCCGCTTCCCCTACTGGGTCCGCCGCGTGAGCGAGGGCGGCGAGATCCTCGCGCCGGGCGACCCAGGCGATCCGATCCAGGTCGTCGACGCGCGAGACCTCGCGGCATTCGTGCTGAGCGTCGTCCAGGCGGAGCGGCCCGGAATCTACAACGCGGCCGGTCCCAAGGCACCCTACACGTGGGGCCGGTTCCTCCAGGACTGCCGGGAGGTATCGGGAAGCGATGCGCGGTTCGTCTGGGTGGGGGAATCGTTCCTCGACGCGCAGCGACTGGCTCCGGGCCAGCTGCCGATGTGGTCGGGAGCGGGGGACCATGGGCTCATGCGCACCGACTGCCGTCGAGCGATCGCCGCGGGGCTCGCATTCCGGCCAATCGCGGAGACGATCCGCGAGACGCTGGCGTGGGACCGGGAGCACGGGCGGCGGGACATGGGGTTGACGCGGGAGCGCGAGCTGGAGTTGCTCGCCGCGTGGGCGGCCTCCCAGCGGCCGATATCACCGCCCACATGACGATGAACGAACGGTTCGTCAGCGAGCCGATCCAGCCGGTCCTCGACGACGCGTCACCGCTGCCCTCGACGATCGGCGAGCCCGTCCTGCCGGGGCGTTTCTTCTGGCGCGGCCAAGAGCACGTCATCGCCGAAGTGCTCGAGCAGTGGAAAGAACTCTCCTCGGGGAGCCAAGCCATGCCCGAGCGCTATGTCCGCAAGCACTGGTACCGCATCCGGACCGCCGGCGGCGTCGAGATGAAGATCTACTTCGAGCGGCAGCCCCGATCGCGCGGCGGCTCGAAACGGCGGTGGGTGCTTTTCAGTCTGGTCGAGCTCTAGCGGCCCCGGATTCCGCCGTCCTCGTGCCTCTTGCCCCCGCGACTTCGCGGGGCTAGAATCGCCGGCTGAATCCGCCTTCAGGGAAATCCGTCGCGTCCGTATGAGGAGAACGCATGGGAAAGGAGCCGACGTTCCTCGCTTCGACCATCGGCAAGAAGGTGGTCATGGCGGCGACGGGCATCATCCTCTTCGGCTTCGTCTCCATGCACGCGCTGGGCAACCTCCAAGCCTACATGGGCGCGGAGGCGCTCAACCACTACTCCGTCTGGCTCCGCGAGCTGATGCACGGCTGGGGTCTCTGGATCGCGCGCTTCACCCTGCTCGCCGCCGTCGCGCTGCACATCTGGGCGGCGGTCGGCCTCACCGTCGAGAACATGAAGGCCCGTCCGGTCGGCTACCGGGCCGTCCTGCACGAGCAGTCCACCTACTCCTCGCGTACGATGGTCTGGAGCGGGCCGATCCTGGCGCTGTTCGTCGTCTACCACATCCTCCATCTCACGACTGGCAACGTGCACGGGAGTTTCGTGGAGGGAGACGTCTACCACAATTTCGTCTCCGGCTTTCGCGTCGTGCCGGTCTCGGCCTTCTACATCGTCGCGATGCTCGCGCTCGGATTGCATCTCTATCACGGGGTCTGGAGCATGCTGCAGACAATGGGCCTTTCGCATCCGCGCTATAACCCGCTCCGCCACGCGTTCGCCTCGGTGTTCACCGTGGCGGTGGTGGGGGTCAACATCTCCTTCCCGGTGGCGGTCATGCTGGGCGTGATCCGTTAGGGGCCAGACATGGAACTTCAGTCCAAGGTCCCTTCGGGGCCGCTGGAGAAGAAGTGGGAGAAGCACCGCTTCGACATGAAGCTGGTGAACCCCGCGAACAAGCGGAAGTACCACGTCATCATGGTCGGCTCCGGCCTCGCGGGCGCATCTGGGGCGGCAAGCCTGGCCGAGTTGGGATACGACGTGAGCTGCTTCTGTTACCAGGACAGTCCGCGGCGCGCGCACTCCATCGCGGCCCAGGGCGGCATCAACGCGGCGAAGAACTACCAGAACGACGGCGACAGCGTCTTCCGTCTCTTCTACGACACGATCAAAGGCGGCGACTTCCGCGCCCGCGAGGCGAACGTCCACCGGCTGGCGGAGATCTCGGTGAAGATCATCGATCAGTGCGTGGCGCAGGGCGTTCCGTTCGCGCGCGAGTACGGCGGGCTCCTGGCGAACCGCTCCTTCGGCGGCGCGCAGGTCTCGCGCACCTTCTACGCGCGCGGGCAGACGGGGCAGCAGCTCCTGCTGGGGGCCTACCAGGCGCTCGAGCGGCAGATCGGGCTCGGCAAGATCCGGATGCATTCGCGCCACGAGATGCTGGAACTGATCGTGATCGACGGCCGCGCCCGCGGCATCGTGACGCGGGACCTCGTGACGGGGAGGGTGGAGTCCCACCTGGCCGACGCGGTCTGTCTCGCGACAGGCGGATACGGCAACGTCTTCTACCTCGCCACCTACGCGAAGGGCGCGAACGCCACCGCGATCTGGCGCGCCTACAAGAAGGGCGCCGGATTCGGGAACCCCTGCTTCACCCAGATCCATCCGACGTGCATCCCGGTCACGGGCGAGCACCAGTCGAAGCTCACGCTGATGAGCGAATCGCTGCGGAACGACGGACGCATCTGGGTTCCGAAGAAGAAGGGGGACGCGCGTCCGGCCGGCGAGATTTCCGAAGCCGAACGGGACTACTACCTGGAGCGCAAGTACCCCTCGTACGGAAATCTGGCCCCCCGCGACATCGCCTCGCGCGCCGCGAAGCAGGTCTGCGACGAGGGGCGCGGCGTCGGTCCCGGCGGCCTGGGCGTCTACCTCGACTTCTCGGAAGCGATCAAGCGACTCGGCGAGGACGCGATCCGCGAGAAGTACGGCAACCTCTTCGAGATGTACGAGCGAATCACCGGCGAGAACCCCTACAAGGCGCCGATGCGCATCTACCCGGCCAGCCATTACACGATGGGTGGGCTTTGGGTGGACTACAACCTGATGAGCACGATTCCCGGCCTCCACGTGATGGGTGAAGCCAACTTCTCCGATCACGGGGCCAACCGGCTCGGGGCGAGCGCCCTCATGCAGGGGCTCGCCGACGGCTACTTCGTGATCCCGTACACCATCGGCAACTACCTCGCGGGGCAGGAACTGGATCGCGTGGCCGACAGCCATCCCGAGGTGAAGCGCGCCGAGGCCGAGGTGGAGGCGCGCGCGAAGAGATTCCTGGCCATCAAGGGCAAGCGCACGACGACAGCGTTCCACCGCGAGCTGGGCCGCGTGATGTGGGAACATTGCGGCATGGCGCGCAACAAGAAGGGTCTCGAGACCGCGCTCCAGAAGATACCCGCGCTGCGAGAGGAGTTCTGGAAGAACGTGACGGTGCTCGGCGAGGAGAAGGAATTGAATCAGGCGCTGGAGCACGCCGGCCGCGTGGCCGACTTCCTCGAGCTGGCAGAGCTCATGTGCCTGGACGCGCTGGAGCGGGAGGAGTCGTGCGGCGGCCACTTCCGCGAGGAGCACCAGACCGAGGAAGGCGAGGCGCTTCGCGACGACGACAGGTTCTGCCACGCCGCGGTCTGGGAGTACCAGGGCCAGGGCAAGAAACCGCTGCGGCACACGGAGCCGCTGGTATACGAAAACGTCCACCTCGCCCAGCGGAGCTACAAATGAACCTGACGCTCCAGGTGTGGCGGCAGAAGAACACGCAGACCTCCGGACGGTTTGTCCGCTACGAAGCCAAGGACGTGAGCACCGACATGTCCTTCCTCGAGATGCTCGACGTCGTGAACGAGGGGCTGATCCAGCGGGGCGAGGAGCCGATCGCCTTCGACCACGATTGCCGCGAGGGAATTTGCGGGATGTGCGGCCTGGTGATCAACGGGCGGCCGCACGGGCCCCGGGTGCGCACCACCGCCTGCCAGCTCCACCTGCGGAGCTTCAAGGACGGCGACACGATCACGATCGAACCCTGGCGGGCGAACGCGTTCCCGGTGATCAAGGATCTCGTGGTCGATCGCGGCGCGTTCGACCGCATCATCGCCGCGGGCGGATTCATCTCCGCCCCGACCGGCGGGGCTCCGGACGCCAATTCGATCCCGGTGCCCAAGGAGAACGCCGAACTCGCCATGGACGCCGCGGCCTGCATCGGCTGCGGCGCGTGCGTCGCGGCGTGCCCCAACGCCTCGGCGATGCTCTTCACGGCCGCGAAGGTGTCGCACCTGGCGCTTCTGCCGCAGGGACAGCCGGAGCGGGCCGTTCGCGTGCGGAACATGGTCGCGCGAATGGACGAGGAGGGCTTCGGCGGCTGCAGCAACCACCGCGAGTGCGAAGCGGTCTGTCCGAAGGGAATCACCGTCGAGACCATCGCGCGGATGAACCGCGATTTCATCAAGGCGAGCCTGACCCACGGCCGCCGCCCGGTGACATCCGAAGGCGGAGTCGGCTAGCCGCCAACGACGCCCGTTTAGGCCGGCTCCGGCACCGCCTCCTCCTCGAGCGGCGCGAAGCGGCCCTGGAAGAAGCGCAGGTAAGGCGGCTCGTACACGAACCTGAGCCCACGGATCGTCTCGCGCCGCTTGTAGAGCCGGATGATGCCGTCCGCGACCGCGCGCATGTGGTCGTTGGTGTAAACCCGGCGCGGGATCGTGAGACGCACGAGTTCGAGCGACGGCCTGTAGTTCTGGCCGGTCTCGGGATCCCGCCCCTTGGATACGTTCCCCCGCTCCATGACTCGGACCCCCGTCTCGATGTAGATCTCCGACGCGAGCCTCTGCGCCGGATACTCGTCCTGGTCGATGTGGGGGAGGAAGCGCTTCGCGTCGATGAAGATCGCGTGGCTGCCCGGAGGCATCACGATCGGGACTCCGGCCTCCATCAGCCGGTTGCCCAGGAACGCGGCCTGCTCCACCCGCGTGCGAATGTAGCGGTCGTCCAGCATCTCCTCGATGCCGCGGGCCACCGCCGCCAGATCGGCCTGCGCCAGTCCGCCGTCCGTGATGCCGCCCTCGTAGACGCGGAGCATCTCCTCCGCCTCCCGTTTCCACTCCGCGTTGTCCTTGAATGCCAGGAGGCCGCCCATGTTCACCAGGAAGTCCTTCTTCCCGGATACCGTGCACCCGTCGCCGTAGAGCATCATCTCGCGCAGGATGTCGCGGATCTGGACCGAGTGATACCGCGGGTCGCGCTTCTGGATGAAGTAGGCGTTCTCGACCGCGCGCGTGGCGTCGTAGAAGACCGGGATGCCGTGGCCGCTGCAGTAGGCGTAGACCTCCTTCATGTTGTCCATGCTGACGGGCTGGCCGCCCGCCATGTTCACCGAGTGCTCGAAGGAGATGTAGGCGATGTTCTTGGCGCCGTGCTTGTCCACGACGGCCTTGAGCTTCGCCATGTCGATGTTCCCTTTCCAGGGGAACGTGTCGGCCGGGTTGTGGGCCTGGTCCACGATGATGTCCACGAACACCCCGCCCGCCAGCTCCTGGTGCACCTTCGTGGTCGTGAAGTACATGTTTCCCGGCACCAGCTGGCCCGGCCGGATCCGCGTCTGGCTGAGGATGTGCTCTGCCGCGCGCCCCTGGTGCGTCGGGATGACGTGCTCGTAGCCGTAGACCTCCTGGATGACCTGGACGAAGCGCTGGTAGGCCTCGCTGTTCGCGGTGGTGGCGCGGGCCGCGTCGTAGGCGGCCCACTGATCGGTGCTCATGGCCGACGTGCCCGAGTCGGTCAGCAGGTCGATCGTGACGTCGGCGGAGCGCAGGAGGAACGTGTTGTAGCCGGCCTCCCGGATCGCGCGCTGCCGCTGCTCGCGCGTCGTCACCGGAATCCGCTCGATCGTGTGGACGATGAATGGGTAGCAGTCGAAGTCGTAGGGCGTGAGACTGGCGAAGATCGAACGGAACCGGAGCTGATCGTTCCATTCGCCGGCGGTCTGAAGCTCCAGCGGAGCGACCCGGTCGCGCTGCCGGTAGACGTTCGCGATCGCCTCGACCACCTGCCCCAACTGCCACGTGGTCATGGCGAGGCGCGGGATCTCGATCGGAAGGTAGCTGTCCGCTCTCGCTCGCCCGGTGACCAGCGCCCGGATGCCGGACGTCTGGTAGATGGCGCAGGCGAGCGCGTGCGCCGCGTGGTGCGGGACGTGCTGCAGAAACTTGTCCGCTTCGATGTACGCGCCGTTGCAGCCGCGCTCCAGGGGGATCCCCGCCGCGCGCAGCATCTGCGTGAACTGCTCGGTCACCATCATCACCCACTGCACCTCGGCCTCGTCGCACATCTCCTCGATGCCGCGCGCGAGCACCTCCATCGTGCGTCCCGACATGCCGCCGTACGTGTGCAACCCCTCGTAGACCACGACCTCGTTGATGAACTTCTCGTGGTCGGCGGGGTTGTCGGTCGTCAGGATGCCGCCCGTGTTGCACTTGGGGTCCTGCGCCCCGTCCAGCTGGAATACGTGGGCCGTCTTGACGATCTGCTTCACGATGTCGGCGATCGACCGGTCCGCCTGGCCGGGCTCGTGGCGCTGGATGTACCACGCGTTCTCGATGACGCGCGACCCGTCCAGCACGAGACGAACGCCGCGCTGGTCGGCGGTTGCGCGCACCGCCTGGAGGTTCCCCAGACTGAACGGATGGATTCCGTCGGCGAAGGCCTGCATGTCCACGATCGCGACGGTCCCCAGGGCGAGAAGCGCGCGCAGCCGCTCCACGTCGACGTTGCCGGTGAACACCTGCTCGGTGTCGGTCCGGACGTGCTTGAGGCCGATCTTTCGCGGAGTGAGGACGTCGGCGAGACCCCGCGCGTTGCTGGCCACCTCGTAGCCCGCGGGAACCATGGTCGCGACGACCAGCTTCACGCAGCCGAGCAGGTTGTGGGTGGGGCACACGTACGTGTGGCCCAGCACTCGGTTCACGGCGCGCTCCAGGCTCTCGAAATTCCGTGCGCCGGCGTACGCCTCGTCCCCGATGAGCTGGCCGGAGAGCTGCTCCTGAGTCATCGCGCTCGTTCCCTGGGATGTCATGTCGAAATTGACCTGCGAGGGAAGCAGGTTGAAGACGTTGAAATAGGCTTCAGCGAGGTGACGCTTCCGTTCCTCGACCGTGGGAAACGAGACAAGGCGGACGGTCTTGATTTTGTGCGGCTCGTGAATCGGCGTGGCGGCGGACATATTCCCTCCAGGGCTGGCACGGTGAACCCGACCGAGAGCATAGGGGAAACGGAGCGGTTCGTAACTGCTACCGAGGTAGCAGTTCGCTCCGTCGTTCCGGGAGGCGTTGCTGGGGGGGCGATGCGGTGGTATTCTCCGCGCGCGATTGGTTGAATTTCTATTCTCGAAGGGAGGATCGAATGCGCCGCATCGGCCTGATCGTCTGCCTCTCCGTGTTCATGGGGGTCTTGGGCACGCCGCCTGCCGACGCCCTTCCGGTCACCGGGGGGAAGATCGGCGTCGATGGCGGCCTTGCCACCGGCGAAGGCGACATCGGTACCGGCTGGATCCTCGGCGCGAACTACCGGCTCATGTCGATCGCGGGCCCCGTCAGACTCCGCGCCGATGTGACCTACCAGTCGCACGGCTCCGACCTCTCGGTCTTGGGGCTCGCCGGCAACGCGGTCTTCTCGCTGGGCAGCCTCTACGGGCTCGGCGGCGCGGGTTGGTACCGCACCGATCCGAAGCTCGGCGATGGGAGCGACGATTTTGGGGTGCAGTTGGGTGTCGGTATTAGCCTGATCCCGGGGATCCATCTCGAGGCCCGCTGGGTCCAGATCGATGATTTCACGACGTTTCCGGTCGTGGTCGGGATCCGGTTCTAGCGGACGCGATACCGAAATCCCGTGCCGCCGCGCTTGGGCCGAAGCGACGTCGCGCCGCCGATCGTCGTGATCGGCGCGGGCGCGGCCGGGGCGATGGCCGCGATCTTCGCCGCCGGCGGATCGCGCCGCGTTCTACTCTTGGAGCGCACGCGCGACGGGGGGCGGAAGATTCTGATGAGTGGAGGAGGGCGCTGCAACGTCCTCCCCTCGAAGCTCTCGCCATCGCAGTACGTGACCGCCTCCTCCCCCAATTCGCTGAAGAAGATCCTTCTCTCCTGGCCGCTCGTCGAGCAGCGCCGTTTCTTCGAAGAGGAGCTGCATCTCCCGCTGGGGATCGAATCGGAGACCGGGAAGCTGTTTCCGCTCTCGAACAGATCCCACGACGTTCGCGATGGGCTGCTGACGATGGCGGAGCACCGAGGCTGCGAGCTCCGGTTCGGCGCCTGTGTCGAGGAGCTCACGCCCTCGCCCGCGCAGGGTGATTGGTCGGTGCGGCTCACGGACGGCTCCGCGATCCGCGCCTCCCGCGTCGTCATCGCGACCGGCGGGCTCTCCGTTCCCGCGACCGGGAGCGATGGAACCGGGATCAACATCGCCCGCCGCCTGGGG
>Ga0315273_10002743_pt1 | contig 20943 bp, 19 predicted proteins | sample YL17G02_0_MG_FD_205753 | JGI IMG/M metagenome (GOLD analysis project Ga0315273, IMG submission 205753) | Sediment microbial communities from Yellowstone Lake, YNP, Wyoming, USA - YL17G02_0 | ecosystem: Environmental > Aquatic > Freshwater > Lake > Sediment | place: USA: Wyoming | collected... | reverse complement strand
GAACATCTGGTACTGCATCGCCAGCAGGTCGAGGTACTGCGCCTTGCCGACGCCGCCCTTCATCGCCCCGCCGGACTGGCTCAGCAGCATCTTGAGGACCGCTGGAGGCGTGCTGATGAGGATGTTGCCGAGCGCGGCGCCCCCGATGACGAGGAACTCGGGCGGCTGGATGAGGGCGAGGACGTTGCCCCCTGCCCAGAGGAAGCCGCCCACCACGGACGCGAACACGACGATGGCGCCGACGAAGATGAACATGCGATCTCAACCCCGCGAGACGGCGGCCACGCGGGCACAGGCCCGCTCCCACCGGACGTCCCGCGGCACGACGCTCGCCAAGGCGTCACGCAGGCCGCGCATGGTGATCGGCTTCGGCACGACCAGGGCGATGTCGGGCGAGCAGTGTTCCTCCTGGCCGCTCCCCCACCCGGTCAGCAGCACGACGGGCAGCCCCGGGCGTTTCCCGTGGATCTCCCTGGCGAGTTGCACGCCGTTCATGCCCGGCATGCCGTAGTCGGTGACGACGACGTCGAACCCCTCGTCGAGCAGCGCCATGGCGGCCGTGGCATCGGCGGCCACGCTCACGTGGTGGCCGAGCGCGCCGAGCATCTCGCCCACGGTGTCGCGCACCTCCGGCTGGTCGTCCACGAGTAGCACGGTCAGCGCGTCGGCGTGGCTGGACGGCGCGCGCACGGGCGGCGGGGGGACCGGCGCGGCGCGTTCGGCCGCCGCCGGCATGGCAACGGCCAGCCGCTCGACCCGCGGCACGAGCGAGGCCGCCTCGAGCGCCGCGGCGCGGATGTGCACGATCTCGCTTCGGCCCGCAGCGCCGACGGGCAGCGTGGCGAGCAGCCACTCGGTGAGCCCGAGGATCGTCGTCAGCGAGTTGTTGAAGTCGTGCACGATCGTCGCCGCCGCCTGGTCGGGGGCGTCGGGTGATCGCGGCGTGCCGTTGCGCGGCACCGCGTGCAGGTCGCTCTTCATCGCGTCCTCTTACGACACCAGCCGCACCGGGGCCTGAAGCCCGGGCGCCGGCAGGGCCTCGGTGTCCGGCGCGACCCCGTCGGCGAGGCGCAACCAGATGTACACGAGGTCGGGATCGAACTGCGTCCCCGCGAACCGGGCCAGCTCGGCGCTTGCCTGTTCGGCCGACACCGGGTCGCGGTAGACCCGGGAGTGCGTCAGCGCGTCGAAGGTGTCCGCGATGGTCGTGATGCGGGCGCCGACCGGGATCTGCTCGCCGACGAGCCGGCGCGGGTAGCCGGTCCCGTCGAACCACTCGTGTGAGGCCAGGACGATCTGGGCGGCCGGACGCAGGAACGGGACGGTCACGAGGATGTCGTGGCCGATCTGCGGGTGCGTCCGGATGATCGCGATCTCATCGTCGGTCAGCGGCCCCGGCTTGTGCATCAGCGAGTCGGGCATGGCCAGCTTGCCGATGTCGTGCAGCAGCGCGCCGCGTTCCACGTCGGTGAGCTGCGGCACCCTGAGCCTGGCGGCGGCCGCCAGGGCGCCGGCCATGCGCGCGACGCGCCGCGCGTGCGCCAGCGCCTCGGGGTTGCGCGTGTTGAGCGCGACGAGCAGCGACTCGAGCGCGCCAGACGAGGTGACGCGGATCTCGTTGAACGCGTCGGACAGTTGCACGCTGCGCAGCTCGATCTCGGCCTCGAGGTGCCGGCGTTCGGCCCGCGCGCGCAGCGTGGACTCGCGCCACCGGACGGCCCGCTCCACGGCGGCGAGCAGGTCGCGCCGCGAGAACGGCTTCAGCAGGTAGTCGAGCACGCCGAGCCGCATCCCCTCGACGGCGGCGTCGAAACTCTGGGCGCCGGTAACCATGATCAGGGCGATGTCCGGGTTCTGCTCGCGCAGCTGGCGCGCCAGCCACACGCCGCTCTCGCCGGGCATCCGCAGGTCCAGCAGCGCCACGCCCGGTCGTTCCTCTGCCGCGACCGCGACGGCCTGGGTGGCGTACGACGCGCGCACGCACCGGTACCCCTGCTGCGCCAGCCACTGGCTGAACAGCTCGCGGATGACCTCTTCGTCGTCCACGACGAGCACGGTGCAGGCCGCCGCCTTCTGGTCTTTCGGGTCGGGCGAGGCAGCCGTCGTCTCCATCACACGCTCCTGGTCCTGATCGACGCATCGGCCGGCGCGGCGGGCAGGTCGATGACGAACCGCGCGCCGCCAGCCGTCCCGTCTTCCACCGTCAACGTGCCGCCGTGCTCGGCGACGATGCCGTGGCAGATGGCCAGGCCGAGCCCCGGGCCGTCCTGCGGCATCTTGCTGCTATACAAAGGCTCGAAGACCCGCTGCCGCATCCCGGCCGGGACGCCGGGCCCGGTGTCTTCCACCGTCACACGGACACGGTCGGCCTGGCGCGCCACGCCGACGGTGAGCACGCCGCCCGCCCGGGACCGCATCGCTTCCTCGGCGTTCACGACGAGGTGGGTGAGCACTTCGTCCATCAGCGGCGGGTCGGCAAGGATGGCTGCCTCGCCGTCCAGGTGGCGGCGAACCGTGATGCGCCCCGCGTGCAGCGGCGCCCGGAGCCGTTCGAGGACGGTCTCGAACAGTGCGGCCGGGCGCAGGCCCGTCGGCTGCAGCCGCCGTTCGCGCGCGAACATCATCAGGCTGCGCGCCGTGGCCGCCGCGCAATCGGCCGCGTCCTGCACCGCCTCGACCCTCGCGCGCCACGCCGGGGATGCGGGGCCGTCGGCCAGCAGCAGGTCGGCAGTCCCGAGGATCACCTGCAGCGGGTTGTTGAGCGCGTGACCGATCCCGGCGACGAACCGGACCTTGGCGGCCAGCCGCCGGTAGTGATCGAGGTGCTGCTTCACCTGGCACGCCTCCGCGCACGCGGGCGACGAGTCGAGCTGCCTCGATCCCGGCGCATCACTGCGCCCGGTTGCCTGATGCGCCTCGAAGTCCGGCATGATCCCCCCGCGGACCCGGCTCGCTGGGCCGGATGGTCGACTGGCCCGGGGCGGGTCCTGCGCGAAACCCGTCACCTGGAACGTCTTCGATGGAATCGGCAGCCCTCTCGCTAAACTTCAATCGACGGACGCCGATTGAGTGGTCGGAGCGGGCAACTGTCGCAGGTTCCCGTCCCATACGGTCCGGCGCAAGGGAACCAGGAAGACGGTTGAGGGCGAGTCTTCATGCGGATCCTGCTGGTCGACGACGAACCGGCGATTCTCGAGATGCTCACCGCGGCCTGCACGAGCGATGGCCACGACGTGGTGGCCTGCACCTCGTCGCTGGAGGCGCTCGACTACCTGCAGACCCACAAGATCGATCTGCTGATCACCGACGTCGCGATGCCGCCCCCGGACGGGCTGCAACTGGTGCGCGAGGCGAAGGGCGCCGCGCCGAACCTGCTCGCCATCGTGATCACCGGGTACTCGTCGCGCTACACGCTCCAGGACGTGCTCGCGTGCGGCGCGTCCGACCTGATGTTCAAGCCGTTCCGGATCCCGGAACTCAAGGCGAGGATCGCGCTGGCCGACGAGCGCCGGCGCGCGTTCGAGACGATGCACGAGCGGCGGCGCCAGCTGCAGCAGGTGAGCGCCGAGATGATCCACGGCCTCGAAGAGGAACTGGCCGACGCCAAGCGACTCGGCATCGACGCCGGGCGCCTTCGTCAGAAGGCGTCCTGAACGCCCCGTCCTTGGGCACCCCGCCTCATTCCATCGTTCAGCCCGCGTCCCGGAGGTCGCGGGCGCCTACGCCGCGAGCAACGCGGCGAGCGCCAGCCTGTCCGACGCGGGCACCGGCGGGACCGTGACGCCGAATGCGTGCGCCCGCGCGCCGAGCCGCTCCAGGCACGACGCCGCCGTGGCGGACGCCACGTACCGCTCGAGCGGCTGCAGGTCGCGGTGCCCGAACACGAGCGCGAGCCGCGCGAGCGCGTCCGCGTCCCGTTCGGTCCCGGCCAGGTGGATCGCCTGCAGGAGGATGGGATCGGTGACCGGCCGACACAGGGTCGCCGGATCGCTGGCCGCGCCCTCGCCGAAGACGGTCTCGACCAGCGCGGCGGCGCGGTGGTCGTAGGTGTGCCAGCGCAGGACCTCTTCGCATCCCCTGGCGGCGATGGCCTCGCGCTCCCGGTCGTGCGCCAGGTAGTACGCGGCCAGGTCCTCCAGCGTGTCGTCGTCGTACAGGACGAGGTGGCGCCGGTCGGCGAACATCTCCTCGAGGCCGCTGCCCGAGGCCCGATCGGTCAGCAGCATCGCGCCCGAGGCAAGCGCTTCGAACACCCGCATGTTCAGATCGTTGCGGACCGCGTTGTTGAACACGATCCGCGACGAGGCGAACACGCGCGCCATGTCGTGCAGGAACACGCGCTCGACGTGCACGTCGAAGCGCCGGCGCAGGCGATCGAGCAGGCCGGTGCGCCTCGAGTCGTTGCCGAGCGACCCCACGAAGCCGATGTCATACTGCGGCGGCCCTTCGGCCGCCACGCGGTGGACGGCCGGGTCGCAGCCCAGGGGCAGCCAGGACACGTGCTGGCACCCGGCCTCGCGCAACACCGGCCCGCACTCGCGTTGCGCGACGAACACCCAGTCGAACTGCCGGGCCCAGGGGATCTGCGCTTCCAGGTTCAGGTGCGAGTCAATCAGGTAGCAGGCGGTGGCGCACGGGAGCGACGCGATGCCCTGCGGCGCGAAGCCCGGAACCGACTCGATCCACAGGAACAGGTCCGGCAACCAGCGGGCGAACAGGGGCCGCAACGCGATCTCCAGGTCCACCGTCGCGTCGCACGGCAGGTTGTGCGGCGTCACCGACTCGCGCATGGCGTGCAGGTCCCACTTGTCGATCAGCGACTGGTCCATCGTCGGACCGAGGGTGATCACGTCGTGCCGTTTCCTCAGGCTCGCTTCGAGGTAGCGCGCCGTCGTCGCCGGGTACGATACGTACGACAGCAGGATGCGCCGCCGGCCCTGGACGCTGCCGCGATCGGCGCCCGCCGGGTCCGTGATCGCGGGATGCGTGGTGACGGAGGATGGCGCCGGCACGCGCGCGGGCCACACCTGGCCCAGCACCAGGCGGGCCATGTGGCGCCGCTGGCACAACGCGAACACCGCATCCCACCGCTCGACGAACCGGTCGAGCGGAAAGTGCTCCCGAACGGCCTTGCGGCCCTCCGCGCCGATGCGCCCCGCCAACTCGCGGTCCGCCAGCAGGCGCTCCACCTGTGCCCGCAGGTATCCGAAGTCGCTGCTCACGTAGCCCGTGCGGCCGTCCTCGAGCGGCGACGTGCGGTTTGCCGTGCTGATGACGGGCATGCCGGTGGCCATCGCCTCGAGCATGGCGAGGTTGTAGCCGTCCTCGTACCCGTCCACCGTGCTGTTGAGGAACAGGCGGTAGGAGCGGAAGCACGCCTTGAGGTCGTCCCAGCTCGTCGTCAGCCGCGCGTCCTTCTCGCCCCGGTTCAGGCCGAGGATCGTGGACGGCAGATCGCCGAGGATCTCGCACTGGGCCGAGTAACCGAGCATGAGGTCGCGCGCTTTCAGAAAGTTGCCGACGCGCAGCACCCGGGCGTCCTCCCCGACGTAGCCGCCGTACTCGTCGAGGTCGATCCCCGGCGGGATGACGACGCCGTCGAGGCCCCAGTCCTCGCGCTTGCTGTGGGAGATGAACACCAGCACGACGTCGCCGCTGATGTCGATGATGGCCCGGACCTGCGCGCGCCGCGCCTCGATGGCGTCCGCGTGGCCGCCCAGGCCGAGTTCCGTCGTCAGCCGGTTGTGGAAGACGAGGGCCTTTGGCACACGGTAGGCGCCGAACGCGTGCAGATCCCTGGCGTTCTGGCAGACGACGACATCGTAGGCCTGGTCGCGCAGGCCGCGCCGGGCCGTGGACTCGCGCACCAGATGCACGTTGCGGGGCACCGGCCGCATCTCGTAGAACCAGGTGCGGCAGCCGCCCTTCTCGCGCTCGACGACGTCGAACTGGTGCCCGGTCTTCGCGAGCAGGGCGATGTAGGTCTCGTGCCAGTTGAACGTGAGGATTCTCATGCGATACGCTCCACTGCCGGAGCCGCTTCCGCCCAGGTGCTCATCGACCCCGCCGCCGCCGCGTTCCAGGCCTCGGGGCTCGGCTCGTACTCCTGCACGCCGGCGCACAGGTCGGACAACGCCGAGATGGCATCGCCGTGCTGGATGTCGTCGCGCAGCGCCCGCAGCACGCGGTGGACCATCGCCTTGTCGAACGGGGCCTGCCGGGCGAGCCACACTCGCCGGTCGGCGGTCCGCGCCAGCTCCACGCCGTGCTGCGTCAGGTCCTCGTGCAGCTTCTCCCCCGGCCGCAGGCCGCAGAGGCGAACGGGCACGGGACCGAGCCCGAGCGTCTCCGCGTACGCCAGGAGGCGCTGGACCAGCTGGCTGAGCTTCACCGGCGCGCCCATGTCCAGGCAGTAGATGCCGTGCGCCGTGCCCAGCAGGTCGGCCTTCATCACCAGCGATGCCGCCTCGCGCGAGGTCATGAAATACCGCGTCGCGTCCGGGTGCGTCATCGTGACGGGCTGCCGGCGGCGGATCTGTTCGAGCATGATCTCGACGACGCTGCCGCTGCTGCCGAGCACGTTGCCGAAGCGGACGATGGTCGGCTGGAAGGTCGGACGGCCGTGGATCAGCACGACGAGTTCGGCGAGCCGCTTGGTGGCGCCCATCACGCTGCGCGGCTGCGCCGCCTTGTCGGACGAGACGAAGACCAGCCGCGCGCCCAGCTCCCGTGCCACCCGCGTCACGTTCAGCGTCCCGAACACGTTCACCTCGACCGCCGGGCAGATGGCCCGCTCGGTCATCGTCACGTGCTTGTAGGCGGCCGCGTGGTAGACCACGTCGGCGTGCGCCGCGGCGCACGCGAGGCGGACCGCCCGCCGGCGGGTGACGTCGCCGAGCACCGGGTTCAGCGTGAGGTCCGGGAAACGCTCGCGCAGCTCGCGTTCGAGGTGGAACAGGTTGTACTCGGATTGCTCGAACAGCGTCAGCGACCTCGGGTGGCAGGCGGCGATCTGCCGCGACAGCTCCGATCCGATCGACCCGCCCGCGCCCGTCACCACGATCCCCTGCCCCGTGAAGGCGCGGCGGTCGGCGCGAGACAGGAGGTCGCGCGCCGGCCGGCCAAGCAGCGCCTCCTGACTGCCCGGGTCCTGCACGTGCATGAGGTCATTCATCTGATCGCCCCGGGTTCTTCGGCGCCGCTGGTCGCCGGGTTGAGAATCACGATGTCCACGCGGCGGTTCATGCCGCGGTGAGGTTCCGAGTCGTTCGCCACTCTGGGGTGGTACTGCGAGTAGCCGGCCGCCGAGAGCCGCCCGGCGTCCACGCCGGCCTGCTCGATGAGGAACGCGACCACGCTGGTGGCCCGCGCGGTCGACAGGTCCCAGTTGGAGGCGAATCGCGGCGTGTGGATGGGCAGATCGTCGGTGTGCCCCTCGACGCGCACGAGGTTGGGCAGGTCGAACAGCGTCTGCGCGACGTAGCCGATCAGCTCGCGCGCCGGCGCCGACAGGTCCGCGCTCCCCACGGCGAAACTGCCCGACTCGCGCATCGACACCACGAGGCCGCGCTTATCGATCTCGATGGCGACGCGGCCCTCCTTGATCGGGTCCTCGAGCAACTGCGCCAGCCGCGACCGGACACGCTCGAGCGGCGCGCCGGCCGGCGTCGCGCCCGCGCGTGCGGTGGCAGGGCCGGCGGCGTGGACCGCCGACGGCGCGCGGTCGAAGGCACGCTGAAAGGAATCGACGACGGCCGTCAGCTTGCGCGTGTCCACGGTCGAGATGGCGTACAACGTCGTGAAGAACGCGAACAGCAGCGTGATGAAGTCCGCGTAGGACACCATCCACCGGTCGTGGCTCGGGGCGCGATCGAGCCGCGAGCGGCGTCGGCGCGCCGGGCGGAAGCGCGGGACCGGCTGGGTCGCCTGTGTCATCTCACGCCGCCTGCGACGTCTCGAGCCGGACGCGGTCGGCCGGCTCGCCGGTCAGGCCCCACAGCTTCTGCTCGATGATCCGGGGGTTCATGCCTTCCTGGATGGCCAGGATGCCTTCCAGCATCAGTTCGCGCCGCCTCGCGTCCGCCCGCGCGCGCAGGCGGAACCTGGTCCCGATGGGCAGCAGCACGAGGTTCGCGGCCGCCACGCCGTAGATCGTGGCCACGAAGGCGATCGCGATGCCCTGGCCCAGCTTGGTGGGGTCGCCCAGGTTGCCCATCACGTGGATCAGCCCGAGCACCGCGCCGAGGATGCCCATCGTCGGCGCGTACCCGCCCGCCGACTCGAACACGCGGGCCGGCATCTCGTCGCGCTCCTCTTCCGACAGGCTCTCGCCCTCGAGCATGTCGCGCAGCAGGTGCGCGTTCATCCCGTCCACGGCGAGGCCGAGACCCTTGCGCAGGAACGGGTCGGACTCCTGCGGGAGGTATTCCTCCAGACCGATCATCCCCGCGCGCCGGGCCAGCCTTGCGTAGTGGAGAATCGCCGCGACCGCCTGGGCCGGCGTCTGCCGGTCGTCCACGAAGACGCGGCCCAGGCTGCGCGTCGCGGCGAGCACCTGGCGCGGCGAATAGCTGACGAGCACCGCGGCGAGCGTGCCGCCGAAGACGACGAACGCGGCGGTGGTCTGCAGCAGCGATTGCAGCGAGCCGCCCTCGATAACCTGGCCGACCAGGATCAGGCCGATCCCGAGCGGGATGCCCGCCACCGATGTCAGGTGGAGGCGGCGACGACGCGCGCGGCGGGGCGCGATCACGCGGCCTCCGGGACGGAGGCCGCGACGGCATCGTCGCCGAGGAGGATGGCCCGCTTGTACTCGATGACCCGCCGGCGCACTTCCGCCGGCGACTCGCGCACGAGCAGCTTCTCGCCGTTGACCAGCGACACGACGGTGTCCGGCGTGCGCTCGATCGACTGGATCAGATCGCCGTTGACGAGCATCGACGACCCGTCGAACCGTGTGACTTCGATCATGCAACCCTCGCCGGCGCGGGCAGCGCGTCCCACGCCTCGATGATCTCGCCCAGCGGCACCAGCCACCGCCGGGCCCCGACCGCGCGCAGCAGCTGGCGCATGCGCGCCAGGTCCGCGGGCGTATCCACCGTCACGCGCACGTCCGGGCGGCGCAGGTGCGCCGGGGCGAGCGGCTGTCCGACGCGGTACCGCCCGTCGCGCTTGAGGAATAGCGTCACGTGCTCCCGATCGCCGTGATCGGAGGTCCGCTTCAGTGCGTCCACCAGGGCCGCGGTCCGCACGGCCTCGACCCCGCCGCCGACGGGCAGGTCCCGCTCGACCACATGATCCACATCGTGCTCGACCAGCCACTCGAGCGTCCGGCGAACGCTGCCGATGTCCACCGCGGGGTTGTCGGCGGTCGCCCGGATCACCTGGTCCACGGCCAGCCACCTGGCGGCGAGGACGTACCGGAGCAGCACGTCGTCGACGGGTCCCCGGAACACCGCCGCGCCACACGCGCGCGCGACGTCGGCCAGTTCGTCGTCGTCGGGACGCGTGGTGGTGGCCACCACCACCGGCCCGACGGACGCGGCCCGGAGCCTGGCGATGCAGTGCGCGACGAGGGGACGGCCGTCGAGATCGGCCAGCACCTTGCCGGGCATCCGCGTGGAGCCCATCCGCGCCTGCAGCACGACGGCGGCGCTGACCGTGCTCATGCGACGCTCCGCCGGGGAGCCGGCACGCACGGCTGCAGCGCGTCGGTCTCGTGCGCCTGCAAGAAGATCGCCGAGTCGTGGTTGGTCATCCAGGTGTCCGGCCGGAAGTCGCCGATGCGCGGGGCGACCCGGCGCTCGAGCGCGAGTTCCGCGAGCATGCGCGGGAAGTCGGCGCCGGCCGCGATGGTGAGCGGGATGCCGCCGGAGAACCGGGGGTTGATCTCGAAGATGATCGGCTCGTCGCCCACCATGCGGCACTGGATGTTCACCGGGCCGCGGAACGGCAGCACGGCGGCGCACTGCAGCGCGAGGTCGATGAGTCGCCGGTCGGCCACCGTGCGCCCGCGATCGATCACGCCCGCGCGAATGACGACGCGCTCGCGCGGGACGACCGAGAGCGGCCGGCCGTGGAAGTCGCACAACAGGTCGATGGTGAACTCGGGCCCCTCGAGATACCGCTGCACGACGGCGTTGGGCACGTACTCGAGGAAGAACTCCAGCTCGCGCCGGGTCCGGGCGGCGAACGCGCCGAGGCTGCCGCGACCCAAGCGCGGCTTCACGAAGAGCGGCAGCCCGGGATCGGCCGGCAGCGCGCCCGGCAGGAACGACTCGACGGCCGTCACGCCGTGGGCGCGCAGGTACCGGCACGTCTCGAACTTGTCGTTGCAGATACGGGCGGTGGATTCGATGGACGCGGCGACTCTCGCGCCCATGGCCTCGAACCGCGCGATGGCGCCGCCGAACAGCGGCAACTCGTCGTCGATCGTCGGCACGACGAGGCCGATGTCCTCGGTCTCGCAGATCTGGGCGATGGCGTCGAGGTAGCCCGGGGCGTCGGACATGGGGGCCCGGTAGGCCCGGTCGGCCACGTGCACCGCCGGCGACAGGCCGTTCACGTCGGTCACGATCACCTGGCCGGGCAGGCGCAGGTCGCGCAGCGCAGCCTGAAAGTGGCGCACGAGCGCCACGCGCCGGGACGCGGCAGTGATGAGGACGTTAAGCGACTTCAACAAGGGCCTCATGGCTTCCTCCGGCATCGGTCTCCAGGAACGCGGTGCCCGCCTGAATGGCACGGGGGGCGGGGCGGCTGACCAGGTCGCGCCACCGCCGGGCGCTCAACCCCGTCGCCGGCCGGAGCGCGCGGATCGCGTCTGCCGTGATCACGTCTCCCGCCGCGAGATCGCGAGTAGCGTACAGGGCGCGACGGCTGGCGGTGACGTTGACCGCCTCGGCGGGCAGGCACGTCTTGCGGCCGGCGCCCAGCGCACGCCGGGCGCGCTCGGCCATCGCGACCAGGTTCGCGAGGCCGGCCGGGTCCACGGAGACGTCCTGGTCGATGGCGCCGTCGCCTGACGACAGCACCACGTGCTTCTCGTACAGGCTGCCCCCGAGCGCGACCACCAGCGGCGCGGCCAACGGGTCGGTGCCGTGATCGGAGAGGCCGACCGGCAGGTTGAACACGCGGCCGAGTTCCGCGATGGCGCGCAGGTTCTCGCTGCCCGCGGGCACCGGGTACGCCGAGACGCAGTGCAGCAGGGCGATCTGCCGGGCGCCAGCCGACCGCGCGACGGAGACGGCGTCGGCGATCTCGCCGAGATCGCTCATTCCCGTCGAGAGAATCAGCGGCCTGCCCGTCGCGGCGGCCCGCTCGATGAGGCGCGCGTGCGTGATGTCGCCGCTGGCGATCTTGATGGCGTCACAGTCCAGGCGCACCAGCATGTCCACCGCCTCCTCGTAGAACGGCGTGGACATGAAGGCGAGTCCCCGCTCGCGCGCCCGCTGCGCGATCCGGCGATGGGCGTCTTCGTCCAGCTCGAACGAGGCGAAGAACTCGGAGAGCGATCGCGCCGTGACGTGCGCCGGCGCCGGGCAGGCCGGCGCCACGAGCCGGTCGGCCTGGATCGTCTGCAGCTTGATGGCGGAGGCGCCGGCCGCGGCCGCGGCATCCACGAGGTCGAGCGCGCGGTCCACCGAGCCTCCGTGGTTGAGGCCGATCTCGGCCACCACGAACAGCGGGCAGTTCGGGCCGACGAAGCGCGAACCGATGTCAATTCTCATGGGACATCCCCTGCCGGGCCGCGACGCTCGTCGGCCTGGCGACGCCGGGCGCCGGGCGCGGCAACACTCGTCGAATCGCGCGCGCCACGCGCGAGGCGCCGCGGCCATCCACCAGCCGGCGCGCGCGGGCGCCGAGGCGCGCCCGCCACGCGCGGTCGCCGAGCAGCACGGCGACGTGCCGGGCGAGGCGCGCCACCTGGCGGGCGGACGCCGCCGCGGTGAGGCGGCCGCCGTCCACGATGGCGCCCAGGCGGGCAAAGCCTTCAATCGCCGGGCGCTGCGCGGCGACGACCGACGCCGCCACGGTCGGCACGCCCAGGGCGCAACCCTCGTAGAGCGACACGCCGCCGCCGAGCACGGCGACGGTGCAGCGGCCCAGTTCGGCGCCGAGGCCGGGAAGCGGCGGCAGCCAGACGACGCCGTCGGCGGGTGCCGGCGCCGATTGGGCGAACCCGGCGGCGATTCGGATCTCGACGTCCGGTCGAAGGCGCCGCAGGTGGCGCGCGAGCCGGCGGGCGGCGTCGGCGTGCGGCCCGCCGCCGAGCGCGATGAGCACGGTCGGCCGCGCCTCGGGCCGGCGCCGATGGGCGCGCAGCCGGGGATCGAGAATCGCGTAGCGGGGGCCGAGCAGCGCGCCCGGCACGCGCCGCGACGCAGCGCGCGCGGTGATGCTGCCGTCCACCAGGAGATCGCAGGGCGCGAGGCCGATGCCCAGGTCGACCACCGCAACCACGGGCGTCCGGCAGGTGCGTGCCGCCGCGCGCCATCCGCGCGTGGCGCGGGCGTTGGGATCGTCGATCACGAGGGCACGCGGCCGCAGCGTCGCCAGCGCCTGGCGCGGCGTCCCGGTGACGGGATGGGCGCCGAGGCCCCGGGCGACGCGGCGCGCCCGCACATCGCCGCGAATGGCCACCACGGGGAGCACGCCGAGCGCGCGGGCCAGCGAGATGGCGCGGCGCAGGTGCCCGAAGCCGCGCCGCGGCCCGGCCGCCACGACGAACAGCACCTCCGCGCGCGGCGCCCCGGCGATCGCAGGACCGCCCGTCATGGGAGGACGTCCCTCAGGGCGGCGATCACGCGCTCCGCCTCGTCGTCGGTCATCGCCGCCGACAACGGCAGCGACACGGTGCGGTTGGCGATGAACTCCGCGTTCGGGAACGCGCCGCGCGCGAACCCGAACCGGCTGGCGTAGTAGGGTTCGAGGTGCAGCGCCTGGAAATGGACGCTCGTGCCGATCCCGCGGTCCTTGAGAGCCGCGCGCAGGCGATCGCGGGAGACGAGCGCCACCGACTCGTCCACGAGCACCGTGTAGAGATGCCGCGCATGCACCGTCTGCGGGCCGGCGGGCGCCGGCCGCGTCACCGGCAGGTCCGCCAGGGCGGCGTCGTAGCGATCCCAGATCGCGCGCCGCCGCGCGGCCAGCGCGTCGATGCGCGCGAGCTGGTGCAGGCCGATGGCGGCCTGCAGATCCATCATGTTGTACTTGTAGCCGGGCAGCACCACCTGGTAGAGCGGCCCCGCGGCGCTCGAGTACCGCCTCCATGCGTCGCGGCTCATGCCGTGCAGCGCCGCAACGCGGATCCAGTCCGCCGCCTCGCCGGAGGCAGTGGTCACCATGCCGCCCTCCCCCGTCGTGACGTTCTTCGTCGCGTAGAAGCTGAAGCAGGTGAAGTCGGCGTTCGTGCCGACCTTGCGGCCGTCGGCCGCGCCCTCGATGCAGTGCGCTGCGTCTTCGATCAGCGCCAGGCCGCGCGCGTCGGCGAGCCGCCGGAAGGCGCGCAAATCGACGGGCCGGCCGGCGAAGTGCACGGGCACGATCGCACGGGTGCGCGGCGTGATCGCCGCATCCGCCAGATCGGGATCCAGGTTCATCGTGGCCTGGTCCACGTCGGCGAACACGGGCGTCGCGCCGGTGTGGACGATCACGTTGGCCGTCGCGCAGAAGGTGAGCGGCGTGGTGACGACCTCGTCGCCCGGCCCCACGCCGGCGGCGAGCAGCGACAGGTGAAGCGCCGCCGTGCAGGAGTTGACGGCGACGGCGTGCGGCACCCCGATGTAGTCGGCGAAGGCGGCCTCGAAGGCGTGCACGCGCGGCCCGGTCGTGAGCCAGCCGGACTCCAGGACCGCCACCACCTCGTCGATCTCGCCGCTGGAGATCGCCGGCTTCGCGAACTCGACGAACGCGGGCGCTTCGACCGACGCCGCCATGGCCTGCCGCCTTTCCTGATGCTGGTCTTCGGACGTGTGAGCGACACCGTTGTCGGCGATCCGACCGGTGACGCCCGTCGCGCGCGCGTGTCGGGCCCGGCGCGCGCGGCGTCCTTCGCACCGCGCGGCGGCCTTGGGTGTCGGTTGTGCAATTGGAATACCAGACCGACGAGGCGGGGATCGTGCCGGCCGCGGGCCCCGGGGCTTCAGCCCCGGGTTCATGTGGCGGCGCCGCAAGGGCGCAGGCGGATCACGACATCAAGCGACGAGCCCGCGTTCGCCCTGACGGTCCACGATGCGTCGCACGCCGATCGTCAGGCGGCCAGCCGGCAGGTGCCGCGCAGCGCGGCGAGGATGTTCCGCCATCGGCCGAGGGCCGGCTCGATGTCGTACTCGATCGTGTCGGCCACGCTCAGCCAGTCGCTGGCTCGCTGCGACGCGATCAGCGCCTCGGTGTAGCCGAGCATCTCGGCCATGACGGCGCCCACCGGGCGGCCGTCACACTCGAGCGTCTGGAGGTCGGCGTGCAGCGAGAGCGCCATCGCGCGCACGATCGACGTCAGCGCCATCAGTCCCTGAGCGAACTCGGCCAGGTCCAGCTGCGCGGCCTTGATGTCGTACCCCCGGAACCCGTCGCCGGTCCGCCGCGCGGCCTCGCGCAACTCGTCCACCGCGGCCGACGCCTCGTCGAGCGTGTGAAGCATCAACTCGATCGGCGTGCCCGACTCGACTTCCACGACGTGCACGGAGTCGAGCCGGCGCCCAACGGTGGCGGGGTCGCGAAACGCCGGTTCGTCGACACCATCGAATCGGGCTGCCGTCACGATGCGGCCGGAGCCGGACATGTCGGCGTCGAGGCTGTCGAGCAGATCTCCCCAGGTTTCCCAGTCGTTTGTGCGCGTGCTCTCGGTGTTGTTCACCACGATCGTGGCCATCGTCTGCCTCCGGAATGGGCCTTGCTAGCCAGAAACCTGCCAAGGGGGGGACACGCGATGGGCGGCGAATTGAGAATCCTGACGTTCTGCCGGCACGAGAGCTACCTGCGCAGCCTGGTGCGCACCGGCCATCGCTGGGACGTGGTGCCCAGGTCGCCGGCCTTCGCCGAGCAGCCGTGGGTGCTGGCGCGCGCGCTGCCGCCCAACGCGCGCGCGATCTCGTGGCCGCGCGGCCGCACGCAACTCGAACGCGGCGCGTACGATCTGGTCGTGGCGCACTCGCCGCAGGATCTCGCCGACGCCTCGGTAAGCCAGACGCCGATGGTCGCGGTGTTTCACGATCATCCCGCGCTGCACCAGGCGCTGGGCACGCCGAAGGCGGCCGTCGAGCACGTCGTGGAGCGCGCGGCGCCTGCGGCCGTCGTGTACGTGTCGGACGGGAAACGCCGCGCGTGGGGCTGGCCGGGCGAGGTCATCGCGCCGGGCTTCGCCGAGGCCGAAGCGCCCCCCTACCACGGCGACCAGGCCGGCATCCTGCTGGTCTCGAACCTGCTCTGCGAGGCGCCGGAGATCACCGGCTACCGCTGGCTCGACGGCATCGGCGCCGGGCTGCCGCTGCTCGTCTACGGCGTCAACCCGGCGGTGCCCGGCAGTTGCCGGCCGCTCCCCGACCCGCTCACCTTCGCGCGCCAGCACCTGCGCGTGTTCCTCAACGTGGCAAACCCCGGTTTCTACGACAACTGGACGCCCGCCATGCTGGATGCGATGGCGGCCGGCATGCCGGTTGTGACGAGGCCGTTCGAGGGCGGACCGATCGTGGACGGTCTCAACGGGCTGGTGGGCGCCGACGCGGGCCGGCTGCGCCTGGCGTTGCTCGAAATGCTGGACGATGCCGACCGCGCCCGCGCACTGGGAGAGGCGGCGCGGCAGACGATCCGCGAGCGCTACCCCTTGGACCGCTTCCTCGCGGCGTGGCGCCGCGTGCTCACCTCGGTCTCGGCCACCCACGCCGTTCAGCACGCGGCTTCCGCCTTCAGGCTCCCCTCGTCCGCGTAGCCTGCGGCCTCCAGCAGCAGCGCCGCCAGGCGGCGCGCGCGCCGCGCGGTGGCCGCACACTCGAGCGCGTAGCCGCGGGCGACGTTCGGCACCCGCGGCTCGGCGAGCGCGCTCAACCGCACCTTCAAGTACCCGACCAGCGGCTGCCCGATCGGCTCGATCCGGGCGCCGATCTCCATCTGGGCCAGGTGGGCGTCGATCCCGGCCGCCAGCCGACTCGCGCCGGCGCTTGGCGCGCGGGCGATCTTCCCGGCCAGTCGCGAGGCCGCCGTGGCCTGATCCGCGATCCCCTCGAGCGCCGCCACCATCTGGTCCACGCGGTCCGCCGGCAGGTCCAGTTCCTCGAGGCCCCGGCCGGCCGCGCCCGCGACGACGCCCGGCGCGCACAGCGTCTCCTCCCACGCGCGGGCGCTCAGCCGGCGCACGGTCTCCGACGCGTCGCCGCGCACCGGCCAGATCGTCCGGTACTCGATGCGCCGCGACGGCAGGAACACGCCGGTCAGGATCCGCGCACGCTCCGGATGCGGGAACGGCCCGCGGCCCAGCACGTGCCGCGCCAGGCTGGCGACGTCCCCGGGCGCGATCGCCTCCCGGCACGAGAAGTGATGGCACGTGGACCCGGCGATGCACGGGAAGCACTCCGTGCGCGGCTCGATCACGAAGTGCCCGGGCCCGTAGGGACCGGTTTCGTGCACGAAGACCGGCCCGGTGGAGATGTCGATGATGCGCGTCCCGGCCGCGGTCGCCACGTGCATCGTACCCGTGTCGTTGGTGATCAGCAGGCGGCACCGCTCGAGGAGCGCGGCCAGCTCGAGGATGGTCGTCTCGCCGTACGCCGCGTGGAGCCGGCGCCGCGCGTGCGCCATCGCGCGCTCCCCCAGGTGGCGCTCGTCGCCCGCGCCGACCAGCACGATTTCGCCGTCGGCGGGATCCAGCAGGTCGGCCGCCTGCGCGAACGCTTCGGCGGGCCAGCGCTTCCGTTCTTCGCTCGCGCCGAGCTGCATCGCGACGAGCGGGCGATCGCCCAGGCCCCGATCGGCCAGCCACTGCCCGATCTTCTGCCGCGCCGCGTCCGGGATCTCGATCTCCAGCGGCATGGCGTCGCACGCGACCCCGGCCGCCCAGTTCTGCAGGTCCACGAGGTTGAAGCAGCCCTGCACGCGCGAGGTCTGGCTCGCCCAGAAATACGGCATCCAGTCGCCGCGGACGACGCGGGTGCGATCGGGCGCAATCACGCCGCCGCGGTGCTCGCGCGCCGGCACGATCACCATCAGCAGGTTGCTCAGGTCCGTGTGCGTCAGGTTGATGGCCAGGTCGAACGGCGCGGCGCCGAGCGAGGCGACCCACTCGCGCAGTCGCGCGAGCGCGCGCGGCCAGTCGTTGGGATCGCGGGCGATGGGGGCCACGAGCTGCGTGTAGGGGAACGGGACGAGCCGGTCGTAGAGGCGCCCGGGAATCGGCACGCGCTCGAACAGGTCGTGGAGGACCAGCGTGATCTCCGCCTCGGGATGCTCGCGACGGAGGCCGCGCAGCATGGGCACCGTCTGCAGGATGTCCCCCAGCCGGCACATCTGCAGCACCAGCACGCGCCTCATCGCAGCCCCCAGTTGTACTCCACCTCGCAGAGGACCCGCAGGCACGCTTCGTCCTCGGTCAGCACGGGCGAGGCCGCCTCGAGGCGCGCGAGCGCGTCTGGCATGGTCTCCCTCGTCACGCCCACCAGGGCCGCGGCCACCAGGTCGGCGCGCAGCGTGTCGCGGAAGATACGCTGCACCCGGTGCGCGTAGGTGTGCTCCGCCAGTGCGCGGCGGCGTGCGCGCGACGCCATCGCACGCCGTTCGTCGTCATGGGCCAGGTAGTACCGGACGCGCTCGCGCAGGTCGGCGACCGAGCCGAAGGTCGCCACCTCGTCGTCGGCGAACACCGCGCGAAGCGGCGTCCGACTATCCACGAGCTGGAACGCCTCGCAGGCGGCCAGCTCGAACGTGCGCGGGTTCAGGTAGTCGGGTTGCGGATCGAAGCCTTCCACGTGTGCGGCGGAGTGGAGGTTCAGGTTGATGCGCGACCCGGCGAAGACGCGCACCATCTCGTCCAGCGTGAAGCGGCGGCCCTCATTGGCGATGAAGCCCGACAGGGCCTCGTCCTTCCAGCCTTCTCCCCAGATGCGCAGGCGGAAGTCGGTCAGGGTCGGCAGCAGGCGGCGGCGATTCAGGTAGGGCGCGCCGGCAAAGCTGACATCGGCGCCGTAGTGCGCCTGTTCCTGCGCGGTCAGCCGCACGGGCACATGACGCTCCGGGTCGCACGCCATCGGAAGATACGCCGCATGGCGCGTCCCGGCGTGCGCCAGTGTCTCGAGGAACCCGTCGTCCTGGATCGCGTAGCACCAGTCGTAGTGCGGCGCTATCCTCCTCCAGTACGTCAGCACGCGGCCGTTCTCGACGAACCAGAAGGCGGTCGTCACGCCGAGGTCTTTCAACCCGGCCAGCGCGTTCTCCCCCAGCGGCGCCTGCGCCAGCGCGAGCACGAGGTCCGGGCGCCACTCCCCTGCCACGGTCACGAGCGCCTGTCCGAGCAGCGAGGCATACTGATCGTGCAGCACCTCGCGCTGGCGATGCGGGATCTCGAGGCCAGAGAAGGCGTGGTACCCGTCGGCGAACACGGAGAAGTCGAACAGCCGCGCCTCGGCGCCCGACGCCGTCGCCGCACGGGCGACCGACCGGGCGATCTCGAGCGACCCGCCGTAGATCGGGCCGGCGATGAGCACGCGGGGCGGCCGGCTCGCAACCGGCATCTGGTCCCACCGCTCCACCAGGAGCGCCAGGTCCGGGCTCGCCGCCACGCTCGGACCATGTGGCACGATGCAGTCCGCGCGCGCGCGCAGGCAGGCCAGCTCCACGCGGTCCTTCAGATGCTCGATCAGCACGACGGGCACCGCGCGCAGCACCGGCCGGAGGTCGCGCGCCTGCATGGCCGCCGCCAGGATGGCAGGACCGGTTTCCACGATTGCGGCCACGTCGATCCCGCGACGCCGTAGCGCCTCGACGAAGTACCCACTGCCGAATCCCGCGACCACGACGCGGTCCCGGGCGACGCCAGCGGCGGCCCGCTCAGCCGCCGCCACCGGATCGCGCCGGCTGTCCAGCGCCCGGGTGCCCAGTTCGACAACCGGCTCGCCGCTGGACGCGGGCACCCAGCGCACCGCTCCGTCGGCGGCGACGGCCAGGACGGCCTCGGCCGTCCTCGGCGATCGGCTCTCGAGCGCGGCGAGATTGGCTTGGAAAGTGGCCATGTCCGTGACGCGCAAGTCGTTCGGCCGACAGGTGTTGTCGCATCGCCGACGCCGGGACGGCGGCCGGGCGCGGCATTTGCCGGCGCTTTTGACGCCGCCAGACCGGTGACGCCCCCGTGAGCAAAGGCGATGCCGGACTCAAGAAATGGACCCCGGCTCCGATTACCCAGCTAACTCCGCTAGCCGGCGGGTCACGGTCCACTGGCAGGGAAGCCAGCGGTCCCTTTCAAGGAGGAAGCTATGGCATCGTTCTCCGTCGTCAGCAACATCGCCTCGGCCAACGCCCAGGCGAATTTGCAGGCGACCAGCGTCGGGCTCCAGCGAGCGCTGAACCGCCTGTCGAGCGGTTTCCGCATCAATTACTCCGGTGATGATGCGGCAGGCCTCGCGGTCGCGAACACCTACCGGGCGGACATCGCGATCATGAACCAGGGGATCCGGAACGCGAACGACGGAATGTCGAGCCTGCAGATCAAGGACGGCGCGGCCAACAACGTCTCGAACCTGCTCGACCGCCTCGCCACGCTGGCGACCCAGGCCGCCTCGGGCAGCACGTCGGACGCGAGCCGCGTCACGCTCGATGCCGAGTGGGACGACGTGACGTCGGAAATCACGCGTGAAGCGGCGGTGGCGGGCATCAGCGTCGACTACGGCTTCTCGGTCTTCATCAGCAACAACGGGACCAACGGAAAGGTGACCGGGACCGTGTCCGCGGTGACCCTCTCCGCCCTTCAGCTGAACAGCCTGAGCCTGACGTCGCAGGCCAGCGCCGCGACCGCCGTAATCAACGTCGCCACGGCCGTCTCCATCCTCGGCAGCCGCCAGGGCACCATCGGCACCCTCGAGAACCGCCTCCAGTTCGCCATCAGCCTCGCGCAGTCGCAGGTGGTGAACAACAAGGCGGCCGAGAGCCGCATCCGCGACGCGAACGTGGCGGAGGAATCGGCCAACATGACGCGGTACAGCATCCTCAGCCAGAGCGGTATCGCGGCGCTGGCGCAGGCCAACGCGTCGACGCAGTCGGTTCTGTCACTGCTGCGGTAACGCCTTGCGGCCGGGGCGGCTGACGGATCCGCTGCGAGGTGATGTCGGAGGCGCCCGGTAGGGCCATTCAAGAAAACCCGGGCGCTTCCGATTACCTCACTGGCAGCGGGATCCGGCGGGTGTTCCGCCGGTCGGTGGGCAAGGAAGCCCGCCGACGCTTCAAGGAGGAAAGAAATGGCATCGTTTTCAGTCGTCAGCAACATCGCATCCGCGAACGCGCAGTCGAACCTCCAGGCCACCAGCATCGGCCTGCAGAGGGCGCTGAACCGCTTGTCCAGCGGCTTCCGCATCAACTACTCGGGTGACGACGCGGCGGGTCTTGCGGTGGCCAACTCGTACCGCAACGACATCGCGATCATCAACCAGGGCATTCGCAACGCCAACGACGGGATGTCGAGCCTGCAGATCAAGGACGGCGCGGCCAACAACATCTCGAACCTCCTGGATCGGCTGGCCACGCTGGCCACGCAGGCCTCCTCGGGCAGCACCTCGGATGCGAGCCGCGTCACGCTCAACTCCGAGTTCCAGGACGTGATGGGAGAAATCCAGCGCGAATCGACCGTGGCGGGCCTCAGCACCGCGGTGGGCTTCTCGGTGTTCGTCAGCAACAACGGCACCGACGGCAAGGTGACCGGCAACATCCTGGCGGTGACCACGACGACGATGACCCTGAACGGGCACGTCA
>Ga0315273_10002742_pt1 | contig 20944 bp, 17 predicted proteins | sample YL17G02_0_MG_FD_205753 | JGI IMG/M metagenome (GOLD analysis project Ga0315273, IMG submission 205753) | Sediment microbial communities from Yellowstone Lake, YNP, Wyoming, USA - YL17G02_0 | ecosystem: Environmental > Aquatic > Freshwater > Lake > Sediment | place: USA: Wyoming | collected... | reverse complement strand
CTGAGTAAAATACCTGATATGATATAATATCCCCGTTAATCCAATCACATATGCAAATCGGCGGTTACAGTCCGTACACGGCGCCAGTAAGAGGAGGCAAATCCAGATTCAAGATGCCACAGATGTCGGGCGGGGCGAAAAAATGGCTGTTTATTGTACTCGGGGTAATCATCGGCCTGTTCCTTATACTATATGTATGCCTTGGGGAGCTCAGATTTTTTGCCAATCACTATCTTCGGCTGACATGGTTCAGTAAAAACTATCTGGTCTTGCTCCAAAACAACTACGAATCGCGCCCGGGCGGAGGATTTATTACCGCTTACGGAAATCTGGATACATTCATGGGGTGGCCGACAAACCTCAGTTTCAGCAATTCATACGATATTACCACAGATACATACGTAACCCCGCCATACCCGCATGAGGACCTGCTCAAAAACGAATGGTATCAGGGGTATAACTTTAGGGACGCGAACTGGGAACCGAATTTTCCGGACGCGACACCCGATATAATCAAGTTTTATCAGGATAAATTCCCGAATCGCGATGTGGACGGCATAATCGTGGTGAATTTCAGCATGATAGAGGATCTTGTGGATAAACTTGGCGGTATAACCCTAAACGGGCAGACTTACACAAAGGACACCCTGTTCAGCGCGGTAACAAATACAGTGAACGACGTGGACAGGCATGATGAACAGGCCCTTTCCGAGCGCAAAAATGTGCTGACCGACATCGCCGCTGTACTAATGGGCAAAGCCAAATGGCACCCGTTTGTAACCAGAAACGCGGTAGTAAAAGCGCTGAACAATAAAGATATCTACCTGTGGTTCGCGAGCAAAGGAATGGAGGATAAAGTCATCCAAAAAGGCTGGGCCAACGCGCTGGTACTGCTGGAGAACGCGGATTTTCTGGCCGTGAACATAGCGAACCTTGGCAGTAAAAAGGCGGACAGATATATTGAAAAAGAGGTGCATCACTACGTGAACATGACAAAGGAACTGCCCGAGATAACAACAGAGATAGTTGTGCGCTACAACGGTTTTAAAAACAATTTCGCCGACGATTATAAGGGTTATCTGCAGATGATGATACCGGCCGACGCATCACTAAACGAACAGACTTTGGACAGCCGTGTAACGGAAAACGGAGATTTCAAGGTCATCGGCGATAAAATCATCCTCCCCGCGGGAAGCAAAACAACACTGGCTTACACCTACACCCTTCCGCGCAGTCATTTCAACTTAGATGAGTACAGGCTTCGGCTTATCCGCCAGTCCGGCGATGAAAAATATGTCTGGGTCACGGTGGAAACCTCGCCCGACAGGATGATGCAAAGCAAGGATTTTGACGTCCGTGAGAACCGCGCGATGTTCTTCGGAAAACTGGACGAGGACAAAGACTTATCGCTTACAATGTTGCCGGACAAATCCCCTCCATATCCGATTGAACAGGTATTCAGTGATATAAACACGATCAGCATTTACTGGAACGAGCCGATAGACGAGGCGACGGGCAAGGATATAACGAACTACAAGATCACCGACATGAACGTGACCGATACAAACGTAACCGACGAGGTGAAAGTCGTCTACGCCGAAATAGTGGACGGAAGCGTCGCCAGACTTGAAATCGAGGGCGCCACGCCTCAGAATCTTGAGCGTTATCAGATAGAACTTAAGGGCATCCGCGACAACGCCATGAATACCATCGTGCCGGATCCAAAGGTGATTACTGTCGTTCAGCGCCTGACCACAGCACCAGCGACGACGGAGACACCGATCACCCCGGCGGAGTAATTTTATTCACACCGTTCGTCATTTTACTCACCCCCTCAATTAATCAAATAAAACCCCCTCTCTAGCTTCTACACGCTAAAGAGGGGGTTCTGGTTTTTGGATGGTTATTGATTATTCCCCCTCTATAGCATTTGGCTGCTAGAGAGGGGGTTAGGGGGTGAGTAAATGTACGGAAATAAAAAACAAAATTATGCTAAAATATTAACGAACTAACATAAAAACTATGGACATACTCACCCTCATCAAATCCCGCCGGAGCATACGCAGGTACAAAGACAAACCCGTTCCGAAAAAATTAATCGAGCAGGTCATGGAGGCCGGCATTTGGGCGCCGAGCAGTATGAACCGCCAGCCGTGGAAGTTTGTGGTTGTTACAGGACAGGACGAGCGCGAATTTTTTTCCGCGGAAGCGAAGATTAAACTGATGGATTTCATCAATTCCCCCGAGGGCAAAAAACACTGGCCAAAGGATGTTCGCGACAGGTTTGGCAAAAGAGCGAAGAGTAAGGATGACATGATATTCTACAACGCTCCGGTGATAATCTTCGTGATCCGCACGATAGATGTCGGCGATGAATTTGATTACGGCCTTGCCACCGAAAACATGATGCTTTGCGCGCACGGCCTCGGCCTCGGCACATGCCCAATAGGCCTTTCGCAGTTTCTGGATGACTCCAAAACCGCACGCAAAAAACTCGGCATGAAAATAAATGAGAAACTTATACTGTCCTTAGTTTTGGGATACCCTGATGAAAATCCAAAACCCAGCGAGAGGGATTTTGGGGTGGTGGAGTGGATTGAGTAAACTTATTTCGCTTCCACTTTTTGTCATTCCGACCGAAGTGGAGGAATCCCTAGCCAATAACTTAATTCATAATGGTTGGCTAGTATTAAGCAAGGGATGCCTCGGCTACGCTCGGCATGACGCGGTTGGTTTTGCGTTACACTTGGTGTGATGCGGAATGTGTGTTTTTACTTACCCATTCCGATTACATTTAACAAGTCGAAACCAGTCCAAAAATCCTCATAATCCACAGGGAAAGCGCCTACGTAAACGGTTCGGGTCTTTTTTTCCATGTCGAAAAGATATACGGCGGGGATTTTTTTCATGTCGTTATCCTCGCTGGAGCCGAAGATGAAGAACCTGTTGTCGTCTATCCATCCGGCACCCTCAAATGAGCATGGAGTGCCACAGCTTATGGCCCTTTCAGCTTTCTTGGCTTCAGTGTCGAAAAGCGTTACGTATGAATCAGGTTCGCCGTCCATGAATGTTACTTTCACTTCTCCGTTATTGTCCGATAACTGGGCGCGCCCGCTGTATGAGTCTATAAACTTTGTGCCGTCCGGGGAGAACGGATAGAAGCTCTTCTCCAGTTCTGTAGGAGTTTGCGTGTAATCGTTTATAAGCTCAAATGCCAAAATTCCTTCGCCTGTGGATGAAAAACCTTCCCAGTTAAATTCGGGAGCTTTTGTTTTCCAGAAAGCCACCCATCCGGGATATTTTGAGTCGATTATTTCCGTCGCAAGGGTGAAGTCGTCTTTTCCGGTGACAGTTACGTCAGGTGTTTCCGTAACGGTTTCTGTGTCTGTTTCAGTGTCTGTGTCTGTAACTGGAACGTCCGCCTGTTTCGCGCATCCTATAAGAAATAAAAACGGGATAGCGAATAATAATATTTTTTTCATATTTCCATTTGTATTAATAAGTCCGTGGATATTATAGCAGATGCAGACCAGCTTCGCGTGGGCCAGTCGCCAGAGGCGCAGGAATTTATTGACATTTTTTGATATGCGGATAAAATACACAAGTGCTCCGTTTGGAAAAGCTATCTCAATCATGATGATAAGCTCATCCTCGGGCCAAAGTAGCCCTCTTTAACAACACAGAAGGAAGTGAAAATGGAAGCCGCAAGTTCTCTGTTTACGGAAGAAAGTGCTAGTTTCACTGTCGTGGCGCACACAGAACCGCCTACTCCAAGCGAGTTCGCGCTCCACATGTTCCCTAAAATAAGGGCTGATGCACGTATAGTGCTTTGCCCGGTTTGCATGTGTGTCGGAACCGTAACTGACCATGGCAAGTGCTATGGTCATAACCTGTGAAAGGAGATATTGGATGACAATGGATGAAGATGCGTATGGTCAGGCCGTGCGTCGGTGTCAGGAATTCGGGGTGACTATTGATATGTTGCCTCTTCGCGAGCGTATTCCGAGCAGAAACTCGTTTCACCCGGAGGATGATCATTTCGAAGACATGTGCAACACCTGTGGTCTACTCTCCATTGTGAACTTTTTTGGGTACTGCTCCAAGTGCGCAACTACTTAACAAGGGCGTTCACGATACTTAGGAGGGCTTAGCTTAAAGGGGGGTTGGTTTTACGACTGACTCCTCTTTTTTATTTGTGCAACCGTGTCTGTTTCTGTTGGTGTGTGGGTGTCATATCCAGTATGCACACACAGAAACACAAGCAGAAACTTTTTGTGCCCTCTCCCCATTTTCTTAAATTTCTGATATACTGGGCCTGTTTTAAAAATAAAAAAATCAAAATGAAAAACAATCGTGAAGTAAGAATAGCTGTAGTCGGCACCGGAATGGTGGGGTCGTCTTTCGCTTACGCGGCGATGATAAAAGGGCTGTCGGCGGAAATAATACTTGTGGATGCCTGTGAAGAGCGTGAAGCGGGCGAGGTGATGGATCTATCGCATGGGCTTATCGGCGCAAAAACCGGTAATGTATCCGGCGGTACTTTCAGGGATTGCGGGAATGTCGACGTTATCGTCATAACAGCTGGCGCGGCACAAGCTCCCGGTGAAACACGCCTTGATCTCGTGAACAAAAATGTAAAGATACTGAAGGGCATAATAAAACAAATGGGCACACTTCGGCCGGATACGGTTGTCATCATGGTCTCAAATCCTGTAGATATACTCACTTACGTCGCAAAAAAATATATCAAGCTTCCCGCGAATCAGATCTTTGGCAGTGGCACATCGCTTGATACCTCACGTTTGCGCTATAACATCAGCCAGATGTTCGGAGTGAACCTGCATAACGTGCACGGTTATGTCATGGGCGAACATGGCGACAGTGAATTCGTCGCCTGGTCTACCGCGAATATTTCCAGTATGCCTATCGACAAACTTCTTACAAAAAAGCAGATGAAAGATATTGAAATAAAAACACGCAAGGCTGCGTATGAAATAATCCAGAGAAAACGCGCCACTTATTACGGTATAGGCATAATTATCTGCGAGCTTGTCGAGGCCGTGCTCCGCGATACCAGAAAAATCGTTCCGATTTCAACGATCCCCGGCAAAGATTACGGAATAACCGATATGTGCGTCGGCGTGCCATGTGTCCTCGGGCGTAATGGGGTAGAGAAAGTGTGGAAAGTACCGCTTAATGCCAACGAGATGAAAAAACTAAAAAATTCCGCGAATTTATTGAAGGGAATACTTAAAGGGGTGAAATAATTTGTGATTTGAGATTTGAGATTTTTGATTCACAATTCACAAATCACAATTTTAATTCGAGTTTCGAGTTTCGAATTTCGAATTTAGGAGTGCTATACTATATTGGCTGGATTTTAATTTACAATTTACAATTTTAAATTTTAAAACGTTTGTAAATTGTGAATTGTAAATTGTAAATTAAGTTATGTTTAAGAAACCCTTCGTCGTCCTCGACTTGGAAACCACCGGCGTAGACCCAAAAACAAACGACATAATCGAAGTCGCCGCTGTGCGTTATGAAAATGGAAAGGAGGTGACAAGATACACCAGTCTTATAAAAATCGATTACGAACTGCCGGAGATAATCACCGCGATAACGGGCATCACCGATGCCGACCTCAAGAACGGAAAACCCGAAGAAATCGTCCTGGAAAATGTCGAAGAGATACTAAAGGGCGCTTATCTGGTTGGCCATAACATCAATTTCGACTTCGGTTTTCTCAAAGTCGCCGGCGTAAAAGCCAATATACTCGGGCTTATCGACACAATCCCTCTGGCGCAGATAGTCTACCCTCAGGCGGCTAGTTACAGCCTTGAGTCTTTGTCTTACGACCTGGATATTTCACACGAACACAAGCACAGGGCGATGGGCGACGTTGAGGCGACTCTGGATCTGTTTAAGATTTTATTAAAGTCCGCAGGGGAACTTCCGAAACACCTTATCGATGAAATCAACAGCCTGCTCGAGAGATGTGATTGGGCGGGGGGAGTGTTTTTTGAACAGGTAAAACCAATTGTTAAGAATCCTGAAGGCGCGAATATATATTCGCGCCTTCAGGATGCATCTTCGCTCGGCATGACAAATACAGATGATGGCATAAAGCGCGCGCTGTCCATCAACGAAGTGTTCGGTGAAAAAGGCGCCATGATAGAGTGCAAAGATGAATACGAATCACGCCCGCAGCAGATAGAGATGGCGGATAACGTGCTGAATGCCTTTAAGCAGGGCTATCACCTGATATGCGAAGCGCCTACTGGTATCGGCAAGTCGCTGGCTTATCTCGCGGCCGCGGCAAATATCTCGATTGAAAATAAATCCAAGGTCGTTATCTCCACAAACACCATAAATCTTCAGCAACAGCTTTTTGAAAAGGATGTGCCATTATTGCAGAGCATATATAAAACAGCCACAGGCAATCCAGGCATAAGGGCGGCGCTACTTAAGGGCCGTTCCAATTACCTCTGTTTACGGCGCCTGGCGGAATTCAAAAGGCGGTCGCGTTTTACACATGATGAGATGATACTGCTTATCAAAGTTCTCATCTGGCAGTATAAAACCGAAACAGGCGACAATGGCGACATCAATCTTACACGCCCGGAAACTTTGATATGGGATTTTGAATTATGCGCCGACCAGAAATACTGCACACCGCAAAAGTGCAAAGCTTTCGGCGAATGTTATCTGCATAAGGCGCGCAGAAAGGCGGAAGAATCCGATATTATAATCGTCAACCACGCGTTACTTTGCGCGGATATTGTCGCCGGAGGCGGGTTACTGCCCGAATACAATTATCTTGTCATAGATGAGGCGCACCATTTTGAGGAAGTCGCGACAAAGGCGCTTGGCGTCGAGGTGAAGCAGGAGAATCTTTCCATTCCCGTAAAGGCTTTGCAAAGCCATATTGATGATATGAAGCGCAGATTCGGCGGAACGCTTTTTGTGAACAGTAAAACACTTGAGTCCGCGGATCTGATTCTCGATGATATTCCCGATATACAGCAGGCTGTCGACAATTTCTTCAACATCCTCGCGCTTTTTGTAGGAAGAAACGTGCCGGAGTCGAGCTATATCGAAAACCTTCTTATCGATCAGGTCATAACTGCCACACAGGAATGGCTGAACATAGGCGAGTCGCTTGAGGGTGTCGCGAAAAAACTGACAGCGTGGATAGGCAAGCTTAAAAAATTCGCCGAGGCTCTGGAATTCGCGCAGGAGCAGGAATTCCCCGAGCAGGGTGCTTTTATGGATGAACTTTTACAGGAAATCGGCACGCTCAATGAACAGCTCGCGCATCTTAACAATTTTTTCAATGAGGATCACGAGGCCAAAAAATGGATAAGGTGGATAAGTTCCGACCTTAACGGCATTGTAACGATCAATCTCGCTCCGCTAATGACAGGGCCGTATTTAAAGGAGGCGCTTTACGATAATAAAAAGTCGATAATCTTAACGTCCGCCACGCTTGGCGTAAGGTTAGCGCAGGAAGGTGTGCAGGATTACGAGCAACACCCGTTTACTTATCTGCGCCAGATGCTGGGCTTAGACGATAAGTTCGAGGAAGTGATTCTGGACAGCCCGTTTGATTACGAAAAACAGGCTTATGTGATAATGCCAACTGGCCTTGAACCGGTTCAGTCGAAAAATAATTTGATACAGGCCGGCGGGTTTTTTAAAAAACTTATAAAAACAATCGGCGGAGGAATACTCGGGCTTTTCACTTCCTACGGCGCGCTGGAAAACGTCTACCTCAGCCTGATGCACGAACTTACGCCCAAAGATCCGAAAGTCCTGGCGCAGAGGATAAGCGGCGGCCGCGCGAAAATACTGAAATCGTACATGACCGACCCAACAAACTCCGTGCTCCTCGGCACCGCGAGCTTTTGGGAAGGCGTGGATATCGCGGGTGACGCGCTGACGACCCTTGTCATCCACAAGCTGCCGTTCGATGTACCAAGCGATCCTATATATAAGGTGCGCGGCCAGATGTTCGCGAACGGGTTTATGGAATATTCCGTGCCGAGGGCGATACTCCGTTTCCGCCAGGGTTTCGGCCGCTTAATCAGGTCGAAAAAAGATTATGGCGTGATGATAGTGCTGGATGACCGCGTGCTTGGAAAAGAATACGGGCAGATGTTCCTCGCCGCCCTGCCACAGGGCGTGACCATTGAAAAAATGCCTTTGGCGGATGTGCCGGAGAAGACGGAGGAGTGGCTGAAACTAATGGCTAGTAATTAATTGTCTGAACTGTGATTATTCATGACCCATGATATGCATGATTCTTGCATCATGGATTTTTGGATAAAATGATATAATAAATAATAATTACGTCCTGTAGAGACGCATTGCAATGCGTCTCTACAGGATTGATGAATTATTTTAGCCATCCCATCGCTCGACTCACAGTTCAGACATGAATCTTTCCACCCCACTATCAGAGGCGCTCAGCACGAAAAAAGAATATATCAGGTCTCTTAAAGAGATGGGAGTTTTTACCGTGCGCGATTTACTGCTGTATTTTCCGCGGGCGTACGAAGATCTTTCGGTTTTCAAAAAAATATGGGAGGCAAAGGACGGCGAGATAATAACCACCAAAGGTTTTCTGCATGGCATCAGGCTGATACCCACAAGAAACAGAAGAGTGAAGCTTGTGAAGGCGATGTTTTACGACCAGCACGGCACGGAATGCGAGGTGGTGTGGTTCAACCAGCCTCATTTATTGCGCATGCTGCCCATGGATACGGAATTGATCGTCGCCGGCAAAGTGGAATTCAAATACGGCAAATACACACTGCAGAATCCGGAGGTCGAAACGATAAAAGAGGCGCAGATACATGTGGGCACTATGGTGCCGATTTACCCACAGCATGAGGTTATAACCGCCAAATGGCTGAGGGGTAAAATCCATCCGTTACTCTACCTCGCGAAAGAGTTTGATGAGATATTGCCGGAGGAATTGATGGATGAGGAAAACCTTATACCGAAGGCCGAGGCGATACGCGAGGTGCATTTCCCGTCATCGGCGGAAACTTTGAAAAAGGCGCAGGACAGGTTGGGATATGAAGAGCTATTTTTGCTTCAGCTTAATGCCGTTAAAACAAAATTGGATTGGAAAAATAGCAGAGACCCTTCCGATAACATTCAGGGAATGCCGATGGATCCGGAGTTTGTGAAGGGTTTTTTTTCCACCCTGCCGTTCACCCCCACAGGCGCGCAAAAAGTGACGATTTACGAGATTTTGAAAGACATGGAAAAGCCTTTCCCGATGATGCGATTACTGGAGGGTGATGTCGGCTCCGGCAAAACACTTGTGGCTATGGTCGCGCTTCTGCAGGCTGTGAAGAACGGTTATCAGACGGCGATTATGGCGCCAACGGAAATCCTTTCGCGCCAGCATTTAGTCTCCATAAGCAAATTCGTTGGCAATTACGAGGCAAAGTTTCCGGGTGAAAAACCAATAAACGTCCAACTGCTTATCGGCTCCATGACCGCCAAGGAAAAAAAGAATCTGCAGGGCGCCATAAAGGACGGTTCGGTGGATATAGTGATAGGCACACACGCGCTTATACAGGAATCTGTACAGTTTGAACGTCTAGGTCTGGTGATTGTCGACGAGCAACATCGTTTCGGAGTGAAACAGCGCGAGGTTTTGGTGAAACAGGGGAGTCCGCATGTTTTAAATATGACAGCCACGCCTATTCCCCGCACTCTCGCGCTTGTGGCTTATGGTGATCAGGATCTTTCGGTTATCAATGAACTTCCGCCCGGCAGAAAACCTATCACTACAAAGATCGTACCGCCTGAACACCGTGAAACTGTGAACAGGTTCATCGCCGGAAAAGTGGAACAGGGCCAGCAGGTCTACGTCATATGTCCGCTGATAGATGAGTCCGATACGCTCGAGGTCAAATCCGTAAAAGCCGAATATGAGCGCCTGCACGATGTGTTTCCCAAGTTCCGCATAGGTCTTTTACACGGCAAAATGAAGTCCGCGGATAAGGAAAGTGTGATGCAGAATTTCAAGGACGCCAATATTGATATACTTGTTTCCACATCCGTAATCGAAGTCGGCGTGGACGTTCCCAACGCCACCATGATGATGATAGAAGGCGCGGAAAGATTCGGCCTTTCCCAGCTCCACCAGTTCCGCGGGCGTGTAGGTAGGGGTGAGGCGCAGTCGTATTGTTTTTTATATACAAACTCGGATTCCGAGCTCACATTCACACGCCTAAAGGCCATGGCCGACTATACCGACGGTTTTAAACTTGCTGAAATAGATATGAGGCTACGGGGTCCCGGAGAAGTGTACGGTGTCCGCCAATCCGGTATACCGGATCTTAAGATAGCAAACATGCTGGACGGCATTTTGCTAGACCGTGTCCGCAAAGCCGCCGAAAAAATAATCGAAATAACTCCCGATCTGACCAAATACCCACTTCTCAAAAGCGCTTGGGAAGAGTTGAGGAATAGAATGTCTGAACTGTGATTTATGTGATTATGATGATTAATATGATTCCGTAGAGACGCATTGCAATGCGTCTCTACAGGATTAATGAATTATTATAATTATCCTGGTCACATAAATCACAGTTCAGACACCAAAAACCCCTCCGATGTACATCGGAGGGGTTAATTTGAAAAGTCAGATCAAGAAAATTATTTTACGCACATAGCAGGAGTGACTCCATCTGTTGCAAAGCAGCCACCATCCGCTGTAAAGACTTCGGCATGAGGGGCTATTACGTAAACTCGTGGGCTAGACCCGCCAGCGCCAGCGATCTGGCAGATATAGTAGCCAGTAGCTGTGGCATCGTAGCCAGTACCCGGATCGAAAGGCATCTCATTCAGATAAGATGGGACTAAAGAATCAGTTCCGGATGAGCAGTCAAAGTTGGCGTCATCTGTTCCCAATTGTAAAGCACCTGCGAAATTAACTCCGCATGCGGGGATGGCAGTTGGAACATCACCTGCTGCTGTAAGGCATGTCGGCAAAAGGCCGCGTGCGGTTGGGGAAGTTTGGAATTGATAAATAGCACCAAGAACCATGCTGATTTCGGATTTTCTTTCCGAATCGTTAGCTTTACCAAATTGCTGGGCAGGATTTACTGCAACCAAAACAATTCCGGCAAGGATGGCGATAATGCCGATAACTATGAGCAACTCAATAAGGGTAAAACCCTTTTTGTTTTTGTTAAACATTTGTTTTTTAGTTATAAAATATTAAATATTACTTAAGATTTTACCTTAAGTAAGAAAATTCGCAACATGATTTTGTTTTTATTTAATAAACGCTTAATTTAAATAAAGCCTTATTGTAAAATCCGCGCTATCCGGGTTTTCTATAGATTCGTCAATCTCGGGTAGGTAATTTATTGAAAAGCTGGTAACTTCCGTTATGAATTTTGAATTATAAAGCTCATTGAATGCCTGCAGGAATAAAGGTTTTTTGTCTTTTTGAACTTTTAGGTTAACACTGTAGTCCGCATAGTGGTTTAAATACATTTCATCTTCTTTTCCTTTAATATTTACCTCAGATTCCGGGTCTATAACTGAAAACATATTTTCCAGTATGGCTACAAAAGGTATTACATTTTCGTATTTGGCGAAAGATTTTTTTGTAAGTATAGATTCTTCAGTGTCTGTCGCTTGCGATGGCTGAGCAGTGGTATCCAGAGATTGTGCCAGCTGTTTACTTGCTTCTATCCCACTTATATTCGCCTGTATTTTTGCCCCGTATGAAAAATTTGTGTATAAAAGCGCTATAACACCTAATATCATTATCAAATTCAGAACATTGATTGTCCTTAGGAATTTATTTCCTCTTATTATCAGGAACACCTTTGTCAATAAATTATCTCTTATCATATTTTTTAGTTTGGCATTTTTGGTTTAGATATATTTTCTCCGGAGGAGTCCTGAGTCCTTCGGGCTTCAGTTCCGTATTCTTCTATTATTTTTAATGGGTTCAGTATCAAATCTATATTCACAAATCTCTCGCTCTTACCTATCAGGTTTGATAAAGGCGAATTAATCTCGGTGAAATATTCTATTTTTTCAAGTTCGATAAGAAATTGTTCGGTAGTATTACGGTCTTTTATTTTTGCTCTTAGTTTTATTTCCGGCTTATTGTTATTTAATCTGTAATCAATATTTACCAGGTTTATTCCATCCAGATCAAAGGCATCCAATTTTTGAATCATTTTGCTTATCGGTATGATGTTTTGTGTTATTGTGATTATCTGACTTTCAAGCTGATTTCTTTGCTGATTTGTTTTTGAAATTTGAGTAAGATACGGGTTATTCGCCTTTTCCATATATATTGCCAATTCCTGCTTTGTGGTTTTATACGTCAGGTAATTATTAAATGCTCCTATACCTGTCCATATTATAAGTCCTATGAAACTCAAAACTAGCAATATTGAATAAGCGGTTATCAAAGGAGTGCATTTCGCGCAATCTATTTCAAGTTTTTTTTCTATTGGCAGAAGATCGATATTTTTTTCATTTTCTTCGTGCAGTGCGGATCTTAAAGCAAGTCCTATTGCTTCCGCGAATATCATTTCCGAAACTCCATTTATATCTATGTAATTTACTTTTGTTTTGATTTCGGCCCCAGGGAACAGTTTTTCATATTCCTCTTTAAGTCCCTGTAAAGACGCGTAACGCCCAAGAAGATATATGTTTTTTAGTTCAATACCTTCCTGATTTTTAATCGCGTTAACGAGTTCTTTTGTTTTTTTGGTTATTATATTTAATTCGCCGCTCAATTCATCCTGAAGACTGTTTTGCTTTTCCGGATCCTCATTGCTCTTATATTCATCCATTACTTCGGATAATTCATTGGAATTATTTGTGTTAAGTATCCTCTTCATTTTCTCAACTACATGAAATTCTTCCGGCGGAATACTTAAAGAGTATGAACCGCCAGATTGTGTTGATACGGATATCGAACATTTATCAACATCCAGATAAGAAACAAGGTAACCGCTTTCATTTTTCTGGAATCTGTTGTTGCAGAATCTAAGAAGGCTGTTTTTGCTTACATCAACTCCTATTACATTCAGCCCCATTTCACTTAATATATCTATAAGAGTTTTCACCAGAATTTTTTGTACGGCCGTGAATTCAAAAATAACTGTTTTGCCGTCATTTGATATAACTCTGTAATCTATTATCGCTTCCGTAAGATCTATAGGAATGTAATCCCTCGCCATTTTTCTTATATATTCATCATTTTTACTATGTTCCACAGGTATTTCCAAATGATGGCTGAAGGTTTTTTCTTCCGGTATTGAAATTATTACGTTTTTTGATGTAATCGGGCCGTTGTTTGCTTCCATAATCAGTTTTTGCAGAGCTTCCTTAAATGCTTCCTTGTTTATCACAATACAATTATCTTCCACAACTCCCGGAGATAATGGCGCGAGCGAATAATTTCTTACAGTAAGCGTGGTTTTTCCGTTCGATAATTCCACCGCTTTTAGAAACTCGTTTCCAATCTGAAGCCCGAAGGTGTTTTTATATATATTTTTCATTATTTTTTTAAGAGGTGATTTCCTCCATGGATATAATATCTATGTTGTTAATATAGTCCAAATTTCCGTCTGGATAATTAACGTCATATTTTGTTATTTTTAATTCGTATCGGTATTTTCTGATGAAATTATTATTCATTCCTGTTACATCAAGATTCGCGAGAGTTTCGGTTACACCCAGTTTTATCTGCTGAGGTGTAAACCAGCTGATCTGAGCGGAGCAGGAATCATCGTTGCTTATTGTGTATTCAAGATTTCCTGAGAAACGTTCCTCCAATTTTATTCTCTGTAATACATCTTCCGTACATGTTATCGCGTTTATGCGGGCTTTTTCATAATAGATACTGCTTAGTGACGCGCCCGCGTTTTCCATACCATCTTTCAGGATAGACATCGCGAATATCATGCTGATTGTTGTTATTATCAATAAACTTAGTATCGCTATAAATCCCTGTGATTTTTTATTGCGGGATATTACCATAAAAGATGTAAGGTGAAATAATCTATTAACATAAATGAAGGGGCGCTTGTAGCTCCTTCCGGCGCTATGCCATTCCAATGGAAATGCATTCTGGCTTTTAGGTTGATTCCGCCGGATCCTCCAACATATTTTATAACATCGGCATTCGCGTATTTTACTTCAAATGTTTGCTGGTCGCTTTTTGTGCCATCTACAGTTGGCGCACCAATAACTTCCCATGCATTCGTTGTCCAGTTAAACATTTCAACATCCTGCGCGTCAACAAGGCTCCCATTTATTGGGCAACTTGAATGCAGAGTATCGCAGAAAAATTGACCTAAACTCTGATATGCCACTTCTCCGCCTACGGTAATGCTTGCAAGTTTTTCAAGCTGAGTATGAGTAAGCATTGTCTTAAAGGATTTTTCCCAATATACGGCATTATCACCCGTGTGAGTTCCTCCTATATACGCGGGATTATCAGAATTGTCATCCAGAAATGTGTACCAGTGCGAGCACCATTCCGGGAAAAGGAAATTCCATGTGTAACATCTGTCCGTATATACATTGGATGTAATTATTCCAGTACCTCCGTCGCCACAGTCATCAGAACATCCACCTTCGCAGTAGCATGTATATCTGTTTGTTTTGTATGTGCTTGCTGTCGGGTTTGTAACGTCTGAACCTATTCCGAAATTCAGTGTTATCGATTTAAGATTTTCTGTGTTATCCACCATACTTACACCGATGGCATAAGTGTTATCAACCTTATTATATAGTTCCACCGAGAATCCCAAGTCGTCTTCTATATATTTTTGGGTAAATGATATTGTATTTTCGTCCGTTTCTGTCGCAGTTTCCGTGGTTACTGTAATGGTTTCGGCGGGATTTAAAACCGTTATCATAAATACATCTGTTTTTTTATCCGTGCTTACAGGTAAAGGATAATCCGCGTTATAGAATTTTATTTTATTTACCCATGTTTCGCCTTCAGGCGCGTCCGATGAAAGTACTACCTGATAATTAACATAATTTCTTCTGTCTACACTAAGCCATGGTATGTATGTCGCTACCGCATCCGCTACGTAGATCACCAATTTATGGAACATCGGAAGATCCATCGCGACTACGTTGTTATAGACATCCGTCGGTAGCTTTGTGTTTGCGACAAAAATCTGGCGGAAATGCCCGTTTGTGAGAAGATCGTGTTTGGTTATAAGTTCATTTAATACAGTGGGAGGAAGAGGGGATGAACTAAGCATAATCTGTTTCAGCTGAACGCTTGGCAGTGGCGGTACTTGTCTTATCAGGGCCAGTAGCTGGCTATCCGCACTGCAATTAAAAGCGCCGAAGCCGCCACCACCTCCACCTCCTTCATCACCTCCGCCTTCAAAAAAAGTGGATGAGTCACATTCATCTCCAATCAGGTCTCCATCCGTATCTTCCTGAAATGGGTTATAAGCGAATATACAATTGTCTTTTTCGTCGCACATACCGTCAACATCCGCGTCTCCACAGCATTCTGCGGATCTTGGAAATTTATCCAGATAATCGGGGCAACCATCTTCATCAAAATCACCCCTTTCCAGATTTGCTGTGACTACGTAATCCTGCATTACATCATATTTTTCAATTCCGCTTATTTTCATTCTCACGCTTATGCCCAAAACAATATCCGGGTCATTTAATCTGTCTGTGATCCTGTCAAAAAATAAGCTCTCAACTTTTGCTGTTTCCGATGAAAGTTCGGATTTTATACCACCCTCGGTTATTTCTATAATGTTGTTACTTTCATTAAGCTCGATGATTACATTACTATCGTCCTGCATAATCAATGATAGCTTTCCATAATCATCACTAAAACTCGAATTGGGAACATCTATTTTTTTGGCATTTCCTATAAGATCGTAAATCCTTTCCATGGCGAACTGGCTATCCGCGCTTACCTGTTTTTCAACATCATGCTGCTTTTGAATATTTATGGAATTTATCGAAACAGAAAGCAATATCGGCGTCAGCACCAGAAATACCGATATGTATAACAGTAATTCAATGAATGTCGCGCCTTTGTAATTTTTTAGGAAAGAAAATTTCATTTTTGTTTATGAATTATATGTAAAGATATTTTCCCAGTTGGTTATGTATATAGTTTGTGTGATCAAATCCAAAGGAAGATAATCCGGAGCCCAAAGGATTTGTATGACTATTTTCTTAGTATCCGCGTCTTCGTAGCTGGCTCCCGTATCGCCCTCAAAATATATGTCTTTTGTGTCCTGATGTCGCAATGCACTTGATATCGTTACGTATCTTTCGAAAGTATCTTTGTCCGGCAGATCGCTTTTCATCAGCCATGTTTCTGTGCCCGGGTTGCGTATAAGATAGAACGAACCGTTTGCAAGAAGGCTGAAACCCTGATTTCTCATATACCTTAATATATCGTTTGTTTCACCAAGAGTTACGGCCGCGGAATGCTGAACATAAGCCTGACCTACTATTTTTCTGGCTCCTAGAAATATTCCCACGGAACTTGGCACCAAAATCGCGAAAAGAACAGTAACTATTATCAGCTCCACAAGGCTGGAACCTTTTTTCCCTCTCGCCCGCTGATTTGTTTTTTTATTAATCAACAACTCCCTGGGGGTTAATATTTATTGTATAACTGTATGTGTCGTTTCCAATTTTGAAACTGCCATAGTTTAAAGTTTTTCCTGTCTGGACCTGAAAAATAATCTCATTTGTGCTTCCTATATTAGGGTTAAGGCTTAATTCCGTGATATTCAATTGTTCAAGGCGGGCTACTTTATTTTCGCTATCGGAAGCGTTATATACATTTTTAAATCCGGTTATTGTTCTTGTCGTACTATCAATATGTATTCCATAATCCGATCCTGTCGCGTTTTTAAGAGCGCTGAACCTCGTCTGTTTTATAACGGTCATAGCGTTCGAAATATCATTTTTGATAAGCGAGAATGAATAGTATTTAAAGTAAGCGCCGACTCCAACGCCTGCCAGAATGAGAAATAGTGACATTGTCAGTATGATTTCTATAAAGGTGAATCCCTTTTTACACCCTTTGATATCAAATTTTAGCTCTTTCATTAGCTGCCGACATTGGCTATTAATTGATATATAGGGCCGATAACCGTTACCACAAGACCTGTTACCATCAATCCCAAAAGCACCATTATCACAGGTTCTATAATGGATGTGATGTTCTTAACATCTCCGTCCACAAGGTCTTTGTAATACTTTTTCATATAATCTATTATGTGCGGAAGTTTACCGGTTCTTTCGCCTACTTTTATGAGCTTTATGAACATTGGCGGGAAATACGAATTATCGCGGAAGCTTTGAGAAAGCGATGATCCGTTTTTTATTTTGTTTATCATATGCCCGATTTCATCCTGGAATATCGTGTTGTTTACAACGGTCTTTGTTATTTCAAGACATCTTATAATAGTAAGACCGCTGGCGAATAGTGTTCCGAAATGCTGGCTGACCTGTGCCGTATTGTAATTGAGCACAATATATCCCACAAAAGGTACCTTCAGATAAAACTTATCCCTGTATCTTTGTATCAGCGGGTTTTTAATCGCTATATAGGATACGGCTATTAAACCAAAAATCCCCAAAGCCATAATTATAAGGTTGTTTTGCAAAAATTTTGTTATCCAGATAATAACTCTTGTAGCTGCCGGAATCTCCGCATTTAAGCTATAAAAAATAGTAAGTATTTTTGGCATTACAAAAAAGAAAAGCACGAATATGAATGTCAGCATTACGATCAAAATAATCTTTGGATATATCAAGGCGCCTTTTACCTTCTTTTTAAAGTTGTCATTTTCCTCAAGGTGATCGGCCAGATCGACCATAGTTTGAGGCAGAGATCCGGATTGTTCACCGACATGTATGATATTTGTGAATATCTCCGGAAAGACTTTCGGAAATTTTTTCATGGAGGCCGATAGCGATTGACCATTATTCAGGCTTGCCAAAATGTCGTCCAATCTTCCTCTGAAAACCTTATTTCTTGTTTGATCCCTTAAAAATGAAACGGCTTCGAATATCGTTATTCCCGCGCCAAGCATTACAGAGAGGTGACGAGTGAATTCAACAACTTCTTTGGCTGATATAGTGCCTATCTCATTCATTCGCTGTAATAGGCTTTTTTTGATTTTTGATTTTTTGATTTTAGTAAAATCAATGGAAGTATTTGCTTCATTTTTTTCTACAGTATTTTTGGATGTTATTTTATCCATGGATATACTGCTCATGCTGTCGGTTTTTGTAAGCGTTTCAGTTTCCATATGTTTTAGCTTTTTATTACTCTTATAATTTCTTCAAGTGATGTAATACCGGATAGCGCTTTTTCCATGCCATTTTCAAGCATGGTGCTCATACCGTTTTTAACAGCGATATCTTCGAGTTCATCCGAACTTTTCCCCGCGAGAACGGCTGTTTTTATATCATCATCCAGTTCCATTACTTCATATATACCTATTCGCCCTTTATATCCTGTAAATCCGCAGGACTTACAGCCAACTCCTTTGTAAAATATGTACTGATCCTTTAATCCGAATTCGTTGATTTCATCTTCGGTGTAGTATTTTGAGGTTATTTTGTTAATAAGCTTCAAAATATTCCTTTCCTTATAAATAAGTTTTAAAGTTTCTGCCGAGTATACCTGTGATTTTATGCAATGTGGACAGATCTTCCTTACAAGCCTTTGAGCCAAAAGGCAGTTTATAGCCGCCGTAAGCAAAAATGGTTCGGTTCCCATTTCAAGCAGGCGGGGGATACTCACGGAAGTGTTGTTGGCATGCAGTGTTGAAAAAACCATGTGGCCTGTCATTGACGATTCAATTGCTATCTGCGCGGTATCTTTGTCACGGATTTCTCCAACTAAAATACAATCCGGGTCCTGTCTTAACAGCGATCTTAATCCGTTCGCGAAGGTCAAATTTGTCGCGGTGTTTACCTGTACCTGGTTAATACCCTCGATGCCGTATTCTATCGGGTCTTCGATGGTCGCTATGTTAACACCTTCCGAATTAAGCAGCTTGATTATGTTATAGAGTGTGGTCGTTTTACCGGATCCCGTAGGCCCTACAACTATCATCATGCCATAAGGCTTTGTGGAGTTTTTGATAACCGTTTCATAATCCCTTTCATTAAGCCCCGATTCTATTAAGTTTACGGATCCTTCCAGTTCCACCAAAATACGCATTACAACCTTTTCGCCGAAATGAGTTGGCAGAACAGAAACGCGAAAAGCCACATTATCATTATCAAGCTTTAAAGATATGCGTCCATCCTGGGCGGCACGAGTCTCGTCTATTCTTAAGCCGGCCAAAATTTTACAGCGTGTCATAAGCGATTCATGAATAATTTTCGGAAATTCCACTATGTTATGCAAAACTCCATCAATTCTGTAGCGTACAACCGTGTGCTGTTTTGTCGCTTCAATGTGGATGTCGGATGCGTGATGCCTGTAGGCATACAAAAGCAATGAATCGAATATTTTTACTATAGGAATATCATCTTCCGCAGCTTCGTTTCCATCTTTTCCCTGTTCGGCGTATCTAAGATTCTCGGGAAGCATGTTAAGAAAAACATTTTTCAGCTCCTGATTATATTTGCCGATAATGTTTTTTATGTTTGATTGTGTCGTGTAATAAACCTCCGGCTCCCTGCCGGTTTTATTTTTAATGTCGTTTACCAGTTCAACGTCGAACGGATTAAGCATCGCTATTTTGATGACATTATTATCTTCGTCTATATCAAACGTTATTACCCCCTGTTTAAGGGCTATATTTTCCGGGATTATTTCCAGAAATTCATTTGGTATCTCGATCTTAGTAAGGTTTATATATGGGTAACCGATTATTTCAGCTACCAGCTTTCCAAGATCATCATCCGAGAGAATGTGTTTCGCGAAAACCACATCATAAAGTGGTGTTTGCGTATTGTCCGCTTCTTCCTGCAAAGCTTTTATTTCTTTTGAGCTTATTTTAAGATTTTTAAGCCCAGTAATTAATTTTTTTTCTTCTATTTTCATTTTTGTTTTTTTAAACTTTATTTTGATTTAAGTTTTATTTTTTTTGGAAGTTTGATGATTTTTTGTCCGCAGTTATTGCAGAAATGAGATTCAGTCCCCAGAATAGTATGACAACGCGGGCATTGAAGCATCTTTATCTGCATTTTGCCTTCATCTTCGGATATTAATTTTGTTTCGGATTGAATATTTTTTACAACTCCGTCCAGATCGGTTTTATAGTCATCTTTGCTTACTAAAAATTTTATAAGGTCTTCAAGTTTTGTAAGGTCTTTGTTAAATAAATTTTCTATATCAAAGGATGCTATTTTTGCCAGATCTTCAGGGTTTTTTAGTGTTGTATACACTATTATCGGGATTTTCCTGCCTTTAATTAAATTGAGCAGATAGTATCCATTGATAACCGGCAAAACTATTTCCAGAATAACCAGATCTATTTTAAATTTTGTAAGTTCTTTGGTTGCTTCTCTGGCATTTTGGGCAAAATAAAATTCCAATCCGTATTTCTCCTTGATTTTGTTTTTGACAGAATAGTCTTCAATGTCATGCATAAGACCTTTGTCGCTGTCGATAACAAGGATATTTTTTATTTTTGATGTGGTTAGGATTGTTTCCATAATGATTAATAAATAACGAAATAACAGTGCTAATATTCTAAAAACATGTTTACGATGTCGCGATTCATTGCGTAGGATAGAGCGCTTTCTTTGGATATCATTTTGGCCTTCACCAGTTCCGCGAGACATTGCTCAAGCCTTACAAAAGAATTGGCATCTTCTGTTTGCATAGCGTTATATATCTGCTCGATCTTTTCCGTGCGGATTATATTGCGCACAGCGTCCGTCACCATCATCTGTTCAAAAGCGAAAA
>Ga0315273_10002741_pt1 | contig 20960 bp, 18 predicted proteins | sample YL17G02_0_MG_FD_205753 | JGI IMG/M metagenome (GOLD analysis project Ga0315273, IMG submission 205753) | Sediment microbial communities from Yellowstone Lake, YNP, Wyoming, USA - YL17G02_0 | ecosystem: Environmental > Aquatic > Freshwater > Lake > Sediment | place: USA: Wyoming | collected... | reverse complement strand
TCGCCGTCCTGGAAAGCGAGAGACAGGGCGTGACCTGGTTCTCGATCGACGCCCTGCCGGCGACCGTCGTCCGGCTCGCCCTGGAGAAGCTTCTTCCCGAGAGGCCGGACCTCGTCGTCTCAGGGATCAACTGGGGCGAGAACTTGGGCACGGTGACGTTCTACTCGGCCACCGTCGGCGCCGCCAGAGAAGCGGCTTTGCTGGGCCTTCCGGCCATCGCCGTCAACCTCGCCGGCGGGAAGGGCATGGACTACACGGCGGCCGCCGGGATCCTGGCCGACATCGTCCGGGCGCTCGGACGAAACGGGATCGGCAAGGGCACGTTCCTCAACGTCAACATCCCGAACCTGCCCAAGGAAAGCATCCGGGGCGTCCGGATCACCCGGCAGGATACGCGGGCTCCGATCGATCTCTTCGAAAAAACCGTGACCCCCGAGGGCGCGACGGAATACAAACCGTCTTGGAAGCACCTTGAACCGGCCGGCGAGGACACGGACATCTGGGCCGTGCGCAACGGCTACGTCTCGGTGTCCGTTTTCGGGATCGACCAGTCGGCGGCGACGGACCCGCGGGCGCTCAAGCGCCTGGAAAAGCTGTCCTGGCGATAGTGGATTTTCCCAGGGACTCCGGAAAGAAATAATCCCCGCTTTACCGGACGACCTCGGTCCAGATCCAGTAGAGGAAAGCGCCGAAGTAGACGGCGAGCAGGACCCAGGCCAGGATATTGATAGTTTCGTTGATCCGCTTCATCAGCGGGAAGTCGCGCCGGCGGCCGCGGGTGTTGAGCTTCGGTATAGCATAGAGGAGCGCGATCGCCAGGAGCAGAACGAGCCACTTGCGCATCAGCGTGATTATCCCAGAAACGCCCGCCGCCGCGCAACACCGCGCTTGAACCCATACATCCTGGACCTCCGGGGCGTTTCGCGCTGACGCGAAGCTAGTGGACACGGCTCTTCCGGGCGCCTTTGCGCCCCGCGGGGACGCCCGCGCGGCGGGGTGATGTGTTTCTTGTTGTTTCCAGCTCACACCGGTGCTAAGATTGATGCCGTAAAGGTCGATCCCCGGAGCCGAAGGAGAAGCGTCATGAACAAGCGGGTCATCTGGGCCGTCCCGATGCTATTCGTTCTTTTCGTGGCGCCTTTTAGCGCGCCCGCCCTCGCCGCGGCCGGAGCCGCCCAGGACATCACGGTCACGGTCAAGGACGTCGGGCCTTTCCCCTACTGCGCCATCGCCCACAAGGGCCCCTACACGGACATGACCGCAGTCATCGGCGAACTGATAGGCGCCATGCAGACCCAGGGGCTGTTCCCCCAGATCCGCGGGTCGATGATCGGCGTCTACTACAACTGGCCCGGCGACACCAAGCCCGAGGACCTCTCCTGGGAAGCCGGGTTCGTCATTGCGGCCCAGGCGACGCCACAGCTGCCTCTCGTGAAAAAAGTTTGGGAGCACAAGACCGTGGCCGTCGCCATGCACGTCGGACCCTACGATAAAAGCGGCGCGGCGGTGGAAAAAGTCATGGCCTGGTTGGCCGCCCAAGGTTACGAAACCGACGGCCCGATCCTCGAGCACTACCTCGACATGAACCCCATGGCCGTCAAGCCGGAGGACCTCCGCACCGAGATCTGGGTCCCCTGCAAAAAGAAATAGCTACTTCTGGAACTTGTAGCCCGACCACGGCACCGTGACGAGGTGCTTCGGCGCGGCCGGGTCGTCCTCGATTTTCCGCCGCAGATTGTACATGAAGGTGTCGATCGTCCGCCGTTGAGCAACGGGGCTTCCGGCTGTTCCAGGTGAACGTGTTGCGGGAAGGGGATGCGAGTCACCCCGTGGATGGGGCCGCGGCCGTGCCATGAAACGGCCATCTTGTCAAGGCGCCGGCGTTGTGATATCAATTTTCCATAAGGGTGAATGGGAGATGAAAAAGGCCCTCGCCCTCAACGATATCCAGAAAGCCCGCGAGGAGTTCGAGTTCATGATCGCCATGGAGCCCGATCCCAAGCTTATTCCTGAAACGATGGAAGAAAAAGAATTGGCCCGGAAGAAGCTCGAACAGCTCGAACTGAAGAAAAAGAGATGAACGTCGCGCTGACAGGAGCTAGCTCGACCTTGGCCAGGCCGGTCATCGAGCTCTTGGACAAGGATGACCGCGTGGAGACGATCTTCGCTTTGGATATACGACCTTACGCCGGCGTCTCTTCGGCCAAACTCGTGCATAAGCGAGTTGATGTCCGGAACATCGACGCTTTGCGTTCCGCCTTCACCGGTATGGACGCCGTCATCCATTTGGCCTTTGTCGTGGTCACCGACGTGCCGGACGCGCGGACGATCCGTGCCGTCAACATCGAGGGGTCCGGGAATGTCCTGCGGGCGGCCGCCGATTCGGGCGTGAACAAGCTGATCTACACGAGTTCCGTGGCGGCCTACGGCGCCGTGGCCGGAAACCCTCCCGTTCTCACGGAAGAAATTCCGATCAGGGGGGAAAATAACAAAAAGAATTTTTATTACGCCTATACAAAGGCCGCCGTGGAGATGATCATGGACGATTTCGTCCGCTCCCATCCACGGCCGGTCATCACGCGATTCCGTCCCCAGATCATTGTCGGTCCCCATTTTTTTAAAAATACCGGCAATCTGTTTTTCCTGTCCCAGCTGGTCAAACCGTCCCGGTCGTACTGGGGATTTCGGCCGGACGGGCCCAACGGCATGATCCTCCAATATACCCACGAAGAGGACCTGGCCAAGGCGATTCTATTCGCCCTTCATACGGAGATGCCGGGAGCCTTCAACATCGCGGGCGAGCCCATGGATCTCGGGCGCTATCTGCAAGCGCGGGGAAAAACATTCAGGCGGATCCCGTGGGCGGCCGTATACGGACTCGTCAGTTTGTCGAGCCCGATCTCGGCGCGCGCGCGGCTGGCCAAGTCGTGGTTGATCTCGGCCAAGTACAGGTACATCCTGGATTGCTCGAAACTCAAGCAGGCGGGGTTTGACGGGCCGTTGCATACCTCGCTGGGGTGTGTCCGGGAAGCGGAGGCCCATTTCGCCCAAAAGCGCCCGGCCGATCCCCCAAAAGACAGGGACAATTTCATGAGATGGGAGGCTCCCGGATGGGCGGTGATCACGGGCGCGTCCAGCGGGATCGGGAAGGAATTCGCGACGCAGCTAGCGGCGCAGGGTTTTTCGCTGTTCCTGACGGCCCGACGCCAGGACCGCCTGAACGCGTTGGCCGAATCCTTGCGTGGGGCCCATGGCGTCGCAATGGAGGTCTTCGCGGCCGATCTGGGCCGCCCGGAAGAGATCACTCGCCTGGCGGAGCGGCTTCGATCCCTGGAGAATCTCGACGTCTTGGTCAACAATGCGGGATTCGCGACCGTGGGGCCCTTTTTCGAGACCGATCTCGAAAGGCAGGTGTCCATGCTGAATGTGCAAAATGCGGCGCCTGTCGTTCTCACCGGGACCGTGTTGCCGAATATGGTGCTCAGGAACCGCGGCGTCGTCATTTTGACCGCGTCCCTGTCCGCCTTTATGCCCGCCCCTGGGGGAGGAGTCTACACCCCCGCGAAGGCTTTCCTGGTGGCCTTGGCTCGGATCCTTTGCCTGGAATTGAGACGTACGGAAGTCCGGATACAAGCCTTGTGTCCCGGCTATACCCGCACCGAGTTTCACGATGATCCCGCGTTCGACGGGCTCAAGGCCTTCCTCCCCGAATTCGCGTGGGGAACCAGCCGGCAGGTCGTGCAGGCTTCGCTCCGCGGGGCCTATCATAGAAAAAGCATCGTCATCCCGGGGGTCTTGAACCGCCTGACGGCGAAACTCGTCCCCAAGAGGCTCTTGCTCAGGTCCTACATGAAAAAGCGGTGGGACAAGGTCCGGCGGCATGACGGGGATCCAAAAAGCGGGTGACCATGATGTTTGGCGATATCTTAACAATATCTTGACAACTTCTTGACAACTCGGCCCGGGGCGCGGGCTAGATTGGTCAGAGAATAAGGAGGAAACCTTGAATAAAGAAAAGATACTGTTCACGACCTCCGTCTACCCCTTCCCCACTCTGCCGAACGACACCTCGCTCACCGACGCGACGGGGGCCCGGTTCACCCGAGCGGACGGGATCTTCTGCATCATCTCCCATTCCCACAGCTTCGCCAGTCACATCCTCGCCCAGAACATCGACGTCCCCTCGGTCGTTCTCGAATATCCACGATGGGAAGACTTTACGGCGGAAGTCGGGAAAGGCTATTCCATCATCGGGATCAGCGCCTTGCCCGTCCACCTGGACGGTGTCCTTAAGATGTGCCGATACATCCGCCAGAATTCACCCCAAACCAAGATCCTACTCGGAGGCTACGCGGGGATGGCGCTGGCGGCCACCCAGGAGGAGTCGGACTGGAAACAATACGCGGATGAGATCTGTCACGGCGAGGGGGTCCGGTTCATGAGGCGCCTCTTGGGCGAGAAGGAGGACCGGCCGATCCAGGAAAGGCTGATGCCCAAGGGCGGAGGCTCTCCTCCGTTCATCACCAAGTTCCCGAAAGGTGCCATCGGCTTCCTGGTGTCCGGGCTGGGATGCCCGGGCATGTGCGACTTCTGTTCCAACACGGCGCTGTACGACCACACGCGGATCACCATGCTCTCCCCGGAGGATCTGGTCGAAAACATGTACCTTTATCATAAAACCTTTCCCAATCTCTCCAACATCTTCGTCGTCGACGAGGACCACTTCCGCTGGCCCGATTACCTGATCCGGATCAGGGAGCCCTGGCTGAGCCACCCCGACATGGTGGAAGCCCTCGACTGGTTCGCCTTCGGGTCCCTCGACTATATCGGGGCCTTCGTCGACCGTTTCGGCTGGGACGCCATGGCCGAGATGGGCATCGGGGTCATGTTCACCGGGGTCGAGTCCAAGTTCGGCGAACTGCTCCGCTACAAGAAGCGGAGCACCGTGGACCCCAAGTGGGTTTTCAAGAACCTCCATCGGATGGGGATCCGCACGGTCGGCTCGTGGGTCTGCGGCTGGGATTTTCACAGCCACGCCAACGTCATGGAGGACCTGAATTATTTCGTGGCCCTCTATCCGACCTATCAGCAGCTGACCCGGCTGTCGCCGTTTCCCGGGACCCCGTTATACGACCGCCTCAAGAAGGAAGGCCGGTTGCACGACGTCCCCTGGGAAAACATGCATTTCTGGAGCGAAACGCAGCAGAACCTGGCGCTCGAGGACCACGAGACCCTGAACATCGTCGAATACGGTTACGACCTGCTCTACAAGACCTGGGGGCCGTCCATGTTGAGGCGCCTCGAAGTCGAGCTGAACGGCTACATCTACGCCCTGCAGTCCTCGAACGACGTTCTCCGCCTGCACAAATCCAAGTTCTTCAAAAAGCAATGCGGCATGGTCTGGACGATGCTGGCCGCCATGGAGCGGTTTTCGCCGAACGGCATGGTCCGGCGCCAGGCGCGCATGACCGACAAGAAATACCGTTCGGTCATCGGCGAACCGACGGCGGTGATGAAGCTCATGTCGAACGCGGTCCTGCGGCTGGCGGCCAAGGAATACGCCAAGACGGTGTTCAATCCCTCGTTCTATCGGGCCAAGGAGGAGCCGTTCAAGCGCTACGTCTACGGCAAGACGGCCGCCGGGGACGGCGCCGTTCCGTACACGACCGAATGGCCGACCAGGCCCTCCATGAAGGTCCGCAAGGATATGGCCGTAGAATCGATGCGCTATTTTGTCCTGGAAAAGGCCTTGAAGGCGAAGAGGCTCGCCTCACGCGGCCAATCCGACCCGGTCATCGACGACTATCTCATCGGCATGGTGAGCGACCGCGCGTTCGGATTCGGCCTCTAGTTCGACATGAGGGGGGAACACATGGCCGAAAACATCATGCGCATCCCTCACGATGCCCGGAGGGATTATGATGAGGATTTCGTCGCCGAGCGAAGAGACTGGCTCAGCCGGGAAACGAAGACGGCCTTGTCCCACATTTCCCGGTACTCCATCAGGGCCGGCGAGACCAGGGGGAATATCGAGAATTTCATCGGGGTCGCTCAGATCCCCCTGGGGGTGATCGGTCCGCTGAAGATCAACGGCAAGTTCGCCGAGGGGACGTTCTACGTGCCCTTCGCCACGACCGAGGGCGCGATGGTGCTGACCTATCAGCGGGGCGCCGTGGCTATCACCAAGGCCGGCGGCGCCCGTACGAGCATCATCAAGGACGAGAATCATCTCGACCCCGTGTTCATCATGAAAAACATGGGGGAGGCTGAAACGCTCGTGACCTGGATCAAGGACAACTTCGATCAATTCAAGGACAAGGTCCGCGAGGTCACCGAGCACGGCGAGCTGCTGGAGATCGTCCCCTTCATCATGGGGAGGCGGGTCGCCTTGAAGATCGCGTTTTTCACCCAGGACGCGATGGGCGCCAACATGATCGGGATCGCGACGGAAAAAATATGCCGGTATATCTCCGAGCACTTGGCGAACGTGAAGTATCTCCTGCGCTCGAACCTGTCATCTGAGAAAAAGGCTTCGGGCGTCAACTTGCTTTTCGGATGCGGCAAGACGGTCCTAGCCGAAGCGATATTGCCCAGGAAGATCGTCACCCGCCACCTGAATTCGTCGCCCGAGGACATCCACGCGGCCTGGCACTCCTGGGCGCTGGGCAGTTTTCAAGCCGGCATGCTGGGGATCAATGCCCACCTGGCGAACGGCGTCGCCGGCATCTTCATGGCCTGCGGGCAGGACGTAGCCCACGTGGCCAACGCCAGCGTCGGGATCACGATGCTGGAGATGACCGACGACGGCGATCTCTACATCGCCGTGAAACTGCCGAATGTCATCGTGGGAACGGTAGGAGGCGGGACGGCCCTGGGGACACAGCGCGAGTGCCTGGAGATGATCGGCTGTTACGGAAGGGGGAAATCGGGGAAATTCGCCGAGGTCCTGGCGGCTTCGCTCCTGGCGGGCGAGATCGGCATATGCGCCGGGATCACGACCGATGAATTCCTTGATCCCCACAAACGGGCGAGGGTCTTTACGAGGGAAAAAGCCTTTCTGCAGGACGGGACTCGAGATGAATCTTGAAGGCCGGACGGCGGGATAACATCGGGCCTCTCATGGCGAGAATCCGGGAAGCGACACGAAGCGACAACGACGGCCTGCTGTCGCTTACGTCGATGACCCCGATGGGCGGCGATATCTCCATCCGGACCGACAGGTATCCCGACTTTTTCAGGCTTCTTGACCGGAGGGGCCGCAGCCGCGTATTGGTCGCCGAGGAGGACGGCAGGATCGTCGGCAGCGTCTCGGCCGCCCGCGTCCCAGTCCATGTCGACGGAAAATGCGAATTCGTCCACTACCTGGGAGACCTGAAAGTACACCCCGGTCACCGGGGGGCCGGCCTGGCGGCCGGCCTGTTGAAAGCCATGCACCGCGACCTGACGGCGGCTGACGCGGACCTCGTCCTATGCACCGCGGCCTACGGGAATGAGAAGATCCTGCCGTTCTTCAACGGCCGGGAGGGACTGCCCCGGGCCACGGCCATCGGCGTTTTTAAGGTCTACCAGATCTTGCCGTCGCGCCGGCGGCGGGAGGCGGCCCCCTATAGCATCCAGGAGGAACCCGGCCATCCGGATATGGACCATCTTTATAATGATTATTTCCGGCGTTATCAATTCGGCCCCGTTTTTCAACCGGGGGCGCTCCAGGGCGCCCGGCACTGGGGAGCGCGCGTCGACGGCGAGATCAAGGCCGCTATTTCGCTGCTGGATGTCGGGGATTCGAAACAAAATGTGCTGATCCGGCTGCCGTTCGTCCTGGGAAGCCTGGCCGCCCTTCTGCGGCCCCTGCGCCGTCTTATCCCCCTCGCGGAGCTCCCCGAGAAAAACAGGCCGATTCGGATGATGTACATCGGGGCCCTGGCCTGCCGGGACGGTCACGAAGACGCGCTCGGCCATCTGGTCCAGAGTGCCAGGAATCTATCGTTCGAGCAAGATTACCACTTCCTGGCCATCGGCCTCCATGAGAAGGACCCGACGGGACGCCGGCTGGCCGGGTTTCCCAAGTTCACCTTCAAGTCCATGGGGTTCGTCGTGGGCCTTAAAAGAGGAGACGACGAAGTGATGCGTTTGACGAAGAGGGTCCCCTACGAGGATTACTCTCTGGTTTGACGGAGTCCGCAAAGACATGAAAAGGACCGTTCATGAAGCCCAAGAATGAAGGTCAGGTCGAGCTTCAAAAATTGATCTACACCGCGAACTGGGAAGACCCGGAATCGGATCACAAAGCCTTGCGCATCCAGCCGGGCGACACGGTGATGACCATTACGAGCGGCGGCTGCAATACCCTCGGATTTCTGGTCTATGATCCCGCCGTCATCCACACCGTCGACATCAATCCCAGCCAGGCCTTCCAGCTGGAGCTGAAGATGGCCGCGATGAAGAATCTGGAGCACATGGAGTTCGCGCGATTCCTCGGGCTGGCTCCGTCGTCGAATCGATTGGAGACCTACGCCTTCCTCAGAAACGAGCTGAGCCCGAAGGCCGCCGGCTTCTGGGACTCCCAGCGGACGATTGTCCGCAAGGGATTCCTCTTGCACGGAGGCTATGACAAATTCGTGAACCTCGTGGGGAAATTCGTCCGCCGCGGGCACGGCAGAAAAAGAGTCGATGGCTTGCTGGACGCCAAAAGCCTGGAGGCACAGCGGGCTTTTTATGATCGATTCTGGGACATCCGGCGGACCCGGCTGGTGTTCCACGTGTTCTATAACAAGCATGTTTTGGCCCGGATGGGCCTGGAGGCTGATTATTTCCGTTTCGACGACGGCTCGAGCTCGTTCGCCGAGAGTTTCCGGAGGAAATTCCGAAAAGTCGTTTACGACGTCCCCGTCCAGGGAAACTATTTCCTTCACCTCTATCTCAAGGGCCGTTACCGCTCGCTACGGGAAGTTCCCGACTATCTTCGAGAAGAGCATTACGAGACCATCCGGAGTCGGCTAGGCAGGATCCGCGTCCTGACCGCCGACGCCAAGAAGTGGCTGGAGGAACAGCCCGCCGGCTCGATCGATTGTTTCGCCCTGTCCAATATCTGTGAACTGATGAGCCAGGCGGATACCCGGAAAATGTTTCAAGAGGTGCTCAGAACGGCCAGGCCCCGGGCGAGGATATGCTTCCGCAATCTGATGGTGCCGCGGGAAGTCCCCGAGGATTTGCGGGTTTTCATCCGGGAGGACGAAAGGCTGAGCCAGCAAATGAAGGACGCTGACCGGTCCTTTGTCTATTCCAAGGTGGCTGCCTATCATGTGGTCAAATGACCGGTGGGGATGAAACAGCGGGTGGGGTGGTCAGATGAAGTCAGAAGTGATTGACGCCCGGTGTCAGCTCGAGACCGCCGCCCATTGGGCGGCGAGTTTCAGGCTCGACCAGGCCCCCCGGGACGTCATCGATCTTTCGACATGGCAGATCGCCAACATCCTGGCCGCCATCCTGGCCGGTTCGCGCTCCGGCGCCGGGGAAAGGATCTGGCGGGCGACCCAGAGGACCATGGGGCCCGGGCCTTGCACGGTTATCCCGCACGGGGCCCGAGTTTCTCTATGGGATGCGCTTTACCTCCATGTCGCATTCGCCAACGCCCTCGAGCTCGATGATTTTCATTACCGCGGTCATATGGGCCAAGCGACGGTCGTCACGCCTCTAGCGATGTCCGAATTCCTCCCCCGGGACGGCTCCACGGCGCTGCGGGCCCAGATTGTCGCTAACGAGCTGGCCGGACGGTTGGGATGGGCGGTTACGGCGGAAATCCGGCACGGGCACCTGCGTTCCTACCTCCAGCGTTTTGCCGCGGCGGCCGCGGCCGGCGTTTTCCTGGATCTTACTGAGGCGGAGTTCGCGAACGCGTTCTCCATCGCGCTGACGTTGCCGGACCTGCCGCTCCACCCCGGTATGTATTCGCCGGACACGAAGGTCCTCGCGGGGGCCTCCGCGGTCGTGGAAGGCGTTCGCGCCGCGTTCTTCGCCAAGGAAGGCCTGACCGGAACGCATGATATCCTCGAGAATCGGGCGGGCTTTTACCGCCAGTTCACCCTGCAGCGCCGGGTCCGAAGTCCGTTCGTCCAATTGGGAGAAGCCTGGTGCACGCAAGCCTTGTCGTTCAAGCGCTATGCGGCCTGCGGTTACGCCTCGGGCGCCGTGGAAGCGGCATGCGAAATCCACGCCAGCCGGGAATTTCATCTCGAGGACGTCGACCGCGTCGAAGTGGCCACCGCCTTGACGGGGCTCATCATGGAGCGGCTGGCCGAGCCCCACGAACCGAACGTGTGGACCCCCGTCAACGTCCAATTCTCCATCCTCCGTTCCGTCGCGGCCGCCCTGTCCCTCGGCGAACTGAGGGGATATCACTTTACGGCGGAGGCCTTTCCGCGAATGCTTCCCCATGTCGAGCAGCTCTCGCAACGGTCCCGGCTCGTCCATGATTGGAAATTCACGGTCCACCAGCTTCTCGGCATTGATGCGGGTTTAAACAAGGGAGGAGGCAAGCACTCCGCGGACATGCTCCAGTTCTACCGGACAGCGCGCGTGTTCCGCTCGATGTTCGGCAGCGCCCGCGCCCTCGGGCCGCGGGACGTCGGGCAACTCCTCCGGCTGCCGAAAGAGGAGCGGAACTATTTTTTCCGTCGCTGGCGACGGAGCCTGAGCTCGCATGCCGGAAGATTTCCTTCGCATCGCGAAGACGAATACCGGCCCCTCGGGGATTTGCGCCGCCTCTCCTGGCGCATGGGAAGCCGGGTCACGGTCGTCCTCAATAATGGCAAGACACTCTCCGCGGAACGCATCCTCCCGTCCGGAATGGCCGGCGATCCGAACCGGAGAGAGGTCGTCCGGGAGAAGCTGGTCGCCGAAGGGGAGCCCATTCTGGGGCGCGAGGCATGCGAACGGCTCTGGGAGGCGGTGACGGGGCTCCCGGACACGCCGCCGGCATCCATCATCGCGCTAGCCGCGGAAAAGGGGAAGGAGCTGCGCCATGCTGAAACGAATTGACGGCCGATACGTCCACAAGATCCACGAGCGCAATGTCCTGATCGCTGATGTCCGGCAGAGACAAGTTGAGGAGGACTGGTTCGACGCGGAGATGGTCCACGACATGGAGCATCCATTTTTCTTCGAACACCCGCTCGATCACATCCCGGCCATGATGCTGGTCGAGGCCGGTCGTCAGCTGGGCATCGCCATTTCCCACCTGTTTCTCGGCGTTCCCCTCGGAGCAATGTTCGCCACCCAATCTTTTGACATCCGGTTCACGGATTTCGCCGAGATCCAAGCTCCGGTGATCATCTCGGCCAAAGTGACGGACAAGCAATATCGACGGGCGGCGTTGATCCACCTTCGGATGGACGGATACTTTTCCCAAGAAGGACGCCCCCTCGGAAGCATGGGCGGGACCTGGAGCATGCTCAATCCCAGGCTTTGGAAGCGGTACCGAAGGTTCGAACAATGCAAAAACCGGGTCAGGTGAACGGCCGCGTCCTGCTCACGGGCGCGACCGGCTTCATTGGCCGGGCCGTGCTCGAGGGCCTGCGTCGCCGGGACGACCGGCCCGTGAGGCTGCTCCTGCATCGACGCACCCCGGACCCTCCCCTGCCGGCCGGATTTGACGCCGTCTGCGCGGACCTCGCCCGTCCCGCGACCCTGTCCGGTGTCTGCGAGGCCGTCGACACGATCCTGCACGTCGCCACCTATATCGGCGATGATCAGGACCGTTTGGATGCGGTGAACGTGCGAGGAACGGAGGCGCTGGCATGCCAGGCCCGGACAGCCGGCGTCCGCCGCTTCGTCTACGTGAGCACCGCTGCCCTATACGGTTATGCCGTTCATCGCAACGCGAACGAAACGGACGTGAGGGTCAATCCGGCCACGCCGATCAGCCGGTCCCGCGCCCGGGCCGAGCAAGCGGTTCTCGCCGGCGGCGGCCTCGTCCTACGGCCGCTGTTCATCTACGGCCGCGGAGATACACATTTCCTTCCGGTGATCATCCGGTGCCTCCGCAAGTTTCCGTTTCTGATCAACGGCGGCCGGGCGCGTCTATCGGTCATTTCCGCGGACGACCTCGCCGCTGTCCTGGTCGCGCTGGCGACCGATGAGGGGACGCGGCCGCTCAGCGGCGTTTACCACGCGAACGACGGTCACCCCGTGAGCGTTCGCGATATCGTAGGTTCGCTGGCTGGTTGCCTCGGCTCGCGTCGACCCCCGTTCAGCCTGCCGTTCTTCATCGCCCGGCATGTCCTCCGTATGTCCGGCCAAAGCGCCTTCCCGAAGGCGAGCCAGCTTTCGTTAAAGCACCGCCTTTTTCTGATTTCAAAAGACCATTATTATGACTCCACAAAGCTCTGGGATCGGATTGGTGCAGGGCCGGGCCCGCCTTTACCGGAACAGCTGCCGAGGTATGCGGATTGGTACCGCCAGTTCTTGGGGCCCAATCCTGTCGAAGGGCGAAGATGACTCTTCGACGCGGACAGCTCCGGGTTTCTGATTTCGTTTCGGCGTTCCTCAACCCTTCGGTTTTGACGGGCATCTTTTTCTGCCTGCTGGCGGCCCACAGCGAGCCGGCGGGCGCCAGCCGCGGCATCCACAACATCATCGGCGTCACCTTTACGATAGCGATCCCCGTCGGATTACTCTTTTTGCTGAAGGCCCTCGGCCGGCTCAGCGATGTGGAAATGCGCGTCCGTTCCGAACGGTCGCTTGATTATGGACTCTGCGCGGCGGGGTATGGCATCGGGGCCGGGCTCTTGTGGATCACGGGGGCCCCCTGGCCTCTGTGGGGGCTTTTGGCCTTGCACGTCCCGAACACCCTCGCCCTTATCATCTTCAACTGCAAGCTGAAGGTGAGCATCCATACGATGGTCCTCACGAGTCTCTCGGTAGCGGCGCTGATGTTTTTGGGAAGGGCGTGGGCCCCCGTCGGTCTTCTCGTCCCGGCTGCCGCATGGGCCAGATGGGATGCCGGCAACCATACGGTAAAGGAGCTCTTCTGGGGGATCCTGATCGGTGGCCTGCTGACCCCGATCGAAATCTTCGCGCTGCAAGCAGCGTTCGGAGGCTAGGGCATGCTTTCCCTCGGCGCTTCGAGATCAAATCGCGAGGTTGGGCCTTCTCCCAGGACACATCCGAGACACCCCTGGCGCCCCAACCGAAAAACGTCTCCCCAGGCGGGACGGTCATGTTGAGGCTCCTTACGAAATCCCTCCGTGGCCGCCGCATCCGGACATGGCTGGCCGTGGCCGGCGTGGCCACGTGTACCCTCCTGGTGATTGTCATCGCCTCCGCGTATCGCAGTGTCCGGACGGCGATGTCGGACTATGCCGGCCAGGCCGCTGTCGACCTCTGGATCGCCCCTCAGGGAGCCGACAACATGATTCGCGGCTCCTTCGTGTCTTTCATTCCCCTCGCCGATATCGACTCCCTTCGGGCCGTCCCCGGCGTGGCCGTCGCGGATCCAATCCTCCAGGGGTTTCTTCCCGTCAAATCGCTCAAGTCGAACGGCCCGCAAAAACGACTGACACTGCTGACGGTCGGATTCCGGCTGCCGGACGGGCTGGGCGGTCCTCCGGCCTATATCAAGGGCCGGGCGCCCCGGGCCAGCGATGAGGTGGCCCTGGACAAGGCCGCGGCCTATCGGTTGAGCGTCGCCGTGGGCGATACCATCGAATTCATTGACCGTAAGGTCGTCGTCACCGGCCTGACGACGGGCACGAACATCCTGGCCACCCAGTTTATATTCGCGGATTTTGACCGGGTCGCCAGCAGCAGCGACGCCGTGGAACAAGCTTCGTTTGTTCTCATCAAGCTGGCGCCCGAGGCCGAGCGGGAGCGGGTCATCCAGACCATAGAAAAGCGATTCCCGGGCCTTCGGGCTTATGCCCGGGAGGATTTCGTGGAGTCGAACGAGCGGGAGGTCTCCGCCGGCTTCGTCCCTCTCCTCACGCTTGTTACAGTCCTGGGCGTCGGCGCTGCGGCGCTTCTGGTCGGCCTCCTCATTCTCAGTGTGGTAGATGAACGTCGCGGCGACATTGCCGTGCTACTTGCGCTCGGAACGGGGGCGAGGGCCGTCGGCAGAGGCGTACTCGCTCAGGCCACGGTGCTATCGTCAACGGGGGCGCTGATCGGGGTCGCCCTGTCTTACGGGCTGAACGCGGCGCTCGAGGCGGCGCTTCCCACGATCCCCCTCCGCATCTCCGCCCTGGATGTGGCGTTCATCGCCCTGCTTTTTATCATGACGGGTTTGGGGGCTTCCCTGGCCCCGGTCGCTCAGTTGAGCGCTATCGATCCCCTGGAGGCATTTCGCTCATGATCCCGCTCGTCCTGGACGGTGTATCGAAAACCCGCGGCCAGGGCCCTCGGGCGGTGAAAGTGCTGCACGAAATTTCCCTCTCGGTGAATGCCGGGGAGTTTGTGCTACTCGAGGGCCCAAGCGGATCGGGCAAGACGACATTGTTGGCCGTCGCAGGGGGGATCCTCACACCCGAATCGGGGAAGGTTTTTCTGGACGGGCACCAGCTTCATGGCAACTCGAGGGGCTTGGACCGCCGCCGGCGGGCCAAGGCCGTCGGGCTTGTTTTTCAACGCTCCAATCTGCTGCCCCAATTGTCCATCCGGGAGAATCTCCTGCTGATGGGCCGGATTGCGGGGCTGAAGTTCGAGGAAGCCTGCCGAGAGGCGGAGGATTTGCTCCGGAGACTGGACCTCCTCAAGCTGAAGGACCGCTATCCCCATGAACTCTCCTGCGGAGAAGAACAGCGCGTGGCTGTCGCCCGCGCCCTTATCCACCGGCCCCCGGTCGTGCTCGCGGATGAGCCCACGGGGAATCTAGACAGCCGTGCCGGGCAGATCGTGGCCGAAAGCCTGGCCGAGCTGGCGAAGGTGCGAAACAGCGCGGTCGTCGTGGCCACCCACGACATCCGGATTGCCTCCTTCGCTTCCCGGCGGATCAAGATCGAGGATGGGAGAATCCAGCCCTAGGGGGATTTGGGGCCCTCGGGCCGCGCCGGCGGGCCGGAGATGAGATGAGCACAAAGATGACGGACAAACGGCTACTCGTCGGAAAACTCGCCTTTCGCGCGACAGATGGCTTGGTCCTTGTCACCCTTGCCTTCATCACACTTCTGACCATCTTGTTCAACCGACACGTCGAGGGTTGGGGACTCCTTGCCCTGAAGAATCTTGGCGCCGGGCTTGTCTATCTGGCGGCCCTTTATTTCGGCGAGCGATCCACAAAAAAAGTCCGTCGGTTTTTCCTCCGAATGGCCGGAGTCCTGTTTATCTTTACGTACATCAACCTCGCGGTCAACAAGCTCCAGTTGATCATTTATAACCGCTGGCTGGACGAAAGCGTCCTGAGCATGGAAAAGGCCCTCTTCGGAGTTCAGCCGACGCTGTGGCTGCAACAATTCATTTCCAGGCCCCTGACGGAGTGGCTGTTTTTCTCCTATGTCTTCTACCTTATTCTTTACCCGGCCCTCTGCGGCCTCGTTTTTTTCCGGAAAGGCGAGCAAGCCGCGGAGGATTGTCTTTTCTCGCTCGGCCTTTCGAACGTGATCTGTGATTTGGGCTTCCTGCTGTATCCCGTCGCAGGGCCGCTGGCCCATATGGGGAAGCAATACACCGTTCCTTTGGACGGATATGTCTGGACATATCTCGGCGAATACCTCCGCACCCACTGGCAGTTTGTCGGAGGAACGATCCCGAGTCCGCACTGCTCCAATGCTACGGTGATGTGGCTAATGGCGTATCGTTATCACCGCTCATCATTCTGGATCCTCTCGCCGATCTTCCTCTCGTTGTATCTCTCCACGGTCTACTGCCGATATCATTATGTTACAGACTCGGTCGTGGGCGTAGCGGCGGCACTCCTCGTCTGGGCCATAGCTCCTGCGTGCAAGAACATTTGGGACCGCGCAGTTGAGCGACAAGCGATACGTTGGAGGGGGACGAGGACCTGAATTCCGAAATAACTACTTCTGGAACTTGTAGCCCGACCACGGCACCGTGACGAGGTGCTTCGGCGCGGCCGGGTCGTCCTCGATTTTCCGCCGCAGATTGTACATGAAGGTGTCGATCGTCCGCGTCGTCGGGAACTTCTCGTATTCCCAGACATTGCTGAGGATGGTCTCCCGGGAAACGACCTGGCCCTCGCGGGCGGCGAGGAACTTGAGCAGGCTGAACTCCCGGGCCGTCAGGTGAAGGTCCCGGCCGCCCTTGGTCGCGGCCTTCTTCCGGAAATCGACGGCGACATCCCCGAAGGAGCAGTCCTCGATCTCCGGGACCTCGGGCCGCGACCGTCTCAGCACGGCGTGGACCCGGGCGATGAACTCGTCCGTGCCGAAGGGCTTGGTCAGGTAATCGTCGCCGCCGAGCTCTAGCCCCAGGACCTTGTCCACTTCTTTTTTCTTCTGCCCGGACATGATGATCACGGGTACCTGCCGGCCGGCCTCCCGGAGCTTCCGGCAGACATCGAGCCCGCCGAGCGTGGGCATGACGATGTCGAGGACGACGAGGTCGTAGTTGCCCGGGAGCGCCTTGTTCAGGCCCTCCCGGCCGTCGCCGGCCTCCCCGACTCCATATCCCTCCATCTCGAGCGCCGCGGCGAGCGTCTGCCTCAGGACACGGTCGTCGTCGATGATCAGGATCTTCTTCATGGTTTCCGCCTTTTCGGGAATTTGAGTGTGAACGTGGTCCCCTTCCCCGGCATGCTCCGAAGGTCGATCGTCCCGCCGTGGGCGTCCATGATGTGCTTGACGATCTTCAACCCAAGGCCCACGCCTTTCGGGTCATGGCGGACGGCCGCCGGGGAACGGAAAAAGGCCTCGAATATCTTCTCGCGGTCCTCGGCCGGGATGCCGATGCCCTGGTCGCTGACGCTGACCCCGACCTGGCCGTCATCCTCCGCGAGCCGGACAGCGACGCGCTTCCGCCCGGCGCTGTACTTGATGGCGTTATCCACCAGGTTGAGCAGGGCCTGGCGGACCGCATCGGCATCGGCCTCGATCCAAACCGGCGCCTCGGGCGTCTCGACCTCGAGGTCGAGGTCCTCGCCCGCCGTCGCCGACCGCGCGATTTCGGCCACTTCGGCGACGAGCGGCTTGAGGTCCGTCTCGCGGAACTCGTAGCGTTTGGCGTCCTGCTCGATCCGGCCGAAGTCGAGGACGTTGTGGAGGTAGCGGCCGAGCCGGCCGCATTCTCCGGCCATGAGCTCGAGAAGGCGGGCCCGGCGCGCTTCGTCCCCGACCTTGCCCGACTGGAGGAGCTGGGAAATCCCCTGGAGGGAGGTCATCGGGGTCCGGAGCTCGTGGGACACGGAGGAGATGAACTCGGTCTTCATCCGGCCGAGCTCCTCCGACTTCTCCCGCGAGGCCCGCTCGTAGACGACCTCTTCCTGGAGCCGGATCCGGCGCAGGGCCGCGGCTGTTTCGACGGCCAGGGTCTCGAGGAGCTCGCGGTCTTCGTCCGTGAATTTCAAGCCCGACTTTTTCCGGCCGACGAAAACCCAGCCGGCAGAGGCGCCCTCGCCGAGCGGGAGCGGCAGGATGACTTCGTAGCCTGGGACATCCGGTCTCATGTCCGTCCAAGGGGCGCCCGACTCCGGGCGGCGTGAGAGGAGCGAGACGGCCGCGTCGTCGAGCCCTCGCCGCAGGACGACCCCGGGCGGCCCCTCGCCCGGTTCCAGGACGAGTGCGCCGACCTTCTCCACGGGGAGGATATCGGCAAGGGCGTTTTCAAAGAGATCCAGGAGCTCTCCGGGGCCGCAGGCCTTCGCGGCCGCCGTGCTGAAGTCGTGAACGGCCCTCCGGAAATCGTAGCTCCTGCGGAAAAAGGCCTTGTCCACGAGGACCTGGATCCTATTCCGGGCGGGCGCGAAAACCACGGCCGCGATGACGGCCGCGCCGACCGGGATCCAGCCCCGGCCCGGACGAGCTGGCCCGGCGAAAAGCTGTTTCAGCCCTTCGATCGACAGCAGGTAGATGCCGACCGTGACCATGGTCAGGAACGAGTAGACGAGGCTCCGGTTGATGATCAGGTCGACGTCCATGAGTTTGTATTTCAGGATGGTGAAGGCCAGGGCGAGCGGCAGAAGGACGAAGAAGGCGCTGGCGGCCTCCTCGCCGAGCAGCGGGGACAGGTCGAGGCCGCGAGGAAGCTGGTAGAGGAGCATGAACGGGCCGAGCCCCATGACCAGGCCCAACAAGACCCACTTGATCTGGTCCCGGCACTCGCGGGAGTCCGAGGCCCGATAGGACCGGATGAGGATGACGACCGCCGCGACGCACAGGGCCAAAGAGTAGAGACGGAAAAGGACGAAATATTTCATTATGCGGAACATTTCGACCGACGGCAGGAGGAGAGAGGAGGCGAACACGGCGCTGAAAAACCCACCGAAAAGAAGGGATGCGCCCCAGATCGCGAGAAATCCGCGAACCTTGCCGCGGGGGGCGAGCGTCAGCGCGAATCTCAGGAGGAGGGCCGGCGTCAGCGTGTACGCGAAGAAAAAGAGAATCCCGGGAACGAGATAGAGCGCCCTCCCCTGGACACCGTACCACTCCCCGCTGATCATCACGGCTGAGGAGAAAGCCATGCACAGCCAGAAAAAGATGCGCGCCCGCGCGTCCTCGGAGCGGAGGATGAAGACGCCGAAGCCGATGATGAAGCCGAAAACCCCGGTCAGCAGGTAGACGATAGGGAACGTCCCGTTGGCATAGTGAGGAACGAGGCGCTCGCGGACGGCCTCCTCCCGGCCGTCCTTCACGAAGACGAATTCTACCGGGTCGCCGATCCGGTGGCGGGCCGCGACGAACTTGAAATCGAACGCCTGACCGCCGACTTCGAATCCATCGGCCCGGACGACCGCCCGCGGCAGCAGCTCGCCGGGGATTCCCGTCGCCTGAGCCAGCGCGTCCCAGGGTATTTCCGCCCGGCCGAGGAGCCCGACGAACGCGACGACGCTCAGCCCGAGGATGAGGGCCCCGGCGAGGAGAGAGAGATAGAAGGCCGCTTTCTTGCGTCCCATCTGTTGCCTGACTGGCCCCATTATAAAATATTGTGTCTCCGGATTTCAAGGAGACGGGCGGGCTTGAACGCCGCGCCGAAGCGTGCTACTTTAAACCTTCCCCAAGGAACCAAAGGAGGCGGCATGACCGACCGCGCAATATCTCCCTCTACCATCATCACCATCGAGCGCCACATCCTCGAGGAACAGGCCTTCCACCCCGAGGCCACGGGCGACCTGACCAACATCCTCTACGACCTGGCCCTGGCCGGGAAAGTCATCGCCAGCAAGACGACCCGGGCCGGCCTGGCCGAGATCCTCGGCCGGACGGAGGACATCAACATCCAAGGCGAGACGGTGATGAAACTCGACCGCTTCGCCGACCTGACGATCACCCGACTCACCGATCACACGGGCCGGCTGGCCGGGCTCGCCTCCGAGGAAAACGCCGAGTTCATACCCATCCCCGACAAGTACCCCATGGGGAAATACCTGCTCGTCTTCGACCCTCTCGACGGCTCCTCGAACGTCGACTACAACATGCCCATCGGCACGATCTTCGGGATCTACAAGCGGACGGGCGAGGACGGCCCGGTGAGCGTCTCTGAATTCCTCCAGCCCGGCCGGAATCTGGTCGCTTCCGGCTACATCGCCTACGGGACGAGCACGATGTTTGTCTATACGGCCGGGCACGGCGTCCACGGCTTCACGCTCGACCCGGCGGTGGGCGAATTCCTCCTGTCCCACCCCAACATCAAGATCCCGCCGGCCAAGTACTTCAGCGTCAACCTCGGCTACCAGCTCTACTGGAGCCTGGGTGTCCAGCGCTACACGGAATACCTGCAGGGCCACGGCGGCGGGATCAAGGGCCTCTCTTTGCGCTACATCGGGACGCTCGTCTCCGACTTCCACCGGAACCTCCTCGCGGGCGGCGTTTTCTATTACCCGGCCGACTCCAAGGACCCGCAGCTCCCGGCCGGAAAGCTCCGCCTTCTCTACGAAGCCGCGCCGCTCGCCTTCATCGCCGAACAGGCCGGCGGCTACGCCTCCGACGGCCTCGGGCCGATCCTCGACGTCGAGCCCACGTCTCTCCACCACCGAACGCCCCTCTACATCGGCAACAAGGACCTCGTCGAGAAAGTCGAGGAGCTCATCCGCGGCCTTGATTAGGGATCTTTCGCGGAAGGAAACGACATGAATACAAGTGGTTTTTCTCCCGGCTTCGGGGAAGCCCTCTATTCGGCTTGGCGAAGGATATCGCCCTTAGCCCCCCGACCCCCCCGGGGACCAGTCCCGGCGGTCCCCCCGCCTTCGGCGGGTCCCCCTCCGCTACGGGGGTCGTCAGGGCGAAATCCATCGCCGCCTCATGCTGGACTTCCCCAATACCGGGAGAAGAAACAAATAATTCACATCCGTATATTGTCCATACTGTTCGTCGCGGCGGCCTTAGCGGCCCCGGGCGGCGCGAAAAAAGAAGGCGGCTGGGTCAGCCTGTTCAACGGCCACGATCTCGAAGGCTGGACCCCCAAGTTCGCCGGGAGCGAATTGGGAGTGAACTATAAGAACACTTTCCGGGTCGAGGATGGTGTTCTCAAAGCGTCTTACGACGAGTACGAGAAGTTCGACGGCGAATTCGGGCATCTCTTCACCAAGGAGCCCTTCGGCCATTACATCCTGCGCGTTGAGTACCGTTTCACGGGAGACCAGACGCCCGGAGGTCCCTCCTGGGCCTTCCGGAACAGCGGCGTCATGTTCCACAGCCAGACCCCGGAGAGCATGGGCCTGGAGCAGAGCTTTCCGGTCTCGATCGAAGCCCAATTCCTGGGCGGCAACGGGACCGAGGACAGGCCGACGGCCAACCTCTGCACGCCGGGGACGAACGTCGTCATGGCCGGCGAGCTCGTGACGCGGCACTGCACCAATT
>Ga0315273_10002738_pt1 | contig 20969 bp, 18 predicted proteins | sample YL17G02_0_MG_FD_205753 | JGI IMG/M metagenome (GOLD analysis project Ga0315273, IMG submission 205753) | Sediment microbial communities from Yellowstone Lake, YNP, Wyoming, USA - YL17G02_0 | ecosystem: Environmental > Aquatic > Freshwater > Lake > Sediment | place: USA: Wyoming | collected... | reverse complement strand
CTGCGGGCAAGCGCGGACATCACCGGGCTGTACCGGCGCACCGGCTGCCCGCTGCAGCCGATCTACCACATCGCCAAGCTGCGCTGGTGGAGCGAGCAGGCCCCCGCGATCGCCCGCCGGACCGCGCGCTTCGTCACCCTGAAAGATTTCGTGCTGCATCGCCTGAGCGGGGAGTGGACTGCGGACCTGAGCACCTGGTCGGCCACCGGGCTGCTCGATATCCGGCGGTGCCGGTGGGACGAAGAGGCCCTCAGCCTGGCCGGGGTGAAGGCGTCCAGGCTGCCGCCGCTCGTTTCCCCCTTCGCCGCAGGCCGCTTGACCGCGTCTGCCGCCCGCCGCACCGGCCTGCCCTCCGGCCTGCCGGTGGTCACCGGCGCGTCGGACGGGGCGCTGGCCAACCTGGGCTCCGGCGTAGTGCAGGCGGGCCAGACCGTGATCACCGTGGGCACCAGCGGCGCGGTCCGCCGCTGGGTGACTGAGCCCCGGCTGGATCCCGCGCAGCGCACCTGGTGCTACCTGCTGGCCGAGGGGCGCTGGTTCGCGGGGGAAGCGGTCAACAACGCCGGCCTGGCCGTGCAGTGGGTCCGCGACCAGTTCTACGCCGATCAGACGCCCGAGTCGGGGTTCCCGCAGCTTATTGAGGAAGCCTGCCGGGTGCGCCCCGGTGCGGAGGGAGTGCGGTGCCTGCCCTTCTTCGCCGGAGAGCGCAGCCCGTACTGGCGCGCGGAGGCCCGCGCCGCCTTCGTGGGTCTGGGCTGGGAGCACCGGCGCCGCCACCTGGCCGGCGCCGTGCTGGAAGCGGTGGCCTTCCGCCTGGCCGACGTCTGGGAGGCACTGGGCGCTCCTCCCGCTGGCGAGCCGGTCCGGCTCACCGGCGGCATCCTGCATTCCCCCGCCTGGGCCCAGCTGCTCTGCGATGTGCTGGGCGTCGAGCTGGCCGCGGTGGATGGGGCCGATGCTTCGGCGGTGGGGGCGGCGCTGCTCGCCCAGGCCGCGCTGGATCCGGCCGCCTCCATCGAGGGACTGGCCGCCCGCATCCGCCCGGGGCGGCGGTGGCTTCCCGACGCGGACCGGCAGGCAGTCTACCGCCTCCTGCTGGAGGAGTTCCGCGATCTGTACCGCCGGCTCGTGAGCTGATAGGCTGGACGGAGACGATGAACCGCTGGAAGGACTGGTACGATCAGGGGGTGCGAGACCTCGCACGGGCGCAGCTGGATGTGGAGCACGCCTTCTATGAGTGGGCCTGCTTCACTTCTCAAGCGGCGGCGGAAAAGGTGATCAAGGCGGATTATTTCAGCGAGAACAAGGCGCGGGAGGCCCTCGATGCGGCAAGTCGCATCCAAAGGTTCTGCGAAAGCCTTCTATCTTGAGCCTGCCCACGTACTGAAGCGGCTGAAGACAGCCGCCCGTCAGGCCATGGTGGCTTTTCCGCAGATCTCGGAGGTTCTCCTTTTCGGGTCTCTCGCGCGCGGCACGCAGACCGGTTTGAGCGACATCGACCTGGCTATCCTGCTCAGTTCGGAATCTGCTCAGGTCGACCCGCTGGAAAGAGCGCGCCGCCCTCGCTCGGCTGTTGGATGGCGCCGTCAGTCTGGCTCGACGGCGCCGCCGGCTGCGCTGAAGGTGATTCCGCCCTGAGCTCACCCCCCGCGCGCCGCCTCCTCGTACATGGCCGCGACGTTTTCCGGCGGCACGTCGGCCTGCAGGTTGTGAATCGGGGCGAACACGAAGCCTCCGCCGGGTGAGAAGATCTCCAGGCGCCGCCGCACATCCGCGCGCACCTCCCGCGGCGTGCCCAGGGGCAGGACGCGCTGCACGTCGGCCCCCCCGCCCCAGAAGACGATCCGCCGCCCGAAGTCGCGCTTCAGACGCTCCGGCTCCATGCCCGCCGCCGAGGTCTGCACCGGGTTCAGGATGTCCACCCCGATCTCGATAAAGTCCTCGATCAGCTCGACCACGGAGCCGCAGGAGTGCAGGAACACCCTGGCGGGGCTGGCGGCGTGGGCCGCCGCGTAGATCCGCGCCAGGTGCGGCTTGATCCGCTCCCGGAACATCGCCGGTGACAGCTGCAGGCCCCCCTGGATGCCGAAGTCATCGCCGAAGCCGACGACCTGGATATACTCGCCCACGGCGCCCAGGTACAGCTTCAGATCCTCCACGGCAGCCTCGGTGAGCTTCGCCAGCAGTCGGTCGGAGAACGGCGGGTCGGCGGCCAGGCGGACCAGGAACTCGTCCCAGCCGCACAGGAACTGGGACTGTTCAAAAATCGACCCATTGAACCAGCCGAACAAAGCCTTGTCCGTGCCCTCGAACAGGCGCCGCGCGGTGCGGTGCAGGAACTCCAGCTCCTCGGTGGTGATCCGCGGCGGCTGCCAGGCCTCCAGCTCCTCGAGAGTCGCCCCGGCCAGGGAGAAACGGGCCGGAACGAACGAGCCGCTCCCGGGGCTTAGAACGCTGGCCGCCACCCCGCCTTCGACCAGCTCCCAGGCGCCGTCCGCGCGGATGCGGGGGGCGAAGCCCTCCGGGAACAGGGCCTGGGTCCCGTCCGGCAGGGGGTGCGCCCGCCAGCGGCCGGAAAGCGGCGCCCCGGGGGCGGCGAAGTAGCGGGGCACCGGCAGCACGTCCACGCCCCAGCGGGCGAGAAGCTCCTCCTCGACCTCCGCCAGCAGCAGGATCACGCTGGCCACCCGCACCGGCCCGGCCAGCCCCAGGCGGCGCTTGAGCCGGGCGTACCCCATGGCGTTGATGCCGGTCACGATCGATCCTCCCAGGTCGATCGGAACGCGGTCGGGCTGGCGGTGGTCCAGGGCCGCAAAGACCCTCTCCCGGCTATTCATTCCTGCTCCTTTTCGTTACTATAGTAATAGAAACCAAAGGAGAATGCATGTCTGAACGTGATGTTTCACCCGGCCGGGTACCCCGGCAGATCACGCCCCGTGTCGTGGTCATCGTGGTCGTGGTGATCGTGGCCCTGATCACGATCTTCTCGGGGTTTTTCGTGGTGGATCAGAAGGAGCAGGGGGTGCTGTTGACCTTCGGGCGCTTCACCCGCCTGGCCGAGCCGGGGCTGCACTTCAAGCTGCCCTTCGGCATCCAGAAGAACTTCAACGTGCCCACCCAGGTGGTGCTCAAGGACGAGTTCGGCTTCCGCACCGACCGGCCGGGGGTCATTTCGATCCGCGCCGCGCAGGACTACCCGGAGGAGTCGATCATGCTGACCGGCGACCTGAACATCGTGGACGTGGAATGGATCATCCAGTTCCGCATCGCCGACCCGTTCAAGTGGCTGTTCGGGGTGCAGGAGCGCGACAAGACCATCCGGGACATCTCCCAGTCGGTGATCAACGAGCTGGTCGGCGACCGGGCCATCTTCGACGTGATCGGCGCGGAGCGGGCCAACATCGAAGCGCAGGCGCAGGACTTCATGAACCGGCTGTACGACAAATACAGCCTGGGCATCCGGGTGACCACGGTGAAGCTGCAGAACATCGTGCCCCCCGCCGGCTCGGTCAAGGACGCCTTCGAGGACGTGAACAAGGCTATCCAGGACAGGAGCCGCCTGATCAACGAGGGGCAGGAGGCGTACAACAACTCCATCCCCAAGGCCAAGGGCGTGGCCGAGCAGCTCATCGCCGAGGCGCAGGGCTACGCCGTACAGCGCGTGAACGAGGCCCAGGGCGACGTGGCCCGTTTCAACCGCGTGCTGGACGAGTACAACCGCAACCCCGGGGTGACCCGTACCCGTCTGTACTACGAGATGTACGAGAACGTCTTCGGCGACGCCAAGGGTGTGGAGCTGATCGACAAGAACCTTAAAAATTTCATTCCCTTTAAATCGCTCGCCGCACCCGCCGCGCCGGGCGTCCTGCCGGGAGGCGCGCAATGAAAAAGACCATCACCGTCATCGTCGTGGCGTTCGTGATCCTTCTGCTGTTCCTGCTGACCGGTCCGTTCTACATCGTGGAGGAAGGGCAGCAGGCGCTGGTCGTGCGCTTCGGGCGCATCGTGGACGTGCACCAGCAGGCGGGCCTCAAGATCAAGGTCCCGTTCGTGGACAGCGTGGAGCGGTATTCCAAGAAAGTGCTGGCCTGGGACGGAGAGGCGCAGCTCATTCCCACAAAAGAGAACCAGTTCATCTGGGTGGATTCCACTGCGCGCTGGCGCATCGTGGACCCCAAGTTGTTCTACCAGTCCGTGGGCACCATGACCCAGGCGGCCTCCCGCCTGGACGACGTGATCGACTCCACGGTGCGCAAGGTCATTTCCCGAAACCCATTGGTCGAAGCGGTGCGCAACTCCAACGTGATCAACGAGATCCAGCGCGGCAACGTGTACCTGAGCGAAAACACCCCCGCGGGCGAGCAGGCTCTCGCCCTGGACGTGTTCAAAAATGTCGTCTACGAGAAAATCGAGAAGGGGCGGGTTAAGCTGTCCAACGAGGTGTTCGAGGAGTCCAAGGGGATCATGCCCCAGTATGGCATCGAGCTGATCGACCTGCTCGTCCGGCAGATCAAGTACTCCGACGACCTGACCGAGAGCGTGTACAACCGGATGATCAAGGAGCGCAACCAGATCGCCCAGGCCTTCCGCTCCGACGGGGAGGGCAAAAAGGCGACCCGGTTCGGCGAGATGGAGCGGGAGCTGCGCACCATCCAGTCCGAGGCCTACCGCCGCTCCGAGACCCTCAAGGGCGAGGCGGACGCCCGGGCCGCTGCCATCTACGCTTCGTCCTACAACCGCAGCCCGGAGTTCTACGAGTTCTGGAAGGCCCTGGAGTCCTACCAGAGGCTGCTGCCGAACTTCTCCAAGACCCTGACCACGGAGCCCGAGTTCTTCGATTACTTGTACAACCAGCGGGGCCGCCGCTAGGCCGGCCTCGCTTCTCTCTTCCCGGATGACCATCGCGCTCTGCCTGGCCGCTACGCTGGCCATAGCGCTGTGCGCCCAGGTGTTCCCCTCGTTCCTGACCCAGATCGGGAGCTCCGCCGGCGAGCAGGGGCTCCTGCTGTTCTCGATGTTCCTGCTGTACCCGGTGAGCTCGCTGGCCGCGGGGGTCGCGGCCGACCGGGTGGGCAAGCGCGCGGTGCTGGCCGCGGGCCTGGCCTCCATGGCGGTCCCTTTCGCCCTGAGCGCGGCCGTGCCCGACATCCGGGTGCGCACCCTGGCGGTGCTCCTGTTCGGCCTGGGGGAGGGCGCGGTGGAAAGCCAGGCCACCGCCCTGCTGTCCGACCTAAGCCCCGAGCGGGAGCGCTCGATGCTGAACTGGAGCCAGCTCCTGTTCAGCGCCGGGGCCGCGGGCGGGCCGTTCCTGCTCGTCCTGCTGTTCTCCTTGCGCACGGGCGCCACGCTGGCCGCGGTGTTTTGGGCCTGCGCCGCCCTGTGCGCAGCGCTGACGGTGGGGTTCCTGCTGGCGGGCGGGTACGCCCCTCTGCGCGCCACGGTCCATGCCGCCTCTCACCGAGTGCGGGCCTGCCGGGGGTTCCGACTTCCTCCGGGGTTGGCCGTGCTGGCCGTGGCCCTGTTCCTGTACGTGGCCGCCGAGATGGGCACCGCCAGCTGGCTGGCCAAGTACGGGGAGGTCCACCTGGGCCTGACCCGGGAGCTGGCCCCGGTCTGCATCACGGTTTTCTGGGGGGGCTTGAGCGTCAGCCGCATCCTGGCTGGATCCCTGTCCGCGCGCGTTCCGGACGGCCCCCTGCTGTACGGCTCACTCGCCCTTTCCCTGGCGGGCCAGGTCTTCTCCTTCACGGTCCGGCACCCCGCAGCCGCCCTGGCCGGGTTCGCCGTCACCGGGATCGGCATGGGGGCGCTCTGGCCCACCCTGGTGGCCATGGCCGGGAGGCGGTACCGCCAGGCCAGCGGCACGGTCATCGGCCTGCTGGTGGCCTCCGGCGGGGTGGCCGTGGCCCTGATCCAGCTCGCGGTCGGCTGGCTCTCCGACCCCCGGCGCCTGGGCCTGCGCACCACCCTGCTGGCACTGGCCGTCTTCAGCGCGGCCAACCTGCTGGTCGTGCGAAAGGCGCTCGCCGCCCACCCTACCCGCTCCGCTTGAAGGATCAGTATCTTACGGGCATGAGGCGACCCGCGTTGATTCTCATCGCCCTGCTCGCGGCGTCCACCGCCGGGGCCCAGGCCTTGCCCCTGGAGCGGATCCTCCTGCCCCCGGGGTTCACGATCCAGGTCTACGCCTCCGGGCTGCGCTTCGCCCGCTGTCTGGCCTTCTCCGACACGGGCACCCTGTTCGTCGGCTCGAAAACCGGCGAAGTGTACGCCGTGCCCGCCGGCGGGGAGGTCGGCCCCGACGGGGCGCTGTACGTCTCGGACGACGAGGCCGACGCCGTGTACCGGATCGGCTTCCAGCGATGATCAGCCGCAGGGAGCTCACGCGCGAGCAGGCCGAGCTGGCCATGCGCCAGGGGGAGTTCGACCCGAGCGTGCGCGCCGCCTCCCTTCAGGTGGCCGTGGTGCTCACCCAGGACTGGTGCGGGCAGTGGGCGGCCATGGACCGCTACCTGGCGGAGCTGGGCGCGCGCACGCCGGAATTGGAGCTCGTGGTGTTCCAGCTGGAGTACAACCGGGTCGATTACTTCCAGGAGTTCCTGCGCTTCAAGGAGGAGGTTCTGGGCAACGACGCCATCCCCTACGTGCGCTACTACCGGGACGGCCTCCTGGTGGGCCAGAGCAACTACGTCTCCGAGCTGCAGTTCCTCTCCTTCTTCAAGGACTGAGGCTCAGCGCAGCGGCCGCCAGGCAGCCGTCCCCGGCCGCGGTTCTGTTCTCTCGGAAAAGTGCTGTTTCTTTACGACCACAATGCCTACAATGAAACTATGTGCAAAACTCATCCCGCAATCCTTCTGGCCATCGCCGTACTGGCCGCGCTGAGCGGCTGTCTGAGCGTAGGCGGCAAACCGCGCGGACCGGTCGACGCCTTCCTCTTCACGGCAGGCGCCAACCCGGGTCTGGCACAGGACGCGGCCGGGACCCTCAACATGCGGTCCGACCCGCTGGAGATCAGCGTGGTGGTCCCGCCCGGGACCGACCGGCGCAGGCTGGTGGCCACCCTGACCCTGAACGCCGAGGCGACCATCACGGTCATCTCCACCGGCAATCGCCTGGTGCAGGAGAACGGCGCCACGGCCAATGACTTCAGCGCCCCTGTCCTGTACTCGATCGAGGTCGCCAAGGAAAAGAAGCCCTGGCGCTACAAGGTCACGGTCCGCGAGGCGGAGACCAACCCCCGCCTGGCGCAGCTCGGCTTCCCCGAAGGCTCCACCTTGAGCCCGGCGTTCAGCCCGCAGGTCCGCAGCTACACGGTGGTCGTGCCCTTCGCCACCCGCCAGCTGCGCATCAGCGCGCGCGCCGAAAGCCCGTATTTGAAGAGCATCACCTTCGACGGCGCCTCCGCCGCGGGGTCCAGCGCCGCGGGCAACGTGGACTTCGCCTCCGGGCAGGAACGCTCCGTGATGATCGAGACCCTGGCCGAAGACGGCGTGACGCGCGAGCGCTACACGCTCACCGTCCGGCGCGGCGAACCGGACCGCAATTCCCTGCTGGCCGCCCTGGAGGCCACGGAGGGCACGCTGGCCCCCGCTTTTTCGCCCCAGCGCACGGAGTACAGCCTGCAGGTGCCGTTTGCCGCCACCCGGATCGGGCTGCGCGCCAGGTCCCAAAGCGGGCTGGCCGCGCTCGCCCTTTCGACGATCGCCGCGGCGGGCGACGCCCAGGAACGCGCCGGACTGCAAACCCGGGGCAGCCTGACGGACCCGGGAGGCGCCTCCGTGGAGTTCACCGGCGTGGATTGGCTCCCCCTCATCGTCACGGCCACCGCCCAGGACGGCGGCAGGCGCGAATACCTGATCGAGGTCGCGCGCGCCGAGCCGGACCACAACAATGCCCTGGCCTCCCTGACGGTGGCGGGCGCCGCCCTGTCGCCCGCCTTCGCGCCGGGGAGCCTGTCGTTCGTGGTGCGGGTGCCCTTCGCCACCAGGCAGGTGAGCGTCAGCGCCAAGCCGCAAAGCACCCTGGCCCGGGCGGTTCTGGAACCGGGAGCTGGGTCACAAGGCATCCCGGCAGCCCAGGGCGACCTGGCGTCCCCGGAAGGGGCCCTGGTCGCCTTCCCGGCCGGCGAACGGCTTCCCCTCGCGGTGGCGGTCACCGCTCAGGACGGCCGCATCCTGCGCTACCTGCTGGACATCCGGCGGCAGCCGCCCGACCGGAACGCCGACCTGGCCGCGATTGCCCCCGCCGCGGGGAGTCTGGCGCCGGCGTTCAGCCCGAAAATCGTCTCGTATGCCCTGCGCCTCCCGCCCGCCGTGGAAACCGCGACCCTCACCCTGACGGCGGCCAGCCGGACGGCCACGGTGCGCGCGGAGCCGCCGGCAAGCCTATCCGGCACCAGCCTCACGGTCCCCGTCGCCCCCGGGCAGTCCGTGGTGGTAAGCATCCTGGTCACCGCCGAGGACGGCACGCAGAAGCTCTACCGGGTCAACGTCACCCGCGAGGGCCCGCCGCCCGCCAGCGGCCAGGAAGGCAATGCCCGCCTGGCCCTCCTGCAGCTCGGCGGCGCCCCGCTCACCCCCCCCTTCGACCCGGCGGTGACCGCCTACGAGGTGAAGATCCCGGCAAGCGCGGGCTCCCTGCTGCTGGTTGCCCGCGCTGAGAGCCCGACGGCCTCGCTCACCATGGATGGGCAGCCCCTGCCCGCCGGCGGCCGCCTGATCGCGCTGGGCGCCGGGGCGAGCTTCACCCTCGCCGTGGAAGTGAAGGCCGAGAACGGCGCGATCGCCCGCTACACCCTGCGCCTGCTGCGGGAAACCTCCGCGCTGCCGGCCGCCGGCGACCTGCTGGTGGCGGCGAAACTCCAGCTCGGCGTCCGGGAAGCGGCCGCCCTCGCCGAGCGGCGGGAAACCGTCGGGGCCCAGGCGCTGCTCACGGTGCGCGGCTACCGGACCGGCCAGGTTTTGGCGCAGGTGCCGGCGGCGGTCAGCGCGAAAGTCCAGGGACCCGGCATCGCCATCACGCTGGAACAGCGCGTCGGCAACCTGGGGGCGGCCGCCGGCAGGCTGGTCGAGGTGGAAACGGCCATCCCCACCAGCGGCGGACGCTACCTGTGCTACACCGAGGCCCTGCCCCTCGGGGAGGAAGCGCGGCTGGAGATCCCCTTTCTGCTGCTCGCCGACAACCCGCGCGTGGCCTGGCCGGCCGTCGGCTCCCCGGTGGCGGTAGCCGGCTACCGCTCGCACCTCCCCCCCGGCAAGGCCAGGGGCAGCCGCGAGGATCTGGAAAAGAACGAGAAGGCTGAGAGCGGGGTGAGCGTCGAGATCGCGGATCCGAACACGGGCGCCGTGCTGAGCAGGGAGACGGTGTGGATCCGCCCCGGCCCCGGCAGGCTCTTCTCCTTCGGCCGCCCCCTGCAGCTGCCCGAGGGCGCCCAGATCGCCTACCGGCTGTCCGCCAAGGCGCGCGGCGGGAAAACCCGGCTGGCCTCCGGCACGGCCCAGGTGTGGACCACGGCCCTGGCCTATGAAGGCGGGTACGCCCCCGTCCTGCTCCTGGTGGACGACGAGCTTCAGGAGGGAACGCCGTAAAGGGCCCGGCCCGGGGGGTTCTCGCGGGCGGGCGCGGCGTTCGCCCGGCTCAGCCCGCGAAGCGCGCGGCCGCCTGGCGCTCCACGGCCTGGAGTCCCCGGCCCAGCGCCTCGTAGCGGAGATCTTCCGCCAGGCGGGCGAGCAGGGCGGCGCACTCCTCGAAGCGTTCCCGGTGTTTGCGGTGAGCGAGCTTGCGCAGCAGCCACAGGGCGCGGCGCTGCTCCTCGCGCGCCTGCTCCTCCCCGTCCCGGCCGGCCAGGTCCCGGACCAGCACCTCCAGCTCCTCCCCCCGGTCCAGACAGGCGCAGGCCGAAAGCAGGCGCAGGAGCTGCTCCAGCTCCTTGAGCCCGGCCGCGGCGGCCGCCAGCACTGAGCCAGCCTCCGGGCTGAAGCGGTGCAGGCGCTGCATGGGCAACACGACCTCGCGCCCGGCCAGCCGCACCGCGATGCCCCGGGGGGAGGCGGGGAAAGTCTGCGCCACGCGCTGCGGGTGAAAGGCGTCGCGCAGCAGCAGGTTCAGGCGCTGCTCCAGATGGAAGCGCCGCCGGCGCGCGCGCTGGGCCGGAGAGCTTCGCCGCTTCCGGTCCAACACCAGCGCGAGCTCCACGTTGTGCACCTGCCGGCCGATGCCCTGCTTGCCCCCGCGGTACTTCACGTACCCGCTGCCGTGCAGCTCCAGCGCCCCCTGCGCCTCCAGCAGGCTCGCCAGCTCCTCGAAGGGGATGAGCCCTTCGGTGTTGTAGCTCAAGACCAGGTAGCGGGCGTCCACGGCGTCCAGCAACCCGGCCAGGGCCGGCGCCGCGCTCGCGCGGTAGCAGTAAGCCGAGCGCGTCCTGCCCCAATCCTCCCGAATCCCGGCCTTGCGCACGAGGCCCCCGTCGGTCAGCCGCTCCTCGCTCACCCCCGGCTTGTCCCATAGGGCGATCGTGTTGAGCAGGTGGTAGTTGGAGCCGTACTGATGCTGGTTGTAGGGCGGGTCCAGGTAGCAGAGGTCGGCCGGCCGGCCCCGCGCGAAGGCGGCCGCCTCCCGGCAGCAGGCCTCCGCCGGCGGGCCGTCCAACAGCTCCGGCAGCCGCAGGCGGATGGGAGCCAGGATGCGGCCCAGCGCATCGCGGCCGTGTCCGCCGAAACCCTTGTGGCAGGCCTTGAACACCCCGGAGGTGTTCACGTGCGTAGCCGCGCCGTACAGCAGCGAAGCCAGGAGCAGGTACTTTTCCTGCCTGGCCTCCGGCTCGGCCGGCGCGAAACCGGGGTACAGCTCCTCCAGGCGGCCGCGGACCGCGTCGATGAACAGGGCGTTCTCCCGGGTGTAGAAGAGGCGCTCCGTGCGGTAGTCGGCCTGCGCGGTCGAGCGCGGGGCGTAGTGCCGGGCGATGTACTCCTCGCCGGGGGCCGGCAGCGCGTTCAACTCCTCCAGCAAATCACCCGCCCCGCCCCGTTTCCGGTACAAATCCCCTGCTTCCGCCCGACCGACGCACAGATAGGCGTAGTTCAGCACGTAGGCGTAGGGCTCCCAATCGTTGGCCAGCACCCGGCAGCCCAGGTAGCGCGCAAGGCGGGAGACGGCCCCCGAGCCGGCGAAGGGATCCAGGAAGACCGCGCCCGGCCGGGCCAGGCGGGCGAACACCCCGGCCAGGAAGGGCTGCAGGGCGCGCTTGTTGCCGATGTAGGCGATGAGCTGGTCCTGCAGGTAGGGGTGAGCGATGCTCCTGTTGCCCATGTCCGCGATCCCGGAGGAACAGCGTAAAACAAATCCCACCCGCCCTCAAGCCGCGGTTGACTTGCGCTGGCGATTTCCCTATGTTCACTAGTGCATGGCTGAAGCGCGCGCGCGGGCCAGAGAGCCCAGTCCGCCGGAGGAAAGTCCGCTGCTGGAGGTCAGCCGGGGGGTGGCCCGGCTCATCGCCAACATCAAGTCCGTCATCTATATCGACACCCGCAAGCTCGAGCACCTGGTAGCGGCGCAGATCGCCGGCGGGCACGTGATGCTGGCCGACTCCCACGGCGTGGGCAAGACCTCCCTGGCCAAGGCCCTGGCCGGCTCCATCCGCTGGGCGGAACCCCAGGAGGACAAGGGCCTGAAGTCCTTCAACCGCATCCAGTGCACCGTGGACCTTCTGCCCCAGGACATCCTGGGCTACAGCCGCTTCCTGGATTCCTCCAGCCGCATCGCCTTCGTGCGCGGGCCGATCTTCGCCCACTACGTGTTGTGCGACGAGATCAACCTGCTCACCCCCAAGACGCAAGGGTCCTTCTTCCAGGCCATGGAGGAGCAGGCGGTCACCGTGGAGGGGCGGACCTACGACCTGCCGGACCCCTTCTTCATCATCGCCACCATGAACCTCAAAGGGGTGCATCTGTTCCCCCTGCCCGCCCCGCAGCTGGACCGCTTCATGATCGAGCTGTCCATGGGTTACCCGGAGCCCGGGGACGAGGCGGCCATCGTCCGCCAGCACGGCCGGGAGGACGCCTGGGCCAGCTTCGCGCCGGCGGTGACCTCCACCGAGCTGGTGGAGTGGCAGGCCCAGGTGGACCGGGTCGAGATCCATCCCGATATCGTGGACTACATCGTGGCCTGCGTGCGCCAGAGCCGCCTGCACCCGGACGTGGCCATGGGGGCCAGCCCCCGCACGGGAGTGAAGCTGTCGCGCCTGACCCGGGCCCTGGCCCTGGTGCGCGGCCAGGACTTCGTGAGCGTGGACCTGGTCAAGGAGATCTTCCTGCCGGCCGTGGCCCACCGCCTGCTGCTGAACGACGCCTCCCAGAACGCGCCTGCGGTGCTGCAGGAGATCCTGGCCTCCGTGCCCGTGGAGCCCGCCCGCCGGAGGGCCGCCTCCTAGCCGCCATGGGCTCCCCGGCTGCGGTGCGCCGCCCTCCCGCTCTCCGGCGTTTCCTGCGCCGGGCCGCGCGCCTCTACCCCCTCACCCCCGCCGGTACGCTGCTCACCGCCGCCGCGCTGTTCCTGGTTGGCCGGGGCCTGGCCCGGGCCAACCCCTACGCCGTGTTCCTGGCCCTGCTGGCTCTGGTCGTGCTGGCAGGTCTGGTGCTGGCCGGGCGCCTGCAGGCCGCGGTCTGCGCCCGCCGGCAGTTCCAGTGGGACTGCTCCGCGCCGCTGGCCGCCCGCCGCCCGGGCACCGAGCAGGCCGTCCACGGAGCCGAGGTGCGCGTCCTGCCCTTTTTCCGTCTGCATTTCCGCTTCAGCGCACGCCTGGCCGTGGGCCGGGGGGCGGGGTTACGCCTGGTGCGCCAGGTGAGCTTCGCCGCCGCGGGGGCCCACCCCCTGCCGCTGTACCTGCCCCTGTGCGGGGAGCTCGCCGCCCGGGGGCGCTTCGCGGTGCGCGACGTGTTCGGGCTGACCCGCACGCGCTTCGGCGAGGAGCCGGAGCGGGCGCTGACCGTGCTGCCGGCCTGGCTCGCCCCCGAGGCGGGCCCGCTGGTGGAACCCTCCGGGGGCTTCGAGGACAGGAGCCTGCGGCGCAGCTCCGAGGAGGAGAAGTACTTCATGCGCGAGTATCAGCCCGGCGACCGCTTCCGCGACATCAACTGGAAGGTCTCCGGCCGCCTGCAGCAGCTGATCACGCGCATCTCGCCGGTGACCCAGGAGAAGACGCGCCTATTGGCCGTGGACTTCCGCCACTACCGGGCCGAGGGCGGGGAGAGCCTGGAGTCCGTGCTGCACCTCGACTACCTGAAGAGCTGGCTGCTTGCCTTCCTGCGCGGCCTGAAGGCCGCCCACGAGCGCCTGCAGTTCCGCCTGCGCACCGGCGCGGGCGCCCAGGTCCTGGCCACCGAGGAGGACATCGAGCGCTTCGCCGGCGAGCTTGCCGGCCTGCACTACCAGCGCGACCCAGGCCCCGGGGGGGAAGAGCCGCCGGCCGGCGAGCTGTTCATCTTCAGCACCCCCTTCGACCGCGGCCTGCCCCTGTTCCTGGCCGCGCGCCCGCTACTCCGGGCGTACGTCTTCCGCACCGCCCGCGGGTCCCGCGCAGGCGCCGCGGCGCCCCTGCGCGCGCAACGGGCGCCGCGCTCCCCGCAGCCCGCCCTCCCGCCGCGCGGCCGGAGGGACGGAGCGCTGGTGCGCACGCTGTTCGGGTCCGAGCTGAGCGACGCCTTCCTGCCCGGACTCTGGGCACTCCGCCGCGAGCGCGCCCCGTCCTCCCCCACGCTGCCGCAGGTCGCCGGCCTGGAAGAGGTCCCGCTGGGCGTGAGGATTCTGCCGTGAGGTCTATTCCATGAACCACCTGCTTTTCGCGAGCCGCCTGGGTCTGTACCTGCTGGTCGCCTCCCTGCCTGCCCTGCACCCCGCCGTCCCGGTGCCCTACGACCGCGTCGGGCTGACGGCCTGGTTCGTGCTGCTGCCCGTAGAGATGCTGATCGCCTTCTACCTGTCCCCGCCGCGCGTGCGGCCCCGCACCTGGTTGCTGCTGGCGGCGCTGCCGCCTGCCCTGTTCGTGCTGCTGCAGGCCGGCTTTGAGCTGGCCACCCTGGGATTCGTGGGCGCGGCGGTGGCCGCCTTCCTACTGACCGTGCTGGTGTTCCACACAGGCGGCTGGGGGCACGCCGCGGCGGCGTTGGAGCCTTTCGCCCTGGCCTTCGTGGCCTACCGCCTGCTCAGCTACTCCCGGGCTTCGGAGGCCATCGCCCGGCAGGCCAGCGGGGTGACCCAGATGCTGCTCATCCTGGTGCCCTGCGCCTTCCTGCTGCACGGCGCGGTCCTGTTCCTGGCTTCCTTCAAGCCGCGCCGGGAGGCCGACCGCCGGGGGCTGGCCGAGCTGGGCTTGTTCCTGCTGGTGGCCGTGCCGGCCTTCCTGGCGGTTTCCTTCCTGCTGCCGCCGGACTTCGTGAGCCACAACATCGTGCTCAACCGCCCGGACAAGGATCTCAAGCCCCGGCGCGTGCCCCTGGACGAGGAGGGCCGCGGTTGGCCAGGCGGCAATCTGCGCTCCCCCACCGGCGACCCTCTGGACGAAGGAGATACCGGCCGGGGCTTGCGTCCCGGCGAGGAGGGCGGGGAGGGCCGCAACTCCCTGGAAGGCCTGCCCGCCGACCAGTGGGGCAGCGCGCTGGGGGGGGAAGGCGGCGAATCCAAACAGTACGCGGTGATGGTGGTGGCCAGCCCCGTGGAACCGGTGTACGCCGCCGACGCCTACCTGGGGGACTTCGACGCCGAGCGGGGGTTCCTGCTTTCGCGCGACGAACCGCTCAATGAGCTGGCCTGGCTGCGCTTCCTGGAGACCTGGCGCGACCCATCACCCCAGCCGGACCGCCTGCGCCGCCGGGTGGACATCTTCTACCTTTCCACCCTCCCCGGCCGCTACCTGGCCTACCGCCCGGCCGCCATCCAGCCCACGGTGCTGGCCAGCGAGTTCTTCCCCTTCGAGTACTCCTACCGCGCGGCCTCCGCCCTGAGCCTGGCCACGCCCGAGGATTGGCAGGCCCTTCCCGAGCTCGGCCCCGCGGAGCGCGCGGCCATGGAGCCGTACCTGCGCCTGCCCGTCCCGCCGGAGGCCTTGGCCTCCCTCCGGGAACAGCTGGGCAAGGCGCTGGCCTCCGGAAAGGCGCAGGCCAGCGGCCCCGGTGGCCGCATCCTGGCGGTGCTGCGGGGTTTTTCCACCTTCCAGTACGAGCTGGGTTACACGGAGGACACCTCGGTGGCCAGGATCCGCGACTTCCTGGCGCGCACGCGCACCGGCGACTGTACCGAGTTCTCGCACAGCGCCGCCATGCTGCTGCGCCTGGCCGGCGTCCCCGCCCGGGTGGTCACCGGTTATCTGGCCTCCCGCGACCTGCAGACCCTGGCCCACTGGCAGGCGGTGCGCGTGCTGCGCAAATCCATCCCGCTGCTCCAGGAGTTCCCGACCGACGAGCTGTACCTGGTCACCACCTCCCAGCGCCACTCCTGGACCCAGGCCTGGCTCCCCGGTTACGGCTGGGTGGACCTGGAATCCACCGCCTTCGCCATCCCCCCGCCCCCGGGGCGCAACCCCGGCGACCTGGACGTGGTAATCCCCCTCATCCAGCCCAGGCCGGAGGTGTCGCCCAGCTTCCGCTTCCCCTGGCTCCTCGCCCTGCAGGCCCTGGCCGGGCTGGCCATCCTCGCCCTGGCAGGGCTCTACCTGTACAGCGGACTGCGGCAGGCCTGGCTCGCCCTCCTGGCCCGGGGGAGCGGCCCCCGCGCCCTGCGGGCGCTGCACCAGCTCCTGCTGGTGCGCCTGTCCTCCCGCGGCTACGAGCTGAAAAAGCCCTCCCAGACCCCGGCCGAGTACGCGCAGGGCCACCCGGAGCTCGCCCGCTTCGCCGAACTGTACACCTCCCTGCGCTACCGCGAGCGCATGCCGGAGCAGGAGCGCGCCCGGGCCTGGGCCGACCTGCGGGCCTGCTACGCCGGCCTCCGGGCCTCCACCCGCCGCCCCGGGCTCGGCGGGCTCCTGCGGCGCGCCTTCAGCCTGCGGGGGCTGTACTACCTATGACAACGTCCCGGAGTTTCCTGCCGCTTTTACTTCTGGCCGCGGCGCTGGCCATGATGGCCGGCTGCCGGACCCGCTCCGACTGGGCGAGCTTCCGCGGCCAGCAGGGACGAGGCGCCACGTCCAACGCCGTGAACCCCCCGCTGGCGGTGAAGTGGAAGCTGGAGCTGCAGGTCGGCGCCGAGCCGACCTACGCCTTCAACAACCCGGTGGTCCAGGGCGACACCCTGTACTTCGGCTCCACGGACGGCAACTTCTACGCCCTGGATATCCAGAGCGGCTACATGCGCTGGGTGTTCAAGACCAGCGGAGCCATCAACTCCGTGCCGTACGCGGACGCGAGCAACGTCTACTTCGGCAACAATGCCGGCAGGGTGTACGCGGTGAACCAGAAGCAGGGCAAGCAGACCTGGTCCTTTCAGACCGACAGCACGGTGCAGTCCACGATCGTCGGCTACAAGGACTACGTGCTGTTCGCCAGCGACGGGGGCACCTCCTACTTCCTGGGCCAGGACGGCCAGGAGCGCTTCACCCTGCCCAACCCGGTCTGGCACTACAACGCCTTCCAGGTCTACGACGACGTGGTGTACTTCGCCCCGGCCCCGCCCAGCCGGCCCCACGCCTTCGGGGCCTTCGACCTGCGCCGTAGAGAGTACCTCTGGATCCTGGACACCGACCTGTTCCAGTCCATCTGGTACTCCTTCCCGGCGCTGCGCGGCGAGCACCTGTTCTTCGCCACGGCCGACCTGGAGGGCAACTTCTGGCGGCTCACCTATTACGCTTTTCGCCGGCGCACGGGCGAGCGGGTCTGGGCCTACGACGAGGAGTCCGAGTGGGGCGAGCTGCCCGTGGACGCGGAAGAGCTGTTCGCCCGTAACCTGCGCTTGCTGGACTTCATGGCCCCGGCCCTGTGGCGCGGCCTGGTCATCTATGCCAGCGGCGACGCGGCGGTGCGGGCTTTCCGCGCGGACAGCGGACAACTGGCCTGGAAGAAGACCTTCGACCAGGTCACCTCCAGCGCCGTGACCGTGGCAGGCAACCGCCTGTACTTCGGACTGCGCGCCGAGGAAGGCCCCTTCGGGGACCGGCCGGCGCGCCTGGTGTGCCTGTCCGCGCGCAACGGCCGCCTGCTGTGGCAGATGGAGGTCGAGGGTTCGCTGCTCTCCGCGCCCGTCATCGCCGGCAAGTGGATGGTGTTCGGCACCGACCGCAACTTCTTCTACGTGCTGGAAGAGGTGTACTGACCGCAGGGCCTTGAGTTGACCGCCGGATCCCCAGCCTGCTGGACCATTCTTTCCAGGTGCTGGCGGATATCCGCCGGCCAGGAGGCGATCCGCTCGGCGAAACCGGCCCGGTTCCCGGCGTACAGCGCCCGGGAGGCCTCCTCGAAGCCCTCGAAATTTCCGGCCATCGACCACATAAACCTGCCGGCCGCTTCCAGCCTGCGCCTGGAGCGGTCCTCCCGGGACTCGCTTTTCATGGCGGATTCTACGAGCCGTCGGAGGGTGCCCGAGGCCTTCGAGGGCTGGCTCTCCAGCCATTCCCAATGTCTGGGAAGAAGAGAGACCTCCCGGCAGACCACCCCCAGGCTCGGCCTGCCGGGGCCTTTCTTCGGGGCCGGAGGCGACACCCTGGCCAGCACCTCCTCCAGGGTCCCGCGGAGGTTGAAATCGACCTGTTTTCCCGTCTGGTCGTCAAAGATGAGGACCTGCGCCTGTTTCTCGTGTTCGAGGAATTCCCGCACCCGGATGAGGACGGTGGGCAGGTTCCCGGTTACGATAAGGGTAAACCCGGCGAAGGCTGTGAAGAAAGCACTGGGTTCCATGCCGGAATTATACCCGGGTAAAATAAGAATGTCAAGAACTACTGCACGGCGTCCGGGCCGACCAGGAGCACCGGGGCGTCGAGGCGCTCCAGGAGTTCGGCAAACGAGTGCGAACGCTCCTCCCGCAGGCCAGCCAGGCAGGAGGCGCAGATGCCGTGGGAAATCGGCCCGTCGGCAGTCGCCGACCGCGGGTCCAGGGCGGCTCCGCACCACGCACAGATCCGCCGCATGCGCCGGCTCACCCCCTCCGGGAGCTCACCGCGGCGTCGTAGTCCCGGACCACCCCGAGCACTTCGGCCTCGGTCGGGACCCCCGCAGCGAGGCAGTGGTAGTCCCACACCGCGCCCAGGGGCAGGGTCCGGGCCAGCTCGAAGGTCTGCATCCGGCCCAGGTAGTCCCCCGCGGCCTCGCAGGCCACCAGCGCCGAGCGCGGCTCCAGCAGGGCAGCGAGCAGCGCCTTGAGCACCGCGCGGCTGCCCACGGCCCAGGCCCCGAGGCGGTTGATGCTGGCGTCGAAGAAGTCCAGGCCCAGGTGCACGCGCCCCAGGCCGCCGGAGCGTACCACCTCCGCCAGCAGCTCACAGGCAACGTCGTCCAGAAGCACCACATGGTCGCTGTCCCAGCGCACCCCCCGCGAGATGTGCAGCAGCAGCTCGTCGCAGAACAACAGCACCGAGGAAATCTTGTCGGCCACCGACTCGGTGGGGTGGAAGTGGCCGGAGTCCAGGGTGATCATCTGACCGTGACGCGCCGCGTACAATAGATAAAACTCGTGGGAACCGACCACGAAGGACTCGCTGCCGATGCCGAACAGCTTCCCCTCCAGGGCATCCCTGAGCTCGGCCTTCGGGAAGGGGGCGGCGAAGATCTCGTCCAGGGAGCGGGCGAGCAGCTCCCGGTACCCGCTGCGGTCGGCGGGCCGGTCCTTCAGGCCGTCCGGGATCCAGAGGTTGTGGATGCAGGCGGAGCCCTGGCCGCGGCCCAGGTAGGCACCCACCTCGCGGGCGCGCCGCGCGTGCTCGACCCAGAAAGCCCGGACGCCCGGGTCCTTGCTGGAGAGGGTGAAGCCCGCCGCCGCCTTGGGGTGGGAGAAGAAGGTGCCGTTGATGTCCAGCCCCACCCCGCGCTCCCGGCCCCAGTCCAGCCAGCCGGCGAAATGCTCCGGCCGCATCTGGTCCCGGTCCACCCTCCTGCCTGCGAACTCGCCGTAGATCATGTGCAGCGACAGGCGGTGGCGGCCCGGCAGCAGCGAGTAGAGCTTCGATATGTCGTGCCGCAGCTCCTCGAGGCTGCGGGCCTTGCCCGGGTAGTTGCCGGTGGCGGCGATCCCCCCGCCCAGCGTCCCCTGCGCCGAGGTCTCGAAGCCCCCCACGTCGTCGCCCTGCCAGCAGTGGATGGAAAGCGCCGCCCCCCGCAGGGTCTCCAAGGCCCGCTCCGTGTCCACCCCCTGCTCGGCGTAGGCTTCGCGGGCCAGGCGATAGCTTGACTCGATGTGCTTGCGGTTCATCGTCCCTCCAGGTACTCCGCCGCGCTCAGGAAGGCCTTGGCTCCCTCACCCACCGCCACCAGGACCTGCTCCCGGTGCACGTCGGTGACGTCCCCGGCGGCGAACAACCCCGGACGGCTGGAGCGGCAGCGGGCGTCCACCCGCACGTAGCCGGAGCCGTCCAGCTCCGCCAGCCCCACGACCGGACCGGACTCGGGCAGGGGCTCCAGCTCGTTGAACACTCCGTCCACGCGCAGCACACTCTCCCCCCCGGCCGGGCTCGTCAGGACAGCCTCCACCGCGCCCGCGGCCCCGCGCAGGGCAGTGAGGCGCTCCCCCCATTGTAAAAGGCGGACCTTGGCCCCGGCGGCGGCCAGCTCGCTCGCTGCGCCGCGGGCGCGCGGCCCGTCCCCCGCCACCAGCACGCTCTTGTCCAGGAACAGGTGGGCGTAGCTGGCCGCCGAGCCGTACAAGCCCTTCTGGAACAGCTCCGCCTCCCCCGGGACCCCCAGGCGCCGGGACCGGCAGCCGGTGGCCAGGATCACGGCCCGGGCGGTCAGCTCCTCGCCGGCCGTGCCGGCAGTACCGGCTAACAGCACCCGGAAGCGCTCCCCGTCGGCGCTCACCTTTTCCACCGACCCCGACCGCAGCGGGTAGCCCAGGTACTCCAGCTCGCGCGCGAAGCGGCTCACCAGCTCGCCCCCGCGGATCACCCGGTGCTCCTCGAAGCCCGGGAGAGCCGACTGGAAGCGGGTCTTGCCGCCCCGATCCGGGCTGACCAGCAGCACCTCCAGGCGTCTGCGCACGGCGTAGAAGGCGGCGGTGAGCCCGGCCGGCCCCCCGCCCACGACGATCAGCTCAGGCATGGCTGTCCTCCGGCGCCTCCGGGATGAAACCCCGCTCCATCATGTCCCGGGTAAGCTCCCGGGAGCGGGTGATCAGCGCACGGGCGCGCGCGAGCAGGTCTTCCCGCGAGAGGCTGAGACGGGCCAGCCCTTCAGCCTGGGCTTCCAGGCCCACGGCCGCGGCCACCTGGGGAACGACCTCCCAGTCGGCCATGGAGGGCAGCAGGTGCTCCGCGTCCAGGCGCTCGCCCGCGGCCGCGGCCAGCGCCTCGGCCGCGGCGAAGCACATCCGGTCGCTGATCGTGCGCGCCCGCACATCCAGCGTCCCCCGGAAGATGCCCGGGAACACCAGGGAGTTGTTCACCTGGTTGGGGAAGTCGGAACGCCCGGTGGCCACCACCGCCGCCCCGGCCTCCCGGGCCTCCCACGGCCAGATCTCCGGCACGGGGTTGGCGCAGGCGAACACCACCGCCCTGGGGTTCATGCGCGCGACCCACTCCGACAGGATGACTCCCGGCCCGGGCCGGGCCAACGCCACCAGCACGTCCGCGCCCTCCAGGGCCTCGGCGATCCCGCCGCGCCGGCCCTCGCTGTTGGTGCTCTCGCACAGGCGCCATTTCTCGATGAACTCGTCCTTGCGCTTTTCCACGTCCTGCCGGTGGCGGCCCAGGATGCCCTTGCTGTCCACGATTAGACATCTTGCCGGCTCTGCGCCCCGGCCGAAACTCAACCGGGCGCAGGCCACATTGGCGGCACCGC
>Ga0315273_10002737_pt1 | contig 20981 bp, 22 predicted proteins | sample YL17G02_0_MG_FD_205753 | JGI IMG/M metagenome (GOLD analysis project Ga0315273, IMG submission 205753) | Sediment microbial communities from Yellowstone Lake, YNP, Wyoming, USA - YL17G02_0 | ecosystem: Environmental > Aquatic > Freshwater > Lake > Sediment | place: USA: Wyoming | collected... | reverse complement strand
GCCTTCTCCGAGAGCCGGATGCGGGAAATCCGCCCGTCCGGTTCGATGAGCGGGGTCTGGAGACGGAGCACGGTCGGGCCAGTGAGGCACCGCCAACCGAAAGGGGCGGCCAACGGCTATGCCCGGCCTACCCCACCGCGCCAGACCTCGACTTTACCCCGGGCAGAAATGCTCGGCAGAAACACCCTTGACAGGCTACACCGACAGTGCTACTATGTGAGTACCTTGTAACGGAGTTGCCGATGGACGCGACGAGCAAGAAACTCTACGAGATGAAGGCCGAGATCATCCAGGCGGCGGGGCACCCGATCCGGCTGGCCATCATCGACTTCCTGAAGGACGGCGAGCAGTGCGTCTGCGACATCGCGACGCACGTCGGCGCCCAGCGGTCGAACGTCTCCCGCCACCTGTCGGTGATGCTGAAGGCCGGAATCGTCGACTGCCGCAAGGAGGGCCTGAAGGTCATCTACTCGCTGAAGACCCCCTGCATCCTGAACTTCCTTTCGTGTGTGACCGACGTACTGCGCGAGCAGGTTGAGGCACACACGGCGGTCTTGAGGAGACTATAGGGGTCCTTTTTTTCGGATGAAGCGTGATTATGCAATCACATAGTGACGAGGCGGTGACTGCGGCCCTTGCCCGGTGTCGGGCGGTGACGCCCGTGACCAAGACGCTGGCGTCGGAGATGCGGCTGCGGATTCTGGACGTGCCGCGGAAAAGGACATCCTGCACCGTGGGCAAGTTGGCGAAGGCAATCGGCGTGGATGCCTCCACGGTCTCGCAGCACGTGGCCATCCTGCGACGTGCAGGGCTGGTTCAGAGCGAGAAGAAAGCCTCATGGGTTGCATGTGGGATCACGCCGGCGGGCCGGCGGGTACTCGATTGCTGCGAACAAATGGTGGAGTGCATGGCAAGGTGCGGGAGCTGAGGTTCGGCAGCCAAGCGGCCCTGAGATAGCAGGTGCCCTGCGAGGCTGACCACAACTGGGGGCCAAAGAGGAGTGCTCTCGTGAAAGACTGGAAGAAGATGGCCGTGCTGGCGGCGGTGTTCCTGGTGGCCTATTTCCTGCCGCTGGGCAGCGGGACGGTGACCAACGCCATCCTGGAGGCCTTCCGGCTGCTCCAGTGGTATGCGGTGAACCACACGCTGGCGTGCGTGGTGCCGGCCATGTTCATCGCAGGGGCGATCTCGACGTTCTTGTCGCAGGCGTCGGTCATGCGCTACCTGGGGCCGAAGGCCAACCGGCCTCTGGCCTATACGGTGGCATCGGTGTCGGGCATCATCCTGGCCGTCTGCTCGTGCAGCGTCCTGCCGATGTTCGCGGGCATCTACACGATGGGGGCGGGGCTGGGGCCGGCGTCGGCGTTCCTCTACTCCGGGCCGGCGATCAACGTGATGGCCATCTTCCTGTCGGCCCGGGTGCTGGGGCTTGACCTGGGCGTGGCGCGGGCCATCGGCGCCGTGGCGTTTGCGTTCATCATCGGCATCTTGATGGCCGTGATCTTCCGCCGTAGCGAGCAGAAGCGGGTCGAGGTGGCGATGCAGATGCCCGAGGCGCCCCGCAGCCCGCGGTCGCTCTGGAAGACGGCCCTCTACTTCCTCTGTATGATCCTGTTCCTCGTGTTCAGCGACTGGTACAACACGAACGACGTGACCGTGACGATGAAGGACGGCACGGTCCTCGCGGCCAACGTTCGCTACGATACGCAGGACGCGATGGACGTGCAGGAGTACCAGGCCGACGGGCAGTTGAGCACCGACGTGCGGCGCCTCAGCCGTGCCGACATCCAGACCGTCGAGCCGGTTCCGAGTTTCGTGATGACGGTTCATGGCCTGAAGTGGTATCTGGCGGGGGCGATGGGCCTGGCGGTCCTTGTGATGCTGTGGCGGTGGTTCTCGCGCGACGAGGCCAAGCAGTGGATGCAGGCAACATGGGACTTTGCGCTCTTGATCGTGCCGCTCCTCTTTGGCGGCGTATTCATCACGGGCTTCATTGGCGCTCTGATTCCGGAGACGTACGTCGCCACACTGGTCGGCGGCGACAGCCTTCTCTCCAATTTCGTCGCGGCGTTTGTGGGCATGATCTGGTATTTCGCCACGCTGACCGAAATCCCGATCGTCGAGATGCTGACGCGGCTGGGCATGGGCCGGGGCCCGGCACTGGCGCTCCTCCTGGCCGGACCGGCCCTGTCGCTGCCGAGCATCCTCGTGATCTACAAGATCGTCGGATTCAAAAAGACGTTCGTTTTCTGCCTGCTGACGGTGGTGATGTCCACCATCGTGGGGTGGGTTTTCGGGATGCTGGTCTGATGAGGCCCCGTGGGGCGGCGGTAAGGTCGCCATGAAGCTGGTCACGACATTCGCCAGCCGCGAGGAGTCCGGGAGGGCGCAGGTGCGTCTGGACGGCCGTGCGCTTGCCTACGAGGCCGTATCGCCCGACCCGGGCTACGCCAAGGTCGGCGCACCGGCGTTGGTGATGGGCACCGATGCGCGGGCGGCACTCACGGACGGCAGGGGCGATCCGATCATGTGTGCGGGCTTCGTGGACTACCGGCCCGCCGTGATTCGGGTGCCGGCCGAGCCGCCGCGCAGCTTTGAAGAAGACGTGTTCGCAGGGGCGGCCGTCGTGGTGCTGGCCCCGTGCGTGGCGGACCTGACGAAGATCCGCCTCATCGCCCACACGGGCGGCGACATGGCCAAGGTGTTTCCGTACATGAACGCCGAGATGCGCGAGGCGTCGTACAACGCCAAGGGGCCGACGTTTACGTTCATGGACGGCTACCGCATGATCTCGATGTACCCGCAGCGGATCGCCGTGGCCAAGGCCGACGAGATCGTGGACGGGTGGCGGACGCTAGAGATGATCCGCTGCCGGGTCAACGACACCTGGGCGCGCCGGGCGCAGATTGAACCCTCCGACGAGATGCGCGAGAAGCCCCCGGCGCTGGAAATCTTCAAGCGCCTCCCCAAGACCAACTGCGGTGTATGCGGCGAACTGACGTGCCTGGCGTTTGCCGTGCGGGTCTGGATGGGAGAGCTTCCGGCGTCGAAGTGCCTGCCCGTGTTCCAGGGCGAGTTTGGGCACCTGAAGGACGCGCTGGTGGAAATCTGCATGGGGGTGGGTGCGGCAACCTGAGTGTGGAACGGCGCGAGGCGGGGCAGTTCCCTCCTCGCTTGATGAACGGTGGAAACGCCTCTCGGCAAAGGAGAAGGACATGGCGTCGAAATGTTGCGGAAGCAGCAAGAAGAAACCGAAGCAGTCGGACTGCTGCGGCGGGGACGCGAAGAAGACGGTGCTCCTCTACGCCTGCTCGGGTGGGGCAAACGTGGCCGAAATCGCCGACCGGGCCGCACGGGAGTTGATGTTCTCCGGCTGCGGCAGCATGTTCTGTCTCGCGGGCATTGGTGCTGGCATCCAGGGCATGGTCCAGACCGCCAGGGACGCCGACCTGAACCTCGTGCTGGAAGGCTGCCCGATGGACTGCGCGAAGAAGATTCTCGACAACGCCGGCATCACCAATTACGTCCAGGTCAAGGTGACCGACCTGGGCATCGAGAAGAAGAAAGGCATCCGCGCCAGCGACGAACAGGTGGCCGCCGTGGTGGCCAAGGCCAAGGAAGTGCTGGCCCAAGCATAGGGCTTTCAAGAGAGGAGGCATGCAATGCCGCTGATCCAGATTCTCGGGCCGGGATGCCCGAAGTGCAGGAAGTTGGCGGAGAACGCCGAGGCCGCGGCGAAGGCGCTGGGCGTGGATTATCACCTGGAGAAGATCACGGAGATCAACAAGATTACGGCCTTCGGCGTGATGATGACACCGGCGCTCGTGGTGGACGGCATGGTCAAGGTCGTCGGCAAGGTGCCGGACGTCGAGGCCATCAAGGCGATGCTGAAGTAGGGCCTGCGGCAACAGGCGGTTCTGTGGCAACGACCGCGCCTCGGTGTGCGCGGCACGCGCCTTCAGGCGGGGAGACACTATGGCCGAGCGGAACGTACCGATCATCCTGACGGCGCTCGACGTTCAGCGCGTCCTTCGGGCGGTCCTGGACCGCGACGGCGACGAGGCGATGGACATCCTGGAGAAGGTGGTCAGGCCGCAGGTCGATAAGGCGCTGGCGCCCTCGCACTGTCGCCCGGCGTTTGAACTACAAGGAGGAGAGCCTCCGCTTGCCCCGCCGCCCTTGAGGCAGCCGAAGGAAGGCAAACCATGACGCCGCGGCTTGGCGGTGTTGCCACTGCTGCCGGCGGGTCGGTTCACAAGGTCTGCTCTGCAGAGGAAAAGGAGTCGCCGATGAAGAACTCGCTCGTACGAAGCGCCCTTGCGGGGGGACTGGTCCTTGCGGCGGTTGTCGCGACGGTCATGCGCGCCGGCTGCCAAGAGGCAGGCAGGTCGAGCCACACCTACTCCGCCACGGGCCTGCCGCGCCTCGTGGAGCTTGGCACCGCCGCTTGCATACCCTGCGCAATGATGGCGCCGGGACTGGACGAACTGAAGACAGAATACGCCGGTCGGCTGGCGGTGGAGTCCATCGACACCTGGAACAACCCCGGCGCCAAGGGGCAGTATGACGCCCCCTTCTGCGCCACGCAGATCTTCATTGATGCGTCGGGCAAGGAGCGCTTCCGGCACGTGGGGTACTATTCCAAGAACGACATCCTGGCCAAATGGAAGGAACTGGGCGTTGACCTGGAGGCCCCGGCGGGACAGCGAGAGGCTCCGAAGAGCGCTCCCCAGCCCAAGACCGGCGGCGGCTGAGTGGTCAGGACCCGTGCCGCAGCGACGGCCCAAGAAACTGAATCCGGGGAGCGAGGATGCATGAGGCGGCCTTGTTGGCCCAGTGTCCGTGCAGCGGCGGGCAAGGGCAAGGGGTTACACCCCTGGTTCTGTTCGGCATCGCCGCCGTGGGCGCATGGTTGGTGTACAGGGCGTGGTGTGCTTGGAGGAAGGACGGTGTATCGCATATGAGTAAGTTATGGAAGATCGCCCTTGTGGTGGTGCTGGTTGCAGTGGTCGCCATCGTCATTATCAACAAGCAAAGGGGTTCGTCGCCGGGGAGGGACGCGGACAAGGGCGCTGCTCAAGTCTCGCAGCCTGCGGCCGGCCTGCCGCGACTCTTGGACCTGGGGTCGGTGTCCTGCATCCCTTGCAAGATGATGGCGCCGATCCTGGAAGAGTTGAAGAAGGAGTATGCGGGCCGGATCCAGGTGGAGTTTATTGACGTGATGGCGAACCCCGACGCCGGCGGGCCGTACAAGATCAGCCTGATCCCGACGCAGATCTTCTTCGATGCCTCCGGCAAGGAGCGTTTCCGCCACGAGGGATTCTTCTCGAAGGACGACATCCTGGCCAAGTGGAAGGAGTTGGGCGTCGATCTGGCGGTCGGCGCGCCGGCGGCGACCGGGCCGACGTTCAGCCGCCTGGAACCCGCCAAGGCCGACGACCGGCCCAAGACGGCCGTCTGCCACCTGTGCGACGGCGACATCAACGCCAAGACCGTGGTGGTCGTCAAGAGCGCCAAGGGCGACGTGCGCCTGTGCGGCCCGCACTGCTACTTCATCATGTACTCGTGTCTGACGGAGGACAAGACGGACTTTGAGAAGAAGGTGTCCGTTACGGATTGGGCCGACGGCAAGGCCGTCCCGGCAACCGAGGCGGTGTACCTCTATGGCGCCGAGGAGAGGACGGGCCGGCCTACCGTCAGAGCCTTCGCGTCGCGCGCGGGGGCCGAGAAAGAGCGACAGGCGGCCGGCGGGAACATCCTGGCATGGAACGTCCTCCAGGAGAAGGAGCTGGCGGCGCGGTGCGGCTTCTGCGATCGCGCTGTCTATCCCCAGGATGCGGCGCGGGTCGACACGGCCGACGGCATCCATACGTGGGGCTGCTGTTCGCATTGCGCGCTGGGCGTGGCGGCCCGGACGGGCAAGGACATCACCGTCTATCAGCCGGACCGCCTGACGGGCGAGATGATCGTCGTCAAGACGGCCGGCGGCAGCGTGGCCTCGCTCGAACCCAAGACCGCCGTGGCGTGGTTCGGGCTCAGGAAGGCGCCCGACGGCAAGTTTGTGTCGGCCGGCTGCTTCCACCAGGGGTTCTTCGTCAATGAGGACAACCTGAAGAAGTGGGTCGAACAGAATCCGACCGAGAGCGGCAAGGCCATCACCATCGCCCAGGCCCTGGCCGACAAGATGAAACTGACGCCGCAGCAGATTCAGAAGGCGTGCAAGATCGGCGAGTGCGCGCCGAAATAAGGGCGGCCCGCCCTGAAGGACTGGCGGGGGGGATGGTGTGAGAGAAGCGGGAGAACCTTCATGACATGCTGTCGAACCTTGGCGGTTGCCCTTCTGGTGATTGTGTTCTTGGGGTGTTGCCTGTTGGCGGCGGAGAAGCCCGCCGCTGCCGCGCCCAGCGAAAAAGCCCCGCTTGTCAGCGTGACATACCCGTGCCTTGCCTCGGGCTGTCTGACGTACGCCCGCCTCTCGGACCTGCCGAAGGGAATGCTGCTCAAGGCCGGCGACCTCGTCATCACCGAGAAGGATGTGGCCGATGAAATCGCGAAGGCGCCGCAGGATGTCCAGGCGCAACTCAAGAAGAACGGCTTCTTCATGCTGGATCAGATCGCCGGCCCGAAACTCATCGTCCAGATCGCCAAGGCCGAGGCCGCCAGGACGCGGAAGGAACTGCCGTCCACGGTTGACCGGCTGGTCATGGACTATCACCTCGGCGGCCTTGTTGAAAAGGTCGAGGCGACCGACGCCGAGGTCGCCGACTTCTACCAGAAGAACAAGGACATGGTTGGCGACGCCACGCTCGACCAGGTGAAGTCCGAGATACGTAAGTACCTCGTCCGCGAGAAGCAGCAGGCCGTGATTGCCAAGTACATCGAGACCCTCGGCCAGCGTACCCCCGTCGAGGTCTCGGCCGCGTGGGTGAAAGAGCAGGCGGCCCTGGCGAAGGACAACCTCGTGGACAAGGCCCGCACGAGCGGCCGGCCCTCGATGGTTGACTTCGGCGCCTCGGGCTGCCGTCCCTGCGACATGATGGCGCCGATCCTGGAGACGCTGAAGAAGAAGTACGCGGGCAAGGTGAACGTCGAGTTCGTCCACGTTCGCGAGGAGCAGATCCTGGCGGCCCGGTACGGCGTCCAGTCCATTCCCGTCCAGGTGTTCTTCGACAAGGACGGCAAGGAAGTGTTCCGGCACGTCGGCTTCTTCCCGCAGGATGAAATCGAGAAGAAACTGGCCGAGATGGGGGTCAAATAGCGATGGAACAACTCTTCACCACATTGACCCACGCCGTCGAAGGCACGCCCGCGATTGCTCTTGGGGCGGCGCTGGTCTGGGGCATCCTGAGCATCCTCCTCAGCCCGTGTCACCTGGCCAGCATTCCGCTGATCGTCGGCTTCATCGACGAGCAGGGCCGCATCTCGACGCGGCGGGCCTTCCTGATTTCCACGCTCTTTGCCGTGGGCATCCTCATCACTATCGGCGCAATCGGCGCCATCACGGCCGCTGCCGGCCGCATGATGGGCGACGTGGGGCGCTACGGCAACTACTTCGTGGCCGCCATCTTCTTCGTCGTCGGGCTGCACCTTCTGGGCGTGATTCCCATGCCGTGGTCGGGGCCGGGCCAGGTGGGTATGAAGCGCAAGGGAATGCTCGCGGCCTTCATCCTGGGCCTGGTGTTCGGCATCGCCATCGGGCCGTGCACCTTTGCGTACATGGCCCCCATGCTGGGCGTGACGTTCAAACTGGCGGCAACGAACATCGGCTACGGCATCCTGCTGCTGGCGCTCTACGGCGTCGGCCACTGCTCGGTGATCGTGGTGGCCGGCACGTCCACGGAACTCGTCCAGCGTTACCTGAACTGGAACGAGGCGTCCAAGGGCGCCCTGATTCTGAAGAAGATCTGCGGCGCGCTGGTCCTCCTGGCCGGCGTGTACTTGATCTATATAGCCAAGTGACGGCCTTCGTCCGAGGGCCGCCGTTGATGCCCGGATGAACCCTGTTAGGAGAACGCCGATGGCAGAAGACCTGACAAGACGCGCACTTCTCGGAGCGGCCGGCGCCGCAGTCGTGGCCGGCATGGCGACGCAGGCGGCCTTGGCCGCCGCAGGCAAGGAGGCCCCGAAGGGCGGGCCGATCAAGATCGTGGGCCTCTCGTGCAGCCCGCGCAAGGGCAAGACCACGGCGGCCGCGCTCCAGGTTTGCCTGGACGCCGCGAAGGCCGTCGGCCCGAACATCGAGGTCGAGTTGATCGAACTGGCGGGCAAGAACATCCCCGTGTTCGACCCTGCCGCGCCGGGCTCCGCCGACTTCGACCAGGTGGCGGCCAAACTCACCGACCCCAAGGTGGCGGGCATCATCGTCGGCACGCCCGTGTACTTCAGCGGCATGTCGTCGCTCGCCAAGGCGTTCCTCGACCAGTGCATGGCCTTCCGCAAGAACAACTTCGCGTTGGCCAACAAGGTCGCCGGGGTCTTGGCAGTGGGCGGCGTCCGCAACGGCGGCCAGGAACTCACGATCCAGTCGGTCCAGGCGGCGCTCCTCTGCCAGGAGATGATTGTGGTGGGCGACGCCCGGCCGACGGGCCACTCCGGCGCCACCTTGCTCAACACGAACGACGACATCAGCGGCGACGAGTTCGGCCTCTCGACGGCGAAGAACCTCGGGCGCCGGGTGGCGGAAATCGCCCTGCGCGTCGCCGGCGCGGCCAAGTAAGGGGCCGCGACCGAGCGCTCCGGCGTCCGCCCACGGCGGCGTGGCGCAGAAAGACTTGACGCCGCCGCCGGCGCTCCGTAGAATACTTCGGCGTTTGGCGAAGTATAGGAGCGGCGGCCGTAGGCGGGGGCCGCTATGGCGCCGGGTGCGGCGAATGCCGTCCCCCTGTCCCGGGCAGGCGAACATGGGAATCTTCGATACCAACATCTGGCACCGCATTGTCTACACGCTCGGGGCGCCCATTTACAACATCCTGACAAGGGGGTTCCGAAAGAGGCGGCTTCGGTCGATCGAACTCGCGGCGATTCGGCCGGGCGAGCGGGTGCTCCTCGTCGGGGCGGGGACGGGATTGGACCTGGACTTCATTCCACGCGAAACTCGGATCACGGCGATTGACATCACCCCAGCCATGCTTCTGCGCCTGCGCCGTCGGGCGCGAAGGTTGGGCCTGGCGGTGGACGCCCGCGTGATGGACGGCCGGGCTATGGCGTTCCCGGACGGGGCCTTCGACGTGGTGATCCTGCACTTGATCCTCTCAGTGATTCCGGACCCGGTTCGCTGTGCCAAGGAAGCGGGGCGGGTGCTGCGAAGGGGTGGCCGGGCGGTCATCCTGGACAAGTTCGTGCCCGACGAAGGCAAACCCCCGCTGTTCAAGCGCGTCATGAATCCCCTTGCCGCGTTTTTCGGCACGCGGCTGGACCGCAGGCTCGGGCCGCTCCTGACGGCCGCCGGCCTCCGGATTGTGTATCAGAAAAACGCCATGATGTCAGGGTTCTTCAAGATCACGCTGGCGCAGAAGGATTGATCCCTGACACCGAGGACGCGGCAACTGGAATACTCCCCTGTGTAGCGAAGTATAGGAGCGGCGAATGAGAGCGTTCATGTCGGTGGCCAAGGCGCTGGCCGATGAGAACCGGGTGCGCGTGCTGATGTTCCTGCGCGACGGCGAACTGTGCGTCTGCCAGATCGTCGAGATGCTGGGCCTGGCCCCCTCGACGGTCTCCAAGCACATGGCCGTCCTGCACCAGGCGGGGCTCGTTGAATCCAGGAAAGAGGGCCGGTGGATGTACTACCGCCTGGCCGGGCGAGGGGCACCGCCTTGCGTCCGCGATGCGATCCGCTGGGTGCACAAGTGCCTCGAAAAGGCCCCGCAGGTCCTGGCCGACGCCAAGCGGCTGGGCAAGGTCTGCAAGATGTCCAAAGAAAACCTTTGCCTCTGCTACAAGGAGTGAGTGGGAATGGCGGAGAGCATCGTCAAGAGGCTGTCTTTCCTGGACCGCTACCTGACCCTGTGGATATTCCTGGCGATGGGCGTTGGCGTTTTTCTGGGCTACTTCGCCCCGGCCGTCGGCGACTGGATCGGGTCCCTGAGACCCGAGGGGACGCAGACCAGCATCCCCATCGCCATCGGCCTGATCCTCATGATGTACCCGCCGCTGGCGAAGGTGAAGTACGAGGAACTGGGCGACGTCTTTCGCAACTGGAAGATTTTGGGGCTTTCGCTCGTTCAGAACTGGATGATCGGCCCGATCCTGATGTTTCTGCTGGCCATCCTCTTCCTGCGCGGGCAACCGGAGTTCATGATCGGCCTGATCATGATCGGCCTGGCCCGCTGCATCGCAATGGTCATCGTGTGGAACGACCTCGCGAGGGGCGACACGGAGTACGCCGCGGGCCTGGTGGCGTTCAACTCCATCTTCCAGGTGTTCTTCTACAGCGTGTACGCGTGGCTGTTCATCACCGTGCTGCCGCCGCTCCTGGGACTCTCGGGGGCCGAAGTGCATATCACCATCGGCCAGATCGCGCAGAGCGTGTTTATCTACCTCGGCATTCCTTTCCTGGCGGGGATGCTGACGCGGGCCGTCCTCGTCAGGCTGCGCGGCAAGGCGTGGTACCACACGAAGTTTATACCGAAGATCAGCCCGATCACTCTGATTGCCTTGCTATTCACCATCGTGGTGATGTTCTCGATGCAGGGCGAAAGAATCGTCCGCGAGCCGGGCGACGTGGCGCTCATCGCCGTGCCGCTGTTCATCTACTTCGTCGTGATGTTCCTCGTGAGTTTCTGGATGAGCCGCAAGGTGGGCGCCGGGTACGCCAAGTCGGCCACGCTGTCCTTTACCGCCGCCAGCAACAACTTCGAGCTGGCCATCGCGGTGGCGGTGGGCGTGTTCGGCATCAACCACGGCGCCGCCTTTGCCGCCGTCATCGGCCCGCTGGTGGAAGTGCCGGTGCTGATCGGCCTCGTGAATGTCAGCCTGTGGCTCAAGAGGAAATGGTTTGCCGGCGACGCGGCCGAGATGCAGGCCGTCACCGGGTGCGCTGCCAGTGCGCCGACCTGCGGCGTTGTCGGCGAAGGTGACGGCCGCCATTGACGATTGTGGCTGCTGCGGGCTGAGCCACAAAAGGCGCTTGCTTTGCCAGGCAGGCTCTGGTGCAATCAAGGGAGTCTTGAGGTGGATGAGCGGCCGAAAGGCCCGGAGGTGCTTGCCATGACATCACGTCGAAAGCTGTGTCAGTCCGCGCAGGTCGCTTTGCTGGCGGCCGCCACCCTCGTGGCGATGCTTGCCGTTGGGTGCCAGTCGGCCGAGAACGCCCCCGCGGCGCCTCAAGCAGCAACCCCGGCCGAGTTCCTCAAGCAGCGCGGCCTTCAGGGCCGGGTTGCCCTTGTCCAGTTCGGTGTGGTCGGGTGCGCCTTGAGCGAGGAGGGCATCGGGAAGATGATCGTCCTCAACAGGGATCACCGGATCGAGGGCCTGGCGTTCGCCCGCGTCGAGGCCGCCCGAGAGAGCAAGGATACCGACCATTACTTCGCGGCCAAGTCGCCCGGCTTCCCGGTCCACTATGACGCCGAGAGTGCCCTGGGCCGCGCGTTCGACGCGACCGCCTGGCCGACGTACGTCCTCGTGGACAAGTTCGGCCGTGTCCGCTACCGGGGGCCGTGGCCCGATGAGGCGAAACTCACCCAGTGGGCCGCCGCCCTCGGCAAAGAAACCACGGATCCAGGACCGGACGCGGCTGTGTTTGACGTGGCGGCGATCAACGTGCCGAAACTCCTCAGCGACACGCGCCTCCCGGACCTCGAGGGCGCCGCCAAGCCGCTCCGCGACCGCCTGGGGCCGAAGGGGCTTCTGGCGGTCTTCGTCGATACGAACTGCCCGTTCAGCGCCACCGCCATCAACGAGATGTCGAGCGTCGCCTCCGTCCTCGCGAAGCAAGAGGTATCGAGCGTTGTCGTGAACATCGGCGAGACCAAGGCGGCCGTCGAGGAGTTCTACGCCAAGCGGCAGATGGGTATGCCGGTCATCTACGACACGGGTAAGGCGACTCAAGAAGCCTGGGCGGTCACGTCAGTGCCCACGGTCATCCTGATGGACTCGGGCGGCACAATCACCTACCGCGGCAAGGCCGTCTGGGTCGACGTCGGCGCCGCCGCCGAGAAGAGCCTGAAACTCCCCGCCGGGTCCCTGAAGTTCACCGTCAAAGGTACGGGGTTTGGCTGAGGCAAGTGACCTCCCGCACCACGCGGCGTGGTGCAGACTACTGTTCTCCAACGATTGTGAATCACGCGAGCCGTGTAGTGCCGAGGACAGGCCGAGGGGTCCGCCAACCGACCCTCGCGCGAACCCCAGCGCGGCAAATCGCCCCCTTCCGCAGATGTAGTGGGCAGACGCGTGCCCGTTTAACAGCCTGCTGAAGGAGACGGCCTTGCCCTTCCAGAGCAGAAGGCCCCGCCCGACGCTGACGCCGCGCGAGCGGCGAGAGCAAACGGCGGCGGAACAATGTATATGCGCCCGGAGAGACGCCCAGGCGTGTAAGGCCCGGGCGTCTTGCGCGGCTACTGGCGGACGGCGGCGGTCAGTTCGAAGTAGCCACGCAGGGCGACGGCCTTGCCGTCGCGGGTCTCCTTGACCTCGGCGCGGCGGAACCGGGCCTTCGCGCCCTTGGCGGCGCACTCGCGGATGATGGCGGCGTAGAGCGTGGCCGCAGGCGTCGCAGAGCGCTGGAGGCGGGCAAGGTCTCGGCCGACGAGTGGCGCCAGATCCGCCGGCTCATTGAGCGCAAGGAAAGGGGGCGACGATGATCCCCCTCGATCCGCAAGTCGTGCATCGTCTCGGCTGGGCGCTGGTCCACTTCGTGTGGCAGGGGGCGGCGATGGCGCTGGTGGTGGCCGCAACGCCGGCTCTTCTTCATCGACGGTCTTGGGAGCACACGACGCCCACGCCCACGCGGCCTGCCCCGCTCGCGGCAACCGCCGAAAAGAATTCCGGAAATTCCGGTTGACTTCCGGCCAACTGTATTGTAAGTTCTGGTACAGTCAGAACGGAGCGGACCATGCACCTTCACCTTGATCACCATAGCGGCGAGCCGGTGTACCGGCAGATCGTTGAAGCCATCAAGTACAAGGCCGCCTCCGGCCAACTGGCCGACGGCGACGCCTTGCCGAGCATCCGGGTCCTGGCCGACCAACTCAAGATCAACCCCGGCACGGTGGTCAAGGCGTACGACGAACTCGGCCACGCGGGCCTCGTGGTGATGCAGCAGGGCAAGGGCGTGTTCATCACGGCCCGTCGCGAGGTCGCCCCGGCCGCCGTCCGCCGCAAGGCTATCGCCGACTTGGCCCGGCGCCTGCTGGCCGAGGCCTCCCGCATGGGCGCCGGCACCGATGAGACGCTCAAGATCGTGGGCGACGTTGCCCGGGAAATGGAGTCCAACCTATGAGCACCCCTGCCCTGCACACCCAGCGCCTGACGCGACTCTACGGCTACACCCGCGCCCTCGACGGCTTCACGCTCGAGGTGCCGCGGGGGCGGGTCGTCGCCCTGCTCGGCCCCAACGGCGCGGGCAAGACGACGCTCCTCAGGCTCCTGGCGGGCCTGATCGAGCCGACGGAAGGCACGGTCGAGGTCCTCGGCTCGCCGTCGCGAAACCCGCCCGCCGAGGCCGCCCGGCGCGTGGCCGTGGTCATCGAGAGCGTCGAACCGCCCGGCGAGGCATCGCTCAGCCAGATGATGGCCCTCCAGGCCGGCGCCTGCCCCACCTTCGACCGCCCGGCCTGCGAGCTCCTATACATGCAGCACACGCTGGCGCCCTCGCAGGCTTACGGTGCCCTGAGCAAGGGCCAGAAGCGGCTGGCGTTGGCGGGCCTGGCCCTGTCGTCGGGAGCCGAGTTGCTCCTCCTGGATGAGCCGGCCGACGGCCTTGACCCCGCCGTCCGCCGCACGCTCTACGACCTCCTGCGCGACCACGCCACGCGGCACGAGGCCACGATCCTTGTGGCCACGCACGTCATCGGCGACATCGAGCGGATTGCCGACGATGTGGCCATCATCAGCCGCGGCCGGCTGATCCTGCACGCGGCGCTGGAAGACCTGCGCGAGGAGGTCCGCGAGGTGGAACTCCCCGGCGCCGCGGACCTGCCGGACCTGGGCGACGGCATCGCGGTCCTCGGCCGCCGACTGGAACAGGAGACACTCCTGGCGTGGGTTCGCACGACCGCCGAGGCCGCCGGGCAACTGGCTGAAAGGCTGCCGGCCACGGCCACGGTGCGGCCGGTGGACCTCGAAACACTCTACCTGGCCATCACCAACCACCCCGCGGCCGCGCGTACGGCCGCCAAGGAGGACTGACCATGAATCTGCCGCTCCTTCGCTGGCTCTGGCACCGCAGCACACCTGCCCTCACGGTGGCGGCGGCGGCGCCGGTGGCCCTACTTTACGTGCTCCTCGCGCGTGAACCGCTCGCCTGGAACGACACCGCGGCCTTCCTGTTCATCGTTGTGCACTGCGCCGCGCCGATGATAGCCCTGATGCGGTTCAACCGTCCCGTCGCGGGGTTCCTGTACACGCGCGGCTACACGCGGGACACGATCTGGTCGCACACGCTGGCCGCGTGGGGGTTAGTTGTGCTGGCCGTCTGGCTGCCGGCGGCGCTGGCCGTTTGGACTCCTCTGCGCAGTCTCGTGCAGGACCGGGTGTTCGAGAACCCGAACTTCCCGATGATGCAGCCGGCAGAGGCGCTGGTGCCCCTGGTGTGGCTGGGGATATACGTTCTCGCCACCGCGGCCTGTTATTACAACGTTATCCGCGCGTTCCAACCCATGCGGGGGGCGGCGAGCGGCTGGCTGGTCCGCCTGACCGTCCTCCTGACGGCGTTCATGGTTCTCACGACGCGGCCGCAGGCCGGCTGGCTCGTCGCTCTGCTCGTGGCCGCCGGGCTTGTGGCGTCGGTGGTGCTTCTGGCGGCCTCGCGTCGGCTTCATCGTCGGATGGAGGTGCGGTCATGACCCGCTTCATGTTCCCCGTCCTGATCGTCCTGCTGTGCGTGGTCCTCTGGGTAGCCTTGCGGCGACTGCTCTTGCGCGGCCAGGCCCGTCCGGAGTTCAACCCGGCCAACGCACCGGCGCCCGATTGGACCAGCCGGGTGGCGGAATCGGTTGTCCTCGCTTGCGCCGCCGCGGTCGTCCTGGTGCTGCTGGCCGCCACACCTTGTGGCAACGGCATGCTGGCCAACCTCGACGCATTGCGCCCCGCGCTGGCCAACGTGTACATCGCCGCCTTTGCCATCACGGCCGCGGTGTGTGTGGCGGGCATCATAACGGCCCTTCTATGGCGAACCTGGGCGGGCGTGGTGATCGTCAGCCTGGCGCTCCTTGGGTACAACACGGTCCTCGACGGCCAGGGGCAATTCCTGATCCGCATGGCCCCGGAGGGTGCCGCCCTGCCCGTCGACCACTTGATCATCCGCGTCGATGGCGACGTCGCCGGGGTCGACGTCTGGGTCAACGGTGTGCCCCTCGGCAAGACCCCCATCGTGATGACCATCGAGGAGTTCCTGGCGAAGGTCCCGAAATGGGAGAAGCCGCCCGAGGGGTTCGGCAAGCCACAGGCCGGCCCCGGGCCGCGTCAGGGCCCGGAGTGGGTCCGGTTCCGCCTGCCGTCGTACGTCGCCCGCTATGACGGCATGGCGGCCGTGTGGGCGCGCCCGGAGGAGGATTACTACGCCAAGGCCCAACTCGACAGCGAGTGGGCCGTTTCGACTGGCTCCAGCGGCGGCGGGGGCGGCGGAGGGCGGTACAGGCAGGTCTACAACCTCTCGCTCGGCGCCGCGTTCCCCAAGCGGACCGAGCGGATCGAGCACCTAGTCGCCGACGCCCGCGAGCGCGGCTCTGCCGTCGGCCCCGAGTGGTTCGAGTCGATGGAGGCGTTCCGCCCGCAGGGGTGGACAATGCTCCGCAACGCCGCCGACAAGGACCCGAAACTCATGGCGGTCGTCGACGCCTGGGCGGCGCGCCGCTACGGCCTCGACAAGGCGACCACGCCCGATGCCGCGTGGGAAGCCTTCGAGCGCATCCTGGCCGAGGCCGACCAGTGCCGCGCGTACGCCACCAACAGCCTCGCTGGCCGGGCCGTGGAACTCCTCGTGCCGCGGCTCGATCCTGACCGGCTTGTGCGCTGGGCTGAGGGAATCTTGCGATCCGGCGCTGTGCGTGGCGACCGCGGGTACAGTTACGGACAGGCCCACGGTCGCGGGCAGTTCTCGACGATGGCCGACGAGCGGTACGGCAAGGGCGGCGGGCTGGCGCCGAGTGTCTACGCCGTGGCCCACGCCGTGTGGCGGCTGAGCGAGTCCCTGGGCGACCGTCCACCGAACCTCGTGCAGGAACGGATCGTCCCCGCCATGCTCCGCGAGGCCCCGGGCGACGACCTGGCCATCGAACTGGCTGTCCGGCTGGGCGGGCCGGAGATCGAGCGGTTCCTCCTGCGTCACGACTGGCGCCGCACCGTCGAGTGGCCCGACGCCAGCGCCCACTACGTCTTCGGCCGGTCGGTCAACAAGTGGATGTACTACCTGAGCCAGTTGCCTGGGCCGGCGGGACGGCGGTTCCGACAGGAGAACGCCGCCGCGATCATGGACATGGCCGACACGCTGATCGAGGTGCCCAGCCACTTGGACAACTGCGGCTTCCTCTTCCTGGACCTCGACATGGGCAAAGACAGCCTGGCCGCCCGGTACTGGCCGCGGTTCCGCGCGAAGGCGGCGGCGATAACCAACCCCGAGCCGCTGGAGTCCTGCCTGAAGTACCTGGTGCGGATGGGTCCGGCGGCCACGACCGAGATGTTCGTGGAGGTCTGGCGGTCAACCGCCCGCGGGCCGGGGTTCCCGTTTGGCATCAACGCGCTGGACGACCTGCCGCCGGCCCGGCGGAAGGAGGTAGCCGAGGCGCTGGCGACCCAGTGCGAGAAGGAACTCCAGACTCTCGGCACATCCGGTAGCGACGAGGAGAAACGCAGTTGGCTGGTCAACTCGGTTGTGCCACGACTCAAGAAGATGGCGGCGGGCGAGGAGTTGTAGGCCAACGCAGGGGCCACGGGGTATGTCTCTGGCGGTCCAGTCGTGGCGAAGGCTGGAGCTTGGGAATGCTCAGCCACAGCGGGCTTGCCTGCGGCCTGCGGCGGAATCGGGGCGGTGCCGAAGGGCCGAACAGCGTCACACGCGGGCATGGGGATGCCCCTCGGCATCCGCCGCGCGGCACGCTCCCGGAAAATTCTGCAAGTTCCTGTTGACACCACGAAGGCTTTCGTATAACGTAGGAGTACGAAGAGCATCGTAGAGGCAATGCAGAGGCGAGGAGGCCCATGAAAGCCCGCAAGTCCCAACCCACCGACGGCGAACTCCTGATCCTGAACGTGCTCTGGCGCCGCGGCCCGTCGACCGTCCGCCAGGTCCACGAGGAGCTGGCGCCCAAGCGCGACACGGGTTATACGACGACGCTCAAACTCCTCCAGATCATGCACGAGAAAGGGCTCGTCCGCCGCGACACGTCCGAGCGGTCGCATGTCTATGAGGCGGCCTGCGGCGAGGCCGCGACGAAGCGCAGGGCCGTCGGCGACCTGCTGGATCGGGTCTTCGAGGGGTCGGCCCGCCAACTCGTCATGCAGGCGCTGGAGGCGGGCAAGGTCTCGGCCGACGAGTTGCGCCAGATCCGCCGGCTCATTGAGCAGAAGGAAAGGGGGCGACGATGAATCCGCTCGATCCGCAAGTCGTGCATCGTCTCGGCTGGGCGCTGGTCCACTTCGTGTGGCAGGGGGCGGCGCTGGCCGCCCTGGCAGCGGTGATGCTGCGGCGCCTTCGCCGGCGGACGGCCGCCGTCCGTTACCTGGCGGCTTGTGCGGCCCTTGCCGCGATGGTGGCCGCGCCGGTGGCGACGCTCTCGCTTGTTCCCCCCGCGCCCGTGGCGGCGCACCGGGATGCCGGCGAAGCAGGCCCTGGGCCCGAGCCGATGGCGGCGGTTGTGTCGGCCCAGCCGGCCGCGGATGCGCTGGCCGCGCCTGTGCTTCCGCGCGATGCGTCGTGGGCGGCGCGACTGGCATCAGCCATCGAGCCGGTGCTGCCGCCGGTGGTGCTTGCCTGGCTGATCGGCGCGCTCGGCGTCTCCGTCTGGTACGCCGGCGGCTGGGTCTGGGTCCGTCGGCTTATATGGAAGCGCGCCCAACCGGCCGCCGAGCGGTGGCGGCAAGCGGCCGCCGACCTCGCGCGGCGGATGCGCGTCAGCCGGCCGGTCCGCATCCTGGAGTCCGCGGCCGTCCGCGTGCCGACGCTCGTCGGGTGCTTGCGGCCGGTGATCCTGCTGCCGGCCAGCGTTCTAACGGGTCTTGCGCCGGAGCAGATTGAGGCCCTTCTGGCCCATGAACTGGCGCACGTGCGGCGGTGGGACTACCTGGTGAACCTCGGCCAGACGGTAGCCGAGGCCCTGTTTTTCTACCACCCGGCCGTGTGGTGGCTCTCACGCCGCATCCGCGTGGAGCGTGAACAGTGCTGCGACGACGCCGTGGTGGCGACGTGCGGCGACCGTGTGGCGTACGCCCGGGCGCTGGCAACCCTGGGACAATCGTCGGTGGTTCCAGCGGCGGCGCTCGCCGCCGGGGATGGCCGACTTCTGGCACGTATCCGGAGGATACTGACCATGGAACCTGACACACGCAATGAGAGAGGCTGGGGGGCCGTGGCCCTGGTAGGAATTGCCGCCGCCCTCGTGGGAGTTCTGGCAATGACGTTGTGCAGCGGACCGGCGCCCGCGGCCTCGGCCGTAGCGGAAGGTCGCCCCGCCGCCGCGACCCTGCCCGTGGCAGGGGGGCCGAGTGTGCCGGCTCCGTCGGGCGCCGACACGTTGGACCGGGTTCCCGGCGATGAAGTTGTGCTGGAGACGTGGATCATGTCCCTTGCCCCGAACGCGGGGCCGCCGCTGGCCATCCCGCTGGAAGGCGGACCCAGCCCCGCGGAGGCCGCCGCCGGGGCGCCGAGACCGCCGCGGCTCCTGGCCCTCCCCGGCACGGAGTTGCCCGTCGTTCTGACCGCGTCCGAGGCGGAGCGCGTCATCACGACACTCAAGGTCTGCCCGCGGGTTACCGTGATGAGTTCACCCCGCGTTATGTCCGTGGACAACCGCGAGGCGCGGGTGTTCGTCGGCTCGGAAGACCCCGTCAGAGACGGCGTGGAACTTACGATGACGCCACACGTCGATCGCGAGCGCCGGCAGGTGACGCTGGACTGGCGGTTCGTCCTCTGGCAGCGCGACCCCCCGAACAACCGCAACGAGGTGAGCGCGCGCGTGACGTTGCCTGAAGGCGGGGCGGTGATGCTGTCGGGCGGGACGATCCCGCACCCCCCGAAGGGCAACCAGCGCGTTTACGTGCTGATTCGCGCCACGACCGTGGTTCCGAAGAAGTCGCCCGCGGAGACGTCGATCGGGGAACTGCAGGCCCTGCGGGACCGGGAGGCGGCGCAGAAGTTGGCTCCCCACGGGCAAGACGCGGCCGCGTATCGCGAGGCCCTGGCTCTCCGACCCGACAGCCCCACGGTGACGCAGATCCTGTCCCTGCGGCACCGCGACGCCGCGGACGTGGCCGACGTGTTATCGGCCTTCTTCCAGGGCGAGCCTGGCGCCAAAGAGAAAGCCAGCGTCATTGCCGACGTCCGCCGAAACGCCATAATCGTGAGGGCCGACCCGGCGACCATCGCCCGCATCGCTGACCTTATCCAGCGGATCGACCGGCCGCCGGCGACCGCGAGCACACGGATGCCGACCGTAAGCGCCGCGCCCATGTCGGAGGAAGACAAGAAGCGCCTCGAGGAGACCAACCGGCGGCTCGACAACGACCTCGAAGTGCACTTCTCTGAGATGCCCCTGGCGGATGTTCTGCAATACCTGCGCGATGCCGGCAAACTGAATATCATCGTGAGCCCCGACCTGCCCGCAAGCGTGTTGACGCGCCCCCTCATCAACAACATGAACGTCAAACAGGTAGCCACAAAGCACATCCTGCGGATCGCCCTGGCGGGCAGCGGCCTGGATTACGAGGTCGGGCCGGGCTACGTCCTGATCTTGGCGCGCCGGACGCCTGAGCAGGCAGACGTCTTCCGCACGGGGCCCTCGACATCCATCCCCCAGCCCCCTGAGGCGCCGGGGAAGGTAGACCCCTTAGGCGCCCCGAAACGTTGAGCGGGTCCGAGGCACATGGCGCTTCCGCTTGGGCGGCATCGAAAGACGGCGGGCTCGGGCCTGACCGAGGCGAGGGAATCCTCGCGCTCGGCCGGGCCTCGGGACCGCCGTTTGCGTTGACGGCGTGCGCGGAATTCCGCTAACGGACGGCGTCCTCCGGTTACTTCACCTATGGAAGGCCATGGCTTCCAGCGGTTAGGAGGGTTCGTCAGAGATGGAACCAATGGATAGGCGGCAGCGGCGAGTGGAGGCGCAGGAGGTCCTGACGGGTGGCCTTTGCGACAGAAGCGAAGCGCCTTCGGCTTGCAGGTCATTGGAGGCGTTACGCTCAGGCGGCCGCGAGGCGCAAGAGGTCTTTGTCGACCGCTACTACACGGCCTTGTTTCGGTGGCTCCATTGGCTGACGGGAGACCGGGAACACGCGGCGGATCTGACCCAGGAGACGTTTGTGGCCTTCTGGCGCTGCCTGCCCTCGGCGGACCCCTCCGTTCAGGCTCGCGTGTGGTTGTTTGCCGTTGGGCGGAACGTGTGGCGACATGACTGCCGGCAGCAGCGGCGCGTGGCAACGCAGGAGATCCTGGACGGGGGCCTCGGCGACAGGCGCGAGGCGTCTTCGGCATCGGAGGTGCTCATGGGCGCCGAAAGGGCCGCCCAGGTTCGCCAGGCCGTGGCGGACCTGTCGCCTGATCTTCGCGAGGCCCTGACGCTCCGCTACTGGCAGGGCTATTCCTACAGCGAGATGGCCGCGCTGCTTTCCATCAG
>Ga0315273_10002736_pt1 | contig 20985 bp, 17 predicted proteins | sample YL17G02_0_MG_FD_205753 | JGI IMG/M metagenome (GOLD analysis project Ga0315273, IMG submission 205753) | Sediment microbial communities from Yellowstone Lake, YNP, Wyoming, USA - YL17G02_0 | ecosystem: Environmental > Aquatic > Freshwater > Lake > Sediment | place: USA: Wyoming | collected... | reverse complement strand
CCGAAGCCGCAGGCGAAAGCACCCGGTCCGCTCAGCGCCCTGGAGGCAATGGCCCAGGCGGCCGCGGCGACCAGAGGATCGGGCCCGGGTGCCAAGCCCCGGCCCCAGGGCTCTAAGCCTCAGGTTCAGGCTAAAGCCCCGGCGCCCAAGGCAGCGCCTTCCTCGCCGCCCAAGCCGGCGGCACCCCTCAGCGCCTTGGACGCGCTGGCGGCAGCCGCCCGGGCGGCGAAGGGTGAACCCGAGCTTCCCGAGGCCGAGCCTGTCGACGAAGAACCCGTGGCACAGGTGGAACCCGAGCCTGAGAAGCCGGCGGCCGCCGCGCCCGCACCAGCGCCGGAACCTGCGCCCGCGAAGGCGCCGGAAGCCGCACCTGAGGAACCGGTGGTGGTGGTTCCCGAGAAGCCGCCGGAGCCCGCGCCGGCCTCCAGGCGGGGGCCCGACCCGACGGCCACGCCCTTCCGCACCACCGGCCACGTGGCCCGCGAGGAGAAGGCCGACGCCCTGGTGGGAACGCGCATCAACGGCTTCAAGATCCAGAGCCGCATCGGCACCGGCGGCTTCGGCGTGGTCTACCGCGCGTTTGACACGAACCTGGAGCGGTCGGTGGCGATCAAGATGCTGCCGCCCCGGATCGCCAAGGCGGGCCAGGGGATTCTGGACCGCTTCCTGCGCGAGGCGCGCAGCGCGGCCAAGCTGGCCCATCCGAACATCGTCACGATTCACCAGATTTGTCCATACAAGGATACATATTATATCGTGATGGAGTTGGTTGACGGCGGGGCGCTGCACGAGTACCTGGCGGCCCAGAAGCGGTTCGCCCCGGCCGAGGCCATGCGCATCATCCGGGCGGCCGCCGAGGGGCTGGGCCACGCCCACCGGCGCGGCATCATCCACCGCGACGTCAAGCCCGGCAACATCATGATGACCAACGACGGCCAGGTGAAGGTGAGCGACTTCGGCCTGGCGCGCGACGTCCTCCAGGGCCACGACATCGTCGGCGCCGGGCACAGCCTCGGCACGCCGCGCTACATGGCCCCCGAGCAGGCCCGCGGCGAGGAGCCCACCGGATCGAGCGACCTGTACTCCCTGGCGGCCACGTTTTACGCGCTCCTGACCGGCCGCGCCCCTTTCGACGCGCCGAACGAACGCGAAATCATGATCAAGCAGGTCCAGGAGCCCGTGCCGGACCCGCGCCAGTTCGTGCCGGACCTTCCGATCGCCGCCTTCCGTTTCTTCGAGAAGGCGATGGCCAAGGACCCCAACGATCGGTACATGACGGCCGACGACTTCGTCGCGGCGCTGGACCGGCTGGATTTCAGCCAGAGGGACGCGTCGGCGCCCATGGCCCAGGCCCTCGCCAGCCAGATCGGCGCTATCTCGGCGGAGGACCGCGGCTCGCATCTGACCGAGACCCTGGGCCGGGCCGTGCGCATGGCCCAGCGCCAGCGGACGCCGCCGCCCGGCCGCGTCGTGGAGACGCTGGCCGCCCCCACGGCCAAGGGCAAGGCCGGATGGAAAACCGGCCTCCTGATCGGCCTCATCGTCGTGGTCGTGATTGCGGCGGCCATCGTGGCCGCCATCCTGATGTCGCAGAACCGCACGACAGACGGCCCGCCCGAATCGCCGCCCCCGCCCGCCAAGGCCCCGACGCCCGGCGAGACGCCGACGCCGCCTGCGCCAACTCCCGGCGAGACGCCCACGACGCCGGCGGCCAAGCCCGGCGAGACGCCCACGACACCGGCCATCAAGCCCGGCGAGAAGACCACGCCGCCGATCGTGACCTCGTCGAGCAGTCCGCAGGAGAGCAACGCGCAGGCGGTGCTCAAGGAAGCCCAGGAATACGAGAAGCAGCCCGGCACGCCTCCCGAAGACGCCATTCGCGTCTACGAGGAGAACGTGATCAAGGTCTATCCGAAGACCAAGGCCGCCGTGGAGGCCCAGAAGGCCGTCGATCGACTGCGGGGCGGAAAGCAGGACGAGACGCCCCCCGCGAAGACCGACGCGCCGCCGGAGAAGCCCGCCGAGAAAGCGCCGGAAAAGCCCCCCGCAGAGTAGCCCTGGCCGCTCCTTCTGCGTAACTTATTGCGATTGGTGCGCGGCGGGTCTCCGTACATGCTTAGCGTGTTGCTCCGGATAGCCGGGTGGCATGCCCACGGCGTCGTTCCGTGGGCATGACTTGGCCGTGCCCCGAGGAGCATGCCCACGCGAACAGCGGCGTGGGCATGCCACCCTGCATACGGACGTCGACACGCAAAACACGTACGGTCTCCCGACCCACCGCGCCGCATTCCCGGCCCTCTCCCGCCCCTACCGATAGACCCGCGGCAGACGCTTGCCCAGCCCCGTCAGGATCTCGTAGGGGATCGTGCCGCAGAGGGCCGCGAGCCTGGCGGCGGAAATGGGGCTGTCGGACGCCGCCTCCATCAGCGTGACCGGCATGCCCACGCGCGGGTTCTCCACGTCCGTCAGGTCCACGAGGGTGGCATCCATGCAGACGACGCCGGCGATCGGCGCCAGCCGCGTTCCGACCCGGACCTGGCCGCGCTCCCACAGGGCACGCGGGTAACCGTCGGCGTATCCGATGGGCAGGAAGCCGAGGATGGAGTCGCGCTTCGCCTCCCAGCGGTGGCCGTAGCTTACGCCCTCGCCGCGGCGCACGCGCTTCAGGTGCGCCACCTCGCTCCGGAGGGCCAGCACCGGCCGCAAGGACTCGCCGGCGCACGTGGGGCAGGTCGGGATGCCGTACAGCGCCAGCCCCGACCGCACCATGTCGAAGTGCGTGTCGGGCCTCGCCATGAGCGCCGAGGAGTTGGCCGCGTGAACCAGGGGCGGCGACACGCCCGCCGCGCGCATGGCCGCCAGGGCTGCCCGCAGGCGCGCGAGCTGGTCGTCCACGGCGCCGGGCTTCTCGCCGTCGGCGCAGGCAAGATGGGTGCACGTGCCCTCCAGCGCGAGGCTGTTCATCCGCGCGATGGCCGCCGCCACGTCGCCGGCCTCCTCGGCGCGGACGCCCAGGCGGTTCATCCCGGTATCGATCTTCAGGTGGATGCGGGCCCGGCGCCCGTGCCGCTCGGCCTGGTTCTGGATTTCCCGCGCGGCGTCCAGGTCGCCCACGGTCATCGCCAGGTCGTACTGCATGGCGGCGGGGATTTCGTCGGTGGGCGTGACGCCCATGACGAGGATCGGCACGTGGAGGCCCTCGACGCGCAGCGCGATCCCCTCCTCCACGAGCGCCACGCCGAGCATGTCGATCCCCTCGGTCTCCAGCGTTCGCGACACCGCGACGGCGCCGTGGCCGTAGGCGTCGGCCTTCACGACGCCGAGCATCCGGGTGCCGGGGGCGAGGCAGGCGCGGAGCGTGCGCAGGTTGTGGCGAACGGCGCCGAGATCGACTTCGGCATAAGTGGGTCGCGACATCGTGTCCTCGAGGCGCCGCCGATGCGGCGGCCGGGCGCCATCCCTTCTATCGCGCCGGGTCTTGCGGGTCAAGCGGCGGTGTGGCGTGCGCGGCGGGTCTCCCGACCCGCCGCACGCAGACGTGGCTTCGCGCGCAGGGCGACGCACTTACGCGGCGGCTCAGGAGAGCCGCCGCGCACGGGCCGGCGGCGGGCGAGTCGTATTACGGCAGCGGCGTCTCGCCTCCGGCGGGCGCGGCCGCGGCCTCGGCCTCTGCGGGGCGGCGAGTCAGCAGATCCCCGAGCTCGCTCATCCGGAGCAGCCGCGCGACCAGCGCGAAGACGGCCCCGCCGACCGCGATGCCGCCGAACAACTGGACCGCATAAAGCGCGCGACCAGCCAGGGGGAGCATCGGCGCCGCCCACCGGACCGCCGCCCAGGTGGCCACGCCCATCGCGGCGGCCGCCAGGAGCGTCCGCACGGCGCTCGCCCCGATGGCGCGCCACTCCAGGTGGGCGCACCGCGCATTCAGAAGCCACGCCAGGACCCCGCACTTGAAGATCGCCGCGATCACCGTCGAAATGGCCAGCCCTCCCTCGGCCAGCGGCCAGACCAGGATCAGGTTCAGCAGCAGGTTCAGGCCCGCCGCCAGCAGGGCGATGCGCAGCGGCGTGCGGATGTCTTCCAGGGCATAGAAGGCCCGCAGGAAGATGTGGTTGGCCGAGTAGGCCCAGATGCCGACCGAGAAGAGGCTCGCCACCCAGGCGGTGCGCGCCGCCGCGTCGGGCGCGTCGAGGAAGCGGCCGTGGCCGAGGAAGAGGCGGATGAGCGGGTCGCAGACGATGATGATCCCCAGCCCCGCCGGCACGCCGACAAACAGCATCAGCCGGACGCCGTGCGAGGCGGTCTTGCCGAGGCCCTGGAAGTCGCGGTGCACGGCCTGCCGGCTCAGGATGGGGAAAACCACCGTCGCCAGGGCGATGGCGAACACCCCCAACGGGAACTGGTAGATCAGCGGGCCGTAATAGAGCACCGAGGCGGCGCCCTCTTTCATCGGAAACGGAATCTCCCACGGCCCCAGGTGGAACGTCGCCGGGTCGTTGTGGCCGGGGCTCAGCAGGTTCGCAATCAGCGAATCGAAGAAGACGTTGAACTGCACCAGGCCGATCGCCAGGGCCATCGGCCCGATCAGCACCAGGACGCGCCGCAGGCCGGCGTCGCGCAGGTCCCAGGCGGGGCGAAAAAACAATCCCGTCCGCCGCATCGCCGGCACCTGGATGACGATCTCGATGATGCCCGCCACGAGGATCGCCCCGGAAATGACGTACACCTGGACCACCGGGTCGCCGGAGAGCCACAGGCCCGCCCCGACCGCGCCTCCGATGATGAAGAGGTTCAGCACCACCGGCGCCAGGGCGGGCATGGCGAAGTGCTGCCGGCAATTCAGCGCCGCCTGCAACAGCGCCACCAGGCAGACCATGATGCCGAACGGGAAGAGGACCGTGGCCAGGCCGAAAATCAAATGCCACTTCGAGCCGGCCTCGGTAAAATACCGGAGCACGAGGAAGGCGCCGTCGGCCGCCAGCGTCACGGCGGCCAGCGCCGCCACCAGCACCACGATCATGAGGCTCATGAAGCGGTTGGCGGCCTTGCGGCCCCCGTGCTCGAGGTAGTCGGTGAAGACGGGGATGAAGGCGGCGCTGAGGGCCCCTTCGCCCAGCAGTTGCCTGAGGAGGTTCGGCAACCGGAAGGCCATGGCGTACGCGTCCATGACCCAGCCGGCGCCGATGACGTGGGCGAGGGCGGCGTCGCGCACCAGGCCGGCGACGCGCGACACGAACGTCAAGCTGCTGACCGTCCAAAGATGTTTCAGAAATGGAGCCACGCGGCGGGGACTCCTCTCGCCGCTCAAGAAGAGCCGGAGGGGCGCGCTGGCGGCCGGCTTCCGGCGGCGATCTGGGTCGGGCGACCATACGCTAATCTTTTCGGACCGGGTTGTCAACTAGGGTGACACTAGGGTGGCACGGTCACGCGCCGTTGCGTGGCCGTGCTTTGTGGGAAACCACGCAAGGCCACGCAAGGCCACGCAACGGCGCGTGACCGTGCCACCCTGTAAGTGAAGCACAGCTGGGGAGAAGAATGGAACTCTCGGCGCGGCACTTTCCGATTCTCGTGACGGGGGCGGGTGGACTGCTCGGCCGAGCGCTCGGGCGGCGACTCCAGGCCATGGCGCCGGGCGGCGGGGCGCTGCGCCTCACAGACCTGGCGGAACTCGACGTGACCGACGGCCGGGCGGTCGCCGCCGCCGTACGCGACCTCGCGCCGCGAACCGTTTTTCACTTGGCCGCGTGGACCGACGTCGACGGCGCGGAGGCCCATCCCGCGGAGGTCCGCCGCGTGAACGCCGAGGCCGCGGAGCACGTGGCCCGGGCGGCCGCCGGCGTGGGGGCGCTCGCGGTCTACATCAGCACGGATTTCGTCTTCGACGGCGCCAAGCCGGGACTCTACGTCGAGGAGGACGCGGCCAACCCGCAAAGCGTCTACGGCCGCACCAAGTACGAGGGCGAGGTCCGGGTCCGCGCCGCCGCGCCGCCGTCGCACCTCGTGGTCCGCACGGCGTGGCTGTACGGCGCGGGGCGGGCGAAGAACTTCATCGACGTGATCCTCGCCGCGGCGAGGCAAGGCCGCCCCTTGCGCGTCGTGACCGACCAGGTGGGATGCCCGACGTGGGCCGAGGACCTGGCCGACGCGCTCGTGGCTTTGGTCGAGGCCGACGCGCGAGGAACGTTCCACGCCTGCGGGGCCGGCGAGGCGTCGCGGTGGGACATGGCCGTCGAGGCGCTTCGCGCGGCCGGCATCGACGCGCCCGTTGAGCGCATCACCTCGGCGGAAATGCCGCGCCCCGCGCCGCGTCCGGCCCGGGCGGTCCTCTCGACCGAGAAGCTCGCGCGGGCGACCGGCTTCCGGTTCCCGCCGTGGCAGGAGAGCGTCTGCGCCTACGTGGCATCGCTTGCGAAGTGACCGCGTTTACAGATATTTCGAGATCAGGTAGAACGCCGCCGCCAGCGCGAACATGCCGAGGCTGACCGTGACGAAGAAGTGCAGGGCGCCGAGGGCGATCGCGCGGGGTTTGTCGAGCTTCGTCGCCTTGTACACGACCGCCACCACGGCGCAGAGCGGGTAGTAGAGCCACAGCGGGTTCGACAGGCTCACGAGGTTGGCGAAGAAACTGGCGATGGTCTCTCCCATTACGCGTCCTCCTGCGCTTCCCTCTCGGGATAGGCCAGCCTGAGGTAGGCGTCCATCATCACGAGCAGGTTCAGCAGCCCCGCCACGGCGGTGTAGAGCGTTCCCATTTCGTGAAAACGGTCGGCCCAGTCGATTGCCGCGCGGGTGGCGAAGTACTGGCAGATCGGGGTCAGGGCGATGGCCGGTCCGCCCGCGCAGAACTGGGCGATGAACCAGAGGCGGTTCGGCAGGACGACGGCGCCGCCGCCGATGGCGACGCCCGCCACCAGCAGGCCGGTGATCAGCACGAAGAACAGGATCGCCTTGCCCCAGCGGCCGGCGTAGGCGTGCCCGCCTCCCGGGATGAGCCACCCGAGGACGAGGGCGGCGACGGGGCTGGGGCCGGGCAGCAGCACGGGCGGCGCTTTCATGGCAGTCTCACGGGGTCGGTCAGAAATTGCGATTCGTCGATGGTTCGGCCCGGCGAGCCGCCGACTTTCCAGTCGATGAACCGGCTCTTCCCTTCGTCCTCGAGCCCGCCGCGCGAGCGGCGGGGAGGGCGAGATTTCGGGTCTCCCGCCGCTTCCGCGGCGGGCTCCGATGACGAACGCGGCGGGCTCGCCGCGGCGACGACGGCGTGGGCTCGCCGCCGGCCGGCCTTCACGGCCTCCGCACCGGCAGCCTGCCCCGAAGCCGTCTCGGGCTTCTTGCCGAGGACCAGCGGCGCGATGCGGGCGCGGACGAACGCCGGGTTGGTCGGGCCGAGATGGTCGCCCATGTGTCCCAGGAGCATGTCGCCCGGCCACCACGCGATCTGGGTGAGCCGCTCCTTGTACAGCGTCCGGGTCTGCTCCGGAGCCGTGTCGGGCGGGCTGAAGCCGACGAGGCCGCCGGCCAGGGTGCCGCCGCGGTCCACCGTGCCTGCCATCGTCACGCCGAGGCTGAGGATGGTATCGGCCACGCTGGTGAAGGCGTACAGGTGGTCCGTGACGCGCTCGAGCGCCCGCGTCAGGTCGTACTTGGTGTCGAGGCTCGAGGAAAGCAGGATGGCCCCGGTGATTTTGTCGTCGTCGGCCAGGGCCTCCATCGCCCAGACCACGAGGCCCGTGCCGGCCGACAGGCCGACCAGATGGACGGGCCGGCCGCGGTGCTCGCTCAGGTAGGTGTCGATGCGGCGGGCGAGCTCGGCGGCCTTGCGACGGTTCTGCTCGACGGACGCCTGGTCTTCGAGAACTCCGCCCTGGGACCACTCGAAGACCTCGAGGGCGCGGTCGACGCCGCCGGCGTTCAGGCCCTCCCGGATGCGGTCGCACTCGCCCGTCATGCCGCCCGCGCCGCTCAGGCAGACCACCAGCCCGCGTTCATACCGATCCGGGGCGGTGTAGTAGTTGGCCTGGGCGCAGCCGACCGTGGCGGCCGCCGCGGTCGCCATGAAGAGAAGCCCAGCGATGCTTCGCATCGTGTCGCCCCCTGGCAGGTAGGGTGGGTGCTATGCACCCACCATGAGTTTGCTCGAAGCCTGGTGGGTGCGGAGCACCCACCCTACGTTCACGCCAGTGCGACTCTCAAGGACTGTCACTTGTCATTGGCCGCTTGTGGGACCGGCGGAGAGGCCGGCGCGCTCGCGGCCGGTTTGACCGCCGGGCTTTCGCCCGCCTTCGTCGTGGCCGCCAACGCGTCGCCTGGATCGCGCTGGCGCGTGATGATCGGCGCCAGGAACTCCCGCGCGAAGCGCGTGCCGGTCCATCCCATGTGGCCCCCCAGGTGCCCCATCTTCAGCAGGCTCAGGGACCAGCCCACCTGCCGCACCTTGGCGTATTCGCCGAGGTCGGCCTCCGGTGTCAGCTTGAACCCCACGAGACCCGCGCTCACGGAATGCTGGCGGTCCATCGTGCCGAAGACGGCGGTGCCCGCCCCCATCAGGCCGACGTCGGCGCCCGAGTACATGACGTACAGGCGGCTTCGGACCGCCCGCAGCGCTTTCGTCAGGTCATAGTCCGGCGACAGGGCGGGGGCCAGGAGGATGGCCCGCTCGACCTTGCAGTTCTCGGGCATCGCCTCCAGGGCCCACACAACCACGGCCGCGCCGCCGGAGTGGCCGATGAGCGTCACCGGCCGGTTGGGCATGGCCGAGACGTACGTGGCCACGCGGCTGGCCAGGTCGTTGGCCGCCACTTGGTTCCGCTCCTTCGCCATCAGGTCGCCGACGAAAAGCCCCGTGGGGCCTTTCGACCAGTCATAGATGATGATGGCCGCCTTCACGCCGGCTTCATCGAGCCCGGTCCTCAGCCACCGCGGACCCCAGTTGTAACCGCCCACGCCGTCAAGGCTTATCACCAGCCCCGTCTCAAGGCGTTCTGGCGACGCATAATCGCGATTTCGCGTTGTGCATCCGATGCCAGCGACCAGAAGCGAGAGGCCAGCTACCGCCATGGCCGCAACCCGAAAACCTCCCAACGACAACGCCAGGCTCCTTTATTTCACTGAGGCACAGCCGTAGGGTGGGTGCTCTGCACCCACCGGACATGGCGACGGTGCTCCACAAGGAAGGTGGGTGCAGAGCACCCACCCTACACAGTATATCGTTCCTGGCCTACCCGAGCAACGCATTTCTGCGGCGGCCTTGGGACCAACCGTGCGTGTTCGGCGCGGCGCCCAATTGCCGGGTGGCATGGCCACGCGCCGGCGCGTGGCCATGTTCCTCCGAGCTTCAGAGCTCATGGCCACGCAGCGGCGCGTGGCCATGCCACCCACGCTAGACACGACGACCAACCCGCCGCCGCTACGCTTCTCGGCCCTCGCGCCTCGCCGCCCAGATTCGCGCTACGGCCAGCATGGCGATGTAGAGGGCCAGGCCCCAGTAGAGGATCTGGACCAGGAGGCCGGTGTACCTGTCCTCGACGACCGCCAGCGGGTAGTAGATCACGAAGGCGAACACCAGCGCGATGGACTGGAACGAGGCGAAGGTCCGGCCCCAGCCCATCTCGAGGTACAGGACCACGAGGAGCAGCGTCGCCGCCGCCGCGATGCTGAAGCAGGCGTCGAACGACGACAGGTGGTACGACAGGTACGCCACGAACGTGTAGAACAGGTAGTAGGCCACCGCCAGCAGGCCGAGGCTGAACAGGTCCGTCTCGCGGCCCAGGAGCATCCACGTCACCAGGAGCGAGCCGGCCAGGAGCATCAGGCCCAGCGGCGCCTCGTGCAGCAGCCGCGTCACGTAGTACCCCGGCTGCTTGATGCCCGGCAGGATGACGCCCATGCCGAGGCTCGTGGCTGAGGAGGCCATGTCCCACTCAAGGGTCATCGGCTCGCCGTCGGCGGCAGAGTCCTTGATGACCGGCGGCGTCATCGAGCCGATCGGCAGCGCCATGTGCTTCTTCCAGATGAACCGCTGCTCGCCCTGGGCCGACTCATCGCCCTGCCTGGCGTGGGGGTGGATCCGTATCGTGACCTTGTAGTCCTCGCGGTGGGCCATGCTGGCGGGCGTGTACCGCAGGTACTCCATGCCGCGCGAGGCGTACATGACTTGGACGTTCACGGTCTGGCCGGGCGTCATCGGCATCTTCCAGGTCTGGGCGTTGTCCTTGAGGATGAGGTTCTCGACCCAGTTCTTGCCGTCAACCAGGATGGCGAACTGGTTATAGGTGCCCTGGTCGGCGGGCATGGGGAAGCGGAACTCGGCCTCGGTGGCCTTGTCGCTGCGGTTCTTGACGGTGTAGTCGAGTTTCCAGGCGTCTTCGTAGCAGGTGTAGTAGGCCGAGCCCTTGGGGCGGTAGTTCATCTTGACGTCGACGTCGACCTTGCCGCGGACGATGGAGTTCTGGGGGACGGGCTTGCGGATCTTGCGCTTGATCTTGATGGGGCTCTCGCCGCCGCCCTTGCCCTCGTCCTTGCCCGCCTCTTCGGCCGCGGCCGCATCATCGGACTTCGGCGCCGGGGATCTGACCTTGCCGGCCCCCAGCTCCTCTTCGGTTACCTGGCGGCCGTCCTTGAACAGGAGGACGGTCTGCTCCTCGGTGACGTAGTGCGTGACGGCGAGCTCACGCTGCTCGTGGGGCGAGCCCCAGTTGGTCTTGATGGCGTCGTAGTTCTCCTGCGTCACCTGGCCGTGCTGCTCGTCGAAGAGGCCCGACTGCACGAGCATCGCGCCGCCAAGCCCCCCGATAAGGGTGCTGCCGACGAGGACGTTCATCAGCCCGTGGACCGCGCCGAGCACGATGCCGCGCCACCCGCCCTTCTCCCAGGCGGCCCTGACGGCCTTCCGCCACGGCGGCAGGAGGAGCAGGATCACCGCCAGGGCCAGCAGCACGAGGCCCGCCATGAAGACGAACTGGGCTTTGCCTCCGAAGCACTCCGACAGCAGATTCAAGATGTGACGATACACCGACAGCCTCCTTCTGGGTCAGGCGATGGGCTCCGGCCAGGCCGGCTTGGCTGGGCGCAAGTTCCGTGGCGCGCTTGAGGCACAGGATGTCGGCAGGCATTGAGCGCGTGTGTTCCTACCGCGCGCGGGAATGGTTGTCAATATCAAATCCGGCGGCGTGGGCGATAATTCCGTGCGAAGCCATGCAGGCCGCGGCAACGCCGCGGCGGCTTGTCGGCGCGCGCCATTTAGCCGCCCAGCTTGCTGGGGTACGTGTTTGGCGCGGCGCCCAATTGCCGGGTGGCATGGCCACGCGCCGTTGCGTGGCCATGTTCCTCCGAGCTTCAGAGCTCATGGCCACGCAACGGCGCGTGGCCATGCCACCCACGCTAGACACGTACAATCCGGGCGGCTAAGTGCCGGGGCGCTGCCCCGGCCCACAGGGTGCCGCGGCCTACTTCGCGGGGTCCAGGATGGCGGGCGTGAGTTCCTTCTCGAAGTGCCGGTCGGTGCGGGTCTCGTGCACCAGGCCGCGGTGCCAGCCGGCGGTGAACCCGAAACCATCCGTCAGGCTGCCGGCGGCCTCCGTGGCGTGGTAACCCACCATCCACCCGAACGCGACGGTGTCTGGCGGCGTGGGGTCGGCCGCTTGGGTCAGGTGCCGCAGGAGGAGGTCCATCTCGCTTTCGCCCGTTCGCCGGGCGGTCCCCGCGAGGCGCTGAGCGGCGGCCACCCAGCAGTAGACCTGGTCCCAGGCGGCCAGGAACTGGCAGGAGGGCTTCCGGCCGCGCGTGTCGGGGGTGATGTACTGCGTCATCGTCTGGCGCAGGTGCGAGTCGAGGGCGGTTACGAACTGGCCCCACGTCTTTTCGGGGATCGAGAAGGCGTCCAGATTGGCCGTCCCCGTCTTGCCGATGCCGAGCGTCTCGGCCACGCACCGGTGCCTCAGGAGCAGGAACATCGGCTTCGCTTCCATCGCCGATTCCAGGGTCGTGGCCGTGCCCTTGGCGGCGCTCGCGACGGCCAGGCCTCGGCTGATCTCATTGGCGAGGACCGGCACCGCGGCCTTGTACGAGTTGCCGGTGAGCCTCATGGCGGCGGCCTGGTGCTCCGGGGCGGGAAGCTGGAGATCCGCCAACTCCTGGAACGGCTTGAAGAACCGGTCGAGCTTGATCCGGTCGTCCCTCCCCTGGGGGCCGAGGCTACGTTCGAGGCCCTCCATCTCGCGGACGAGGTCGTCGTACATCGCCCGCGCCCGCGTGGGGGAGTACGCGGCCACCGCCTTGATGGCCTGGTCGGCGCGGACCAGCCGCTCCAGGTCGCGGCCGAACACGGCCGTGGCCGCGTACGGCTGGCAGAGGGCGTCGGGGTCGTCGAGCGGCATCTTGCCCGCCGTCTCGGCGGCCTGGGTGAACGTGTCGGCGAACCGCTTGTAGAGCGGCGTGAGCAGGCCGGTCATCTCCTTCGGCGGCCAGGCGGGCAGCTTGCCGGCGATGTCGATGATCGCCTGGACGTCATACCCGAAGCGCTCGGCGGCGGTCTCGTTCTTGAAGACCCGGTACGAGAGGGCGGAGGCCCGCAGGATGCCCTGCGAGGCCTCGGGACTCAAGGGGCCCGCGTCGAGGGCCCGGCGGTCGCGGTCGCCCACGGCGTGCCGCCGCAGCAGGGAGTACCCCGACCGGCGCGTTGGCTTCTTCTCCAGATAGGTAAATGCTTCTTCAAGCGATTTCTGGCGGGCCGCCGTGTGTTCCGGGTACGCCGCCTTGCTGCCCGCCAGGCCCTGCACGTACTCGGCCGCGCGGAGGAGGGTGTCGAGCATCTCCAGGGCGCCCGCCCGGGCCCGCGGCACCTGGAGGCCCTGTTCGGCGACCGCCGCGTAGCGCTCGAGGGCCGTGCGCACCGCGAGCCACCCCTGGGCCTGGTCGAGGGCCTTGACCACGGCGCGGATCGTCTCCAGGCGGGCCTTGTCGTCATCGGAGAGGCTCGGCGGCGCGGGCGGCGTTTCGGCCTGTGGCCCAGACGCCCCCGTCTGGGCATTGGGCGCAGCCGGCACAGCCGAGGGCGGCTGTGCCACAGCGGCGGCGGGCGCCTCAGGCTTCTTCCGCTTCTCCGCAAGCTTGCGCAGCGCGTCTTCGGCCTCGCACACGGCTTGCAGGGCGTCGGTGAAGAGGCCGAGGGCCGCCACGACCTTCTCCCTGCCGCCCTCCGCCCTCACGTTGGTGTTGGTGAACTGGTCGACGGCCTTCTCCATGCCGGCGATGCCGTTCTTCGCATCGGTGACGGCGGCGACAAAGGCATCGCGGTCCGGGGCCGCGTCGGCGAGCGTCGCCTCCCGGGCCAGGGCGGCGGCAACGCCGTCAAAGACGCCGTCCAGCAGGGCCATGTTGTTGGTCAGGTACTGGCCGTAGACGTCGAACTGGTACTTGAGGGGCGTCCCCCACGTCCAGCCGCGGGTCAGGCACGCGAGCGCCATCTGGCGGGTGTAGGTGCGGGCATCCAAGGCCGGGGCGCCGCTGGTGACCATCTTCGCGCGGCCCGCGATCCGCTTGATGTCGGCCTCCAACTGGTCGATGGCCGCGTCGTGCCACATGGCCTGGGGATGGACGCGGGCGCCGGCGGCATCGTACGGGCCGAGGTCCTGCTTGGCCCTCTCGATGTCGTCGGGCAGGCGGCGGCGCAGGTCCGGGTCTTTCTCGGTTCCCGCGCGCAGCTTGGTTTCGAGGTCGCGGAGGCGCTTGGTGAGCAGTTCCTCGCGCGTGGGTTCGGCCGCCGGCCTGGCCGGGGCGGGCTTCGCGGCGGGCGCGGCGCTGGCCAAGGCGCTCATGAGGATCAACGCTCCCGCCGCCGCGACCACGCGCCGCATGATTCGTTCTCCGGTGATGCGCCGACTTCTCGTGCGGACTTGGTGTTCTTCCTCCGGTTAAACCCGCGGCAAGCGCGGGCGGGTAGGCAAAAACGGTGGCGCCTCATTCCTGCCCGACGCCTTGATTGGCGGCTCCCGCGGCGCTATAATCGCGCCTTGGATTGTGGGGTTCATGCGGTGCGTATCAATGTCAACGGCGAGGTCCGCGACGTGCCTCCGGGCACGACCGTGGCGGGGCTGCTGGAGTTGCTCGCGGTGCCGCGGCAGGCCACCGCGGTCGAGGTGAACCGCCTGCTTGTGCCGCGGTCCGAGCATGCTGCCCGCGCGTTGGCCGAAGGCGATGCCGTCGAGATCGTGACGCTGGTCGGCGGCGGGTAACCGTTTGGAATGACCCAGGAAACGGCAAATGCTAAATGTTAAATGCTAAATGCTCAATGGACGGCGGAGCCGGAAGCGGTTGTTCTCTTTTCATTTAGCATTTATCATTTAGCATTTATCATTGCCGTTTGAGGTGGACCTTGGCGCGTGTCCTCGAAGGGTTGGCCATGCCCGAAAATGACAGCCTCAAACTCGGCCCGTACACCTTCACCAGCCGCCTGTTCGTCGGCACGGGCAAGTACGACACGTTCCCCCAGATGCGCGAGGCCCTGGAGGCCTCCGGCTGCCAGGTGGTCACGGTGGCCGTGCGGCGAGTCAACCTCACCGACAAGTCGAAGGAGAGCCTGCTCGACCACATCGACCGCAAGCGCTACACGATCCTGCCGAACACGGCAGGGTGCTTCAACGCCGAGGACGCCCTGCGGTACTCGCGGCTGGCCCGCGAGGCCCTCGGCGTCGACTGGGTGAAGCTGGAAGTCCTCTCGGACCCCGAGACGCTTCTGCCCGAGCCCCTCCAGACGCTCGCGGCGATGAAGGTGCTCGTGAAGGAAGGGTTCTACGTCCTCGCGTACACCAGCGACGACCCCATCATGGCGAAGCGCCTCGAAGAGGCGGGGGCCACGAGCGTCATGCCCCTGGGGTCGCCCATCGGGTCGGGGCAGGGCATTCTGAACCCGCAGAACATCCGCCTGATCATCGAGCGGGCGAAGGTGCCGATCATCGTCGACGCCGGCGTGGGCACGGCCAGCGACACGGCCATCGCCATGGAGCTCGGGGCCGACGGCGTTCTGCTGAACACCGGCGTGGCCAAGGCCCGCGATCCGATCATGATGGCCCGTGCGATGAGGCTCGCGACCGAGTCCGGGCGCCTCGCGTACCTGGCCGGCCGCATCCCGCGGAAAGTTTTCGGCGCGCCGTCCAGCCCCACCACGGGGACCATCGCGCCGACGACCAAGTAGCCATGCTGTTGCGCGGCGGGGCTCCTGACCCCGTACGTGTTTGGCGTGTCGACGTCCTTTATGCAGGGTGGCATGGCCACGCGCCGTTGCGTGGCCATGAGCCCTGAACATGGCCACGCAACGGCGCGTGGCCATGTCACCCGGCAATTGGGCGCCGCAGCACGAGTTGAGGGTACGCCAATGACCGAGCCAACATCATCCGTCGCCGACGTTGCCGCCCGCTATTTCCAGGAAGGGCACAACTGCGCCCAGGCGGTCCTGCGGGCGGCGGCCGAGGCCGAGGGCCTGTCGTGCGCGCCGTGCATCCCCGGGGTGGCCCTGGCGATGGGCGGCGGCATCGGGCACGCGGGCAAGGCCTGCGGGGCGATCACGGGGGCTGCCATGGCGTTGGGCCTGGCCGTCGACCGCTTCGTGAGCGGGCCGATGCCCGCCAAGAAACCCGCGGCGTACCGACTGGCGGGCGACCTCGTGAACCGCTTCGCGGCCCGGTTCGGCGCGGCCGATTGCGAGGCGATCCTGGGTTTCAGTTGGTCCGAGCCCGGCGCGATGGACCGCTTCCGCCGCGAGGGCTTCATGCAGACCACGTGTACGCCGTGCGTCCGCTGGGCGGCCGAAGAAGCCGCCCGCCTCGTCGCCGAGGTGCGGGCGGGCCGGAACCCGTGAGCAAACCTTGACCGATTTCGTCCAGTCCGTCCTCGCCCCCGACGGCCTCGTGGCCAAACATCTAAAAGGCTACGAGCATCGCCCGCAGCAGTTGGAGATGGCCGCCGCCGTCGACGCCGCCTTTCGCGCCTCGCGGCACCTCGTGGCCGAGGCCGGCACCGGCGTCGGCAAGTCCTACGCCTACCTCGTCCCGGCCATCCGCGAGGCGGTCCAGGAGAAGCGCCGCGTCGTCATCTCCACCTACACGATCAGCCTCCAGGAACAGCTCATCGACAAGGACATCCCGCTCCTGGAAAAGGCGACGGGCGAGAAATTCGTGGCGGTCCTCGTCAAGGGCCGCTCGAACTACCTGTGCCTGCGCCGGCTCGAGCGTGCCCTGGCGCGGGCGAACACCTTCTTCGAGGAGGACTACCAGCGGCGCGAGCTCACCCGCATCGCCCAGTGGGCCATGAAGACCAAGGACGGCAGCCTCTCGGACCTCTCGCCCGAGCCCGACTGGCGCGTCTGGGACCGCGTCTGCGCCGAGCACGGCCTCTGCCGCGGTCGCAAGTGCGAGCACCAGGAGCGCCGGTGCTTCTATCAGCGGGCGCGGCGGCAGGTGCACAAGGCCCAGATCCTGGTCTCGAACCACGCCCTGTTCTTCTCGGACCTGGCGATCCGCGCGGCCGGCGGGCAGGGCGTCCTGCCGGAGTACGAGCGCCTGGTCTTCGACGAGGCCCACAACATCGAGACGGTGGCGTGCGACCAGCTCGGCATCTCGGTCACGAGCGGCCAGGTCGACTTCCTCCTCTCGTCGATCTGGCAGCCGCGCAAGGGACGCGGCCTGCTGGCCACGTTGCGAGTCGGCGCCGACGAAGCCAGGCGGGCGTGCCAGTCGGCCGCCGGCGCCGCCGAGTGCTTCTTCGCGGCGGTCCTGGACTGGCTTGAATCGCAGCGCGGGGGCAGCGGCCGCATCCCCGGCCCGCACTTCGTCGACGACCCGCTCACGCCGGCCCTCCGGAAGCTCGCGAAGGAGCTCGGCATCCTCGCCAAGGGCCTGTCCGAGGACGACGACCAGGACGAGCTTGCCCTGGCCGCCGAGCGGGCCTCCGGCATGGCCGACGCCCTCCAGTCCTTCATTACGCAGTCGTACGGCGAGGGGAAGGGGCCGGGGGCCGTCTACTGGGTCGAGGTCTCGGGCGCCCGCCGGGGCGGCGAGCCGGCGCCGGCCGACGATGACGACGATGCCGTTTCATCCGAGCCCTCTGCTCTCGAGCCCGCCGCGGGCGCGGCGGGAGATGCCCGATTCCGCGCTAACCCGCTGCCTCCGCCGCGGGCTCGGGGGCGCTTCCGCCGCCCGCGCCTGTACCTCCGCGCCTCGCCCATTCACGTGGGGCCGATGCTCGACGTCCTCTTGTGGCAGCGGGTGCCGTCGGCCGTCCTGACGAGCGCCACGCTCTCGGTGGCGCCGAAGGACCAGTTCGCTTATATCCGCCGGCGTCTCGGCCTGGAGGTGGCCGACACCCTGTGCGTGGGCTCGCCGTTCGACTACGAGCGGCAGGTGCGCCTCTACCTCGAGGCCGACCTCCCGGAGCCGAACGCGCCGGAGTACTTCGCGGCGGCGGTCGAGGCGATCCGGCGGTACCTCGACCTCTCGCAGGGCCGGGCGTTCGTATTATTTACATCACACGATATGCTCCGCCGCGCGGCCGAGGTCCTGCGGCCGCACATCGAGAAGCGGCGCTGGCGCCTCCTGGTGCAGGGCGAGGGGCTGCCGCGCGGCCAGATGCTCGAGGTCTTCCGCCACGACACCCACTCGGTCCTCTTCGGGGCCGACACGTTCTGGCAGGGCGTCGACGTGCCGGGCCAGAGCCTCTCGAACGTCATCATCACGCGGCTGCCGTTCGCCGTGCCCGACCGGCCGCTCATCCAGGCCCGCATCGAGGCCATCCGCGCCGCCGGCGGCAACCCGTTCAACGATTACCAGTTGCCCGAGGCGGTGCTGAAGTTCAAGCAGGGCTTCGGCCGCCTCATCCGCACGAAGGACGACGAGGGGATCGTGGTCGTCCTGGACTCGCGCATCCTGAAGAAGCCGTACGGCCGCCTCTTCCTCCGCGCCCTCCCGCCGTGCCGCGTGATTGTGCCGGGGCACGACGAGTGATCCGCAATTCTTTCGCTCAAGAAGCCGCTTGACTCAGGCCGATTCCGGAGTAGACTTGTATAGAATGTGCAGGATGTACGAAATGCACAGAAGCCGTGTTTGATGAGATAGGAGCTGAGCTATGACCGTGTTGCCGGCAACGAAAGTCAGGTCCGACTTCTCGGCGGCGATCAACCGCGTAGCCTTCGGCGGCGAGAGGATTGTCATTGAGACTCACGGCAAGAGCAAGGCGGCCCTGGTCTCCATGGAAGATCTCGCCTTGATCGAGCGCCTTGAAAATGAGATGGACATTGCCAAGGCCAGGAAGGCACTCAAAGAGGGCGGGCGGATTCCGCTCAAGGAAGTCAAGAAACGCCTTGGCCTCTAAGGAATCGCCGTGGCACGACAAGTCGTCTTCACCAAGTCCGCGCTCCGCGACCTCGGGGCCATCCCCAGAGAGGACCAAGCCCGGATCATCGCCAAGCTGGAGCTTGCGGCAAAGGACCCCCACGCCGCCGGCGAGGAGAAGGTAACGAATAGCGCCGGCCTGTACCGGGTGAGGGAGGGCCACTACAGGGCCGTCTACTCCAAACCGGCCAACGAAATTCTGGTGGCGCTTGTGGGCCATCGCAAGGACGTATACGCAAGGCTCCGCCGCCTTCGGTGATGCTGTCACGCAGAGCGCTCTTCCCTCAACGCTGCGAAGTACGTTGTGTGATAAGGCCAAAGGTCTCGGAGCAGCACGACTGGCAGGAACAAAACACACCCAATGCTGTACTGTATGCCGTAGTGTATCTCAGGGTCCTGCAATTGTGCCAGCGAGGTTCCCGGCTTGGGCTGGCGCTTTGTCTTGACGTGGTGGAGCCCCTCGTCGTACGGGGGAATGTCCATGCCATCGAGGAGCGGATCGTATGCCTTCCAGTGGGCCTCCGTCCGAAACGGGTACGCCTTGAATCGCTCGTCGATGTCGGGCCTGCTCACCGGCCATGGCTCGATAAGCAGAGGCCAAGCCAACCCCAAGCCCAGCCATACAAACAGGATAATCTGCCACGTGCCCGTCAACGCAGCCACACAGGCCGCCAGTAAGAGGCCCGCAAGGCCTAGGGCGGCAGTCTTCTCATGCCGCCCCCAGACTGTCCAGCTCACAGGCTTCAGGGGCAGGTCCGACTTCAGGAACGCCAGCGTCCTGCGCAGCGATTTCCACCCTCTTTGCGAGACCGAGATGGCGCGGTCTCCGTCACAGAGATCGCACAGAGGGCCGTGTATGCGCCAAAGGTCTCGCTCATGACACACGATCAAGGACATGCGATCAAAATAGGCCCGGCCTCCAATCTCCCCGCGCATATAGGCCAGCAGGACGGCGGCGATCTCGTCGCGGGCTTCGCGGTCGATGGCCATGTCTCTCCCCCACGGACCGGGATGTGGCATCTCGGCCGTCCGAGCACACAGGCCCCGCCGTGCCGCGCGCCTACGGCTTGGTGAGCGGCCCATACGTGTCGGGCATGCGGTCGCGGGGGCCGATGTCGCGCCAGTGGCCGACCCACGGCAGGCACTCGCGGGCCGCCAGGTCGATCTCGGCCCAGAAGACGCCCTCGCGCCCCTTGTTCGACGCCAGGATTCGGCCCATCGGGTCGATGACCATGCTTTGCCCGTCGTAGACCGCCGGCACCAGGTAAAGGCCGTTGTCGCGGGCGCGGACGCGGAAGACCGTCTCGCCGTTCGCGCGGCCGTCTGCGTCGGCCATCGTGTCGCCCCACGTGGGAGCGAAAAGGATCTCGGCGCCCTGGCGGGCGAAGATCTGCTCCGGCTCCGGGAAGAACCAGTCGTAGCAAATCTGGATGGCGATGGTCCCGAAGTCGGTCTTGAAGACAGGGTACTCGCCGCCGGGCGTGACGCCCTGCCGCCACTCCTCGCGCGGCAGATGGATCTTGCGGTACTTGCCGGCCAGTTTCCCTTCGCGGTCCAAAAGGACGGCCGTGTTGTAGACGCGGTCGCCGTCGCGCTCCGTGAGGCCCGCGACCAGCCACAGGCGGTTGGCGCGGGCGGCGGCGCCGAGGCGCTCGCTGGCCGGGCCGGGGATCGGCTGGGCCAGGTCGGCCACGGTGCGCCCCGTGCCGATCTGGGTGATCGCCTCTGACAGGCAGACGATGTCGAGGCCGAGCTTGCCGGCGGCATCGACCTGGGCCGCCCACAGTTCCAGGTTCTTCTCGGGCGTGCTGTTCTTCGGCCTGAGGTACACCGTGCCCACCTTGACCAGGCGCGGCGGCGGCAGGGCGGTGGGCCGGACGCTGGCGCGCTTCCAGAGCACCGTGCCGCCCTGCGGCCACTTGACCTCGAGGGACACGAGCGCGCCGTCGGCGTCGGCCGGGGCGACAAGCACGTCGGCGAACGTCGCCGCCGCGCCGGTTATGTGCGGGCCGCGCGCGAGCATCCCGGCGGGGTGGAGCGGATCTTTGCCGCGCGTCCAGGTCAGGCGGACGATGACTGCCTGGAGCGGAGAGGCGATACCGCGCAGCTCGGCGGCGACGTCGATCGCGTAGGCCTGGCGGCCCCGGATGCCCGCCAGTTTCTGCTCCACGCCGCCGACGGCGTACGGCTCTTTCGGCGACTCGACGAGCAGGCCGCCGGGCGCCTGGCGGACCGAGGCGCTCGCATTCTTGCAGACGGGCGTCCACGCTTTCCACTGGGCCGGCATGTCCTTCTCGCCGGCGGCGGAGAAGTCCGGATTCAGAACGAGTTCGCCCGGGCCTTCGCCTGCGAAGGCCGCCCCGCAAGTTGCCGCGATCACAACGGCGGCAGCCGCGCCGAGACATAATATTGATAATTCCATATTTATTATGGCCTCCTGGGCCGAGCCCGCCGCGGGAGCGGCGGGAGATCCCGAAATCGCGCCTCTCCCGCCGCTTCCGTGGCGATACGTGTTTAGCGCGGCGCCCAATTGCCGGGTGGCATGGCCACGCGCCGTTGCGTGGCCATGTTCCTCCGAGCTTCAGGGCTCATGGCCACGCAACGG
>Ga0315273_10002732_pt1 | contig 20994 bp, 15 predicted proteins | sample YL17G02_0_MG_FD_205753 | JGI IMG/M metagenome (GOLD analysis project Ga0315273, IMG submission 205753) | Sediment microbial communities from Yellowstone Lake, YNP, Wyoming, USA - YL17G02_0 | ecosystem: Environmental > Aquatic > Freshwater > Lake > Sediment | place: USA: Wyoming | collected... | reverse complement strand
AAATATAAATTAAGCGGTATATCCATTGAAGCGGATATTTCTCGGACTGGCCATACATAACCATCAACCACTGGGCAACTTCCCATGGGTTTTTGAGGATGCCTACAGGCATGCCTACCTGCCGATGCTGGAAGCGCTGATGCGGCATCCCTCAATAAGTATTTCGCTGCACTATAGCGGCTGCCTGGTTGATTGGCTTTCCAGTGAGCATCCCGAGTTTTTCAAATTATTGAGGAAACTTTATGCCAGGGACCAGGTGGAGATCATGGGTGGGGGTTATTACGAACCGATACTGCCGATGATACCTGACGCTGATAAATATGGGCAAATAGGTAAGATGAGCGAATATATCTGGCAGGAGTTCGGCTATCGACCGCGAGGCCTCTGGCTGGCCGAACGTGTCTGGGAACCGTCCCTGGCTAAAACCCTTGCTGATGCTGGCATCGGCTGGACCCTGGTGGACGACACGGCCTTTAAAATGGTTGGCAGGGACGAAGGGGAACTCTTCGGCTATTTCAACACGGAGGAGCAGGGTCAGTACCTAAAGATATTTCCCATCAGCAAGTATCTCAGGTATTCAATACCCTGGCATGATATAGAGGATGTCATCGGATATTTAAAAATCAACGCGTCAGAAGTTGGAGACAGGATAGCAGTGTTGGGGGACGATGGCGAAAAATTTGGCGTCTGGCCGGAGACCTATGAGCACTGTTGGGAAAAGAAATGGGTGGAGGATTTTTTTACTGCTATTGAAGATAATGCCGAATGGCTTACCACAGTTAAATTGGGCGAATACGCCGACAAGTATCAGCCGGCAGGCCGGATTTACCTTCCGTGTGCTTCCTATGATGAAATGCTGGAATGGTCGCTGCCTGTGGGTGAATCGGCGGAGTACACGGAGCTGAAGCACCGCCTGGAAGAAGAGAAAAAGTCAGGCATATTGAACCATATGTTCTGCGGTTACTGGCGGAATTTCCTGGTCAAGTATCCCGAGGCCAACCGTATGCATAAGAAAATGCTACGCATTAGTGAGAAAGTGCATACAACACAGAGTGTGGATGAAACCGGACGCGGGCTTGACAACCTCTGGAAGGCGCAATGCAACTGCCCGTACTGGCACGGTGTATTCGGCGGCATTTATCTATCCGATATCAGGGCGAGGGCATACTCCAATCTGATAAAGGCCGAGAACTGCGTTGATCGATTGCCCGTTACCCCGAATAACGGATATAAATGGCAGCGAACTGACTTTGATGGAGATGGAAACGAGGAGCTATTGGTTGAAGGCCAAAATTTCAATTTATACATGAGCCCTGCTGAGGGCGGGACATTGTTTGAATGGGACCTGCGCAGGCATGCCTATAACCTGCTGAGCACCGTATCCAGGAAACCTGAGGCTTATCACAGGGACCTTGTTGTTAAGGACAGGACGAACGCGTCCACCACAAATGATAAGATTTTAAGCATTCACGATGTGGTCAGGGTTAAAGACCAGGACTTTACAGGTACCTTGATCTACGATGATTTGCCCAGGTCCAGCCTGGTTGACCGTTTTTTAAACAGGCAGGTGACTCCGGAAAATTATGAGAAAAATGAATTCCAGGATGGGGGTGAATTCGCCGGCCGACCGTACGAATGCTTGGTTAACGATAAAGACAATATTTTGCAGGCACATTTTAAACGTACGGGACTTGTGCATACCGGTTTGAAGCCGGCCAGGATGACACTCCAAAAATTCCTGGAATTGAGGCAAAACACGGAAACGCTGGATATCAGGTATAAATTTGTCAACGAAGGCGATATAAAAATCGATGCCTTATTTACAAGTGAGTGGAACATCAACTTGCTGGGCGGCGGGCATAACGAAGGCGCTTACTACCGGGTGGAAGGCCAGAATATCGGCGATGCGCACCTCGATTCCCGAGGCGAAATAAGGGACGCATCGGAGTTTATCATGGGCAACAGCTACCTCGGCATCGAGCTTGCCTTGAGGCTTGACCGTCCGCTGACCATGTGGCGCTTCCCCGTAGAGTGCGTATCCAATTCCGAGGGTGGGGTGGAGAAAGTCTACCAGTGCAGTTGTGTTGTAATCTTATTGCCGCTGATAATAGCGCCGGGTCAGGAAGCCTCCTTCAACTATAGCTGGCAGGTGATAAAATAGAAAGCCGGTACTTTAAATATGTCTGACACCCCGCTTAGAAAACAGTACCTGCGCATCAAGCATAAGTACCCGGACGCCATCGTCTTTTTCAGGCTGGGTGATTTTTACGAGACATTTGATGAAGACGCCAGAATCACCTCGCGGGAGCTTGAGATTGTGTTGACGGCACGGGAGATGGGCAAAGGGGTGAAGGTGCCGCTGGCCGGCATACCGTACCACGCCCTTGAGAATTACTTGGCGAGGCTGATAAGCCGGGGCTACAAGGTGGCTATCTGCGAGCAGTTAACCCCACCCGGCAAAGGATTAGTGGAGCGCGATGTGATACGGGTGGTAACGCCTGGCACTGTAATCGAGCCCGGGCTGCTCTCGGAAAAAAGCAATAATTACCTGGTAAGCGTGTTCATTAAAAAGGGGCAGGCGGGCATAGCCTACGTTGATATTACCACTGGCGAATTTGCTACCACTCAAATAGCGGAAGAGTTGGCCGTAGATGAAATCGGCAGGTTAAATCCGGCGGAAATTATCGTCCCCAAGTTAAGCGGCTACAATGCCGTTGATATGTTTCGCAATATAACACAACTCGACGATTATATTTTTGAACCGGATACAGCCGGGAAGGCGCTGCTGGAACATTTTACTACCACATCGTTAGAGGGTTACGGTTGTAACGGCCTGCCCCTGGCGATAAGCGCAGCGGGCGCCATCATCGAATATCTGCGTGAGACCCAGAGGGCCGCGTTGGGTCTGCTCACCCGGCTTTCAACCTACTCGATACAGTCTTTCATGACACTCGATATGCATACCACTCGAAATCTCGAACTGTACAGCAGCCTGCGCTGGGGCACAGCGCAGGGTTCACTTCTCTCCGCAATCGATATCACCAGAACCTCCATGGGCGGACGCCTGCTCAAGCGGTATTTGGGCCAGCCCCTGCTTGACCTGCAGGCCCTGACAGAGCGGCAACAGGCGGTTGAGTGGTTCTTTAAGAACACCATGATCCGCGGCTCAGTCATTGCGCTGCTGGCCGACTTGCCCGACATGGAGCGTATCATCAACCGCGTCAGGAGCAGCAACGCCATTCCCCGTGAACTGGTTGCCCTCAAAGCCGGGTTGGAGAAATCAGCGTCCATTCTGTCCGTCTTAGTCGATAACAAAGCCCCTTCACTAATAGTAAATGGTCTGAAGCCCTGTCCTGACGTGGTTGAGCTTATCGCTGCTGCCACTGCAGATGAACCGGCCGCCACCTTTGAGCACGGTGGAGTTATCAGGAAGGGCTTTTCAGAAGAGCTGGATAAGATACGGGCGATGGCCTCCGATGCAAAGCAGTTTTTAGCCGGCCTGGAGAAGGAGGAGCGCGAGCGCACCGGCATCAAGTCCCTGAAGCTGGGATACAACCGTGTCTTTGGCTACTACATCGAGATATCACAGTCCAACCTGGCGGCGGCGCCTGCCGATTACATACGCAGGCAGACGCTGGCCAACGGTGAACGGTTCTACACACCGCAGTTGAAAGAGTACGAGTCTATGATCCTCAATGCCCAGGAGAGGATGGTGGAACTGGAGAAGTCGCTCTTCGCCCAGGTCTGTCGCGAGATCGCCGATTCGGGCGAGAAGATACTCTGCTCTGCCTGCGTGCTGGCGCAGGTAGATGTGTTCTCCAGCCTGGCCGAGATGGCTGCGCGGAATGGATACGTTAGACCGCAGTTAAACGAAGACGATGCAATTAGCATCAGGGGCGGCAGGCACCCGGTAGTGGAAAAGGCCCTCGGACCGGGTGCGTTTATTTCCAACGATACCGCCCTTTCCAACAACAATGTCCGACTCATCGTGCTGACCGGTCCCAATATGGCGGGTAAATCCACTTATCTTAAGCAGGTTGCTTTGATAGTGCTGCTGGCGCAGGTGGGCAGCTTTGTTCCTGCTGATGAAGCTGTCATCGGCATGGTTGACCGCATATTTACCCGCATAGGCGCCCAGGAGGATATAGCCGCAGGGCAATCGACCTTTATGGTGGAGATGATTGAGGTGGCGAACATCCTCAATAACGCCACGCCTAAATCGCTCTTGATACTGGACGAGGTCGGCCGTGGCACCAGCACCTACGACGGACTCTCCATCGCCTGGTCGGTTATCGAGTATATCCACAACCATACCAGGTTAAGGGCAAAGACACTTTTCGCCACCCATTACCACGAACTGGTCGAACTAGCGGGATCGCTGCCCTGCGTGAGGAATTACAATATGGCTGTAACCGAAGAAAAAGGAAAAGTGATTTTCCTGCGCAAAGTCGTTCCCGGCGGGGCCGACCGCAGCTACGGGATACATGTGGCGCAACTGGCCGGGCTGCCCAAGGCCGTGATACACCGGGCGGAGGAGATATTACGGCGGCTTGAGGAGGAGCAGTCCGGGTGCAAGAACGGTGTTGGCAAGGAGCCTGTTGAAGCACAATCAATGCAGCTATCCATTTTCGGCCAATCTTCTGAGATTGAGGTTGAATTGGAAAAGTTGGATATAGATGCCATGTCGCCCATCGAGGCTATCAACAAGCTGTATGAGTTGAAGAAGAAGATGTCGGACAGCGCCCAAGACTAAATTACCCTGATGCGTTGTCAATTTAACATTATGCCCATTTTAGGTATAATCATGCTTAATATGGACATAACTAAGTCAGATCTTCAAATCAGGCCATTTCTTTTCAGCAAGACGAGAAGCGGATTGCTTGCTTTGCTTTACGGGCATAACGACAATGAATATTACGTTAACCAGATAATTCAGATTGTGTGTAGCGGATCGGGCGCAGTTCAACGGGAATTAAGATTAATGACGCAGGCAGGATTGATAAACAGAATTAAAAGAGGCAACCTTGTTTGTTACCAGGCAAACGTTAAATGCCCGATATTCGGTGAGCTTAAAAGCTTGGTAGACAAAGGTATGTTTTCTTCTATGGCGGTGTCAGGCAACCTTGCAAGTTCAGAGAAGCATTCATTTAAGCGTAACCCTAATATAAAAATACCCCGTGGAAAGATCGTCGGGTTTTGCCGTAAACATCATATACAGAAACTCTCTCTATTCGGGTCTGTATTCGGGGATGATTTTGGACCGGAAAGTGACGTGGATTTACTTGTGGAGTTTTTACCCGGTCACTTGCCCGGATATTTCAGACTGTTTGATATGGAAAAGGAATTTTCCACTTTGCTGGGTGGACGAAAAGCCGATATCAGGACAACTCAGGATCTAAGCAGATATTTTAGAGACCGGGTTATCAGGGAGGCCAGGGTGCAATATGAAGCAAAGAACGATTGCACTTCGTGAAATATAAATGGATTACTTATTGGCCTTCATTGTGCCTTTTTTAATTTAATAATTTCCTTCCCAATTTGCGCAATTACTTCTTTATTGCCGATTTCTCCATCCAAACTAAAGACTATAAATACGCTGCCGCCGTATTTTTCTTCAAAGTCGGTAAAACTGGCTTTCATCCTTTCAGTCGGTGAATAATTGCCGAAATTCGCTTTTGCCGTCACCGGTTTTATTTGAATCCCAAGCGCCTTATTGCCAATTTTAGCTACATAATCTATGTCTCCAGCATGATCAAGCTCGGTGTCGGATTCTTCAAAAATAATATCTGGAAATATTTTGGATAGCCCATCATTGACAACCGATTTTTCGCGAAGAAAGCCATCGAAAGTCCTATTGATTGTCAAGTTATAAATATAATCCAGGCAGTCCTGAATAGTTAGCTGGCTAAATGCCTCTCGCCATTCTGGAATAACCACCTCAGTTATTTTTGTGTAAAGCCGCTCGCCCAGTTCGCGTAAGCTTTCTGAGGTAATTTTGGTTGGTGTTTTGGAATCAGTGTAAGCGTTTTCGAAATACCATTGTTCCCATTCCTGAAGCGTTGCTGGTTGGCATTCTCGGATGAGAGACATAACTGCACCGACTTTATTTGGCCTTGATAATTGATAAGTCTGGCAGGCGTAGTTTAAGACCTTTTCTTTTTTTCCGAATTCCGTGGAAAATCTTTTTATTTTACCCATTTAACACACCATGTATACTTAAAAATTTGTCTTTATATTTATAGTGAATTAACTCATCAACGTCCACCAAGCCAGACTTGATTACATGTGCATTTATGAAGGTCTTATTTTGCAAATAAAGATAGCATAAAAGATTGTTGTTTTGATCGTATTTCTGGTTGTCAAATCGTAAAAACACCTTTTGTTCCCTGGTCTTTTCAAGCAGAAATTGCATCGCTTTCCCGTTAACGGATTTTTTTTGTTTAACACCAAGAAGGCGAATGATTAGATCGTTATTAAGTTTTATCAACTCAGGGCTAAGCACTTCTTTAACTGTGTAATAGTTTTCTCTTGCTTGGCTATTATTATCAATCTTGGATCCAAATTGTAGTTTCTTAGGGTCGATCTTCTTATCGAGTTTGTGTGGATCCCGGAAGATATAGGGCAGATTTTCAATTTCCGCATTAAAATTAATGGTAACGCTGTCCTGTTGAAAATTGTATTCTGTATAGCTCAGGTCAGCCTGGTGGATTCCTAATTTCTCTTTGATTATCGGGATGAAATCAGGATTGATTTCATAGCCAACTGAATTACGCCCCAATTTACGGGCTGCAAGGGAAGTTGTTCCACTGCCAAGAAAAGGATCTAAAACCGTATCACCTGCAAAAGCAAACATTTTTATTAAACGAGTAGGTAACTCTTCGGGAAACATTGCAATATGGCCATTTTGCTTCTCGCCTGTAAAATACCAGTGACCTGAAAAAAATGTGTTCCACTCAGTTTTAGTCAATATAGATGGTTCCTTCTGTTCTTTGGTTGGATTTGGAGCAGCGCCCTGCTTTTTAAAAAGCAGAATAAATTCATAATCAAGCTTTAAAATACCGTTTCTGGGGTACGGGAAGCTGCCCATGATAGTAGCCCCACCCGTCGTATTTGTTGTAGTGACTTTCTGCCAAATAATTGCACCCATGTAATCAAAGCCGATGGTTTCGCAAAATTTTATGATTTCAGTTCTTATCGGAATTACCTTATACCTCCCGTAATAAACCGAACGGGCAAACTGGTCTCCGATGTTTATGCAGAGTCTACATCCAGGATGTAAAACCCGGTAGCATTCGTTCCAAACAAGGTTTAAATTATTGATATAACTTTCATAAGTTTCGTGGAAACCGATTTGACTTGCTGTTCCATAGTCTTTTAATTGCCAATAGGGAGGAGAAGTGATGACAAGATGAACTGATGTATCTGGTACAAGGTTCATTTGTCTACTATCACCCGTTATAATACTATGAATGGTTTTCATCGCCGTCTCCTGTGATTATAGTCTATCATTATTCATCTCTATTTGTTACTGTATGGTTGGCATGGGGATCCATAAGGGTAAAAATAGCAGTATCCGCCAAAAAGTGCTATATTCTTAACTTTATGAAAGAGAATATAGAAGAGATCAAACAGGGGACGGTTACATCACCGCAGGGGTTCCTGGCGGGCGCAGTGGAGGCGGCCATAAAATATAAGGGACGGCTTGATCTGGGCATCCTTTATTCCGAAGAGCCATGCACATCTGCCGCTGTCTTTACGGCTAACAAGGTGAAAGCTGCCCCCATACTGCTCAGCATGAAAAATATCGAGAAGGGCAAAGTACGGGCGCTGGTGGTTAACTCCGGCTGTGCCAATGCCTGCACGGGCGATGAGGGTTTAAAAGACGCAGCGGACATGGCGGATTTCACAGCAGCCAAGCTGGGCGTCAGGCGTGCCCAGGTCATCGTGGCCAGTACGGGCGTGATTGGCACCAGCCTCCCCCTCGATAGGATTCAGGCAGGTATTGAGACGACACAGCTATTCAGGGACGGCGGCCACCGGCTAGCGCGGGCTATCATGACTACGGATACGCGGCCGAAAGAGATAGCGGTAAGGGCCGTGGACAGCACCGGCCATTACACCATCGGCGGCATCGCCAAGGGCGCGGGCATGATACATCCCAATATGGCCACCCTGCTCAGCTTCCTGGCAACGGATGCTAAAGTAGAAGCCGGATTCCTGCAGAAGGCCCTAAGGGCCGCAGTGGATAACAGCTTCAATATGATCACAATTGACGGAGATACCAGCACAAATGATATGGTGTCGATCATGGCCAATGGCGCTGCCAACAATGACCAGATCACAGATAAAAATGGCAGGATGTTCCAGGAAGCATTGAACCAGGTGTGCCGGTTCCTGGCCTGTAGCATAGCGGCTGATGGAGAGGGGGCAACCAAGCTGATTGAAGTCAGTATTGAAGGTGCGAAGAGCATGGCTGAGGGGAAGAAGATTGCCAGGACAATCGCCGGGTCGTCACTGGTGAAATCAGCCATACATGGCAACGATCCAAACTGGGGACGCATCGTAGCTGCGCTGGGACGCAGCGGGACTGCAATGGACGAAGAACACCTGGACGTTTATCTGCAGGATGAGCAGGTCATGCAAGCGGGAAGTCCGCTACCGTTTGAAAAGGATAAGCTCAGCAGGCGCTTAAAAACCGATAAGGTGATAATCAGGGTTTGCCTTAACATCGGCAACGGGAAAGCCATCGCCTGGGGATGCGACCTCTCGCAAGAGTATGTTACTATAAATAGCGATTACACCACGTAATCCTCCCCGGAATGATATATGTTTGGATATAGAACCATAGTGGTAAAGATCGGTGGGAGCACCCTCGGCCAGCATGATACCACGCTGGAAGACCTGGTTACTCTGCAGAAAAAGCGGGTGCCGGTTGTGGTGGTGCACGGGGGTGGTAACGCGGTTACCGACTGGCTTGGTAAGCTGCATATATCCACCCACTTTGTGCATGGCCTGCGTGTGACAGACGTGGACACGCTGAAAGTTGTTACGGCAGTGCTTGCCGGGTTGATTAACAAGGAGCTTATATCAGAGATATGCCGTCTCGGCGGCAGGGCAGTTGGCATAAGCGGCGCTGATGGCGCCAGCGTGCTTGGCAAGAACAAGAACCGGGAACTGGGGCTTACTGCCGAGGAATTAACAGTAAACCCCCGGCTGCTGAAGGTGCTGCTCAACAGCGGCTATATACCTGTGATTGCCCCCGTTTGTATGAATATTTCTTTAAAGGGGAATGAGGATACAAATTTGCTCAACGTTAATGGAGATACGATCGCAGCGCAGATCGCCGCTTGTTTGCATGCGAGGAAGCTGATATTTTTAACTGATGTGCCCGGGATATATGACGACTCCAAGCAGGTGATGCCCCACATTGATGCCGGTAAAGCCAGGACGATGATAGAGAGCGGCACTGCTTCCGGCGGTATGATAGCCAAGCTGGAAGCAAGTATGATTGCCGCCCAGAAGGTATCGCTTACACGCATTATTGACGGACGCGTCAGCCATGCTCTGATAGATGAAATAGAAGGTAAAGGTAAAGGTACGACAATTGTCAACTAAGAATACTGATTGGCAGGAACTGGAAAAAAAGGTTTATATGCAGCTGGCCCAGCGCTGGCCGGTCACTATCGTGCGTGGCGAGGGCATGAAGGTCTGGGACGACGCGGGCAAAGAATACCTGGACTTCGTGGCCGGCGTCGCCGTGACCAGCCTGGGGCACTGCCACCCGGTAATTGTCAAAGCCCTGGCGCGGCAGGCCAAAACGCTCATCCAGATGTCCAATATGTATTATACGGTTCCGCAACTGCAGTTGGCAGGACTGCTGGTTGAGACAAGTTGCCTTGACCGTGTCTTCATCTGCAACAGCGGCGCTGAGGCCAACGAGGGCGCCATCAAATTGGCGCGCCGCTACGGTAAAATCAAGCTGGACGGCGCCTACGAGATAATCACCGCTCACGAATCGTTTCACGGCAGGACATTAGCTACGACGGCAGCCACCGGCCAGAACCAGTTCCAGGAGCCCTATACACCTCTGCCAACTGGATTTGTCAACGTTGATTTTAACGATATAGCGGCTATCAAGGCAGCCACGACCAAATTGACCTGCGCAATCATGCTGGAGCCAATCCAGGGCGAGGGAGGGGTCAACATGCCCGACGATGATTATCTCAAGAAAGTACGGGCTTGGTGCGACGAGAAAGGGCTGCTACTGATACTGGATGAGGTGCAGACCGGCATCGGCCGCACGGGTGCGCTTTACGCTTACCAGCAGTACGGCATCGAACCTGATATCATGACATTGGCTAAAGGCCTGGGCGGCGGTGTACCCATAGGGGCATTTTTGGCTAAAGAGCGAGCTTGTGTTTTCAAAATTGGAGAGCACGGCACTACTTTCGGGGGTAATCCGCTGGTCAGCGCAGCGGCCTTTGACGTACTCAGCTATATAATCGAAAAGAAGATACCTGATCACGCTGGCCGTATGGGGCAATATCTTTGCAGCGGACTGCGAAAGTTGGCCGATAAATATGATGTGATTAAAGAAGTAAGGGGAAAAGGACTCCTGGTAGCAGTGCAGTTTCACCGGGAGATCGCCGCCGAGGTGGTGTTGTCCTGCCTTGAGAGGGGCGTAATCTTAAATAAGGCAAAACCGGACGTGATACGCTTTATACCGCCCCTCATTGTAAAGGAGGGGGAAATAGACGGGGCGCTGGACGCACTCGACAAAGTATTGAAAAAGAGGCGATAAAATGGCAAAAAGGGAAAAAGAAAAGGTAGTGCTGGCTTATAGCGGCGGGCTTGATACATCGGTGGCCATCAAATGGCTGGCCGACAACTATCATATGGATGTAATCACGCTTTGTGTGAATATAGGTGGCGTTAAAGATGTGGAAGGGATCAGGCAAAAGGCGTTAAAGCTGGGCGCTATCAAATCCTTCGCTATAGATGCCAAAGACGAGTTTATCGATGACTATGTATTTAAGGCCATTAGGGCCGATGCTTTATATGAGGGACAATATCCACTGGCGACGGCGCTGGGCCGGCCTCTGATGGCCAAATTATTGGTTGACCTTGCACATATGGAGGGGGCAACAGCGGTCGCACACGGTTCGACAGGCAAGGGTAATGACCAGGTGCGCTTTGACGTCAGCGTGCTGGCGCTGGGGCCGGAACTGAAAATTATTGCCCCCGCCCGTGAATGGGGCATGACCAGGGATGAGACTATTGAATATGCACACAAGCACAGGATCCCGGTGCCGGTGAAGATATCCAAGCCGTATTCCATCGATGAAAATCCCTGGGGCAGGAGCATTGAATGTGGTATCCTTGAAGACCCCTGGAAGGAACCGCCGGAAGATATATATGAGTGGACGAAATCACCCACCAATGCGCCTGATAAACCGGAATATGTTGAGATAGGTTTTGAAGGGGGTGTTCCGGTCAGGCTGAACGGCAAGAAGATGGAAGGCCTACCTTTGATCGAGAAACTTAACGTGATGGCCGGCCGCAACGGCATAGGAAGGATCGACCACATGGAAAGCAGGCTGGTGGGCATCAAGTCGAGGGAGAATTACGAGGCGCCAGCGGCAATCGTTGTCTTAAAAGCCCACGTAGCGCTGGAAGCAATGACTATGACACGCCACCAACTGAGGTTCAAGGAGCGCGTCGCCCAGGAATATTCAGATATTATCTACAACGGGCTATGGTTCTCCAAACACCGTGAGGATTTGGACGCATATATCGATAGCTCGCAAAGATATATTACAGGCACAGTCAGGGTAAAGATGCACAAGGGCAACTGCGTAATCGTAGGAAGGAAATCGCCGCATTCACTTTACAGCTTCCACCTTGCAACCTATGACAGGGGAGATTCGTTCGACCAGAGCGATTCGGCAAGCTTTATCCGCATCTGGGGACTGCCCTTGAAAATACAGGCACAGGCGCAGTTGATTTCCCTAGCGCCGCTTAAAAGCAGTAAGAAAGGTAAGAAAAAAAATAGGTAAAATATCGGGTGAATCAGGATGGGAGTGAAAAAAGAGGCAAGGTTACGGGGCAGGTTCAAGGAAGACATCGACGACGCCGTCCAGCGTTTTGTAGCGTCAGTACCTTTTGACTGGCGGCTGTACAGGCATGACATCGAGGGCAGCGCCGTCCACGCCGAGATGCTGGCGAAGCAGAAAATCATCTCCCGCAAGGAATTTGAAAAGATAAAGGCCGGCCTGCAGGACATCCTTATAGAGATAGATAGCGGGAAGTTCAAGTTCAAGCTGGAACTCGAGGATTTGCATATGAATATCGAGAGCCGGCTGTTTGAGCTAATCGGCGATACCGCGGGCAAACTGCACACCGCCAGGTCACGCAATGACCAGGTAGCGCTGGATATGAGATTATTTGCCAGGGAGGTTGCCGGGAGGGTCATCCTGGCTTTGAAAGCGTTGAATACCCGGTTGGTGGATATAGCGGGAAAGAACATCAAAGTGGTTATGCCCGGTTATACCCATATGCAGCAGGCGCAGCCCGTGCTTTTCTCGCACTATTTAATGGCTTATTTTGAGATGTTTAGCAGGGATATCGCGAGGTTTGAAAGCTGCCTTAAACGTATCAACGTGCTGCCGCTGGGAAGCGGTGCGCTGGCGGGCTTGCCTTACCCTGTGGATCGAGAGTTCGTGGCGAAAAGGCTGGGGTTCGACTCTGTCAGCGCCAACAGCATGGATGCCGTCTCCGACCGGGATTTCATCCTTGAGTTTGAGTCCGCTGCCGCAATAGCCATGATGCATTTATCCAGGATAGCGGAGGAGGTTATCATCTGGTCCACCAGGGAGTTTGGTTTCATAGATATCGGCGATGCTTATGCCACCAGCAGCAGCATTATGCCGCAGAAGAAAAACCCGGACGCGGCCGAACTGGTCAGGGGCAAGGCCGGCCGGGTATATGGCCACCTGGTGGGTATGTTAACCGTGATGAAAGGGCTGCCGCTGGCCTACAATCGCGACCTGCAGGAAGATAAGGAAGGCTTTTTTGATACTGTAGACACCCTGAATTCGAGTATTGAAATAATGTCAGGGCTTTTAGGTTCGGTAAAAATAAATGCTGCGCGGATGAAATTTTCTATGCAAAGCTATATCCTTGCTACCGATGTGGCGGATTACCTGGTTAATAAAGGTTTATCATTCCGAGAGGCGCACAATGTGGTCAGTAAGCTGATCTTATACGCAATAGACAACAACAAAGAGTTGAATGAACTGGATATTAAAGAGTATAAGAAGTTTGCAATACAGTTTGAGAAGGATGTTCAGAATATCACCCTGCAAAAGTCTGTTGAAGCAAGATCGTCGCAGGGCGGCACCGCTTCTGCCGAGGTGAAGAAGAGCATTGAGAAGGCAAAGGAAATCATCGGGGATTATTGAAGCCCAAAATATTAAAATCGCCCCCTCGATTTTATCAGCCGATTTTAGCTGCCTCGGGCAGCAGGTCGGGGAGGCGGTCAAAGCTGGGGCCGATTACATACACGTGGACGTGATGGATGGCCATTTCGTGCCCAATATCTCCATCGGCATACCTGTAGTTGTTTCTTTACGTAAAATTACCAGGATACCGCTGGACGTCCACCTGATGATCGAAAAGCCCGAGCTGTATGTAGATAAATTTGCTGAAGCCGGCGCTGATATTATCACCGTGCATGTCGAAGCCTGCAATCACCTTGACGGGACAATAAACGCCATTAAGAAACTGGGGTTAAAAGCTGGTGTTTCGCTCAATCCCGCCACTCCGCTATCTGCTATAGACGAGATATTGCCGCTGGTTGACCTGGTGCTGGTGATGACGGTTAACCCGGGGTTCGGAGGCCAGGCGTTTATCGCTAGTATGGTGGATAAGATAGTCAGGCTGCGGCAAATACTCTATAATAGAAAATCTGAAGCCGAACTTGAGGTTGATGGTGGGATAACCGCTGTGACAGCCCCGGTTGCGGCGAAGGCAGGAGCCGATGTGCTGGTGGCTGGTTCTGCCATTTTTAATTCCCGCAAGGGTATCAGCGCAGCACTGAAAGAATTGAGGGATTCGCTATGCTAACGGGGGACTTTATTTCTGGTGCGGATGCACCTGGAACACATGTTGAGCCGGACAGCAATGCCATTAATATCGAGCGTTGTTGGTTGAATATTAGGAAGCCAGGTTCTCCTGGTATGCTGTTTGGAGTGGCTGATCCTGTTGCCGAAACGCAACGTTTTCCCACATATATCACATTTGATAGCCAATTTAAAACCTCTTTGATAGATACTTTACTTTTTATGAGCAAGAATGATATATAATACCACAACCGTTGAAATGTTGAAAGGAGCCCGATGACGCAAACACGTTCATGGAATGGTAAAGACTTAAGGGATATGTTCGCCGCCGGCAGCAACTGGCTGGAGAAAAGCGTTGCCGAGGTGAACGCTATTAACGTTTTCCCCGTGCCGGATGGTGATACCGGCACCAATATGCTGATGACCATGAGGTCCGTCATCGAGGAAGCAGACAGGGCGAATGATACCGCGGTGGCTGTTATGGCCAAGGCCATGTCGCACGGGGCGTTGCTGGGTGCCCGCGGTAATTCAGGGGTAATACTCTCGCAGATATTCCGCGGCCTGGCCAAAGGGTTTGACGGCAAGAGCGATTTTAACGGGGCAGACTGGGCTAAAGCTATGGGACAGGCGGCCAAAACCGCCCGTGAAGGCATGTCGAACCCGGTCGAGGGTACCATACTGACAGTGATTAAAGACGCGGCAACCGTAGCCCAGAACTGCGCTGATAAAGAGCCGCAGGATTTGATCTTGGTGATTGAGGAGGCTGTCAAGGAGGCCAAGGAGTCGGTGGCCAGGACGCCCGATTTATTGCCTGCCCTGATGGAGGCGGGCGTGGTAGATGCCGGGGGGGAAGGCCTCTACATATTATTGGATGGCGCGTTGAGGTTTCTTAAAGGTGAACTGGAAGACCTTCAACTGAAAAAGCCGCAGATGGTCAGCGCAAATATATCTGCGGCCAAAAATATCAGCCTGGTTTCTTCCGATGAGGAAGTAGCCTACGGTTATTGCACCAACTTCCTTCTTGAAGGTGATAACCTGGATCCTGAGAAAATAAGGTGTAAGCTTGATGGCAGGGGACAGTCACTGGTTGTGGCCGGGGATGAAACCGCAGTGCGCGTGCATATCCACTCCTTTGACCCCGGGAGCATACTTGCTTACGCAACATCACTGGGTACCCTGCACCAGATACAGATTCAGAATATGGATGACCAGCATGTGGGGTTCAAGGAAATACGTAAGCAAAAGGCCTTGCCTACTGATATTGCAGTAATCGCTGTAGCTTTCGGTGAAGGGATGATAAAGGTTTACGAAAGCCTGGGAGCTATAGTGGTTAAAGGTGGTCAGACCATGAACCCCAGTGTCAAAGAGATTCTGGCATCCGTGGAGGCAGTGGATTCACAGAAGGTGCTTTTACTGCCCAATAACAAGAACATTATCCTGACCGCTTCGCAGATCAAGGAGCTTACCAGGAAAGAGATAGAAGTGATTTCCAGCAGGACGCTGCCGCAGGGTATCACCGCGCTATTAAATTTTAATTTTGAAAGCACCATGGATGAAAATGTCCGATCCATGAGCGAGGCTATTAAATCTGTAAAAACCGTGGAGGTAACGACGGCCGCACGCTCTACCCAGATACGCGGACTTAAGATTCAGCAAGGTCAGGCGATAGGTATAATCGACGATGCGGAACTGGTTGCCGCCGGCAATGACGTGACCACGGTGCTGATTGAAAGTTTGAAAGTAGCAGGGATTGAAGCGGTGGAACTGGTAACACTCTATTACGGCGCGGATTTGAAGGCCGAACAGGCTGAAGAGGTACTGAAAGGATTGAGGGACAAGTATCCCGGCAAACAGTTCGAGTTAGTCAGCGGTGGGCAACCTCATTATTTTTATATAGTATCGCTGGAATAGAATAAGGGGAGGTAATCACTATGGTAAAAATCGTTACCGACAGCACGTGCGATATCCCTGAAGACCTTATCAAGAAATTTGGCATTACTACGGTCCCTATCTTCATCGTTTTCGGTACGGAGACATACAGGGAGAGGGTCGATATAACACCGGAGCAATTCTATAAAAGGCTGGTCGAATCAAAGGTGCATCCTACCACCTCGATGCAGACTCCCGCAGGTTTTGCCGAGGTGTTTACCAGGTTATCGAAAGAAACTGACGAGATACTGGCCGTCATTCTTTCCAGCAAGATCAGCGCAACCTATGAAAGCGCAGTTCAGGCCAAAGCCATGGTCGGCGATATAGCCAAGATCGAGTTGGTCGATTCACTGCAGGCCTGCGGGGCGTTGGGATTGCCGGTAATCAAGGCAGCCGAGGCAGCAGCAAGCGGGGCTAAACTCGGGGAACTGGCTGCCGCAACAAAGGACTGGTGCTCCCGGTCTCACGCCTATATGATTTTCGATACGCTGGAGTACCTGCGCAAGGGCGGCAGGATAGGCCGTGCCCAGGCACTGTTAGGTGGACTGCTGAAAATGACGCCGATATTAACGTTAAAGGAAGGCGTGGTCACCCCGGTTCAACGCACCAGGAGCAGGGCACAGGCCATAGACGCACTGGTCAACCTGGTAAAAGGCGCTAACAAGATAGAAGCCCTGATGCTTGAAGACGCCACCACGCCGGATGAACTGGAGATCGTGGCCAACAGGGTTGCGGAAATCTATCCTAAAGAAAAGACCTACCGCAGCACGGTAAGCCCGGTTATCGGCGTCCATGTCGGTCCCCACGTGATCCTCGCAAGCTTTATAGAAGGCAAATAATGTCGGTTAAGATAGTCACTGATAGCAGTATTGATATCCCCCCCGAAATAGCGCGTGAACTGGATATCACAGTTGTGCCGCTGTATGTGCGCTTCGGGGCACAAACGTACCGGGATGGTATAGATATAATGCCCGAGGAGTTCTACCGGCGCCTGCGGGATGAACCTGTGCATCCTGCCACCTCGGCTGTGTCACCCGGTGATTTTGCCGGTGTCTACAATAAACTCGCCGGTGAGGCCGAGGGTATTATCTCCATCCATCTTTCCCAAAAAGTTAGTGCAACCTACAATGCGGCGGTACAGGGTCGCAGCCTGATGGAGAATAAGGCCTGCACTGTCGAAATCATAGATTCCAGGTTTGTTACCATTGCCCTGGGACTTATTACTATTGGCGCGGCCAGGGCTGCTCAAGCGGGTAATGGTATGCAGGAAATTGTCGCACAGGTTAACGGCCTGATTCCCTGCATGCGTGTTTATGGTATTCTTGATACACTGAAATATGTAATGAAAGGCGGCCGCCTGGGTAAAGTCGGCCCCTTCATCAGTTCCATCCTGCCTGTAAAACCAGTACTGACCATGAAGGATGGGACTCTTGCCCCCATCGGGGCCGCCAGGACCAAGATAAAAGCGATTGAGCGCCTCTGCGGGCTCATCGCTTCCGTCCCAATGGTGCGGGAGCTTGGTATAGCGCACAGCACCACCGAAGAGGAATTGCTTTCCTTTGTTGAGAAGATTAAATCTATTCTGCCTGAAGTTAAACCGGTTATATCAAAGCTGGGGTCGGCGCTCGGTGCTCATGGCGGCCCCGGCTCTATCCTGGTAGGTATTCAGCAGGATATAAAAGCCGCCGCTGCGGCGATTGAATCGCGGGAACGCAAGATTACTTTATCTTTACCCTCTTTGCAGTCCATTAAAGATGGCTTACGGCAGCGCAGGAAAGAGAAGGACGGCCAGCCTTTTGTCTTGCGATTCGACGGCACGCGATAGATGTCTGACCCCGCAATAGTGGATACATCATTAATCAGAAAAATACTGGCGCACGAAGCGCAAGGCGGGTTTAATGACAGGGCGGTAATAGGTGGTCTGGACAGGTTCATTCAGAATTGGGTCAATGTTAACCAACCACTGCTGGCAGCCGCCCCCGCATATTCCGCGCTGAAATCCCTTTATCCGGATAAACCTGGCTATGCACAGAAAAGCCCGGCCGAACGTGAAGAATGGATCAGGAAGCTGCTGGAGTGGCTGGATAAGCTGGAACATCTACCCTCCCCCCCTGGTAAGACAGGTCAACCCGTAACTGTTGAAGCGCCTGCCGAACCGGTCAAGCGCAGGCAACCCCCCAGGGGCAATGTAGACCTGGATTCACCTGTGGATAATGTCAGCGGTGTCGGCGTGAAGATAGCCCAAAAGCTGGAAAAACTGGGCGTACGCACTATCCGAGACCTGCTCTATTTTTTTCCGCGCAGGTATATGGATTTCACCCGGTGCAGAAAAATTGCGGACCTGGAGTTTGGCCAGGAACAGACCGTGGTGGCCAATATCTGGGAGGCGCGCGTAACCATGCTCGGCCGCATTCGCAGCACGGAGGCCACGCTGGGTGATGAAACGGGTAATATCAAGGCCGTCTGGTTTAATCAGCCATGGGTCGCACGGCAGCTTAAGACCAACACCCGTATTGCTCTGAGCGGCAGGGTCAGAGAATTTAACTACGTGAAAGTATTTGAAAATCCCGAGTGGGAACTTATTGAAGAGAAAGAGCTTGTGCATACAGGTCGACTGGTGCCGGTGTACCAGCTTACTCACGGGCTGTTTCCCAGGCAGGTCAGGGCTATGGTTAAGAATGCCCTGGACAGTTTTGCATGCGATATGGTTGATTTTTTACCTGCTTCTATACGAGAGCGCTGCTGTTTGATAGAACTGCCAAAAGCGATAATACGGGCACATTATCCTGCTGATTACGCTGCGCAAAATCTGGCCAGGCAAAGGCTGGCATTTGATGAGCTGTTCCTGCTGCAGCTTGGAGTCCTGGGGAAGAAACGTGAATGGCAGGAGGATCAACCGGGGCATAGCTTCATTATCGATGAAGGGAGAATGGGTAGATTTATGAGGGCATTGCCTTTTGAGTTAACCGGCGCCCAAAGAAGCGTTATCCACGAGATAAGCCATGATCTTGGCAGGGATGTTCCGATGTCCCGCCTGATGCAGGGTGATGTCGGCAGCGGTAAGACCGTGGTAGCTACGATAGCACTGCTTATAGCGATGGAAAATGGCTACCAGGGAGCTTTGATGGCGCCTACTGAGATACTTGCTGAGCAACATTTCACCACTTTGTTTAAACTCTTATCATCCATGGCCGCTGAGTGCAGCAGGGAATCAAACGTATACACTTTTAAACAGATCATTTCGCGCGATTTAAAGGTAGCCTTACTTACCGGAAGCCTGGGCAAGAAGGATAAATCGGGTACACACGAGAAAATTAGAAAGGGCGAAATAGATTTGGTTATTGGGACCCATGCCCTGGTGCAGAAAAAGGTGAAATTTGCCAGCCTGGGCATGGTGGTTATAGATGAGCAACACCGCTTTGGAGTCCTGCAGCGAACAGCTCTCAGACAAAAGGGATTTAACCCCCATTTGCTGGTTATGACGGCCACACCGATACCCAGGACGCTGGCGCTGACACTGTACGGCGACCTGGATATATCAACTATAGATGAAATGCCTGCCGGCAGGCAGATTATTAAAACAAGGTGGTTGAAGCAAAATGACCGGCAGCCTGCTTATAATTTTATCCGTAAACAGGTTGCGGAAGGCCGCCAGGCCTTTGTTATCTGTCCCTTAATAGAGGAGTCTGAGAGCCTTGAAGTCAAAGCGGCGGTCGCCGAATTCCAGCGTTTATCCAACGAAACTTTCCCTGACCTGAAGCTGGGTTTATTGCATGGCAAAATGAAATCGATAGAAAAGGAGGAGGCCATGCATGCTTTCAAAGATGGGAAGCTGGATATATTGATTTCCACTTCGGTTGTTGAGGTAGGCATAGATGTGCCCAATGCGACCGTGATGATGGTGGAAGCTGCCGACCGTTTTGGCCTGGCGCAGTTGCACCAGTTCAGAGGGCGTGTTGGCAGGGGTGAAAATCAAAGTTACTGTATGTTGATGTCGGAAAACCCGTCCGAATACGGGCAGGAGCGGCTCAAAGCTATTGAAGAAATAACTGATGGATTTGCACTGGCTGAAAAAGACCTGGAATTGCGTGGCCCGGGAGAATTCTTTGGCACACGCCAGAGCGGTCTGCCCGACCTTAAAATGGCCAGATTATCAGACACCCGGTTACTCGAAACCGCACGCCGGGAAGCCAGGATGTTGTTTCAAAAAGACCCGGGGCTGCGGGCTGCGGAACATGGGCTTTTAGCCGGAGAATACAATAGAATATGGCATAAAAGCATCGAAAACAATTAAAATAGTGTTTTCTGGCCTGCAGAAAAAGTAAAATTGTTTCAAATTTCGTCAGAGGGGACAATATGACATTCAGAAAACAGCTGGCTGAAGCGCTGGAGCAATCTTTTGCCCGGGTTAAAGAGCAGGGAATAATGGGCAATGCCAACTTGCCAGAGGTTGCTATAGAAAGGCCTGCCAAGCCTGAGCACGGGGACTATGCAAGCAGCCTACCCCTGAAGCTGGCACGATTGACCGGCATGAAACCAATGGATGTGGCCAATGCAATAGTTAAAAACATAACATATATAAAGGATATAGAGAAAGTAACCATAGCGGCCCCGGGCTTTATTAATTTTACGCTGAGTAAGGACTGGTTAACCAGGGAGGTGGACCTTATATGTAAGGAAGGGGAGTCTTACGGCAATATCAAGCTTGATGATAAGACTGTCCAGATAGAATTTGTTAGCGGCAATCCTACCGGCCCGTTGCATGTTGGACATGGGCGTGGTGCTGTGCTGGGCAGTACACTGGCCCACGTTTTAAGAGCAGCGGGCTACAAAGTATCTACCGAGTATTATATTAATGATGCGGGCAGCCAGTTAGAAGCTTTTCACCAGTCGCTTTTTGCACGTTATCAGCAGGCACTGGGTAAGGAAGCAGAAGTGCCAGCCA
>Ga0315273_10002731_pt1 | contig 20994 bp, 17 predicted proteins | sample YL17G02_0_MG_FD_205753 | JGI IMG/M metagenome (GOLD analysis project Ga0315273, IMG submission 205753) | Sediment microbial communities from Yellowstone Lake, YNP, Wyoming, USA - YL17G02_0 | ecosystem: Environmental > Aquatic > Freshwater > Lake > Sediment | place: USA: Wyoming | collected... | reverse complement strand
CCGCTGCCGCGAAGCAGCATTGGGACGAGACCATGCACGCGGTGCTCGAAGGAGTGGCAATCGCGCCCGGACTCGATGCGAAGACGTTCCCGCACCACCCCGCGATCAAGAGCCACCTGCAACTCAAGCTCGGCTGCTTCGATTGCGAGTTCGACGTCGACATGGACCGGCAGGCCTTCGGCCGCGAGTTTCACAAGTGGACGCAGGCGAACAACGTCCGGCAGGCCGTCGAGACCCTCGAGTCGGCGAAGCACTTCGAGAGCGGGCGCGACGGCGAGCGCGCGGCGCGGACCTATTGGGTCCCGATCTGGGCCCTGCTTTTCTCGATGCTGGGCGCCTTCACGCACATCTTCCGGATGATCTTCACGGTGACCGAGTACGCGCACCGGCTGACCTTCAACCGGATCAAGGCGGCCGACTCGGCGCTCGCCAACGACGTCATCCGCAACAGCCGCCTGGTGACCGTGGCCGTGGTGGTCGGCATGGGGCTGTTCATCTTCTTTTCCGACAACCGCATCACCGCCCACGAGCGCTATGTCGAGATGCGCGCGCGCATGTGGCGCGCGAGCCCCATCGTGGGCGGCATTGCCGCGCACTGGACGGTCAACGCGCAGGGCCTGATCTACCCGTTCACCCGCAAGATCCGTCCGTCCTGGCTCGCCTTCGACGAGGATCCGGCGGCGAAGGTGCCGTTGCTGTCGACGTGGCTTTCGCGCGACGACGAATAGGGCAAGCGCCTTCGTTCCCCGCGGAGCAGGCGAGGTCGTGCTCGGCATCGTCGCGTTGGCCGTCGCGCACACCTGGCACACCTGAGAACGGCGCAAGCTGCGTGGCGGCACGAGGCGACGCGCCCGACACCTCAGAGGCTGAGAGTTTTTCGAGCGTGCCCGAGCAGCGCGCCAGAAGGCGGCCGATCGAGGCGCAAAGCGCAGCCATAGCTCGGGCTATGGCGAGCATTGGCAACGACGAGCGGGCGTCTTCTGGCGTGATGAGCGGGCATGATCGAAAGACTCTCAGTCTCTCAGCCGACCGAGTAATCGGGATTGAGCTCCTTGCGCAGTCGGCCGGTGGCGCTGTCGCGCCGGCAGGTCGCGAGCCAGCGCCGGCGCGCGTCGTCGAGCGCGTGGGCAAACACAGCGACCTCCGGCCGTGCCGCGCCGTCGCCGGCGACGGCGCCGTACGCAGCACGCTGCAGCGTTTCGATGGCCGCGCGCAACGCCGCGTCGCCGTGCAGCGCGGCGAAGTGCGCCAGCGGCGGCATGCCGCGCGGCTGCGGCACGCAATCGAGCCAGCGCTGCGCGGCGGTGAGCGCCTGCGCCGGCGTGGCCGTGGAGAGCGCCCGCCGGCAGCGGCCGTACGCGGCCGCTTCGCTGGCGGCGCGGCGCTGCCGCCATGCGGTCGAGGCCCGCCTCCAGCCGGGTGCGCGGCGCCTGATCCGGAGCGCGCCGAGAATGGCGAGCAACGCCAATGCGGCGCCAATGGCGATGCCGCGGAGCGTGAAGCGCCGCGCCGCCGGGCCGGGCGCGGGCATCGACGCCGCTGCCGCCGCCACGGGCGCAGCGCCCTGCGCAACGGGAGCAGGAGCCACGTCGAAACGCAGCGCGGGCAGCCTCGCCTCGCGCATCCGCGCCTCAGCGCTGTCGAACCACGAGATCGAGAGCGCGGGTAATTCGTAACGGCCCGGCTCGCGCAGGACGTAGGTGACCTGCTGCGTGCGCTCGCCCACGACCGGGGCGCCACGCTCGCCGCCGCGGGTGTCGAGCCGCGGTTCGGCGGCGTAGGTGGCGATGCCGGCGATCGGCGCGAACAGGAGCGCGGGCAACTGCATCGCGGCCAGACCCTCCGCGCTCTGCGTGATCCGCCGGGTGAACGCGTCGCCCACCTTCATGTCCTTCAGCGGACGGTCGATCTGCTGCACGAGCGTGTAGCGTGGCGTGGCGAAGAAATACCCCAGGCCCTCGGCGCCCTGGGGCAACCGGGCCTCGAACGCGCGGGCCGCAGTGCGCACCGTGGCGCTGCGCGGGGCGCCATCCACCGCGTATGACACCTTGAGTTCCAGCGGCGGCAGCGTGTAGCGGCCCGCACGTTGCGCCACCACGATATAGCTTCGGCCGATGCCGGCCCAGGTCTGTCCGTCGATGACTTCGCTGCGATTGCCGTCGGAGCGCTCGGACAGCTGCACCGTGAGGCCGTCCACGACCACGCTCGCGGGGTACTCGATCGGCGCGGTGAACCACGTCGGCACGAAAACCTCGATGCCGAGCTTCACGGTCTGTCCCACCGTGGGGTTGGGGGGTGTGAGCTGCGTGCGCACGATGGGCGCGGGCTCGGCGGCCACGGCTGGCATCGAGCCGCCGCCCACAAGCAGCAGGGCCGCCGCGCGGAGCAGCAGGGCAAAGCGTCGTCTCATTGCGTCGCTCCGCGCGTGGCGGCCGGTGGGGCACCCGGTGCGGCCTTCCGGGCAGCACCGTCGAGCTCGGCAGCGAAGCGACGGCGCAGGAATGCAGCCGGGTCGGTCTGGATGTTGCGCAGCCAGATCGCGTCGATGTCGCCCCGCCCCAGCTTCTGGACCATCACCTGCCCGGGCTTGCCTTGGCCCGACTTGTCATCGGTGCGCTGGTCGGGTCCGCCCTCGTCGTCGCTTCTCTCGCCGAGACGCTGGCGTGCCTTCTCGCGTTGCCGGGCCAGCGCCGCGTCGATGAGCCGCAGCGTCAGGTCGCGGTTGTCCGTCGCCTCGGGCCAGCCCGGGTGCAGGCGCAGGGCGCGGTCGTAGCGAGCGAGCGCCGTGTCGAGCTGTCCCTCGCGCAGGGTCACGTTGCCGAGGTTGTACTCGGCATCTGCGTCGTCGAAGCGGGACCAGGCGTCGATGGCGCACGCGGCGTCGCCGGCGCGGTAGCACGCCGCCGCGCGCCAGCGCAGGTCGGCGAAGCGTTGCGCCGCCAGCGCGAAGTCGCCGCGGGCGAAGGCGTCGCGGCCCTGCTGATCGGGAGTTCGCCAAAGATCGGCCCAACGCAGATCCGGCGCGGCCCAGTGCATCCCGGCAACCGCGGCAAGCGCCGCCAGCGCAGCGGCCAACACGTGGCGCAGGCGACGCGACCCGTGCCCGCCCGGCCGCCCGAAGTGCACTGCGCGCGCCCTCAGGGGGCAGCGAACGCAGCGAGCGTTGGGGCCGTTCATCCCACGGTCCACCCGCGCCGAAACGCCAGCGCGGCGAGCAACACGATGGGAATGAGCAGCCCGTGCCCGGCGTCGCGCCAGCGCGTGTTCGCGGCGCCGGCGACGGCCTCCTGCAGATGGCTCTGGATGCGCAACTGGATCAGCTGCGCATCGCGCTCGCCGAGTTCGGCCGGAACCCAGACGGCGTCGCTGCCGGCGGCGAAGCGTTCGACGGCCGCACGGTCGAACGGCGCGACGCGGCGCGCCCCGTCGGCGCCCGCGACGTAGCGCCCGTCGGCGCGGCGGATCACACCGCCCGCGTCCGTGCCGAAGCTCCACACCAGCAGCTGGTGCGGCGCGAGGCCGGCGGCGGCACGCAACGCCGCATCGTCCGGCGCGATGCCGTCGGTGACCAGCAGAATCGAGCCCGGCTGCGTTTCTTCGCCGAGCAGCGCGCGCGCATGGGCGAGCGCCAGGTCGGTGCGCCGCCCGGGCCGCGGCACGGTGTCGGTGGTCAGCGTCGCGAGGTAGCTCTCGAGGACCTTGGGGTCGTCGGTCAGCGGCAGCACGGTGTGCGCCGAACCGGCGAACGCCACCAGCGCCGTGCGCGCGCCCTTGCGCATCGCGAGCAGCTCGCCGACCTTCTGCCGGGCGCGCGCGAGCCGCGTCGGCTGCACATCAACCGCATCCATCGTTTCGCTCAAATCCAGCGCGATGACCAGCGGGGCGAGATCCTCGACAAAGGGCGGCGGCTCGCGCTGCCAGCTGGGCCCGGCCATCGCCAGGCCCGCCAGCGCGAGCGCCATGCACAGCGCGGCGCGCGGACCGGGACGGCGGCGATGTGGCGGGTTGATCGTGAGGTGGGGGAGCAGGTGCGGCGCGACGAGGCCCCGCCATTGCCGCGCCGCGCGGTGCCGAAGGCCCAACGCGACGAACAACGGCAGCGCCCCCGCCACGACCACCAGCCACCACGGACGCAGGAAGCGGAAGTCGCGCGCGAGCGACATCGCCAGCGCGAGCCAGGCATCGGGTTGGGCGCTCCACTCAGGCACGGGAACGCCGGTCGCGAAGGAGGGCAGCGAGGGCGGCCAGCAGTTGCGTGGCGAGCACCAGCGCGATCGCCAGCCCCAACGGCCAGTGGTACAACGGATGCTTGGCGCGGTAGGACAGCGTCTTGAAATCGAGCTTCTCGAGGGCGTCGAGCTCGGCGTAGATCGCCTGCAGCTGGCGCAGGTCGGTGCCCATGGCGAAGCGCCCGCCGCCGAGGCGGGCGATGTCCCGCAGCGTCGCCAGCGAAACCTTGTCGGCGCCGCGGGTGGCCGGATCGCCGATGGCCACGGCGTGCAGCGTGACGCCGCGCTCGCGGGCAATGCGCGCCGCGGTGTCCGGCGGCACCCGGCTGCCGGTGTCGTTGCCGTCGGACAGCACGATCAGCACCTTGTGGCGCGCATCGCTCTGCCCGAACAGCTTGATGGCGAGGCCCACGGCGTCGCCGATCATCGTGCGCGGCCCGGCCATGCCTACCTGCACCGACGCCAGCAGCTGCCGCAGCAGGTCGTGATCGAGCGTCAGCGGCGTTTGCAGGTAGGCCGCGTCGCCGAACACGATGAGACCGATGCGGTCGCCGTGCCGGGCGGCGATGAAGCCGTCGAGCACCTGCTTGACGGCGGCCAGCCGCTCGATGCGGCGCCCGCTTGCGTCGGCGAAGTCACGCTCGCCCATCGACTGCGAGATGTCCACCGCGAGCAGCATGTCGCGTCCCGGTTGGATGCGCTCCACCGGCGGGTCCACCCACTGCGGGCGCGCCAGTGCGAGAAGCAGCGCAAGCCACACCACCACGCCCACCGCGCGCTCGAGCCACGAGCGGCGCAGCACCGTCGCGCCGGGTCCGGGGGCCATGCCGGTGGCGCGCGCGATCTCGTCGAAGAACGACACGTGCACCGCCTCGAAGCGCGTGCGATACGGGCGCGCCCACAGCGTGATCGAGAGCGGCAGCGGCGCGAGCAGCAGCACCCACGGCCAGTCGATTTCGATCGCGCCGTTGGACAGCGACAATGTCCAGGCGCCGTGCAGCGAATTCCAAACCGCGCTCATGACGGCCCCCTTGGCGCTGCGCGCCGTCCCCCCGGGGGGGAGCTTTCGCGCTTGGGGCGGCCCGGCGCGCTCATGACGGCCCCGATCGCACTGCGGTTCGATGCCGCCTGACGCAGCGCCTGGCGGTGACGAAAGCGGCGTCGATCACCGAGGGACCCGCATCGCCATGTCCGTCGTCGCGTGCATACGGCGCCCGCAGCAGCGCGTCGGCCACCGCCGGGGCCAGCGGCGCCCCGGCCATTCGCGTGAGATGCTCGATCCAGTCCGGCCCCGCCAGCGCCGCTACCCGCTCGCGCGGCGCGGCGTGCAGCGCCACCCGGCGCAACAGCGCGGCCAGTTCGGCCAGCACGTCGCTCGGCGCAATCCCGGACGCCGCGCGACGCTCGAGAGCGTCGATCTCGCGCATCGCCTCGCGCCGGTACGCTCGCGCCCGATGGCGACGCACCGCATGCAGCGCCAGCGGCACCAGCGCCAGCAATGCGATGCCGGCCACGACGTACCAGCCGGGTGCGAGAGGCCACCACGACACGGCCGGCGGCAGCACGATGTCGTGCAGCGTGGCCAGCGCAGCCGCATCGGGCGTGTCGACGCCCGCGATCATCGCTGCAGCGCGCTTGTCAGCGCTTGCAATCATCGCTGCAGCGGGCGCGCGCCGAGCGCACGCCGCAATTGACCGGCGGTGTCGCCGCCGGTGTCCATGGCCACGAAGGGCACGCCCAGCTCGTCCTTCAGCCGCGCGAGACGCGCGCTGCGCTCCTTGAACACCCGGACGACGGATTCGCGCACGCGCGGATCGGCAAGGTCCAGCCGCAACTGCAGCCGCGTGTCGCCGGCCACCAGCCAGCGGCGGGCGGGAACATCCCCGGAGATCGGATCGTGCACCAGCATCGCGATCACGTCGTTGTGGCGGGCGATGCGCTTGATCGACTCGCGGGTCGCGTCGTCGGCGCCATGGAAGTCGCTGATCACCACGACGGTCCAGTCGTGGGTGGCGCGCCGAGCCACCCGCTCGAGCGCCCGGTTGAACTGGGCCGCATCAGGCGCGAAGCCCGCGTCGACCGCCAGCGCCTGGTTGTGCCGCGCCACCGCGTCGAGCACGCGCAGCACCGCGCGACGGCTGCGATGCGGCGTGAACTCGGGCATGTCCCCATCGGTCAGGACCAGCGCGCCGAGGCGGTCGCCGGCCGCCACCGCCTGCCACGCGAGCAGCGCGGCGAGTTCTGCCGCCGTGACCGATTTCATCTGCACGCGGCTGCCGAAGAACATGCCGAGGCGCTGATCCACCAGCAGAAAGACTGGCCGCTCGCGCTCTTCGGTGAACACCCGCGTGTGCGGCCGGCCGGTGCGCGCGGTGACCTTCCAGTCGATGTGGCGGATGTCGTCGCCCGGAGCGTAGTTGCGCAGCTCCTCGAAGGAGAGCCCGCGCCCGCGCAATCGCGACGCCTGCCGGCCCGCCAGCGCGCTGGTGACCGCCTGCGCGCCGAACACGCTGAATCCGCGCGCCACGTGCTGCAACGCGACCAGCTCGTCCAGGCTCACGCGGACGTTGGCGGAGGCAGGCCTCGCGGTCGGCGCCATTGCGTGCGCGCACCCCCCGCGTCAGGGTGCGGCGACCCGCTGCAGCAGGCCGTCGAGGGCGCGGTCGGGATCGACGCCGCCGGCGTTGGCCTCGTAGCTCATCACCAGGCGATGGCGCAGCACGTCGTGGGCAATCGCCCGCACGTCGTCGAGGGCGACATAGTCGCGTCCGGCCAGCCACGCATGGGCACGGGCGCAGCGGTCGAGGCCGATGGCACCGCGCGGGCTGGCGCCGACCTCGATCCAGGTGGCGAGCTCCGGCGCGTAGCCACCGGGCTCGCGTGTCGCGCGCACCAGGTCGACCATGTAGCGATCGATGGCCGGCGCGACGTGCACGCTGCGCACCGCGTCGCGCGCGGCGAAGATCGCGCGCTGCGACACCGGCTCGCCGGCGCACGCCGGACCGGGGCTCGCGGCCGTCCCGGCGGCCTGTTCCTCGGCGCGCACCAGCCGCACGACGTCGAGCTCGGCTTCGAGCGACGGATAGCCGACGCGCACGTGCATGAGGAAGCGGTCCATCTGCGCTTCGGGCAGAGGATAGGTGCCTTCGTGCTCGATCGGGTTCTGCGTGGCCATCACCAGGAATATCTCGGGTAGCGGGTGCGTGGTCCCCGACACCGTCACCTGGCGCTCCTCCATCGCTTCGAGCAAGGCCGCTTGCACCTTGGCCGGCGCACGGTTGATCTCATCGGCCAGCACCAGGTTGGCGAAGATCGGTCCGGGCTCGAAGCGGAACTCGGCGTGATCGCCTTCGTGGTGGTAGATCTCGGCGCCGGTGACGTCCGACGGCAGCAGGTCGGGCGTGAACTGGATGCGCGCCAGCGTGGCGTCGAGTTCGCGCGCCAGCGCCTTGATCGCGCGCGTCTTGGCGAGTCCGGGCAGGCCTTCGACCAGCAGGTGGCCGTTGGCGAGCAGGCCGATCAACAAGCGCTCGACCAGCGCCTGCTGGCCGATGATCGTCTGCGACAGGCGCTGGCGCAGCGCCGAGAACGCGTTCGCGACGGCCTGGGGTTCGACGGGTGGAGGAGCGATGGACATGGCGAGGACCGTTCGCGTGGCGCAGGTCAGCCCGGAACGCGCAGCACCTGCCTGAGCGCGAACGCCATCAGGATGAACGTGCCGATCGCAAACGCGGGCGTCAGGAATGCGATAGTCGACGGCATTGGTGTTCGCCTCCTGGTCTGGTGCCAGCTGGTACCAACGCTGGTACCAACGCTGGTGCCAATGCTGGTGCCAATGCTGGTGCCAATGCGAAGCCTAGCAGGATTTGCGACACCGCTGACCTGGTTCAGGTTCTGCGGCACCTTGGCCACGATGGAGTCCGTGAACGCGCCCGGTCCGGCAGGTTCGTGAAGCCGCGGCCCGCGTGGCCTTGCCAGCCGGCGTGCACATCGGCCGCACAAAAAAAGCCCCGGCATTGCTGCCGGGGCTGAGGCTGTATCTTTTAGGAGGAGGAAAAAGATACAGGTGGAGTCGATTCCTATATGAGGACAGCGCGGCGCGATTCAAGTTCCGCACTTTCCATCGCCGCGGCAATTCGCGACGGCGACGGCCTCGTCACCCTGCGCACCGCAGCCCTGCGCTGCGGCGTGCAGTTCAAGCGGGCGATCCTTACGCGGCCTTGCGGCCCTTCGTGACGGTAGCCGACGCCTTCGACGCGTTGGCGGCCGCGGCACGCATGCTCGCATCGGCCAGGCTCACGACCTGCTTCGACGCCTTCTGGAACTGGTCGAACGCGGCGCTGGTGGCGGCAACGGTGGACTTCATCGCGTTGATCGCGCCTTCCGAGCCGGCCGGAGCCGAGCGGCTGGCCTGCTCGACCCACGACGCGAGGCCCTTCGTGTAGCCGGCCATCGCTTCCTCGGCCATCGCCGAAAACTGCGCCTGGGCTTCCGCCACGACGTCGTACAGGCTGCGCGAGTAGCCGACGATGCTCTCGACACCCGATTGGGCGTACCTGGTCGGCAGCGCGAAGAATTCCTGGGGATCCTTGACGGCAGCGACGGCCGACACGCCTTCGACGCTCTGCGCGAAGGCCGCCTTGGCGGTGGCGAGGTTGAGCGCCATCAGCTTCTCGGCGTTCGCGAGCGCGATGGCGGCGATCTTGGTCGCCTGGGCGACGTTGGCTTTGTTGAATTCGGCGAATTGCGTGGCGTTATACATGGTGTTCATGGTGTTCCTTGTCGTATTGAGTGGTTGGTCGTAGCAGCCTGTCCGATCCTTGCATCCCTCACCCGCCGCGAGGTGCTTGCAGCGGCCCGGGAGGCTCTCTCAACCCTCCCGATGGCGGTCTTTTGTTGCACCGCACCATGCCAATTCTAGGGGTCGTCGGGAGCGATGTCAAGGATTTTTTGTTGCAACGCACCAATGGGTCGGCCCACGTCGGGTCCAGAATTCCAAACATCCAATAAATCAGGCGTTTATAATGACCGCCTCGAATCCATGGAGGTCGCCATGAGCGATACCCCGCGCATCATCAAGAAATATCCGAACCGGCGCCTGTACGACACGGCAAACAGTGGCTACATCACGCTGGCCGACGTGAAGCAGATGGTCCTGGAAAACATCGAATTCAAGGTCATCGATGCCAAGACCGGCGACGACCTCACCCGGGCGATCCTGCTGCAGATCATCCTCGACGAGGAGTCCGCCGGCATGCCCATGTTCTCGTCGGAGATGCTGGCGCAGATGATCCGCTTCTACGGCAGCGCGCAGCAGACGATCATGGGCAGCTACATCGAGCAGAACGTCAAGGCGTTCATGGCGATCCAGAAGAAACTGCAGGACCAGACGAAGCAGATCTACGGCGACCAGATGATGATCACGCCCGACCTGTGGAAGCAGTTCATGCAGATGCAGGCGCCGGCGATGCAGGGGATGCTCGGCAACTACCTCGAGCAGAGCGCGAAGCTCTTCATGGACATGCAGCAGCGGATGCAGGACCAGACGCGCGGGTTGTTTTCGGCGTTCCCGTTTCCCAATTTCACCGCGGCGCAGCCGGCGGCGTCCGAAGACGAAAAGACGCGCTGAACCGCGCCTGCCGCACGAATCCCGGCGAGCGTGTTTTTTGCGCCGCGGCAGGGGCGGGAATCGGTGTCGGGCCCACCCGCCGGCACGGTTTGCACCGCATCGCAGCGAGCGCGTTGACCCGTCAAGTCGGAGCCCCGCCGGGTCCCCGGACGCCGGCTTCGCGCCGTCCTTCGTTCCGCCACCCCGACAACGAATCCGATGAGCACCGTCCGTTCCAGACCAGCGCCCGCCGGCCGCCGGCCGCGCGCCGCGCCGCCGCCTCCGCCGCGGGTGGGCTTCGTCTCCCTCGGCTGCCCGAAAGCGCTCGTCGACTCCGAGCAGATCCTGACGCAACTCCGCGCCGAAGGCTACGCGATCGCCCCGACCTACGACGGCGCCGATCTCGTCGTCGTCAACACCTGCGGCTTCATCGATGCCGCGGTCGCGGAATCCCTCGATGCCATCGGCGAAGCACTGGCGAACAACGGCAAGGTGATCGTGACCGGCTGCCTCGGCGCGAAGGGCGGCGGCGATTTCGTCCGCGCGGCGCATTCGCGGGTGCTGGCGGTCACCGGGCCGCACGCGACCGCCGAAGTCATGGCTGCCGTGCACGCGCACCTGCCGAAGCCGCACGACCCGTTCACCGATCTCGTGCCGCCGCAGGGCATCAAGCTCACGCCCCGGCATTACGCGTATCTCAAGATCAGCGAAGGCTGCAACCACCGCTGCACGTTCTGCATCATCCCGTCGCTGCGCGGCGATCTCGTCAGCCGGCCGATCGGCGACGTGCTGGCCGAAGCAGAGCGGCTCTTTCGCGCCGGCGTGAAGGAACTGCTGGTCGTGTCGCAGGATACGAGCGCGTACGGCATCGATGTCCGGTACCGCACGGGTTTCTGGCAGGGCCGGCCGGTGAAGACCCGGATGACCGAGCTCGCGACCGCGCTCGACGCGATGGCCCGCGCCCACGGCGCCTGGGTGCGGCTGCATTACGTGTATCCCTATCCGCACGTCGACGAGGTCGTCACGCGGATGACGACCGATCCTGCGGCGGGCGGACTCCTTCCCTATCTCGACGTGCCCTTCCAGCATGCGAGCCCGCGCATCCTCAAGCTGATGAAGCGACCCGCCAACGCGGAAGGCACGCTGCGGCGCATCGAAGCCTGGCGCGCCGCGCGCCCGGATCTCGTCATCCGCAGCACGTTCATTGCCGGATTTCCCGGGGAGACCGAGCGCGAGTTCGCCGAACTGCTCCTGTTTCTCGAGGCCGCGCAACTCGACCGCGTTGGATGCTTTGCCTATTCGCCGGTCGAGGGTGCGACGGCCAACGCGCTGCCGGATCCGGTGCCGGACGCGGTGAAGGAAGGCCGCCGCGCGCGTTTCATGGCGGTGCAGGCGCGGATCAGCGCGGCGCGGCTCGCGCGCCGCATCGGGCAGACGCTGACGGTGCTGGTCGACGGGCACGAGGCCGACGGCACGGCTGTCGCGCGGAGCGCCGCCGATGCGCCCGACATCGACGGCACGGTGCGCGTCGCGAAGGGCGGGAAGCTCGCGGCCGGCACGTTTGCCCGCGTCAAGATCGAGGGCGCCGGCGAGCACGACCTGACGGGAACGATCGCGCGCTGAGCCGTGCGCACCGGGTATTGCGCGCGATCAGCCAGTCCTCGTTCGCCGGGTGCCCCGGTCGCACGACGCTCGCGCCATCGTGCTTCCGTGTCGACGGCGTCACGCCTCTGCGGGTAAAGTACGTCCGTTCTGGACGACTCCGCGCCTCCCGCGCACGACCGGTACGCCCTGACTGCACCTCCACGAAGGCTCGCCGATGACGGTCATGAACGCCCTGACGCGCCCACTGCGCGCATTGCCCCTCGGGATGCTGGTCGCCACGCTCGTGTTCGCGACCGGCTGCAGCAAGGAGGAGAAGAAGGCGGCGGAACGCCCGCCGGTCGACGTGACGGCGCTCACGGTCGTGCCGCGCGACGTGCCGATCACGACGGTCTACGTCGCGCAGACCCAGAGCTCGCAGGCGGTCAACATCCAGGCGCGCGTCTCCGGCTTCCTCGACAAGCGCGTCTATACCGAGGGCGCGGTGGTCAAGGCGGGGCAGGTCCTGTTCCAGATGGACCCGAAGCCGTTCCAGACGCAGGTCGACGGCGCGGCGGCCGCGATGCAGCGCAACCAGGCGGCTTACGAAGTGGCGAAGGCCAACCTCGCGCGCACCAAGCCGCTCGCGCAGCAGAACGCGCTGTCGCAGAAGGACCTCGACGACGCGCAGGGGCAATTCGAGCAGACCGCCGCCGCAGTCGCGCAATCGAAGGCGCAGCTGGAGACGGCCCAGCTCAACCTGTCCTACACGACGATCACCTCGCCCGTCGACGGCGTCAGCAGCTTTGCCGCGGTCGCCGACGGGACCTACCTCGACGCCAAGAACGCACAGCTGACGACGGTCTCGGTGCTGACGCCGATGTGGATCAACTTCAGCCTGTCCGAGAACGAGGTCGAGCGCGTCCGCAACCAGGTGAACGCCGGGCAGTTGAAGCTGCCCCCGGGCGGCCGGTTCGACGTGGAGATCGAGCTCGTCGACGGCAGCCTGTTCCCGTACAAGGGCAAGATCACGTTCGCCGACCCTTCCTACAACTCGCAGACCGGCACGTTCCTCATCCGCGCCACGGTCGACAACCCGAAGGGCGCGCTGCGACCCAACCAGTACGTCCGCACGCGGCTGAACGGCGCGACCAGGCCGAACGCGATCCTCGTCCCGCAGCGTGCCGTGCAGCAGGGTGCGAAGGGCCATTTCGTCTGGGTCGTCAACAAGGGCGGGAAGGCGGAGCTGCGTCCGGTCGTCGTCGGCGACTGGCACGGTGACAGCTGGTTCGTCGCGCAGGGCCTCGCCGCCGGCGATCAGGTCGTCGTCGACGGCACGTTGCGGCTCGCGCCCGACGCGCCGGTCAAGGTCAGCGTCTACGTGCCCAAACCGGGCTCGCCGGAAGCGGCATCGGCGTCGCGTCCCCCCGGCGCGACGCTGGTCGTCCACTTCGCGACGGGGTCGGCCACGCTCGACGCGGAGGCGCTGCGGTTGCTCAAGGGGTTCGCGCCCCCGATGAGGGCCGGCCCGAACCCCATCGACGTGACCGGCTTCACCGATCGCACCGGCGACCGTGCCGCCAATGTGGAGCTTGCCAAGCGCCGCGCGCTGGCCGTGCGCGACGCCCTGGTCGCCGACGGCATCGCCGCCGAGCGCATCCAGCTGAAACCGCCGCAGGACGTGGTCGGCCCCGGCGCAGACAGTGAAGCCCGGCGCGTGGAACTGGCGGTCGGCAGGTAGCCGGGGCGCCGACCCTCATGTTCTCGCGCTTCTTCATCGAACGGCCGATCTTCGCGGCGGTCGTCGCGATCATCCTGTGCCTCGCCGGCCTCGTCGCGATGACGGTGCTGCCGGTCCAGCAGTACCCGACGATCACGCCGGTGCAGGTGACGGTCTCCGCGACCTACCCGGGCGCCGACTCCAAGACGCTGGCCGATTCGGTCGCAGCACCCATCGAGGCGCAGATCAACGGCGTCGACAACATGATCTACATGTCGTCGACCAGCTCGGCCACCGGCCAGCTCACGCTGACGGTCTACTTCTCGCTCCAGACCGATCCCGACATCGCGCAGGTGCAGGTGCAGAACCGCGTCAACCTAGCGCTGCCGCAGCTGCCGACCGCGGTGACGCAGCAGGGCGTCTCGGTGCAGAAGAAGTCGTCGTCGATCATGATGCTGATCGGCGTGTTCGGAAAGGGCGAGCGCTACAGCGGCGACTACATCGCCAACTACGCGAACGTCTACGTCCTCGACGCGGTCAAGCGGGTGCCCGGCGCCGGCCAGGCGTCGATCATGGGCGTGCCCGACCAGGCGATGCGGATCTGGATGAACCCGGACCGCATGGCTTCCCTCGGCATCACGACCACCGACATCGGCAACGCGATCAACGCGCAGAACAAGCTGTTCGGCGCCGGGCAGATCGGGCAGCAGCCCACCGCCGGCCCGGTCGAGCTGACCTTTCCCGTGGTGACGCAGGCGCCGTTCAGCGACCCGCGGCAGTACGAGCAGATCATCCTGCGCGCGAGCCAGGACGGCAGCGCGATCGTGCGGCTCGGCGACGTCGCGCGCGCCGAAGTGGGCCTGCGCCAGTACATCGTCGATTCCAGGCTCAACGGCACCCCGACCACCTTCATCGCGGTGTACCTGCAGCCGGGCGCCAACGGGCTCAAGGTGTCGACGGCGGTCAGGAAGACGCTCGCGGAGATGAAGTCGCGCTTCCCGGAGGGGCTCGACTACATCGTCGCGCTCGACACCAACGACTTCGTCAAGCTGTCGATCGAGGAAGTGATCCACACGCTGTTCGAGGCGGTGCTGCTCGTCGTGCTGGTCGTCTACCTGTTCCTGCAGAGCTTCCGCACCACGATCATCTGCACGGTCGCGATCATGGTCGCGCTGATCACGACGTTCGCGGGCATGCTGGCACTCGGCTTCTCGATCAACCTGATCACGCTGTTCGGCCTGGTGCTGGCGATCGGCATGGTCGTCGACGACGCGATCGTCGTCGTCGAGAACGTCGAGCGCAACATGCACGAGCACCATCTCGGGCCGAGGGAAGCCACGATCAAGTCGATGGACGAGATCGCGAGCTCGCTCGTCGCCGTCGTGCTGGTCATGGCATCGGTGTTCATTCCGGCGGCGTTCCTGCCCGGCTCCACGGGCCAGCTCTACAAGCAGTTCGCCGTCACCATCGTGGTCTCGGTGATCGTCTCCGGCTTCGTCGCGCTGACGCTGACGCCGGCGATGTGCGCGCTGATGCTGAAGCACAACCCGCCCCCGCAGCGCGGGTTCTTTGCGTGGTTCAACCGCCAGGTCGACGCGGTCACCCTCGGCTTCGGGCACGCGGTCGAGTTCGTGATCAAGCGTGCGGTCATCGCGCTGGTGGTATTCGCCGGGTTCATCTGGAGCATCTACCACCTGTTCAGCATCCTGCCGACGAGCTTCGTCCCGAACGAGGACCAGGGCTACGTGATGGCGGCGATCATCATGCCCGAAGCCGCCAGCATCAACCGCACGCAGGCGGTGGCCGAGAAGGTCGACGCGATCTTCGCTAAGATCCCGGGCGTCGAGACGCGCTCGATGATCACCGGCTACAGCCTGCTCGACGGCGGCTTCAAGACCAACGCCGGCGCGTTCTTCGTGACGCTCAAGGATTTCAAGGAGCGGTATGCGTCGACCGAGTCGGCGCGCGCGCAGAACGCGCGGGCCGTGCTGACGAGCCTCAACCGCGAGGCGCAGGGCATAGGGCAGGCGATCATCGTCCCGGTCGCGCCGCCGCCGATTCCCGGCATCGGCACCACCGGCGGCTTCGAGTTCTGGATCCAGGACACCGGCGCCGGCGATCCGACCGTCCTCGACCAGGTGACGCAGGAGTTCCTCGCGAAGGCGCGGACCAACCCGGCGCTCACGAGCCTGTTCACCACGTTCCGCGCCAACACGCAGCAGCTCCGTGCGGTCGTCGATCGCGACAAGGCCACGCTCCTCGGCGTGCCGGTGGAGGACGTCTACAGCGCGATCCAGGCGCAGTTCGGCTCGCTGACCGTGAGCCAGTACAACCAGTTCAGCCGCGTCTGGTGGGTGATCGTCCAGTCCGATGCCAGGTACCGTGACACGCCCGCGGACCTCACGCGCCTCTACACGCGATCGCACAACGGCCAGATGGTGCCGCTCTCCGCGCTGGTCAGGACCGAATGGGTTGCCGGCCCGGATCTGCTGCCGCACTTCAACGGCTTCCCCGCGGCGAAGGTGAACGGCAATCCGGCGCCGGGGTACAGCTCCGGCGACGCGCTGGCGGCGATGGAGGCCACCGCGCGCGAGGTGCTGCCCCCCGGCTTCACCTACGCGTGGTCCGGCACCGCGTTCGAGGAGAAGCAATCCGGCGGCACGTCGATGATCGCGTTCGTCTTCGGCCTCATCATCGTGTTCCTGGTGCTCGCCGCGCAGTACGAATCGTGGACGCTGCCGGGTGCGGTGATGTCGGCGGTGCCGTTCGGCATCCTGGGCGCGCTCGTCACCATCTGGGCGCGCGGCCTGCAGAACGACGTCTACTTCCAGATCGGCCTGCTGGTGCTGATCGGCCTCGGCGCGAAGAACGCCGTGCTGCGCGTGTCGGCTGCCGTCGACTTCCGGCGCCAGGGCAAGTCGATCATGGAAGCGACGGTGCTGGCCGGCGAGCAGCGGCTGCGGCCGATCATCATGACCTCGCTCGCGTTCGCGGCCGGCTGCCTGCCGCTGGCGATCGCCGTCGGCGCCGGCGCCAACGCGCGGCATTCGATCGGCACCGGCATCATCGGCGGCATGCTCGGCGAGACCACGCTCGCGATGCTCTACGTGCCGCTGCTCTTCTACCTGTTCGACCGGTTCTCCGAGGGCAAGGGGAAGGCGGCCGACGCGCCGCCGGCGGTGCTGGCCGCGGCCGATGCGGCCGGCGCGGCGGTCCCGGCGAGCGGCGGCGCGGGCGCGGGCACCGCGCCCCCTGCGCCGCGGGGAGGCCACTGAGATGCGGGCCGCCACGCACAAGCCCTTCGCGCTCGCCGCCGTCGCCGCCGCGCTGCTCGCCGGCTGCATGATGGGGCCGGACTACGCGCGTCCGAAACTGGACGCGCCCGCCGCCTTCCGCTTCGAGCCCGCGGCCGCCGCCGAGACGGCGAACACCGCATGGTGGAAGCAGTTCGGCGACCCGGTGCTCGACCAGCTGATCGACACCGCGCTCGCCAACAACCTCAACGTGAAGGTCGCGGCCGCCAACGTCGAGCAGGCGCTGGCGGTGATCACGCAGACCCGCTCGTCGCTGTTCCCGCAAGTCGGCTATTCAGGGAACGCCGAACGGGCGCGCGTCCCCGAAACCGGACTCGCCGCGGCGCTTCCCAACTACCCGAATCCGCAGAGCACCTACCAGACGCTGCTCACGGCGAGCTGGGAGATCGACCTCTGGGGGCGCATCCGGCGCCTCTCGGAGTCAGCGCAGGCGAACATGCTGGCCACCGACGAAGCCCGCCGCGGCGTGATCCTCACGCTCGTCTCCACGGTCGCGACCAACTACCTCACGCTGCGCGGCCTGGACGAGCAGCTGGCGATCGCGAAGCGCACGCTCGGCACGTACGCCGAGTCGGTGCGCCTGTACCAGTTGCAGTTCAAGTACGGGCAGACCTCGCAGATGACCGTCTCGCAGGCGCAGTCGCAATACGAGACCGCGGCGGCGCAGATCCCGCAGATCGAGTCGCAGATCGCGCAGACCGAGAACGCGCTGTCGGTCCTGCTCGGCCGCAGCCCGGGGCCCATCCCGCGCGGCAAGTCGATCTACGATCTCGCGCTGCCGACCGTGCCCGCGGGCGTGCCCTCCGCGCTGCTCGAACGCCGGCCCGACCTGCTGCAGGCCGAGCAGTCGCTCATCGCCGCCAACGCGCAGATCGGCGCGGCGAAGGCGTTGTACTTCCCGACGATTTCGCTCACCGGCGTTCTCGGCAGCTCGAGCTCCGACCTGTCGAACCTGTTCAAGGGGCCGACCCGGGTGTGGAATTACGCCGGCCAGATCATCGGGCCGATCTTCACGTTCGGCGCGGTGAGCGGCCAGGTGGCGCAGTCGGAAGCCGCGCAGCAGGCGGCCCTGCAGAGCTACCGGCTCTCGATCCAGAACGCGTTCGCCGACGTCGACAATGCGCTCGTCGCCAACCTGAAGCTCAAGGATCAGCTCGCGGCGCAGGAGCGGTTGGTCGTGGCGCTCAAGGATTACGCGCGCCTCGCCAAATTGCAGTACGACGGTGGTTACGCGCCCTACTCCACCGTGCTGCAGGCCGAGCAGTCGCTGTTCCCCGCCGAGCTGACGCTCGCCGCGGTGCGCGCCTCGGTCTTCACCTCGGCCGCCAACACGTACAGGGCGATGGGCGGCGGGTGGGTGACGGAAGCGGACAAGCTGACCGCGACGACGATCCCGGGCGTGAGCGCGCCTCCCTCGCTGCCGCCGCTGTTCTGAGTTTCATCGGCGGGAAGAATATCGTCCGTGGTGCCCGGCAGCGGTCAGGGCCGTGCGGGGCGCGGTGGGACACCCCTCACGGGCTTCGAACTTCAGGCGCCCGCGAGGGGTGTCCCACCGCGCCCCGCACGGCCCTGACCGCTGCCGGCGGAGGACGGTGCCGATGCGACGAGACCCACACGCGATCGAGTCGTCCGCGCGAGCAGAGAAGCAGGCACGCGAGTCCGGCGCACAAGTTCGCTCCGGTGCGGGGTGAGCCGCTCATCACGGGCGCCTGAAGTTCGAAGCCCGTGACAAGTTCGCTCCGGTGCGGGGTGAGCCGCTCATCACGGGCGCCGGAAGTTCGAAGCCCGTGATGAGCGGCTCACCCCGCACCGCGCATGGACCCCGAGGTGCGGCGAAGAGCGCTTTGTCGCCGCCCGATACCGCTGGCCTCCTTGTACCGCTGGCGCCGCGCGATGACCTGCGCGTCGGCCAGCCGCGCCGATTCACCCCGGTCGCATCCCCGCTGCGCGGGGCCCCTGCTTCCAGGCTCACGTCGCTAGCGTTTCGGCAGGTCCGTGGCCGCGAGATCGCGGGAGAGGTCGGCGAGGATCTGCCCGAGCGCGGTGTTGAGCGCCGCGGCGTAGGCCGCCGCGGTGTTCGTCGCGAACGGCACGCGCTGCGTGTACTCGCGCGACCACACGGGAACCCCCAATCCGCCGTCGGCCCGCGACAGGTAGTAGGTGATGGCCATTTCGGCGGCGGGCCTCGCGGGGTCGCGCAGATCGCCGTACAGCGCGGTGACGAAACCTTCCAGCGCCCAGTCCGCATCGACCGCCGCGCCCGGCGCCATGACGCGCGTGAATGTCCCGGCGCGCTGCAGCCCGCGGGCCGTCGCCTCGGCGATGTTCGCCGCGGGGGCGACGATGAACTCGTGGTAGAAATCCGTCTCGTACTTGAGCTCCGCTTCGCGAAAGACGAACGCCTTGCCGCGGAAGGGCGCCGCGACGCTGACCGCATCGACGCGCAGCGTTCCCTGCTGCGCGCGCGCGACCGCCGCCGGCGCCGGGGGATCGAGCAGGAATGTCTGCTTGACCGGCGACGTGCGCGTCACCGCGCATCCGGCCAGCGCCAGCGTCGCCAGCGCGCACGCGGCGAGCGCGATGCCGGCCCAATGATCGAACAGGGGCAGTCGGGTGTTCATTGCACGCGCTCCAGCGGTCGCGGCGGCGTGCCGAAGATCACGTTGGCCGGGTAGCGCTTGGTGTCCTCGGTCAGGTCGCGCAGGTTGTCGGTGATCTGGCGCAGGTTCTCGATCGTCGTCGCGAGGTCGATCTCGCCGCGGCCGAGAAGGCGATCGACGCGGGCGAGGGACCGCTCGAGATAGGCGATCGACTTCGCGAGCTTCGGGTCGGCGACGAGTTCCCTGATCCGCGCCACGGCCGCCGCCGCATCGTCCGGCAGCTTGTGCAGTGCCGGGTTCGCCAGCATCCTCTTCAGGTCGGCATTCGACTCGCGCAGCTCGGCGAGCAGCGCGACGGCCTCGTCGGAAACCTTTTTCGCCGCGACGCCGTCGAGCGTCGTCTCGACCTTGGCCAGCACCCGCGTGGCGCGCTGCGAGAGCTCCCTGGTGTCGATCGCGTCGACGCGCCGGTTGGTCGTGACCAGAAGCGTGTTGAGGTTCGCGAGCGTGGTCTCGATGTCGAGCCGGTGCAGCCGCTCCATGACCTCGGTCGCCGAGTTGATGAGGGCCGTCACCGTCGACTGCGTGCTCGGGACGTAGGGATTGTCGGGCGTCCAGTCGATCGGCAGCAGCGGCGGCGGCGGCTCGACGTAATCCATTTCGAGATAATTGGTCCCGGTGATCCCCTGCGCAGCGCTGCGCACGCGCAGCCCGCGCTCGACCTCGGCCTTCATGTTTTCAGCGCCGGCGATGTCGTTGCTGGCCGCCCGGCCGCCCAGCAGCTTCGGCTGCAGCTGCGCCTCGACCAGCACGTAGCGCAGCCGCTGGCTCATCGGCTTGTCCTGCTGGTACCTGACGTAGGTGAAGGTGATCTTCGTGACTTCGCCGATCGTCACGCCGCGGTACTTGACCTTCGACCCCACGTCGAGGCCCTGCACCGATTCGTTGAAGTAGGTCTCGATCGTGATCTTCTGCTGGAACGCGCGGCCGGAGCCGATGACGATCAGCAGCACGGTGAGGCTCCCGATCGCGGCGATCACGAACAACCCGAGCTTGAAGTAGTTGGCTTTGAGGCTCATCGGCGCACGCTGGCGGGGGCAGTCATCTCATGCGGCCTGGGCTTCGCTTTCGCGGCGGAAGAACGCCCGCACGCGCGGGTCGTCGGACTCGTCGCGCAACCGGCGCGGGTCGCCCACGGCGATGACGCCCTTCGCCTTGCGATCGAGCAGGACCACGCGGTCCATGGCGACGAAGATGCTGCCGAGGTCGTGGGTGACGATCGCGAACGTGACGCCGAGATTTTCCGCCAGCCTGCGTATCGTCGCGTCGAGCGAGGCCGCCGTGATCGGATCGAGGCCCGACGACGGTTCGTCCATGAACAGGATCGAAGGGTCGAGCGCCATCGCGCGGGCGATGCCGGCACGCTTTTGCATGCCGCCGGACAATTCGGCCGGCAGGTGGCCCGTGAAGCCTTCGAGGCCGACCAGTTCCAGCTTCATCCGCGCGACCAGGTCGATCGCGTCGTCGGGCAGGTCGGTGTACTCCTCCAGCGGCAAGCGGACATTCTCCAGCAGCGTCATCGACCCGAACAGCGCGCCCGACTGGTACATCACGCCGAAGCGGCGCAGGATCGCCGCGTGCGTCGCCTCGTCGGCGGTCACGATGTCGTCGCCGCCGATGTAGACGTGCCCGCGGATCGGCTCGTAGAGCCCGATCATGTGCTTCAACAGCGTGCTCTTGCCGCAGCCGGAACCGCCGAGGATGCCGAAGACCTCGCCGCGGCGAACCTCGAAATTGATGTCCTGCACGATCGCTACGCCGTCGTAGCCGGCGTCGAGGTCGACCACGCGGATGATCGGTTCCGTGGCGGTCATCCGCAAGGCTCAGATGCCGAGCACATAGTAGGCATAGGCGAACAGGCCGTCGACGACCACGAGCAGGA
>Ga0315273_10002729_pt1 | contig 20996 bp, 16 predicted proteins | sample YL17G02_0_MG_FD_205753 | JGI IMG/M metagenome (GOLD analysis project Ga0315273, IMG submission 205753) | Sediment microbial communities from Yellowstone Lake, YNP, Wyoming, USA - YL17G02_0 | ecosystem: Environmental > Aquatic > Freshwater > Lake > Sediment | place: USA: Wyoming | collected... | reverse complement strand
GGACGGTTCTTTGATGCGCCCGCTCACTTCCGCATGGCGTTTGGCATCAGGCGCGAGCCGCTGGAGCGTGGCCTGGACGCAATCTCGCGCGCCCTCCTCCTAGCGTGACCGACCGCTGAGGACGCGAGCGGGGAGCAGCAGGAGGCCCTTCAGGAGGCCGAACACGCCTTCGACGGCGATGCCGGCCAGCCGGAAGGGCAGCAGGACCAGCCACACGAATGGGTACAGAATCAGTGCCAGCAGCGCCACGGGCCAGCACATCACGAACAGGATCAACCACAATAGAAATTTCAGCATTTGTCACTCTCCGCAGCGCGCTGTCGGTACTGACGGGGAATTCCTTCTGCGTGTTCCCCCGGAGAAATGGGGTCGGACCTATTTTCCGGAACTCGCGCTCCGCTGGAAAACAGGTCCGACTCCATTATTTCAGGCGCGGGCCAAGCGTGATCACGATGTCACTGGTGGCCCAGTCGCTCCGGCGGCCTTTGGCTCCCGCCGCGGCAGGGCCGGACTCGGGAATGTCCACCTGGAGGATCCGCGCCGAGGCGAGCTCCGGATTCGCGGCGCCCTGCCACCGATCGACGACGGCGCCGTCGATGCGCTCGATAACAAACGGCGCGGACAGCCGCACCTGGTAGCTGCGTCCACGCCGGCCTTCCACGCGCAGCGTGTAGCGCTTGCCAACCAGCCGCGCGTCAATCACCCGCAGCCGTGACGACTCGTCACCCAGCTGCAACGGCGCGTGAATCGGGACCACCTGCACGCCGGGCAGAAACCGCACCGAGTACGTCGTGGGGCCGGTCGCGAGCCGTACGATGGAGGCGCGCGTGCCCCGTGAAACGTCGCCCGTTGTCGAGAGGAGCTTGCCCGCGGTGTCGCGCATCTCGGCGCCCGGCTCCAGCATGAAATTGATCTCGAGCGGCAGCGCACCGCCCTTCGGGACAACGGACACGGCGTATCCCGACTCGTCACGGGTAATCGCGATGTCGGCCGTGATGTCGTGCCAGCGGACATTGCGCAGGCGGAGATAGCCCCAGCCAGGCGGAAGCTGCGGCGCGATCAAGAGCCGCTCCCCGATCGCGACTCCCGCACGCGTCTCAGCGCGCAGCGCGTCAAGGCCCACGAGCCCGCGGAGCAGCGTCGAGACGAATCCGGTCGTGGCGAACAACTGATGGGGCACAGCGGCGTCGATCGATCGCAGGCGATCACCAGAGAAGAGTTCGGCGATGTACCCGCGCGACTCGAGAAACGTCAGATCCGCTGTGCCGTCCAGATATCCCCACGCCGCGTCCGGCCGGTAGTTCGTGTACAACGCCAGCGCCGCGAACCCGGTGAGAAACGGCCACACGGCGCCGTTGTTGTAGCTCAGTGGACCGTAGAGCGCGCTGTCGATCGACAGCATCCGCGCCCCCCAGTCGGTGCCGACACCGGCACCCGCCAGTTCGTCGAGCGCGCCGTCGACCGCCGGGCGCTTGTAGTCGAACACACCGCGCCACAGCCCGAAGCCAGGCCACACCGTTGGCTCGGCCTGGCCCTTGCCGTCCTTCATATAGGCGAAGTAGATGCGGCGGCCCTGGTCGTCCAGGAAGCGCTGGTTCAACGATGCGCGCGCCTGGATGGCGGCTTCGCGGGCCTTGCCGGCAAACGGATCGCCGGCCACGAGCGCGAGTTCCGCAGTCGCGTCGGCGGCTTCGGTCCACGCCGCGCCGAGAAAGACATCGGTCAGCACGTCGCGGCGACGAAGCGTGCCCGTCTCGACGGCCGCGAGCCCGGCTTTCGTGTTGTCCATTAGGCCGTCGCCGTCCTCATCGGTCGACACGCAGTAGTCGTACGCCAGCTTGATGGACGGCCAGAAGCTCTTGGCCAGCGCGCTATCCCCGCTGGCGCGCACGTAGTCTCGTACCGCCGTGATGTAGAGCGGCGTCGTGTCGGCATGGTAGTAGCCGTACGGGTAATCCTCGAACCACTTGATGTAGCCGGCACCCTGCGACAACTCGTGCATCATCTTGCCGTCGGCGCGCTGACGCTTCCGCAGGAACTCGAGCGCCTGCTTCACGGTCGAGAAGTCGCCGTAGGCGGTCATGGCCCACGAATTGATGAACGCATCGCCGCCGAAGAACCACCCGAAGCCCGGCCGCTCGCTGGTGCCTGACGGACCGAGGCCGGCAATCAGGCCGCACCCGAGTTGCGGATTGCAGACAAAGCCCTTGTCGAGCGCGACCTTCCCCCACTCAAACGCCAGGTTGAGGCGATTGTCTGGCGTGTTGATGCTCGTGAGCCGTTCTCGAACATCGCGGTAGTGCTGCTCGGCTTCAGCGTAGAGCGGCGCGGCGGAGGTGAGGAGTTTCTGGTACGTCGCCTTTGCGGCGTTCAGCCCCTCGGGGCTGGCCGCGATCACAATCGGCACCAGGCCCTTAGCAGCCGTCTCGGGAGTGATCGTGATGGTGAACTGCGTCGGCGCGTCCGGCAGGTTGTGCGCGGGCTGCTCAGGCGGATCGACGCCGAACGGGGATCCAATGAGCGCCGCATTCTTTCCGCTGCCTTCGCCGGCCACATACGCCTTGAGCGAGTTGTCCCAGTAGCTGTACTGTCCGCCGAGCGCCGCCGGCCACATGGGCTTCAGGTCGACGCGGAACTTGACGACAAGCGTGAGGGGCTCCGACGTCCGGACATCGAGCAGCACGATCGCGCCCTGCTCGTTGAGGGGCACGAGCCACGTTGCGTCCACCGTGAAGGCTGCGTGCGAGTAGCGGACAGTTGATGCCTCGGGACGGATGTCCACGGAGTTGGCGAGGCTCGCACCGGGGATGGGATCCGCGTACTGAGGCACGCCGAACGCCAGCCGGAAGTCGTGCAGCACCTTGAGCGGGTACACCCACGCCTCAAAGCTGCCATCCTCGCGCCCGAGAAGCGCCGCCTTGCGGCCAGACGCCTCCATATAGCGCTCGGGACGTGCCACGCCGGAAAGGGCGATGGGACTAGCCGCGCGGGAGAAACGGGGAATCGTCGCGGGCGGCGCGGCGGCAGGCGGTGCCGGCGGCGATGCCTGGCTCTGCGCGCGGAGTTCGCCGAGTGACGGCAGCAGCGTGAAGGCCAGGGCGGCCAGCAGCAGCGTCTGACGGGCGTATCGGTCGGTCATGTGGCGATCCAATCGAGACTGGGGCGGCCGGAGGAGATGCCAGCCGTTGCATTGTAGCAACTCCTGGATACGTTCAATTCCTATTCAATAACGTGACACATGAGGCGTTTGCGTCCTATCCTCGTACCCATGACAGGCACTGTGCTGGTCACCGGGGGAACCGGGTACGTCGGCGGCCGGCTCCTCCACGAACTCGAACGCCGTGGCGTGCCCGTCCGCTGCCTCGCGCGGAACCCGGACGCCCTTCGGGGCCGTGTCGCTTTGTCCACTGAACTGGCCCGCGGCGACGCCCTCGACGCCGCATCCCTTCGTACCGCCCTGACTGGCATCGAGACAGCCTTCTACCTCGTGCATTCCATGGGCGCAACGGGCGATTTCGCCGACCTCGACCGCGCGGCCGCACGCACCTTCGGCGCGGCTGCCCTCGAGGCGGGGGTGCGGCGCATCGTCTACCTGGGAGGGTTGGGCGATTCGGCCGAGGCGCTGTCGGCGCATCTGCGCAGCCGCCACGAGACCGGCGAGGTGCTGCGCGAAAGCGGCGTCCCGGTCACTGAATTGCGGGCGTCAATCATCATCGGCTCTGGCAGTCTGTCGTTCGAGATGGTTCGGGCGCTGACCGAGCGGCTGCCCGTGATGATCTGCCCGCGCTGGGTCGCCATCAAGACCCAGCCGATTGCGATCGAGGACGTGCTGGCGTACCTCATCGAGGCCGCGGAACTGCCGGAGGGCCCATCCCGGATCTTCGAGATCGGCGGGCCCGACGTCGTCTCCTACGGCGACATCATGCGCGAGTATGCCCGCCAGCGGGGCCTTCGCCGGCTGCTGATCCCGGTGCCGTTGCTGACGCCCCGCCTGTCGAGCCTCTGGCTCACGCTGGTCACGCCGGTCTACGCGCGGGTGGGCCGCAAACTGATCAGCAGTATCCGCTACGCGACCGTGGTCCGCGACCAGGCGGCGCGGCTGGCCTTCGCCGTCCGTCCGCGGGGGCTGCGCGATGCCATCGCCCGGGCGCTCAGCACAGACGACAGCCCGGCTGGCGCCAATCGCTGGTCCGACTCGCGGTCGGCAGGCATCGTTCCGGCCGTCTCCGCCCGGCAAGCGGCCTCGCCGCTGCAGGACCGCCGCGAACTCGTCGTGCCCGTACCGGCATCGGCAGCCTTCGCCCCCGTCCGCCGCATCGGCGGCGACGAGGGTTGGTACGCCGCGAATCTCCTCTGGCGATTCCGCGGCTGGCTCGATCTGTTGGTTGGCGGCGTGGGCATGCGCCGTGGTCGCCGAGACCAGGAATCGTGCGTGCCCGGCGACCCGCTGGATTTCTGGCGCGTCGAGTCCTTCGAGCCCGATCGGCTGCTGCGACTCGAGGCGGAAATGAAACTGCCGGGTCGCGCGTGGCTCGAGTTCTCCGTCGAGCCACTTGGTCCCAATCAAACGCGGATTCGTCAGACTGCGCGCTTTGAGCCAGCGGGCTGGCCGGGTTTCTTCTACTGGTACTTCCTCCTTCCCATTCACTCAATTATCTTCTCCAGAATGCTGCGCGAGATCGGGATCCGCGCGTCGAACGAGCCGATCGCCGCACCAGGCTCGGACGGTCCCCGATTCGGGGTTCCATGGCATCATTGACGGCGCCCTGAGCGACCGACGATGACCATACTCGATCAACTCGCCGCTGGCCCTCGAGTGGCCGTCCGGCGTCCAGGCCCGCCCGACACAACCGGCCGCTCGGTCGTCTACTGGATGCAGCGCGCACAGCGGGGCATCGACAACCCGGCGCTCGACGTCGCAATCGGTGCCGGCAACGCGCTCGGACTGCCCGTCGTCGCGTTCCTCGGCGTCGTGCCCTTCTATCCCGACGCCAACCGCCGCCACTACCGGTTCCTCGCCGAGGGCCTCGCCGACATCGCCGCGTCGCTGCGGAAGCGGCGCGTGGGATTCGTGCTTCGCCATTTCCCGGATCATCATCTCGACGCATTCTGCGGCGAAGTGAAGCCGGCGCTGGTCGTCGGCGACGAGAATCCGCTTCGCGAGCTCGAGCGCTGGCGCCGCGTGATGGCCGAGCGTCTGCGCGTTCCCCTGTGGACGGTGGACGCCGACCTCATCGTTCCCGGCGCGTCGTTCGTGAAGGAGCAGTACGCCGCGCGCACGATGCGTCCCCGCATCCAGCCGCTCGTCACGACGTACCTGGCCGATGAGGACGAACCAACCGCGCGTGTCGAGTGGAAGCCTTCGGTCGAGCCGTCAGGACTTGTGCCCACAGCCGAGGCGCTCGACGCGATGCGGGTCTCGGACGCCGCTGCGCCGGTGAGTGGGCTGAAGGGCGGCAGCAACGAGGCGATCAAGACGCTCAATCGGTTTCTCCGGACACGCCTGAACGGGTACGGGTCGAACCGCAATCATCCCGAGCTCGACGGCACCAGCCAGCTCTCGCCGTATCTGCACTTCGGTCATATCGGGCCGCGCATGGTCGCGCGCGCCATCCGGGACGCCGACGCGCCGCGCGACGATCGCGAGGCGTTTCTCGAGGAGTTCATCGTCCGTCGCGAGCTGGCGGCCAACTTCGTTCGCTTCAACCCGCGCTACGACACGCTCGAAGGCTGTGAGCCCTGGGCCCGGCGCACGCTGGCCGCTCATGCGAACGACCCGCGCCGGCCTGGCTACAGCGCTCGCCAGCTTGAAGCGGCGGAAACGCACGACCCGCTGTGGAACGCGGCCCAGATCGAGATGGTGGCCACCGGCTGGATGCACGGCTACGTGCGGATGTACTGGGCCAAGAAGATCCTCGAGTGGACGCGCCATCCCGCCGACGCCTTCGCGATTGCCGTGATGCTCAACGACCGCTATCAACTCGACGGGCGTGATCCGAACGGCTACACCGGCATCGCATGGGGGATCGGCGGCAAACACGACCGGGCCTGGGGGCCTGAGCGGCCCATCTACGGAACCGTGCGGTATATGTCGTATGCGAGCACGTCGCGCAAATTTGACTGCAAGGCCTACATCCGCCGGATCGAGGCCATGACCGGCCTCACCGTGCCGGGCCAGCACGACGAGGAGGATCATCGTGGCGGGAGACGTTGAGGCGATTCGGATCGGCATTTCGTCGTGCCTGCTGGGCCAGCCCGTCCGCTTCGACGGCGGCCACAAGCGCGACGCGTTTCTCGTCGACACCTTTGGTGCGTTTGTGGAGTGGGTCCCGGTGTGCCCGGAAGTCGAACTCGGCCTCGGCACGCCGCGCGAGTCGCTGCGCCTGGTCCGGAAGGGACAGGACGTCCGGATGGTCAACACCAGGAGTGGACGGGACATCTCCGATGCGATGCGGGCCTGGGCGCGGACGCGCGTCGAGGCGCTGGCGCCTGAGCACCTCGCCGGCTACGTGCTCAAGAAGGATTCGCCCAGTTGCGGCATGGAGCGGGTCAAGGTCTACGCGGAGTCCGGTCCCGCCGACAAGAGCGGGCGAGGCCTGTTCGCCGAGGCGTTGATGGAGCGGTTTCCCCGTCTCCCGGTGGAGGAGGAAGGGCGGCTCTCCGACCCGCGGCTCCGCGAGAACTTCGTCGAACGGGTCTTCGCGTACATCAGGCTGCGGGCGTTGTTCGCCGCGCGCTGGACCATCGGCGACCTGGTGCGATTCCACACCGCGCACAAGATGGCGTCGCTGGCCCACTCGACGACCCTCTACAACGAGATGGGGCGCCTGGTGGCGGGCGCCAAGTCCGGGGACCGCGCCGGCGTCGAGCGGCGCTACCGGGAGCTGTTCATGGACGCGCTCGGGAAGATCGCGACCGTGCGCAAGCACACCAACGTCCTGTTGCACATGGCCGGTCACTTCAAGAACGTGCTGGATGACGACGACCGTGGTGAGCTGTTATCGAGCATCGAGGACTACCGCCGCGAGCTGGTGCCGCTCATCGTTCCGATGACGCTCGTCAAGCACCACGTGCGCGTCCACCGGATCGAGTACCTGGCCGGCCAGATCTACCTCGACCCGCACCCGAAGGAGTTGATGCTGAGGAACCACGTGTAGGACGGGATTCGGGGGTCGGAACCCGACATAAGGAGCAGCTGCCCGGGAACAGCCCGCTCCGTGGCTTCGCTCGTTGAGCTTCGCGGGCTACATGCCGACCGGCATGTGCGACAACGCGCTGAGAAAGGCCGCGAACAGTCCGCCAACGACGAGCCCCAGTGTGATCGTCCGACCGGCGCTGAACCCATGCCGCTCGAGACGAACGATCTCGTTGTACGGTACCAGGCGGGTGCCGCTGACCACGAACCCGTCGGCCTGAATCTGCACGACGGTGGTCTCGAATCGTTCACCTCCGCGAACCGTGATCCGCACGTGATCGCCCGGTTGCACGAAGGACTTGGCCACATCCGGGGACGTCGTCGTGGGCACGGGTCGAAACCCCGTGCACCCGGCAAGAACCATGAGTCCGTAGAGGCAGAGCACGAACCACGGTCGTCGTGCCATCGTCAATCTCCCCATGCCAGCGTCACTTGATCGGCCGCTTGCGCCGCATCTGTGATCCGGCGTCGAACGCGGCGGCGTCACGTGCGTACGCGGCGAGGAACGCCTGCAACTCTCGTGTCGGCGCCGTCAGGAGCACGCGGCGGGTCTTCGAGTCGACCTGCGTCGACGGGTCGTCGGCGCCGCCGGAGGTGTCGATGACTTCGTGGGACACGACGACGCGTTTGTCGCGGAGCATGCCCTCGAGCCGGCCCTCATCGAGAAGCGCAACGTGCAGCATGTCGCCTTCCAGGCGTATCTTCGCGAGGGCGTGGGTGTTCACGAGCAACTCCTGCAGCATCGAGCTGTCGGTCCACTCGTCCCCCGCGGAGATGTCCAGGAAGCGTGCGTCTCCCAGGCGCATCAGCCGGGCCGTCAGCCGCGTGGTCACCATCTTCTTCTCGGTGGCCTTCTGGTCCCGACGCGGTTCGTCTTCGTTTCGCGTGTCGATGAGCGTGTAGGTCGAGTCGCTCTTGCGCTCGAAGGTCCAGGTGACGTCCGCGCTGGTAGTGTCCTGCCATGTGCCGACGAGCGCCGGCTCGAAGACCAGGTCCTTCTCGGTAAACCACGGGTGAAGCGACGTCAAACAGGCAGCCGATGACCATGCGGCGCTGGCGACCAACAAGACGGCGAACCACGATTTCTTCATGATGACCTCCCACGGAGGGCTGTTTTCGATAGGCCCGGGCCAGAAAGGGTCATGGCCACGTTGCCCTCCAAGTTCCTGGTACTAGAGACGGTACGCACGCGGCCAACCGAACGCCGGCTCGTAGGCAACGGCCTGGTCAGATGGGGTCAGTGGACGTCCGCACGAAGCACAGCGCACCGATTCGGTCATAGAGCGTCCCTCTACCGGGTACTCAAGCAACGGGGCGAGTGTGTTACACGAGGCGTCTGGTCGACTTGCCCTGCGGTGGAGGCATGGCCCACGCGGCCGTCAGCTGCGGCGGGTGGATTGAGGTGTGCCGCGTCGGCTGACCGGTGCGTGGCCAGAGGCGTCCGGCAGGAGTAGAATCGTGCCATGTCGTTGTCACCGGTGGATGACGGGGGGATGCTGCGTCGGGATCCCCTTCTTGCCGAGATTGTGAGACGCCTGCGGGACGTACTGCAACCGGATCGGATCTACCTGTTCGGCTCCCGCGCCCGAGGCGATGCCAGCGCCGACAGCGACTATGACCTGATGGTGGTTGTGCGTGACGACATGCCAGCGCCGATGCGAAGGCCTGGCATAGCGTACAAAGCCCTTCGAGGTACGGGCGCGGCCGCGGACATTCTCGTCTGGACGCGGGGCGCGTTCCAATCACGTTTGTCGCTGCGGGCATCGCTGCCGACAACGGTCGTTGAGGAAGGGATGCTGCTGTATGAGTCCTGACGCGGCGCGTCTGGCAGACACGCGAGCCTGGCTGTCCAAGGCGCACACCGACGTGCGGTGTGCGCGGGTGTCTCGCGGGGCGGATCCCCCGATTCTCGAGGACGTACTGTTTCACTGCCAGCAGGCCTGCGAGAAAGCGCTGAAGGCCTTTCTGGCCTGGCATGACGTGCCGTTCCGCAAGACGCACAGCCTCGAAGAAGTGGGCGAGCAGTGCCTCCGGATTGACCCGAGTCTCGGTGCGATCGTGGACGCTGCCGTTCCGCTGACAGAGTTCGCCTGGGCGTATCGATATCCCGGCGAGCCGGAAGAACCTGAGCCCGGCGCCGTCGACCAGGCGATCGACACAACTGTAGCCCTGGTCGCTGCGATCCTGGATCGGCTGCCGGCCGCGTTGCGGGCCTGATGCACATCGGGCGGTCGACGACAGCCGCCGACGGCTGTCTTAACGAACTGGCCGAATGCCGCCGCGCCAGCACATCCAGTAGGTATGCCAACTCGGCATCTACAACGGCCGGATCGTCCACGGTGTCCGCCAGCGTTTCGCGCAGGCACCGCGCGAATCGACGCCGCAGGCGATGGACAGCCACCCGAAGGGCCCCCTCGGCCTTCTGGAGCGTCTAGGCCGCTGAGGCGTAGGACGCGCCGTAGTCGCCAGTCAGAAACGGGCGCAGCGTCTGGAACAGGAATCCGTCGTCTCGGTCTCCGTCGCGCTCGTCAATCGCCCCGCTTCTCAGAGGACGTTCGGACGAGAGGCTCCCGATGAACAGGACAGGGCTGCGGCCGGCTCGGCGGCTTCAGCGCCAGTCGGTCTGCTCAACTGCACCGCCAGCAACTGGACCCCGTAGACGACCGACGTCAGTAGCACGGCGTAGCCGCCGATCTCGAGGTCATCCCCGAACGACAGCAGACACCAGACGGCGTTGGCGAGATAGGCCACTTCCATCATCACGACCGCATCCAGGCCGTCTGGCGCCAGGCCGCTGCGCAGTGCCCGCACCGCGAGGGCCGCCCCACCAGTCAGGATGACGATCAGCACAGAGAACCCAAACCATTCACTCGCGCCAGACGGCCAATCGCCCTCGAGGATCGTCCGGACGTAGAACCAGCCAGTCACGCAGCAGGAGGCAGCCGCGAGGAGGCGTCCGGACCAGCGTTCGACGCTCGAGAGGCGTCCGCTCGCGACCCACTTGAATAGTGCCGCGGCAATCGGGACCGCCAGCAGGCTCGGCCAGGCCAGAGGCCAGAGGTTGAAGAACCCATGCTCGAACAAGGCGCTCGCCGGCGACGTGTGGTACGCGAACGGCAGCCAGATGGCCGGCACGCCGGCGAGAGCGAGCACGGCAACCCCGATGCTGAACGCTGAGTGATGCCGGCGGGGCGTGAAGAGAGGCGCGGCGGTAGTCGTTGTAGCCATGATGTCTCCAACTACGCTGTACTCAAGCAAGCGTGCCGAGTCGTTACACCCGTAAGTAATGCGTCATCGGAACCGAGAACGGCCCAGGTTCGCGCGGTCGTCTGTCGCGCGCCGGCCGCATTACTTGCCGCGCTCCCACGTCAGCGAGAAGGTGAGGAGGCCTCCATTCTTCTCGATGGTGTCGCTGTCGACCTCTTCCAGTTCCGCCGTGTCCGAGCCCACCATCGTGAATCCGGTTGCCGCGAGGAACTTGCCAGACTCGAGCACGAAGCGAATGTGGTCCGAGTCCGACAACACGGCCTCGATCGCCTCGCTGTCGCAATCGTTGGGCGACTTCGACTCCAGAGACTCCAGGTCGACCTGGATCACCATGGTCCAGGTGGTGACAAGACCGTCGGTCGTCAACTCCAGCCGGTGCGGGAGCTGACACGACTTCAGCGCCCGTTCCCACACCTGGTTGAGGTGCTCGAAGTCCGCGGACCGCAGCGTGGCGAACGGCGCGCGGTCCCGGACGACCAGCGACCGGAGGTTGGTCCCCCCGAGCGCACGGAAGCCCTTGGTGAGGCTGTCAATGCCGCCCAGGACCGCGTCGATGTAGGTCCGTTCCTCCTCCGCGCGCTTGCCGGCGTCCTCTTCGTCGGAGTGGACGTCCTGGTCCAGCACGGCCCATTCGATGCTCCCGTCATTCCGGATGTAGACCGTGGTCACCGTCTCCTTTTGCAGGCAGGCAGCCAGGGGAACAACCGCGACGAGCAGCAGCAGCGCGAGCATTCTGTGTCTCATGGTCAAGTCCTTCCACCGGGTGCGGGACCGTCGATCGTTCCATCCGCCCCCTGTCTTGAAGACGGCAGCCCGGGGGTGAACCGAACGTCCCGGCGCCTCCCGCGCGCGGATTCGGCTTTTCCGCTCACGCCCGCCGGTGGTAGTGTGGTGCCCGCCATGACGAGAGAAGAGAGCACCGCGCTGCTGCTGGCGGCCCGGGCCGGTTCGGCCGAGGCGCTCGATCGCCTCTACCAGCGGGTGGCCGGCCGGTTGCTCGCCGTCATCCGGATTCGGATGGGCCGTGACCTGCGGAGCCGGATGGAGTCCCGCGACATCCTGCAGGCGACGTTCCTCAAGTCGTTCGAGCGGCTGGGCCAGTTTGCCGGTGGCGACGGCGCCACCCTGATGGCCTGGCTCGCGCGCATCGCCGAGAACGAGATTCGCGACCAGGCCGACTTCCAGCACAGGCAGCGCCGCGACATCGCCGCCTCGATTCCGCTCGACGACGAGCATCAGGCCGTAGCGACCCGCGTGCGGTCGGCGTTCAGCCAGGTGGCGATTGGGGAGGACGCCGCGCGCCTCGAGACGGCGCTCGAAGGGCTCGACGCGGATCATCGCGAGGTCATCGTGCTTCGGAAACTCGAAGAGCTCAGCTTCAAAGAGATTGCCACCCGCATGGGACGAACCGAAGACGCGTGCCGGATGCTGCTGGCTCGCGCGATGGTGGCGCTCACGCTGAAGCTGCGGGAGCAGACATGACCGATCCGGATCTCGAGGCGCTCTTTGAGCGGTGGGTGTCACATCATGTGGCCGACGGCACCACGCTCGATCCGGCCGCCGTGTGCGCCGACCGGCCCGAACTGGCCGCTCCACTGGCGCGGCTCATCGAGGAATATCTGAAGGTCTGCAGCAGCCTCGACCGTGTTGGAGACCCGGCCGACACGCTCGATATGGGGCAGGAAGGCGTGCTGCCGTCATTCGAGGGCTTCCGGACCATTGAACGGATTGCCACCGGGGGCATGGGAGAGGTCTACAAACTCCAGGACCTCAAGCTGAATCGCCTGGTGGCCGCGAAGGTCATGCGGACCGATCGTCAGGGCGCCGTGAGCGTCAACGACTTCCTCAAGGAGGCGCGCACACTCGCGCTCTTCCAGGACCGGCACATCGTCCAGATCTACGAGTTCCGGCCGGACCAGACTCCGCCGGTGCTCATCATGGAGTACGTGGACGGGTTCGAGCTCGGCAAGATCGGGCCGTCGCTCGAGTACCCCCAGCGGGCCCGCATCCTCAAAGAGGTCTGCGAGGCCATCCACCACGCCCACTCGCTCGGGCTGCAGCATCGCGACCTCAAGCCCGCCAACATCATGCTCGATGCGCAGTTGCGCCCGAGAATCCTGGACTTCGGCCTCAGCGCCGGCGACCCGGCCCGGGGGCACTTTCGCGGCACGCCCCGGTACCTTGCGCCCGAACAGCTCGACCCGTCGATGGCCATCGACGCGCGCACCGACATATATGCCCTCGGCGCCGTGCTCTACGAATTGCTTTGCGGCGTGCCGCCCTTCGAGGGGCGCGAGGAGGCGGAGCTGCTGGCGGCCGTGCGCGCCGGAACCATCCGCCTGCCGGTCGAAATCGAGCCGCGTGCGCCCGAGCCTCTGCAGGCGATTGCCCTCAAGGCGCTCGAGCGCAACCCCGACGATCGCTACAGCTCGGCCCACGAGATGGCGCTCGATCTGGGACGGTACCTCGAAGGCCGGCCCGTCGTCGCGCGTCCGAGCCAGTACGTGTCGGTGCTGGCGACGCGTGTGCGGCCGCACCTGCAGCAGATCGAAGACTGGCTCCGCCTCAAGCTCATCTACGCGCACGAGGCGACCACCCTCAGAGCGGCGTACCGGCACCTCGACCGGCGCGAGGACGACTGGATCGGCGAAAGCCGCTCGCTGTCCTATTCGCAGATCGCCCTCTACCTCGGGGCGTTCATCCTGATGTGCGGCAGCCTGTTCTACTTCTACGCGCGTCAGTTGAACGACCTCCTCACGGGCATTGCCGAACCGTCAGTCGTGCTCGGCCTGCCGTTTGTCGGCCTCAATGTCGCGGCGCACGTGCTGGCGCGTCGCGACCACAAGGCGGTGTCGGTGGCGTTCTACCTCGGCGGCGTCAGCCTGCTGCCGCTGTTCCTGCTCATCCTGTTCCACGAGACGAGGCTGCTGGCCGTGCCGGACGGCACGCCGGGCCAGTTGTTCGATTCGGGCGTGTCGAACCTGCAGTTGCAGGTGACCGTGGCGGCGGCGTGGATCTGGTCGGCGTGGCTCGCGTTGCGGACGCGCACAATCGCGCTGAGCACCGTGTTCACGGTGCTCACACTGCTGATGGTCCTGGCGGTGCTGGGTGATTACGGCCTGCGTACGTGGGTCGACAAGAGCCAGTGGGATCAGCTCGCGCTGCACCTGCTGCCGCTCGTGCCCATGTACGGGCTGTTCGGGTATGGACTCGAGCGGAGCGGCAGAGGGTGGTTCAGCAGGCCGCTCTATACCGGAGCGGGCCTGTCGCTCGTCGTCGTGATGGAACTGCTGGCGCTCGACGGCAAGCTGGTCGGCTACCTTGGCGGTCTCTCGCTGCAGCGGTTCCAGCCCCCGCATCCGAGCGACGCGCTCCTGCTCAACACGCTGGCCGGGATGTCGCTCAACGGACTGCTGTTCTATGCGTGCGCGTCGGTTGCCGACACCCGCGGCACCGAACAGATGAAGACGGCCGCCTGGCTCCTGTTCACACTGTCGCCGTTTGCCATCCTCGAGCCGCTGGCCTATCTGAACGAGACCGCGGAGTACTCGCGCGTGTTCGACTGGTCGTACCTCGCTCTGGCGCTCGCCATGGCCCTGTTGAGCCACCGGCGGCAGCGCAAGAGCTTCTACTATGCGGGGCTGGTCAACAGCGGCGTTGCCTTCTGGATGATTGCTGACCACTACAAGTGGCTCGACAAGTCCGCATGGGCCGTGGCGCTGGTCGTCGCCGGTTTGGTGGTGCTGGTGGCGGGCTTCGGTGTGGACGCGCGCGAACGGCGCCGGCAGAGGCCTGGAGCGTGACGCTTCGGTGGTACGATGACGCCATGCGTTGGCGGCGCGTGGCGCTCGTTCTGCTCTTCGCGGCGGCCGTCGTGCCGTATTTTCTGAATCTCGGCGCGACATCCATCATCGATGCCAACGAGGCGTTCTACACCGAGACGCCCCGCGAGATGATCGAAGCGGGCGACTACATCAACCCCACGTTCAACTACGAGCCGCGACTCAACAAGCCGCCGCTCTCGTACTGGGCTGTCGCCGGGTCCTACCAGCTCTTCGGCGTGTCGTTGACCGCCGCGAGGCTTCCTGTCGCGTTTGGGGCCCTCGTCATCCTCGCGACGGTGTTCGTGCTGGGCCGGATTGCGTGTTCAACGGGCGCCGGCCTGCTCGCCGCGCTGACGCTGGCCGCGACCCCGCGGTTCCTGCTGTTTTCCAGACGCATCATCATCGACGTCTACACGGCCATGTTCCTGGGGCTGACACTGCTGTTCTTCGTGCTGGCCGAGACGCAGCCGCAACGCAGGCGCAGGTGGCTGCTGGCGATGTACATCGCGACCGGCCTTGGCGTCCTCACGAAGGGCCCCGTCGCCGTCGTGCTTCCCGCCCTGGTGTTCCTGGTCTACCTGGTGGCCTCAGGACGGTTCAAGACCATCACCCGCATGATGCTGCCGGCCGGCGTCGTCGTCGTGTCGGCGATCGTCGTGCCGTACTACGCGCTGCTGTACTGGCAGAACGGGTGGGACGTCATCTCGACGTTCTTGCTGCAGGAGAATCTCGCGCGGTACGCCGAGGGAGTCGGAGCCCCGAACCGCGGGCCGCAGTACTACCTGCTGGTCCTGTTTGCCGATCTCTACTTTCCGTGGTCGCTGCTGCTGCCGGCTGGCTTCGCGCTCGTGCCGTGGCGCCGCGTGCGCGGCGCTCGCGCCGGACATCAGGGCGACGACGGCGTGAACGCGCCGATCTCGCAGGAGACGGTCCGTCTGCTGCTGGGCCTCTGGATCGTCCTCATCGTCGCATTCTTTTCACTCTCGAAGGCGCAGCAGGATCTGTACATCCTGCCGTGCGTGATCGCGGTCGCGGTGCTGGTCGGCGGCCTGCTCGACAGGTTGTTCACCAAGGAGATGTCGCCGCGGCTGACCGCGGTCACCACGTGGAGCGTTGGTCTGGTCGCCGTCCTGCTGCTGGCCTTGGGAATGGCCATCGTCCTTCTGGCCGGCGGCTTCCGGGATCGGATACACCTGGAGGGCGCAACGACCATCGGCGTTGTACTGTCGGTCGGATCGGTCGTGGCCCTGGCCGCTCTGATCAGGCGATCCGCTACGACGGCGTGCGTTGCGATCGGCGGGGCCGTGGTCATCGGCCACTGGGTGCTCGTGTTGTGGGCGCTACCCGATTTCGAACGCTACAAGCCGGTGCCACATCTGGCTCGCGCCATCGAGCAGGTCGAGGTGCCGGGTGCCCGTGTCGGCACCTACCGCGTGGCGACGCCCAGCCTGGTGTTCTACCTCCGGCGCCATGTCGATCAGATGGTTGACGTGGCGGAACTCTCCACGTTCTTCAGGGATTCGTCTGCCGCCTACTGTGTGATGCCACAGGAAGATTACGAAAGAACCAAAGCCCGGATTGGCGTGCCCACGTCTGTGCTGGCCTCCTCGCCGCGATTCGACGCTCAACTCCACGACTTCCTTACCCGCGAACCGCTGCCGAATCTGGTGGTGGTGACCAACCGTCGCTAGTCAGTAGCAGCGGAAAATGGGGGCAGACCCCATTTTCGCAGCCGCCAAGCGTCCCGCGCAGGGAACAATCTCCCCGGCTTGTTCGTCACCTCCTGTAGGCAGTGCTCCCCCTGGTGAGTAGTTCCCCGTATTTGACGCCGAATCTCAAGGCGACGCGATTGGAAGGACAGGCCATGACGATGGAAGCCAAGCGGCGAGTGAGACGGTATGTGCTGGGTGGGGGCGTCGTTGTCGCCGTCATCATCGGCGTGGTCGGCGGCTTCATGGTGGTCGGCAACGTCGCGGCCAAGGGCCAGACCCCGGCTCCCGCGGCGGCGCCGGCCAGGCAGGAAGTCGCCGTTCCGGTGCAGGTCGAGGTGCCCAAGCGCGGCACCGTGTCGGCGGCCCTGGTCGCCTCGTCCACGCTCGAGACCGAACAGCAGGCCGACGTGGTGGCCAAGACCGATGGCCTCGTCGTGCGGATGCACGTCGACGAAGGCGCGAACGTGGCGAAGGGGCAGGTGCTGGCCGAGATCGACGACGCCGACAAGAAGATCGCGCTCCAGCAGGCGCGGCTCAAGGCCGAGGCTTCGGCACGCGAGTACGAGCGGGCCCAGCGGTCGCATCAGGATCAGCTGATCAGCCAGCAGGATTTCGAGCGGCTGCGCAGCACGAACGATCTCGCCCAGGCCGACGTCGAAAGCGCGGCGCTGTCGCTCAGCTACACGAAGATTCTCGCGCCGTTCGGCGGACGCATTGTGGACCGCGCCGTCGTGCAGGGAAGGCACATCAAGCCGGGCGAGAAGCTGTTCACCATCGCCAACATGACACCGCTCGTCGCGCGTGTGTTCCTGCCGGAGAAGGACGTGGCGGGTCTTCGCCTGGGCCAGACGGCGGAGTTGGTCCTTGAAGCGGCGGGCGGCCAGCGGCTGCCCGGGCGCGTGACCAGGATCAGCCCGGTCGTCGATACCAATACCGGCACGATTAAGGTGACGGTCGAAGCCCTGTCGCTGACGCCGGGGGCGCGGCCGGGGTCGTTCACGACCGTCCGGATCGTCACCGACACGCACAAGGACGCGCTGCTCGTCCCCAAGGCCGCCGTGGTCCGCGAAGACTCGACCGACTACCTGTTCGTGGCCGATGGTTCGCGCGCCAGGCGCTGCAAGGTGACGCTCGGCTATCCCAGCGACGGCCGCATCGAAGTGGCCGCGGGGCTCTCCGGCCGTGAGTCCGTGATCATCGCCGGCCAGGGCAGTCTCAAAGACGGTGCCCGCGTCGACGTGTTGAAGGCCGGGTCGTAGCCCGGCTTTCGTCGCCTGAGGGTCCTGTTCAACACCGGGCCCCGACACCAACAACCGTTCAACCGCTCACCCGGGGTCTGCCATGAGCCTCGTGACCCTCTCGGTCCGTCGTCCTGTTGCCGTCGGCATGCTGGTCGTGGCGGTCGCCATCTTCGGCGTCGTGTCGTTTTCGCGGCTGCCCGTCAATCTGCTGCCGGAGATTTCCTATCCGACGCTGACCATCGAAACCAAGTACGCCGGGGCCGCGCCGTCAGAGGTCGAGAGCCTGATCACCCGGCCGGTGGAAGAGTCGGTTGGCGTGATCTCGGGCGTGCAGCGGCTGACGAGCCGCTCGCGATCGGGGCTGTCGCAGGTCACGCTCGAGTTCGCCTGGAAGACCAACATGGATCTCGCGACGCTCGACGCGCGCGAGAAACTCGACCTGGTGACGCTGCCGCGCGATGCGGAGAAGCCGGCCATCCTCAGATTCGATCCGGCCAGCGATCCGATCCTGCGGCTCGGCGTCTCCGGCACAGGCGATCTCGCCGTGGTGCGGCGGGTCGCCGAGGACCAGGTCAAGAAGGACCTCGAGTCGATTGATGGCCTGGCGTCGGTCAAGGTCGAGGGCGGGCTCGAACGCCAGATCGAGGTCAGGGTGGACGAATCGCGCCTGGCGTCGTTCGGCCTGACGGTGCAGGACGTGATCACCGCGCTCGCCCGCAACAACGTCAACCTGGCGGGCGGCAGCATCTACGAGCACGAAGCCCGCTACCTCGTGCGGACGCTCAACGAGTTCCAGACCGTCGAGGATGTATCGAAGACCATCGTGCGCGACGTCGGGGGGCGTCAGGTGTTCATGCACGATGTGGCGGACGTCGTGTGGGGACACAAGGACCGCGAGGTGGTCGCGCGCATCAACGGCCAGGAAAGCGTCAGCCTCAACATCTACAAGGAAGGCGATGCGAACACCGTCGCGGTGGCACGCGCGGTGAAGGCGCGGCTGGAGCGCATCCGGAAGACGCTGCCGGCCGGGATGACCCTGGCGACGATCTTTGATCAGTCGACGTTTATCGAAGGAGCGATCAGCGAGGTCGTGAACAACGGCTGGCAGGGCGGCCTGCTCGCCATCCTCATCATCTTCTTCTTCCTCCGCGAGGCCCGCAGCACGGCGGTCATTGCGTTGTCGATTCCCATTTCGGTGGTCGCGACATTCATCATCATGCACCAGATGGGATTGTCGCTGAACATCATGTCGCTAGGCGGCCTGGCGCTCGGCATCGGCCTGCTCGTCGACGATTCGATCGTCGTGCTGGAAGTCATCGCGCGGCACCGGGAGGCCGGCAAGAGCGTCTACCAGGCGGCCATCGACGGCACCAGCGAAGTGCAGGGTGCCGTCGTCGCGTCGACGCTGACGACGGTGGCCGTCTTCCTGCCGATTGTGTTCGTCGAGGGCGTCGGCGGCCAGCTGTTCAAGGACCAGGCGCTGACCGTGTCGTTCTCGATCCTCGCGTCGCTGGTGATCTCGCTGACGCTCATCCCGATGCTGACTGCGAAATTCGGGGCGGCCGAGCCGCTCGAGCCGGCTGACACTCCGATCGGGCGTTTGGCAAAGAGCCGGCAGTTTGTGTTCCACACGATGCCCGTCCTGCTGCTGCGGGGCATCACGCGCCTGATTGCGCTGCTGGTCAAGCCTGTTGGCTGGATCCTGTGGCCGTTCCTGAAGGCGTTCGAGCGGATCGAGACGGCGGTCTATCGCCTCTACCCGCGCATGATCGCCGGTGCACTCCGGCATCCGTGGAGCGTGCTCGGCACGGCCGCGCTGCTTTTTGCGCTGTCGATGGCCGGCGTCAGCCGCCTGGGTGTCGAGCTGATCCCGCCGATGTCGCAGGGCGAATTCTCGTTCGAGGTGAAGCTGCCTGAAGGGACGCCGATCGAGGCGACCGACCGGATGCTCGCTGATCTGGCGCGGCGGGCGAAGCAGGTGCCCGGGGTGGACAACGTCTTTTCAACCGCGGGCGGCGGGCGCGGCGGTGCCGACCAGGGATCGCGCGCGGAGAACGTCGGCGAACTGCTCGTGCTGATGCGGGACCGCAGCGACAAGATCGCGGAAGAGTCCGGCATCGACCGCATTCGAAAGACGCTCGAGCGATTCCCCGGCGCCCTCGCCACGTTCAGCCGGCCGTCGTTCTTCACATTCAAGACGCCGGTGGAATTGGAACTCTACGGCGACGACTACGAGAACTTGCGCCGCGTGGCTGGCGTGACGGTCGTTCGCCTGCAGGAGATCGCGGGTCTTGCCGACGTGTCCTCGTCTTCGGAGGCCGGCAGTCCGGAGGTCCGGATCCGGTTCAGGCCCGACCAACTGGCGCGCCTCGACCTGACGCCCGAGTCTGTGTCGCAGACCCTCCGGACCAAGGTCAAGGGCGAAGTCGCCACCCGGATCAGTGAAGGCGACCGCGAAATCGACGTGGTTGTCCGGGCCTCGAACGCGTCCCGAGACGAGGTGGCAGATGTCGTGGGCATGATTGTGCAGCGCCGCGACGGAGTGGCGATTCCGCTCAGCGCGGTGGCGTCGACCGAACTGGCGATTGGACCGAGTGAGATCCGTCGCGTCGGCCAGCGGCGCGCGGTGGTCATCTCCGGCAACCTCCAGGGACGCGACCTCGGAGGGGTCACGGCCGATATCGAGCGGACCATCGCCGCATCGAACCTGCCCGGCTGGGTGTCGGCCAAAATGGGCGGGCAGAATCTCGAGATCAGCACGTCGTTCCGCAGCCTGTATCTGGCGATTGGCCTGGCCGTGTTCCTCGTCTACTTCGTCATGGCGGCGCAGTTCGAATCGCTCCTGCACCCGCTCATCATCATGTTCTCGATTCCCATGGGGGCGGTGGGTGTGGTGGCCGCACTGGTCGCGACGGGCCACCGCGTCAGCGTCATCGTCCTGATTGGCGTGGTCATGCTGGCGGGGATCGTCGTCAAGAACGCCATCGTGCTCATCGACCACGTGAACCAGCGCCGCCGGGGCGGCCTGTCGAAACACGACGCGTTGATCGAGGCCGGGCGGGTCCGGCTGCGCCCGATTCTGATGACCACCGCGACCGCCATCCTGGGTCTGGTTCCCATGGCGCTCGGCCTCGGGGAGGGCGCCGAGATCCGGGCCCCGATGGCCGTCACGGTGATTGGCGGCCTCGCGGTCTCGACCGTGCTGACCTTGATCGTGATTCCCACGATGTACTTCGTCCTGGATCGCAGGACGTTCGCGCCCGCCGTGGCCGGCAAGGAGTAGGGCGATGCGTCTGGCTGAACTGTCGGTCTACCGGCCCGTGACGACCTTTATGGGGCTCGTCAGCCTCGTTGTCCTCGGCGCCGTCGCGATGACGCGGCTGCCGCTGGCCTTCCTGCCGACCATCGACGTGCCGACCATCGCCATCGACGTGCCGTACCCCAATTCGAGCCCGTCCCAGGTCGAGCGCGAGATTGTCAAGCCGCTCGAGGGCGCGCTCGCCACGCTGTCGGGCGTCAAGAAGCTGACCTCGACAGCCGGGGCGGACGGCGCACAACTGCAGCTCCAGTTCAACTGGGGGCAGTCGGTCGACATCATCCGGCTCAAGGTGGGCGAGAAGATCGACCAGGTTCGCAAAGACCTGCCCGCCGACATCGAGCGGATCAACGTCCAGTCGTTCAACACGGCCCAGATGCCCGTGGTCGAAGCGCGGGTCTCGGCGCCGGGGATCGACCTGTCGCGCAACTACGATCTGCT
>Ga0315273_10002728_pt1 | contig 20998 bp, 11 predicted proteins | sample YL17G02_0_MG_FD_205753 | JGI IMG/M metagenome (GOLD analysis project Ga0315273, IMG submission 205753) | Sediment microbial communities from Yellowstone Lake, YNP, Wyoming, USA - YL17G02_0 | ecosystem: Environmental > Aquatic > Freshwater > Lake > Sediment | place: USA: Wyoming | collected... | reverse complement strand
CGGCCCCAGTCGCCGGTGGCCTTGACCTTGCCGGCCAGTTGCTGGTCGCCGACGGCGACGACGTACCCGTTCCCGTCGCATTGGCTCGGCGCCGCATAGACGACCACCACCGAGAACGTGCCCGGTTCCTCGACCGTGATGTCCCAACTGACCCAGTCGCCTTCATTGTGCCAGAAGCCGATGTTATCTCTGTCCACGTTCTTCTCATACGCAATCTTGCCTCCGGCCGAGGTGTGAACGGTGGCACGCGAGGCCTTGACGGTAATCGTGTCGGCGCCCGGCGCGGCGGTCTCGGCCGGCGGCTCGAACTTAGGGAAGTCCGGGTCGGGCGCCTTGCGCTTTTCCGGCGGGGGAGCGTTTCGGAGGCGCTCGAGCGCCAGGCGGGCTTCCTGGGCCGCCTTGGTCTTCGGGAACCACTTGATGACATTCTCGTAGGCCTCCACCTTCTGGCCGGACATCACATCGGCGGCCTCGGTGTCCGTGGCGTCCTTGAGCATGCCGGCGGCGTTCTGCTCATCCTCGCGAACGTAGTCGGGCGCCTCGGCGTCCGGCTTGGTGGATGGCGAGTAACTGGCTGGTGGCGCCTTCGGCGCCGGGAGGGGCACGCCGGCGGCCGGCGTCGCGGATGCAAGAGGCGTCGGGGCCGCCGGCGACGGAGCGACCGGAGGGTTCTCTCCCCCGCAGAGGTGCAGGGCAAGCCCGACCGCGCCGGCAATGGCTACGGCCGCGACGCCGGCGCCCGCGAGGACCCAGAGCGTCTTCCGCGACTTCGTAGTCTTCCTGTCCGCCGGCGCCCCCGGTCCCTTGACGCCCGCACGGGAAGGCGCGCCCAGCGGTCCGGCCCGGCGGGCCCGCCGCCGGTCGTCCTCCACCATCGGCGCGATCTCGCGCGCGACGGCCTCGGCTGAAACGGTGGTCTCGACGCCCGCGAAATCCAGCGAGTCCAGGGCCGCGACGAGATCGGCCGCGCTCTGGTACCGGTCTTCCGGTTCCTTCGCCAGGGCCTTGGCCAAGAGGGCGCAGAGCGAGGCGGGCAGGTCCGGCACAAACTGGCCCGCGTCGGGCAGCGGCTCGATCACGTGCTTGCGCATGATCTCCTGGGGCGTCGGGGCCGTGAAAGGCGGCCGGCCGGTCACCATCTCGTAGAGGGTGGCGCCCAGAGAATAGATGTCGGTGCGGAAATCGGGAGGCGGGTCGCCGGTCACCTGTTCCGGCGAGATGTAGTACGGCGTGCCGTAGGCCTTCCACTCCTTGCCTTCCTCGGCCGAGGCCACGTGGCTCACGAGGCCCATGTCGGCGATCTTGACGACCCCCTCGCTCGTCAGGAGGAGGTTCTGCGGCTTGATGTCGCGATGGATGAAGCCTCGCGAGTGGGCATAGCGCAGCCCTTCGGCGGCCTGGCGGACGATGGCCGCCGCCTCGGCCGGGTCGAAGCGCTTGCGGACGGTCAGCATCTCGGCGAGCGACCCGCCGTCCACGTACTCCATGATGATATACAGCGTGCCCTTCAGGAAGCCGATCTGGTGGATGGTGACAATGTTGGGGTGCGTCAGCTGGGCGGCGCTGCGGGCCTCCTGGATGAACCGTTGCTGGCTCTCGGCGTCGCCGGCGGCGCTGGCGAGGGGAAACTTGACCGCCACCGTCCGGTCCGTGGCGACCTGGTGACACTTGTAGACGATCGCCTGGCTGCCACGGCCGATCTTCTCGAGGAGTTTCAGGCCGGAGCCTTGGACGTCTCGGGCTTCGGTGTCGTCGCCGAGTCCCCCGACCACGTGGTGGGCCTTGGCCGCGAGCACGCCGGCGCGGATGAGCGCGTCGGTGAGCGAGAGCTCGCGTCCCTCCGTCTCGGCCTCGGCGAGCAGGCGGCGAGCCCCCTCGATCTCTTCCGCCGTGAGGAGGCCCTTCTCGAGAAGGTGCTGCATCAGTTCGTCTGTTGACGACATGGAGTCCCTCAACTCGTCTCGGGTACTTATACGAGCAAGGCTGCCGTTTCAGTTTATCGTCGGCCGTCCGGGGGATGTCAACCAGCAAATTGCCGGGGCGCGGTGTGCCAGGATCTTATGGCGAGCCCCGGTCATCCTGGGTGGCATGCCCAGCGCGTCGTTCGCTGGGCATGTTCTCACCCCTCAGGAAGAACATGCCCACGCAACAGCGGCGTGGGCATGCCACCCTCGCCATAGAATCTTGGCACACCCGCGGGGCCCGCCAATCGGAACTTGACTCGGGCGGCGCCCGGGGGTACGGTGGCGGCGACGGCAGGAGCGAAGAGCCTGCCGGGCGAACTATTCCAGGGACTCCGCGAGAAAGGGCAACTCCATGCAAAGGCGCGACTTCCTTTCCATGACGGCGGCTGGCTTGGCGGCTTCGGCGTTCCCAACGGCGGCCGTGGCCGCGGCGGAAACCAGCAAGGGCGCGGCCGGTGCGGCCGGCGGCGGAAAACCCGGCAAGATCGGCATCGGCATCAACCTCGAGTTCATCCGGCACGAGGACAAGCCCTTCGAGTGGGGCGTCGAGAAGGCCGCCCAGTTGGGCTACGAGTACGTCGAGCCCATGGTCCACTGGGGCCGCGAGCTTCTGTCGGAGGCGGGGTACTTTCACAGCGTGTCGATGCTCGACGACCCGTACCGCATCAAGCGGGCCTGCGAGAAGGCGGGCGTGAAGCTGTCGGGCCTGTCGGCCCACTGCCCCCTCTGCAAGCCCGAGATCGGCACGGAGTACCTGAAGCAGGCGGCCCGCTTCGCCGCCGAGTGCGGCGCCCCCGTCATCAACACCGACGAAGGGCCCAAGCCCAAGTGGACCACCGAGGATGAGGACTACCTGCTGATGAAGTACACGCTGACCGAGGCCGCCGCCGTGGCCGAACCGCGCGGCATCCTGATCGGGCTGGAGCCGCACCAGCAGTACAGCCGCACGCCGGAAGGCCTCGACCGCATGGTCGGCCTCGTCAAGAGCGCGGCCATCGGCGTCAACTTCGACACCGGCAACAGCTACCTGGCCGGCCAGGACCCCATCAAGTGGCTCGCGCGCGTGGTCAATCGGCTGGTGCACCTGCACGCGAAGGACATTTCCGTGAAGCAGTCCGAGAGCGAGCGCGGCAAGGTGACGGGCACGCCGGTCGGCTGCGCCTGCGGCGACGGCGTCGTCGACTGGAAGAAGGTCGTCGAAGTCTGCCGCCAGTGCCCGCGCCCCATCGTGTTCTCGGTCGAGTGCGGCACGGTGGACCAGGCCGAGCGGAGCCTCAAGCACCTGAAACCGCTGGTGTGACCGCAGGGGCGCGGCCTCGCGGTCGCATAGCACACGCGCTGGTCGAGGCGCGCTCGGGACCCGGCAGGTCAAGTGCCTGGGCCGGAATCCGAGAGCAGCAAGGCGCTCGCCTTCCGGCTGGGTCAGGAAATGGGCCAACCCGGGATGGCGGCGTCGATTTCAGCCATGAGACGCATGGTCTCGGCCACGGCGACAACCACCTTCTGGTACTGATTGACGTCATCGGCATCCAGATGCCTGCCGCGCCGGTCCTTGAGCCACTTCTCGCAAACCGGGTAGCCGCCTACATGGAACGCCCACACCTCGGGTGCGATGCCCTCGAAGTACTGGCTTCTGTTGATGTGGACGCGGCCGACCTGGCACTGGCCCCTTGTCAGTGCTGCCACCTCGTCGGGCGTCTTGTACTTCGGGTAACCCTTGTCCACAAGATGGTCGCCGCGTACAGGGTATTGCGTGATGTAATCTCCGAGCTTCGGCGACTCCAACAGGTGAATCGCCGCCAGTTGCGCCCCCAGGCGCGCGAGCGCCCGGAAGCGCCTCGCGTCGGACGGCAGGGGCAGACGCGGGAAGTCTGTCTTCAGGAACTCGGCGTATCGCGCGCGGTAGGCGGGCGAGTAGAACACGGCGTAAGCATAGTGGAAAACGTCCTCCGGCCCGAAGGTTCTCTTTAGGTCGCCCGCGCCGTCGGCCAGGAACTTCATCTTCAGCCCCTCGGCCATTTCCTTGATGAATGCCCTCGCCAGGTTGGGCCGACGGCCGTTGTCGTGGTCAAAGAGCGTCTCGGGCATCCGGCCATCGGCGTACAAATACAAGGGGAACAGGGTGTTGATGTCGTAGGCCGCCATGCTCTTGTGACCCGCGATGGCGTTGGTGGCGAGGATATCCCATTGGTCACGTGTCTGGCGAGTGGCCAGCATGGCAAGGTTGGGACCTGCGAGCATGTGACGCATGACCTCTTGCCGGGGCATGCAGTGAAAGCCCCTGCTCCGGCCCGTGTAGTAGGTGTAGCGGATGTCAAACGGCCTGTACAGAAGGGGGACGAGCCGATCGCGGACCGGGCCTGACTGCTTCAGGTCTTGTTGAGCGAGTGCGACCTTCCAGTCCCGCGTGTCCTGGCCCAGTCGAAACCTGTGCCGGGCGGCTTCAACGGAGCAGGAGAGGAACCGCTGCACCGAATCCCACGCTTCTTCGCGAGTGTAGTGTACGGTCAGGCCATCCCTGGCTGTGACAATCCCGACGCTGCTGACGGGGAAGACCTCGGGCAGGCGCCAGCCCTTGCCGTATTCGCTCTCCCGCTTCGAGTCGCGCGGAACGAAAAGAAAGGAGGGCGACTGCGGCCTGACTTGCTTCCACCTGGTGCTGACTACGCTCTTCTCTGATAGCGCTTTGTACTTGGCTTGGCGCGTGCCCCACAGGTCGGCATGGGACACACTCACGGCCTTGGGACGCTTCGCCTTCTTCACGAACAGCGCGATGGCGACGCCCTGCTGAATGTCGAAGACATTCTCGTCTTTGGAGCCATCCGGGCAGACCTCGCCTTTCTTGGTGTTGCCGTGCAGGTCCAGGATGTGGATCTCGTCAAACGTACCCATAAGGCTTTGGCGCATCCCGCGGAAGGTCGGATTATCCAGGTAGCCGTGATTCGTGACGAAGGCCAGCACCCCCTCGCCGTTGCGCTCGATGCGCCACTGGCCGAAGCGGATGAACTTCACGTAATCGTCCTGGAGCCACTTGGGGTTGCGCTCGCCGAGGGGTTTTCCATCGACCTTCTTGTAGTCTTCGATCAGTGCTTTGATCCAGGGGCCCCTGTTGGCCGAGTGGCCGGAGTACGGGGGATTGCCGAGGACCACCATGATGGGCTTCCCGCGTTTGATCTCGGCGGCGGCGTTCGCCTCCTCCGAAATCCACCTCGCGAAAACGTGTTCGCTCTGTCTGACCGCCTCCTCGAGCGTATTGGTCAGGTAAACGCCGAGCCGCTGGTCGCCGGCGAACTTGTACCCCAGGTCCTTCAGTTGGATGCCCAGTTTCATGTGCGAGACGGCGTAAGGCGCCATCAGCAGCTCAAACCCGAAGAGGCGCGGCAGCAGGTGCTTCGACACGTAAGCGTCGAAGACGCCCCTCTGGCCGCGCGCGGCCAGTTCATCGCAAATCTGGCGCACCACGAAGTAGAGAAACGTGCCTGTGCCACAAGCCGGATCCAGGATGAAGACCTTCTCGTCGGCCAGTCCCCAGGGCTTGTCAAAACGAGTCTTGAGTATATGGTCCACGCTGCGCACGATGTATGAAACGATCGGCTCGGGCGTGTAGAACACGCCGCGCATCTGCCGAACCCCGGGGTCGTAGGCCGCCAGAAACGTCTCGTAGAAGTGGACGACGGGGTCTTCCTGTCGCGTGCGCCGGCCGAAGTCGCAGAGGATTTCCGCAAAGTCCGCCTGGCCGATCACCTCGGCGAGGTCGTCGACGAGCCAGGAGACGGTTTCATCGAGTTCCGGTCCGGCGATCTCGCCGAAGAGTTTTCGCAGAAACGGGTTCGTCTTCGGCAGGTCAAAGACCGCCTTCTGCCGCGAAAACCCGGTCTGGGCCGGCGCCTGCGCCCGCGCGGCAAAGAGACCATAGGTGACCGTCTGGGCATACATGTCGGCAAACTGCTCGGCCGTGAGTTCGTGGATCAAAGTCTCGCGAAAGGCTTCGAACTGCGCGTGAAGTTGGCCTGATTTCCTCTCGCCGCCGAAGGTGCGGGCAATGAGCTCGCGCAGTTCCTGCGTAAGGCGCGCCAGCCGCTCCGCCAGTTGCTTCGGTCGGGCGATAACCGGCGCCTCGCGCGCCAGGAAATCCCGCAGGAGCGCCAGCACGGCTTCGGCCCCACCCTCGACCGCCTCCAGTCTTTGGGGGGCCGATAGCCGACCCAAGCGGGCGGCCGCGCGCCGCTGGCCCTCAACAAACCATCGGAACTCCAGGAAGTCGGTCAAGATGAGGTTGGGGAACCGTTCGCGGTAACGCTTCAGTTGCTCGGAGTCCTCGGCCTCGTCAAGGTCCCTGCCAATGTCCTTGGCTTCCACATACCCCACGGTGTGAGAGGCGCGCCGCACAAGGAAATCGACGCTGGCGCCGGGAATCCCGGCGGGCTCGCACGTGATCAGGAGGCGGCCATCCACAGCCTTGAGAAGCCACTCAAGGACTGGGTAGTGCGTACGTTCGGATGCCTGGCCGGCCCGCAGTTTTCCGTGAAGGTCCCGAAGGTAATGGCGGATAGCATCGAGCGACATGGCAATCCCCTGCGTTTGCGGGGTAGTTTACCAAACGGTGCGCCGAACGGCAACCCCCAACGCATGGCGTCGCGGGTCAGGGGACCCTGTCCGCACTTGGCGGTCAACAGCAAATTGACGCGGCCCCCCCGCTTCGGTTATAATTCCGCTCCTGTTGCCTGGTGGGCAGGGGGAGTTTCTGCGCCTGGCGAGACACCGGGGCAGTTGAAGGCTGCGCGCGGCGGGTCGGGAGACCCGCCGCGCTTACTCGACGGAGCGCGTGGCGAAACGCCTGGTTAGCCGTTCCGCTCACTCGAGGAAGTGGGACGCGAAACGCCTGGTCCGCCGCGGCCGTCGCGCGGCGCGTGAAGGAGGTTACGGGTGTATCTCGGTATCGACATCGGCTCGGTCAGCCTGAACCTCGTCCTCATGGACGAGTCGCTCCACGTCGTCAAGGAACGGTACGTCCGGGCGCGGGGCAAGCCCCTGGAGACCGCCTTCGAGGCCCTCGAACAGCTTTTCAGCGAGGTGCCCCCCGCCGACATCGACGGTGTCGCCTTCACGGGCGCCGGCACCGGCGTCCTGGCGGACCTCTACGGCATCAAGCTGGTCAACGAGGTCGTCGCGCAGGCCAAGGCCACCATGACGCTGCACCCCGAGGTGCGGACGATCATCGAGATCGGCGGCGAAGACTCCAAGCTCATCCTCCTGGAACAGGACCCCAAGACGGGGCGGCTGCGCATCAAAGACTTCGCGATGAACACGCTGTGCGCGGCAGGCACCGGCTCGTTCCTCGACCAGCAGGCGTCGCGCCTGGGCGTGAGCATCGAGAACCAGTGGGGCGAGATGGCCCTCCGGAGCGTGCACGTGCCGCGCATCGCCGGCCGGTGCTCCGTCTTCGCCAAGAGCGACATGATCCACCTCCAGCAGGAGGGGACGCCCGATTTCGACATCGTGGCCGGCCTGTGCTTCGCGATGGCCCGCAACTTCAAGGCCGTCATCGGCAAGGGCAAGGAGGTCGTGCCGCCGGTCGCCTTCCAGGGCGGCGTGGCCGCCAACGCGGGCATGGTGCGGGCGTTCACGGAGACGCTGGAGCTCAAGCCTGGCGAGCTGCTCATCCCCAAGCACTTCGCGTCGATGGGCGCGATCGGGGCGGTCCTCGTGGCGAAGGAGCTCGGCGAGTTCGGCCGCATCGAGTCGATCCAGCCCCTCCGCGAGTATCTGGAGACGCGGCGCTACGGCGGCGGCGAGCTGCACCCCGTCCTGCGCGACGATAACTACCCCCTCGTCATCGAACCCGACCCCTTCCCTCCGGGCACCGACCTGGTGGACGTCTTCGTCGGCGTCGACGTCGGCAGCATCTCGACGAACGTGGTGGCGGTGGACAGGGACGGCCGCGTCCTGGCCCGCGAGTACCTGATGACGGCCGGCCGGCCGCTGGCCGCCGTCACCGACGGCCTCTACAAGGTCGGCCAGGCCCTGGAGGAGCGCGGCGGCAAGGGCCGCGTGCAGGTCCGCGGCTCCGGCACGACCGGCTCCGGCCGGTACCTGACGGGCGACTTCATCGGCGCCGACATTGTCAAGAACGAGATCACCGCCCACGCCACCGGCGCCGCGTTCATCCGGCCCGACGTCGACACGATCTTCGAGATCGGCGGCCAGGACTCCAAGTACATCAGCCTGGAGAACGGCGCGGTCGTCGATTTCACGATGAACAAGGTCTGCGCGGCGGGCACCGGCTCGTTCATCGAAGAGCAGTCGGAGCGGCTGGGCGTGGGCCTGAAGACCGGCGAGTTCAACCGGCTCGCCCTCTCGGCCGACGAGCCGCCGGCCATGGGCGAGCGGTGCACGGTCTTCATCGAGACCGACATCAACCGCAACCAGCAGCGCGGCGTCGAGGTCGACGACCTCTGCGCCGGCCTCTGCTACTCGATCGTGCAGAACTACCTGAACCGCGTCGTCGAGGACCACAAGGTCGGCAACATCATCTTTTTCCAGGGCGGCACGGCGTACAACCGCGGCGTCAAGATGGCGTTCGAAAAGGTGACGGGCAAGCCGATCGTCGTGCCGCCGCACCACGACGTGCTGGGCGCCATCGGCATGGCCCTGCTCTCGCGCGACTGGCACCTGGCCCAGACGAAGGGCAACGGCGAGCACCCGCCCAAGACGACGTTCCGGGGGTTCGACCTCAGGAACGTCGCCTACTCGTTCGACACCTTCGAGTGCGAGGACTGCGCCAACCGCTGCGAAATCCACGTCGTCGAGATCAAGGGCGAGAAAACGCTCCACTACGGCAGCCGCTGCGGCAAGTACGACGAGGCCCAGCGCGAGAGCCTCGGCAAGCACCTGCCGCGCCTCTTCGTCGAACGCCAGAAGCTGATGGACGCGGCCGTAGGGACACGGCATGCCGTGCCCCCACAGAAAGACGGCCCGCCGCCCAAGAAGGTCGGCCTGCCCCAGATGACGAACTTCTGGGAACTCATGCCCCTGTTCCGGGCCCTCTTCACGGAGCTCGGTTTCGAGGTGGTCCTGTCGTCGCGGACGAACCGCAACCTGATCGCCGAGGGCATCGACCAGACCGCCGCCGAGCCGTGCTTCCCCATCAAGGTGGCGCACGGGCACGTGTGGGACCTCGTGAAGAAGGGCGTGGACTACATTTTCATGCCCGTCGTCGTCGACATGCCGCGCGCCTCCGACGACATCGTCAACTCATACGTATGTCCGTACGTACAGGCGGTGCCCTACATGGTCCCGGCGGCGATGGAGGACGTGGACTGGGCCAAACGCCTCATCCGCCCGATCCTCCACTTCTCGCGCGGGCAGGAGAGGGTGCAGAAAGACCTGGAGAAGATGGCGGCCGGCCTGGGCATCGGCCGCCGGCAGGCCCGCCGCGCGATCGCCGAGGCCTTCGCCGCGCAGGAACGCTTCCAGCAGAGCCTCAAGGCCCGCGGCCAGGAGGTCCTCAAGGCGCTCGGGCCGAACGACACCGCCCTGGTCATCATCAGCCGCCCGTATAACGGCTGCGACCCGGGCCTGAACATGAACATCCCGGAGAAGCTGCGGGACCTGGGGAGCCTGGCCATCCCGCTCGACATGCTGCCGCTGGACGACGAGGACATCTCGGCCGAGCATCCGCACATGTACTGGAAGTACGGCCAGAAGATCCTGGCGGGCGCCCGCATCATCGCCCGCGACCGGCGCCTGTACCCGGTGTACATCACCAACTTCGGGTGCGGGCCGGACTCGTTCATCATGAAGTTCGTCGCGGGCGAGCTCCAGGGCAAGCCGTGCCTGATCCTCGAGGTCGACGAGCACTCGGCCGACGTGGGCGCCATCACGCGGTGCGAGGCGTTCCTCGACAGCCTCAAGGCCGTCCGCCAGCGGGACCTGCGCCTCGAGCGGCGAGTCCGCGCGGGCAAGTGGGACTACACGGCCAGGAACCTCGGCCGCCGCACCATCTACATCCCTTACATGGACGACCACGGGTACGCGATGGCCGCGGCCATGCGGGCCAACGGCGTCGATGCCCGCCAGCTTCCGGTCAGCGACGACGAATCCGTGGCCTGGGGCCGCAAGTTCACCTCCGGCAAGGAATGCTACCCCTGCATCATCACCACGGGCGACTTCCTGCGGAAGATCCACTCTCCGGGGTTCGACCCGGACCGCTCGGCCTTCTTCATGCCGACGGCCTTCGGGCCGTGCCGCTTCGGCCAATACAACAAGTTCCAGCGGATGATGCTCGACGACCTGGGCCTGGAGGACGTGCCGCTGGTGCTCTTAGACCAGGACAAGGATTACCAGGGCGACGTGAAGAACCTGGGGGCCGATTTCCGCAAGCTGGCCTGGTCGGGCATCGTGTTCGTCGACACGATCCAGAAGATGCTGCGCGAGACCCGGCCGTACGAGGTCAACAAGGGCGAGTGCGACCCGATCTACGAGAAGTTCCTGCGGCGGTGCGAAGCGGTGGTCGAGTCGCGCGGCGACCTGCGGGCCCTGGCGCGCGAGGCCCGCCGCGAGCTTCAGGCCGTCAAGACCGACCGCTCGCGCGTGCGGCCCAAGATCGGCATCGTCGGCGAGGTCTTCGTCCGCTGCAACCCGTTCACCAACCACTTCATCGCCCGCAAGATCGAGGAGATGGGCGGCGAGGCCGTCCTCCCGCCCTTCGAGGAGTGGGTCAACTATATCGCCTGGAGCCGCATCACCGACGCGAAGATTGAGCGCAACTGGAAGCGGCTTCTCGTGGAGAAGATCACCGACTTCATCCAGCGGCGAGAGAAATACCGCGTGCTGAACGAGTTCCGCGGGGCCGTCCGCCTCTTCTTCGACGAGCAGCCCTCCGACCACGTCATCGCCCTCGGCCAGCGGTACCTCGACCCGGCAATCCGCGGCGAGCCGATCCTCTCGATGGGCCGCTGCATGGAGTACGTGGAGGCGGGCTGCGACGGCGTGGTGAACCTGCACCCGTTCAACTGCATGCCGGGCACGATCGTCAACGCCCTGCTCACGCGCTTCCAGAAAGACTGGGACATGCCGGTGCTGAAGGTGGCGTACGACGGCCTCCAGCAGGCGACCGAGACGGTCCGCATCGAGGCCTACATGCACCAGTGCCGCGAGCGGCTCGAAGCGCGGATGAAGAAGTCCGCCGAGGGCGCTTCCAGCGGCGCCGGCGGGTCGCCGCGGCGACCCACGGCGAAGTCGAGGCACATGATTTAGCCCCCGGTGATTCACCGGGGGCGTGTTTGGCGTGGGTGGCACGGTCACGCGCCGTTGCGTGACCGTGCTTGCGCCCCCATGTGACCATGCACGGCCACGCAACGGCGCGTGGCCGTGCCACCCGGCAATCTCGTGTCACGCCAAACACGTACTTCACCGGGGGTTAAATAAGAATTATGCCCATGATTGGGGTAAGTGCACTTCTGGCTTCCGTCTTGCTCGCGGCGGTTCCGCCCGCGCCGCCCGCCGCGCCACCTTATTTGACCCCCGGTGATTCACCGGGGGCGAAGTACCGTCAGGAGTTCCGCACCAAGGACGGCTTCACCATCCGGTTGCCGGCGGACTGGGTGGAAATCCCGCGCCAGGTTCTTGACGACTTCTCGGCCAGGCTCCGCAAGACGGTAACCGGCATGGAGAAGCAAAGCTACGACTATGGCTACCAACGAGGTTACGGCGGCCGATGGTTCGCCTGCCCTTACCTCCTGGTCCAGGTCACGCGGGCCGGTCGCATTCCAGAAGAGGAACTCAGGAAATACGAGGCCGTCCGGCGTGGGGCCGCGAAAGCGGCCGATAGAGCACAGGGGGGCCGCGGAACTGTTCTCTCCGGCGCCACCGCCGGCACTCCGCTCTACGACGCCGAGAACCGGGCGCTGTGGACGCGCCTGTCGATAAACTCGGCCGCCCTGGGGCAGATCGAGGCGCTCTGCGGCACCCGGTTGACAGAAGATGGAGCCGTATGGATCACCTGCTACGATACGGCGGCGGACTTCGACAAGGATTGCGGCCTCTTTGAGGACATCATAAAGCACGTGACCCTGGAGCGGCCGTCTAAACCCCGGCTCACCGACGCCGTGCCGGGCCCTTCGTGGCTGGGCTGGGACTCGATCATCACGGGCGCCGTGGTCGCCGGCATCGCCGGCGTGGTCGTGGTAGTCCTTCGCCGGCGGCGGAAGAAAACGTAGGGTGGGTGCTCCGCACCCACCAGGCTTCGAGCAAACACATGGTGGGTGCAGAGCACCCACCCTACGTGCTACGGCTGCACGGCCGGGCCTGCCGGCAGCGCCGCGGTCCGCTTCAGGCGCCGGATGGTCTTGCGGGCGGTCGAGCGGACATCGGCACGCCGATCCTTCTGGGCCTCGACCAGGGCCGGCAAAGAGGCCGGGGCGTTCAGGAAGTAGAGCGACATGGCCGCATTATAGTGGTATTCACGATCCGGCCCGCACAGCTCCGCCGCGAGGGCCGTCACGGCGGACGTCTCGAGCGCCCGGCCGGCGATGCGCCGGATGCCGGGTCTCTTGCCCTTCTCGGCCGCCTGCCGCAAAGCCCTGGCAGCCTCCGGCGTATTGATATGGGCGAGGCCCACAACCGCCGCGAACGCCGGCCAGCCGTTCTTGCACCGGAGTTGTGCCGCCAGGACCGGCACCGCTTCCGATCTGTTAAGCAAGGCCAGGGCAAAGGCCGCCACGATGCGCACCGTCTCGTCTTTGTCCCCGAGGGCCTTCACCAGCGCGGACACGGCCTGCGGATCGCCAATCGCGGCGAGGGAAAGCGCCGCCCAGAAGCGCACGGAGGACTCCTTGTCCTTGAGTGCCGCCGTCAGTCCGGCCACCGCCCGCGGATCACGCAGGTCGCCAAGCGCCTGTGCCGCGTCCTGCCGAACGGCAGATTCGGCCTCTCCGAGGGCCGCCAGCAAGCCTGGGAGGGCCCGTGGATCGCCGATCTCGCCGAGGGCCTGCGCGGCCGCGCAGCGCATCACTGCATCCGCGTCAGCCAACGCGGCCAAGAGCAGGGGCACCGCCTCGGAGGCGCCGATGTGCCCTGACGCCTCGGCCGCAGCGCGGCGCACATCGCTTTCCTCATCCTTGAGCGCCGCCACAATCGCGGCTGCCGCCCGCGGATCCCCGATGTCGCCAAGAGCCACGGCGGCCGAGGAGCGAAGCCTGGGGTCCGCGTCGGCAAGGGCTGTCAGGAGGGCGGGCACTGCCGCCGGGTCGCCGATGTTGCCGAGGGCCTGGGCCGCCTCGACGCGTGAGCCGTTGTCCGCATCGGCGAGCGCGGCCGTAAGCGCGGTCACTGCTGCCGGCTCGCCAATCCTGCCCAGTGCCAAGGCGGACGCCGTGCGAACCTCCGCGTCCGCGTCCCTGAGGGCGGCCGTCAAGGCCGGTACCGCCGCGGGGTCTGGGATGGCGCCGAGCGCCTGCGCCGCCCTGCGGCGGAGTTCAACGGCTTCGTGGGAAAGCAAGCCCAGGAGCGCCGGAACCGCCACCGGAGCGCCGATCCTGCCGAGCGCCTCGGCGGCCGCAACGCAAAGGTCTTGATTCTTATCCCCCAGCAGGGCCGTGAGCGGCGAGACCGCGGCCGGGTCGCCGATCTCACCCAGCGCCCTGGCGGCGGCAACGCGAAGGCTTTGATTCTCATCCCCCAGCAGGGCCGTGAGCGGCGGGACCGTGGCCGGGTCGTGGATCTCGCCCAGCGCGCTGGCGGCCGCAATGCGAAGGTCTTGATTCTCATCCCCCAGCAGGGCCGTGAGCGGCGGGACCGCGGCGGGGTTGCCAATCGCGCCCAGCGCCCTCGCCGCCGCCTCGCGCACCTTCTCGTCCAAATCGCCGATCAGCGGCAGGAGCGCAGGCATCGCTATCGGATCGCCTATCTCGCCAAGCGCTCCGGCGGCGGCGACGCGAGGACTTTGCTGTTCATCCTCAAGTAAGCTCATGAGAGGTGCGATCGCCGCGGGATCGCGGATTCGGCCCAGGGCCTGGGCGGCCGACTGGCGGACGATTTCCGCCTTGTGCTTGAGTGCCGAGATCAGCGGCGGGACCGCCTCAGGGCCGATGGCCGCCAGTTCGTCGACGATCTGCCGCTGCCCTGGCCCCTCAACGAGTTCCTGGCCGAACAGGCGCCCCAGCCATTCGCTGAACCTGCTCGGCTGCCCGCCGGACCGAAGTTGCCGCAGGAGCACTGCCACCTGGTCTTCCGGCGGGGCGTAAACCACGTATTTCAGAAGGGCCAGACCGCCCGCGACAAAGAGGACCGCCGCCGCGCCCACCAGGAGCCACAGGCGCCGGCGGCGCGCCGGGGTGAGGCCGGCCGTCTCGGCTGTCAAGTCGGGCGGCGGCATGCCCCCATTGTACGGGCGCCGACCCGGCCATGCAAAGGAACGCTCCGGCCCCGCGCCCGGCGTCTTCGCGCGCGGGGGCCGGGAGACCGGAAGATCGATGCACCAGATATGATAATATGGACAGTCATAGCTGCGGCCGGCGCGCGTAGCGCCGCAAGAAAATCTTTCCGGCCCGCTTGACGCACTGTTCCGACGCGCCTAGTATTGGTTAGTTCCGCGACCCCATGTTGGGGTCCGCAGCGCCGTGGCGGTGGGAGACGCAGGGGCCACGGGGTGGCGGCCTCGGCTTCACGCGACCGGGGCAACCGTTCGCCGGCAGCTTCACCCGCGTGTGACGAACGGCGTCCAACCCCGTACCTCATAACACATCTCGGGGCGGAGCCGGGCGGAGCCAACTCAACGCCTTACCCTTACGGACGTGCAACACGGGGGGAAGCTGTTTTCGCGAACGGGATGGTCGCCGCGGCGACCGGGCCGGACGGCTGGTTCCGTCGGCCCACGGGGATGAGCCGCCAGGGTGCAGCCCGCACGGGGCCAAGGAGCATTTCCGATGGACGATCTTTCGAGGCGCGAGTTTTTCCGTATTCCGGGCAAGGAAGCCTTCCGCCTGCTGGCCAAACTGGCGGACGGCCGCCTGGAGAGCCTCTTCGGACTCGACGTGTTGGACCCCGGCACCGCGGAGGAGGCCGGGCTTGCCTTGGGAAAAAAGGGGCGGAGAACCTGGCCGGGCTATAAGGAGAACAGGTAATGCCAATATCACGACGTGACTTTTTGAAGGCGTCCGCCGCCGTGGCGGGCGCGCTGGGAATCTCGAGCCCCCTGCTGCAGCGCGAGCAGGAGGCGTTGGCCAAGGAGGGCGGGCTGCAGGTCGTCTGGCTCCAGGGCCAGGCGTGCACCGGATGCAGCGTCTCGCTCCTCAACAGCATCTACTACGCCACCATTGACGACCTTCTCCTGAACACCCTGGACCTGCAATACCATCCGAACGTCATGGCGGGCGCCGGATCGACAGCCATCGCGGCCGCCGAAGAAGCCTACGCCAAGGGCGGCTTCGCCCTGGTGATCGAAGGCGCGATCCCGACGGCGTACGGCGGCAGGGCCTGCTACGTGTGGCCGGGCACCACCATGCAGGCGGCCGTCACGCGGTACGCCGCGAAGGCCGCCGCCATTATCGCGGTCGGCACGTGCGCGTCGTTCGGCGGCATGGCGGCCGGAAGGCCCAACCCCACGCTGGCCAGGCCGGTCAAGACGATCGTCGGTTCCCGGCCGGTGATCAACATCCCCGGCTGCCCGGCGCATCCCGACTGGATCGTCGGCACGATCGCCTACATCCTTCAGAACGGCAAGGTCCCCCCGCTGGACAGCTACGGTCGGCCGACCGATTTCTTCGGCAAGACCACCCACAGCGCCTGTCCTCGGCGGTCCTCCTATGTAGGACCGGGGCATCACAGCCGCGGCCGGGCGTGCCTGACATGCCATACCCTCGCCGGCACCGGCGGCGGGCGGGGCGGGGATGACGAGGCCGGGCCTCTGAATGCGTCGCAGATCCCGGCGGCGGCCCTGAGTATGCCGGGCTGCCTCTTCCCGATGGGCTGCAAGGGCGTGTCGACGTACTGCGACTGCGCGACCCGCCTGTGGAACAGCGGGGCCGCCGCCACGCCGGGCGTCAACTGGTGCATCGGCGCCGGTAGCCCCTGCATCGGCTGCACGCAGCCGAACTTCCCCGACGGCATGTCCCCGTTCCTCACCGCGGCGGCCACGGCCAACCCCGGCGGCGCCCCGAGCAGTGGCGGGACAGGCGGCGGCACCGGCGGTGGCGAGACTGACGACGATTGAACCGGCGGGGGCAGAGGCGGTAGAGGTAGGGGACGGCGTGATTGACCTGGCGGCGAAGCGGTGAAAACCCTCGCAGGTCTTGACCTGAAACCAAGGAGATAACGATGGCCACAACGATCAGTCTCGGCCCTGTCACGCGAGTGGAGGGCCACCTCGACATCGTGGTGACGGTTGAAACCGTCAACGGCAAGCAGCAGGTGCAGTCGGCCACCAGTGCGGGCGTCATGTTCCGCGGCTTCGAGATCATGCTCAAGGGCCGCGACCCGCGCGACGCCGCGCACTATACGCAGCGGATCTGCGGCGTGTGTCCGATCTCGCACGGCATGGCGTCAACGCTCGCCCTGGAGGCGGCGTTCGGCATCCGGGCGCCCGACAACGGTCGCATGATCCGGAACCTCGTCCTCGGCGCCAACTTCGTCCAGTCGCACATCCTGCACTTCTATCACCTGGCCGCCTTGGACTACATCGACACCACGGGCATTCTGAACCTCTCGCCCTGGACGCCGCGGTACGCCACCCCCGACATGGTGGGCGGCGCCGCCGCCGCGGGCCTGGTCGGCCACTACGTCCAGGCCCTGGCGATGCGGCGGAAGGCCCACCAGATGGGCGCCATCTTCGGCGGCAAGCTGCCGTGCAGCCCCATCTTCGTCGGCGGCGGATCGACTGAAGTCGTCACCGCCCAGAAGGTCACCGACTTCCGCGCGATCCTGACAGAGCTTCGGGGCTTCATCGACGGCGTGATGATCCCCGACGTCCAGGCGGTCGGCAGCCTCTTCCCCGAGTATGCCGGCCTCGGCAAGGGCTGCGGCAACCTGCTCGCCTACGGCGTCTTCGACCTCGACGCGGCGGGCACGTCGAAGCTGCTCGCCCGCGGCCGCTACACCGGCGGCCAGCTCGGCACCGTCGACACCAACCAGATCAAGGAGTACGTGAAGTACTCCTGGTACACCGCTGCCAGCGGCAACCGCAGCCCGGCCAGCGGCGTGACGGCACCGTCGGCGACCAAGGCCGGCGCCTACTCGTGGCTCAAGGCGCCTCGCTACCTCGACCAGCCGCACGAGGTCGGGGCGCTCGCCCGCATGTGGGTCAACGGCGACTACCGCAACGGCATCTCGGCCCTCGACCGCATTGTGGCCCGGGCCCTGGAGGCCAAGAAGATCGCCGACGCCATGGACGGCTGGCTCAATGGCCTGACGCCCGGGGCGCCCGTCTTCCAGGGCGCGAAGATCCCGGCCGCTGCGACCGGCATCGGCCTCACGGAGGCCCCGCGCGGCGCCCTGGGGCACTGGCTCCAGATCACCGGCGGCAAGGTCGGCAACTACCAGATCGTCACGCCGACCAACTGGAACGCCTCGCCCAAGGATGACCGCAACGTCATGGGGCCGATCGAGCAGGCCCTGGTAGGCACGCCGGTCCAGGACGTGAATCAGCCGATCGAAGTCCTGCGGGTGATCCACTCCTTCGACCCGTGCTTGTCCTGCGCGGTCCACATGGCGCGGCCGAACAGCGACGGCCAGAAGTTTGTGGTTCACGTGGAGGGCGCCCCGGTCTAAGGGGCGCCTCGCGACAATCAGGCGGCGCGGTAGACAGTAGGTAGTACCACAACGCCACATGGCCTCGTGCGCGGTGGGTCTCCTGACCCACCGCGTACAAAACGCGTCTTGCCGGCTGATTGAGGCACGTTCGCGGCGGGTCAGGAGACCCGCCGCGCAAAGTGGCGTTGTGGCAATAGGCTTCGCGCGGCAGGTGGCGACCCCTCTCTCCTCGCCTGCCGCGCGAATGCCTGCGCCGCTTCTGGCGTCAACATTTCGCCGGACAATCCCTGCCGGGCGGATATACTGGAGCTTGCTCGGTGCCGGGCGCCGAACCCATTGGAGCCATCCGCCGTGACGCCGATCCTCGTGTTGGGCATCGGGAACATCCTGCTGAAGGACGAAGGCGTAGGCGTTCACGTCGTCGAGGCGATGGCCGGACAGGCGCCGCCGCCTCAAGACGTCGAGTTCGTCGACGGCGGCACCTTCGGCCCGGACCTGATCGACATCATCGCCAACCGCCGCAAGGTGATCGTCGTTGATGCGGTGCAGGCCGCGGGCAGCCCCGGCACGGTCCTGCGGTTCACCGACAAAGACCTGGCCGCCAAGACCGAGGTCAGCGTGTCGCTCCACGAGGTGGGCCTGCTGGAGACGCTCCTGATGGCGAAGCAGCTCGGCTGCGCCCCGCAGGAAGTCGTGATCGTCGGCATCATTCCCAAGGACATCAGCCCCGGCCTGGAGATGACCGCGGAGGTGGCGGCCGTGGTGCCGAAGGTCATTGAGCTGGTGAGGAAGGAACTGGGGCGGATGTGAACGGCAGTGCGGAGCGCGGAATGCGGAGTGCGGAGTGAAAAGCCAGGAATCGCTGCCGTCTTACTCTTTGACTTTTCACTTCGCATTCCGCACTCCACACTCCGCATTATCCTTTCTTGCCTTTCCCCCGCCGGCGCGATACTGTGTACTGTAATTCGCCCCCGGTGAATCACCGGGGGCTAAATAAGTTAGGTGTGCCCTTGGGCCTACCGGAGACACGTCATGGCAGACCTGACCGGCCAAACGGCCCTCATCACGGGGGCTTCCACGGGTATCGGCGCGGCCAGCGCATTGGCGCTGGCGCGAGCGGGGGCGGACGTCGGCATCAACTACTGCCGCTCCCGGAAATCCGCCGAACAGGTCCTCAAGGCCGTTGAGGCCCTCGGCCGCCGGGCCGCCCTCTTTGAGTGCGACGTGTGCGACCCCGACCAGGTCAACGCGATGGTCGCGGCCTTCGTCAAGCAGTTCCGCCGCCTCGACATCCTGTTCGCCAACGCCGGCGGGCTTGTCAAGCGCTGCCCCATCGCCAAGATGCCCGACGCCCTCTGGAACCAGGTCATCGCCCTCAACCTCGACAGCGTCTTCTACACGGTTCGGGCGGCCCTGCGGCCGATGTTGAAGGCCAAGCGCGGCAACATCGTCGTCAACTCGAGCGTGGCGGCCCGGTCGGGCGGCGGAGGCGGCGCCGTCCATTACGCCGCCGCCAAGGGCGCCCTGGCGACCTTCGTCAAGGGCCTCTCGAAGGAGGTGGCGGCCGGCGGCATCCGCGTCAACGCCGTCGCCCCCGGCGTCACGCTCACGCCCTTTCACGACAAGGCCACCGCGCCGGAACAGATGGCGAAGTTCCGCGCCTCCAGCCCCGTCGGCAAACTCGGCACGCCCGACGATATCGCCCGCGCGGTCGTCTGGCTCGCCGGAGAGACCGAAGGCTTTATCACGGGGGAAACGATCTATATTGCCGGCGGCGGAATGTGAAAGGCAATGCGAAGTGCGAAGTGCGAAATGCGAAATGCGTAATGAACGGCAAACGACTAAGGCAGCGGCACCTGTCGTTTAGCGGGGAGCCGAAGGCGACCGCGTTTTCCCGATCTCCATGACAGCCCCCGACTTCATCCGCCAGACCCTCAATGACCTGCAAGCGCAAGGCCTGCGCCGCCAACTGCTCGAAGTCGGCTCGGCGGCCGGACCGCGCGTCCGGGTCGGCGGAAAGACGGTCCTCGCCTTCGCGTCGAACAACTACCTCGGCCTGGCCAACGATCCTCGCGTCCGCGAGGCCGCGCGCCGGGCGGTTGACCGCTGGGGCTGGGGCGCCGGGGCAAGCCGCCTCCTGGCCGGGCACACCGAGGCCCACGCCGCCCTCGAGGCCGACCTTGCCGCCTTCGAGCACGCCGAGGCCGCGATCGTTTTCCCAACCGGCTACATGACCAACCTGGGCGTCATTTCGGCGCTCGTGGGCCGGGGCGACGTCGCCTTCTCGGACCGCGAGAACCACGCCAGCATCTATGACGCCATCCGCCTTGCCGGCGCCAAGATCGTGCGGTACCCCCACGGCGATGCCGCGGCCGCGCGGAACCTGCTGGCGAAGAACCGCGACGCCCCCGGCCGGCGGCTCCTCGTGACCGACACGGTCTTCTCGATGTCCGGCGACCTCGCGCCGCTGGCTGACTTGGCGGCGGCGTGTCGCGAGGGCGGCTGCATGCTCGTTCTCGACGAGGCCCACGCCACGGGCGTCCTTGGCCCGAGCGGGGCGGGGCTGGCCGAGACGCTGGGCACCTGCGAAGGCCTCACCGCGAGCGTCGGCACGCTGTCGAAGGCGCTCGGCGGCGTGGGCGGGTTCGTGGCGGCGTCGCGCGACGTGTGCAACCTGCTGGTGAACCGCGCCCGCTCATTCATCTACACGACCGCCCTCCCTGCCGCGGCGTGCGAGGCGGCCCGCGAGGCCCTGCGGATCGTCCGGGCCGAGCCCGAGCGCCGCGCGCGGCTCCTGGGCCTGGCGCAACACGCGCGAGACGTGCTGCAAGCGAAAGGTTTCGACACCGGCCCGAGCGCGTCGCCGATCATCCCCATCATCGTCGGCACGGCCGCGCGGGCGATGGCGATGGCGGCGGCGCTCTTGGACCAGGGCATCTTCTGCCCGGCCATCCGCCCGCCGACGGTGCCGCCCGGCGCAAGCCGCCTGCGGATCAGCCTGACGTGCGAGCACAGCGAAGAGGATATCGCCAGGCTGGCCCAGGCGCTGGCGGCAACGCGAGATAAGATATGGTAATGTGATTATTCGCCGACGCCGCCCCGGCCTGTGCGCGGCGGGTCTCCGTACGTGTTGAGCGTGCGGACGTTCACTTGCAGGGTGGCATGCCCAGGCCGCCGTTGCCTGGGCATGTTCGCCGATGTCCGGCGTGCATGCCCACGCGAACAGCGGCGTGGGCATGCCACCCGGCTATCCGGAGCAACACGCTGAACACGCACGGGTCGCCTGA
>Ga0315273_10002727_pt1 | contig 21007 bp, 25 predicted proteins | sample YL17G02_0_MG_FD_205753 | JGI IMG/M metagenome (GOLD analysis project Ga0315273, IMG submission 205753) | Sediment microbial communities from Yellowstone Lake, YNP, Wyoming, USA - YL17G02_0 | ecosystem: Environmental > Aquatic > Freshwater > Lake > Sediment | place: USA: Wyoming | collected... | reverse complement strand
TGTCACAGGCCATGTTTGCAACCATGATTGGTGTAAAGGTGAAGACCTTGCAGAACTGGGAGCAACACCGCCGTAATCCTACCGGCGCAGCAGCGGCCCTACTGACAATTTTCGACCGGGAGCCGGAAACGGCAATGAAGGCATTGCACGGAGCTTAAGGAAACTCCAACAGGTCCAGCGGGACGTTCGTCTTGATTTGGTTGACTCTTAGCATATAACCTATGCGTGTAATTGGGGACGCGCGGAGAAAGGGGTCAGCCCTTGACATTGGGCAAAAGGTTAGGTTGAATATTATCAGAATAAAGTACGCAATAACCGGATGAACCTTTTTTATTCCCCTGGAGCACCCCTGCCTCGGCCGGACGGTCACCGAAGGCCAACCCATCCGCTTCCACAATGAACCGTCGCCTCCATAGAAGCCCGCCTCCCTTCCCGCCGAGGACCATCGTTATGTCTATCTGGAGTTGCTCGGCATGGCCAAGGCCGAGCTTGCGGACTTGATCAAAAGGGGCATCATCGTCTGAAAATCGCCCTCCTAAACAGCTCCCCGTCAAACGGCTTTGATGCAGGTTGAGACCTTCGTCCGGATCTACGAGGAAAACAAGCCCGTTTTTCAATCGGTCTGAAAGATCACCGGGATGCGCGCCCAGGAGAAGGAACAGGCGATCAAAAAGGCCCTCATGATGGGCGGGTGGCTTTCGAAGACAGAGACAAAGGAGATCGAAAACAGCTACGAGGTCTTCAGCAGCGCGATCAAGCGGGTGGGAGAGGATTTCAGTTGGCTAGCCAAGATCCTTGCCGCCCGGGCCAGGGACATCCAATGGGATTAAAAAGCCATAGAAAAGATCAGCGCCCTTTCACAGTGGCCGATCTATGGCGTCACCGAAAAGGGCATCCTCGACGGCATCGCCATGGGACTGCGTCTGGCCAGTTTCGTTATGGCGGGATTGCTGTTTCTGGCAACAACCCGGAACGAGGAGATCACCGGCGGGCTCATCCGCCTGGGACTCCCTTACCCAGTGGCATTTGCCCTCAGCACGGCCCTGCGGCTGGTACCCACCTTCGCCGGCGCCGGGGCCGACCATCATCCAGGCCCAGGTTTCAAGGGGACTGTATCTGGAGGCAAAGAACCTGTTCACACGGATCGGCAAGTTCATACCGCTGGCCGTTCCCATGTTCATCACGGCCATCCGATATACGAATACCCTGGCCATGGCCCTGGAGTCCGGAGGTTTCCGGCCCGACGCACCCCGGAGTTTCTTCTATGAGCCGCAAATGGGCCGGCGGGACTGGCTGGTGCTTCTGGTTCTGCTGATTCTTCTGGAGCTTTTTCTTTATCTGAGGCTGGCTCTGGGGATGGGCGCGGTCATAGCGGGAAGGCTGTAAGTTCATCTTCCCTGTCTTCAGAGGCGATGGCCTCGATCACACATTAGCGAGTGGCGGACATTTTTGGGGACAAATTCTACTTGATAATTTAGAATTATACTGCACATGGCGGCCGTTATAAGCCGCCGCAGTATGGAGGTGATATTGAGCTTTTGCTGAATCATCTGGTAAAATGGCACAATGAATTGGCCACCGTTGAAATACCGTCTCTGATTCGTGCGCCACTGATGCATTACTATTTTGAATTGATTCATCCTTTCTGGGATGGCAATGGCCGTGTCGGGCGAGTGCTCGAAGCAACTGTGCTTCATAGCGCCGGGTTCCGCTATGCTCCTTTTGCCATGGCTCGCTACTACCTGGAGCGGATCGACCAGTATTTCACTCTATTCAATCTTTGCCGCAAACAGGCAGATAAAAAATGGCATACCCGAACACTCCTTTTGCCCTGTTTCATCTCGAGGGGATGCTGGCCAGCATTAATCGCCTCCATGACCGGGTGAACGTTATTGTTAGATTACTGTTGTTTGAAACACATATCAAGCATTTGCGGGATACAAAAGCGATCAACCTACGCCAATATGCCATTCTGACCCAAGTTATGGAGCGTGGTAAACCATTGCAGATAGATGAACTGCGTCGTGCACCCTGGCATAAGGCGCTCTATGCCAAACTTGGTGACAAGACCAAACAGCGTGACTTGAGCAGACTTCGCGAGCAGGAACTTCTGTATGTTGATGAGAAAGGTCTTGTTTGGCCAGGGGTTACGAGATCGAAATAACGAACTATCTGCTGAAATTTAGCGTTCAACCTCTGGCGGACATGATACCGGTGGAGAAGCTACCGCATAGGGGGAATTCGGGGAGCATGATTAATGATGGCACATTAGTCTTTGTCTTCCCCGATGAGGGCGCTCAGGGCAGCAGCGTCACGCCGGTCGATGAGGGCTTTTACAGAGGCGAACTCTTGCCCATAGAGCTCGACGATCCTGCCGATATGCGGGTTCCCGGTGATGATCTCGGCATAGAGTCCGGGATTGCCCCGGAAGACCTTTTCGATGAATCCCATCTTGGCCCGGAAGATGGGCGTGGAAAAATCCTCCAGTTCAGCGGGGTCAACCCCCGTCTCCCGCAATGCGAGCCCCAGGATGATCGTATTGAGGTGGTTGAGTCCCTGCACGAGGGCCATCATCCGGTCATGCTCCTCCGGCGTCGCCTCCTGAAGCCGGGCGCCGCTGCGTCCCAGAATATCGAGAAGCCAGGGCAACCACCGCCTCGTCCGGGCGGGGCAATAGACGATGTTCTGTCCGGCTGCGGTAGGAACATCCGGCCCGAAGAGGGGATGGAGCCCGATGACCTCCGAGCGTGAATAATCGAGCATGGCCCGGACCGGATCAGCCTTCAGGGAGGTGAGATCCATGAACAGGGCCTCTTCCCGAACAAAGGGACCCGCCTGTTCGATGATCTGCCGGGTGGCATCGATGGGCACGGCGACGATGACCACGTCACAGCGGCCGGCGATAGCGGGGATACCCATGCCCCTATGCCTGCCTGATACATGGACAACGTAACCCTCGCCTCTGAAAAATTCGGCAAACCAGGCGCCCATCCCGCCCGTGCCGCCGATGATCCCGATCTCAATGCCGGCCATCGCAACCCTTTCCTCCCTTCCTGAGCCTGCAATCACCATCAACCGATGGCCTTCTGTCTCATCAGGTGATCGGCCAGGACGATGGCGACCATGGCCTCGCAGGCGGGAATGATGCGGGGAATGACTGCGACATCGTGACGCCCCCCTACGGAGATGACGGCCGGCCTCCCCTGTGAGTCGATCGTCTGCTGCTGCTTCTCTATCGACGGGATCGGTTTGCAGGCCGCCCGGAGAATGATCTCGGCGCCCGTGGTGATGCCGGCCATGATGCCGCCCGCGTGGTTCGTCGGAAAACCCGCTGCGGTGATGGGATCGTTGCATTGCGATCCCTTCATCCGCGCCGCCTGCAGGCCGGCCCCTATCTCCACCGCCTTGACCGTCCCGATGCTCATGAGCGCCTTGGCGAGATCGGCATCGATCTTGTCGAAGACGGGCTCGCCGAGTCCCGCGGGGCAACCCCGGACGCGAATCTCCACAATGCCCCCCAGTGAGTCCCCCTCGCTTCTGGCCTGCCGGAGTCTTGCCTCCATCCTTTCTGCCGCCTCGACATCGGGACAGCAAAGCGCGTTTTGGCCGATTTCCACTTCCGAAAACCGCTGTGCGGCTATGCCCCCGATCTCCAGTGTATAGCCGAAGATCTCGACCCCCTTGCCGCCGATCACCTTTTTGGCGACGGCGCCGGCAGCCACCCGGGCCGCTGTCTCCCGGCCCGAGGCCCGTCCCCCGCCCCGGTGGTCCCGGATGCCGTATTTGCCGTAATAGGTTATATCCCCGTGTCCCGGTCGAAAGAGATCCCGGAGGTCCTCGTAGGCTTCGCCGCGGGCATCCCGGTTTTCGATGATCAGGGCGATGGGGGTCCCCGTGGTCTTTCCCTCGAAGGTGCCGGAGAGAATCCGCACCCGGTCCAACTCGGAACGTGACGACGCTGCCGCCCCCTGACCTGGTCGCCTCCGATCCAGATCGCGTTGAATGTCCGGCTCGTCGAGGTCGATGTTCGGCGGGCAGCCGTCGATGATGGCGCCTGTCGCCGGGCCATGCGATTCCCCCCAGGTACTGACGCGGAAAAGGACCCCGATGGTGTTGCCTGCCATTGTACCTCCTCAGGCCTTCGCCTGGTTTATATGAAAATCCCCCTTGGCCCCCTTTGCTAAAAGGGTTGGGGGGATTTCATGTTTTATTGTGATCGCTATCAATCACGGCGGTTAGTTTGTTCAAATAATCGACGATCAGACCGGCGATTTCGCCGATCGTTCGGCCGGCGGTATCCACGGTGAAACGGCTGAGCTCCCGGTAACGGGTCTCCCGCTGACGGAGGATGGCTTCTATCTCGCCGCAGGCGTCATCGCCCGTCAGAGGCGGTCTCTGGCCACTGCCGCTCCCGTCGTTTTTCATCCGCTCCCGGATCGTTTGAAGATCTGCGGTCAGCAGGATAAACAGTCCCCCCGGCATCAGGACCTGCAGGTTTTCGTCCTCCATGACGGCGCCGCCCCCCAGGGCGATGACCCTGTCGCCGGGACCAACGGCCTTTCTGACGGCCTCCCTTTCCTCCCGGCGGAAGGCCTCCCAGCCCTGCGCGGAGACGACTTGTTCGATGGTTCTGCCGGTTTGCAGGCAAACCATCCGGTCCGTGTCATAAAAGGGAAGCTGCAATTGTCCGGCGATCCTCTCCCCGACGGAGGATTTTCCCGTGCAGCGATAACCGATCAGAATGATGTGCATCTTTCAGTACATTCCCTTCAGGGCATCCCAGAAACCGGGAAAGGACTTGCCGACACAGCCCTCATCCCTGACCCTTATGCCCGGCACGGCCAGGCCCAGGATGGCGAAGCTCATGGCCAGGCGGTGGTCTTCGTACGTTTCTATTTCCGCACCCTGAGGCGAACCGCCCTCGATAACCAGGCCGTCGGCCAGCTCCCGAGCCTCTACAGAGGTTTTGCGGATCTCTGCCGCCAGGGCGGCCAGGCGGTCGCTCTCCTTTACCCGCAGATGGGCCACACCGGTGATGGTCGTCCGGCCCGTCCGCCGGGTCGACAACACGGCCAGGGTTGGAACCATGTCCGGCATGTCGGCCAGATTGAAGACAAAATCCCCGGGGACCATCGCCCCGCCCGTCAGCTCGATATAATCGCCGCCTCGGAAAGCGCTGCACCCCAGCTTTTCCATGATCTCGATGATACCGACGTCTCCCTGGAGCGACCGCGCATTGACCGATTCGACCCGCACCTTACCCCTGCAGAGGGCGGCGGCGAGGAAAAAGTAGGAGGCGCTGGAAAGGTCGCCTTCGACGGTGTATTCCCGTCCCCGATAGGTCCTCCCCAGCTCCACCCGAAAACGGCGGGGCCCTTCCCGGTGGACCTCCGCCCCGAAGGCCTTCATGGTTTCGATGGTCATGTCCACATAGGGCAGGGACGGTGCATGACCCCCCAGGTCGATGCTCACCTCCCTCCGGGCATAGGGCGCACAGAGCAGGAGCGATGAGACGTATTGACTGCTCTCGATATCCCCGAAAAGAGCGCTCCCTCCCGGCAGACCGGATGCTTCAATCACGACGGGCGGGCGGCCGTCGCCTCTGAGACTGCGGGCATCGACACCAAGACCCCTGAGCGCTTCAAGCAGCGGCTTGACCGGTCGCTCACAGAGGCGGGGGCTTCCCGTCAGGATAAAAGTGCCTTCCCCCAGGGAGGCAAGGCCCATGACAATCCGCAGGGCCGTTCCGTTGTTCCCGAGAAAGATCTCCTTGCCGGGCCGGGTGATCCGGCCGCCACCGCCCTCGACCAGGACGCCATCCTTCGTATGGCTGATCTTGATGCCCATCAGGCGCAGTGCATCCATCAGGATCTTCGTATCCTGAGAAATCAAAAGGTTCTGCAGATATGACGGCCCCTCCGCCAAGGCGGCGATGACCAGCGCCCGCTGGCTGTAGCTCTTGGAACCCGGCACCCGGATGGTGGCATCAAGTTTTTCGATGGGTTTTATCTCGATCATCGGCCTCAAGCTTCTCCAAAACGACTTCGCGCATCAGGGAGCGGGGTGCTTCCAAGCCCGTCCACAGTTTGATCTGCTGCGCCCCCTGATGGATAAACATTCCCAGACCGGACCGGGTGGCACATCCGGCGGCCTGGGCCTCGGCAAGCAGTTTCGTTTTCAGAGGGTTGTAAATGAGATCGACGACCCACCCGAAGCGGGAAAGATCCACATCCGGAAGCGGCATCCCTTCCCCAGCCGGCGCCATACCCACGGGGGTGGCGTTGATCAGGCAATCGGCATCCAAGCGGCCGCTCCCGGCCGGGGGATGCCAGGGGCAGCCGAACTCTCCGGCCAGTGCTTCACCTTTCTCACGGCTCCGGCTGATGACGAAAGGGCGCCCTCCTTCCCTCACGATGGCGTAGAGGGCGGCCCTTGCCGCACCCCCCGCCCCCAGGACGGCAAAGGTCTTGCCCTCGATCTCCATGCACTCCTTGAGATCCTCTGCCAGGCCGCTCCAGTCCGTATTGAATCCCTCGAGACCTCCGCCCCGGTTCACGATGGTATTGACGGCGCCGATGGCCCGGGCCGCCCCGTCCACCGAGTCGAGCCAGGCCATCACTTCGGTCTTGAAGGGGAGCGTGACGCTGACCCCTCGGATATCGAGACCCCTGATACCCCGGAGGGCGGCTTCGATGTCTCGGACACAGAAAGGAACATAGAGCGCCTCGATCCCCATCGCCTCGTAGGCGGTGCGATGCATGAGGGGAGAGAGGCTGTGTCCCACGGGATTGCCGAAGAGGGCATAAATTTCCTTCTGCGTAATCGTTGCCCTACACAAGAGTCAACTCCCTATGGATCCGGATGGTTTTCTCCAGGGTCATTTGGCCCGGCGCCGATTCCTCACCGGCATGGAGAACTGCATAAGTCAGAAAAGAGCCCAACAGGGGGGCCGCTACCCGGCTAAGCAGCCCCATCTCACCCATGCAGAAAGCGATGATCCTGCGGCCTTTGCGACCCGCATAGGGGATGAGATCGAGAAGACGCAGATTGTCTTCGATCCGCCGGGCATAGGTCACGATCTTCACTAAGTCGCCTTCGGTGCAGGCATCCATTCTCTTCCTCAGAACCTTTACGGAAGGGGTGCCGCTGAAGTCGTGGCTGGAAAGGATAAGGGCCGTGCGATGTCCTCGGCCGGCAATGTCCGATCGCAACTCACCGACCAGATCGGGGTCGGTTGCGGCCTCGATGTCCACATAACCGGCCCCGAGCGCTACGGCCTCCCTGAGCAGATCAACCCTTTCCCGCTCGGTCCCTCGAAAACCCCCGCCCTCTTCCTTCCTGCGGTTGGTCACGATGATCTTCTCTCTTCTTCCGTTAAGAAGCCTTCCCAAGTCGTGATCAGGCATCCGGTCCAGTCGCAGCTCGACCATGTCGGCCACTTTGAAGACTACTTCCATCTTGCCCAGGGCTGCTTCCGTAGCGCATCCCATCACGGGCACACAGGTGATCACGATTGGCCTCCCCGGGGATAGGAGCCCAGAAATTTGAAGAAGGTAGTCTGCCCCTTGAGCTCCTCCAGACACTGCGCGATCTCCGGTTGCTCAATGTGCCCCAGGAAATCGGCAAAGAACAGGTATTCCCACATCCGGTCCTTCGCCGGATAGGATTCGATCCGCGTGAGGTTTATTCCCATCCGGGCAAAGGATTCCAGTGCCCGGTGAAGGCCCCCGGGGACATGGGGCGTTCCGAAGGCGATGGAGGTCTTGTCGTCTCCCGAGGCGGCCCCCTGTTCCTGACCGATTACGAAAAACCGTGTCGTATTCAAGGGATGGTCCTCAATGGACCGGGACAGAACCGTCAGCCCGTAGGTTTCGGCCAGCAGTTCACTGCCGATGGCGGCACCTTCGCTGTCTTCGAGAACCCGGCGGGCGGCGCCGGCCGTACTTTCGGCCTCTATGAGCCGGACCGAGGGCACGTGTCTCGCCAGCCAACCCTGACACTGGGCCAGGGCCTGGGGGTGTGAGTAGATTCTTTTGATCCCCGGAAGGTGCTCACAGGTAGAGACCAGTGTGTGGGATACCCGCAGAAAAATTTCCGCCCGGATGGAAAGGGGTGTGGAAACCAGGCGGTCCAAACTCTGCTTTATTGATCCCTCAAGAGAATTCTCCACGGGAACGACCCCCAGGTGCATCCTTCCCTTCTCAACGAAGGTGAAGACATCGGAAATAGATGCCTGAGGCAATAGCGCAGCAGCCCTGCCGAAATGCGACAGAACCGCCAGATGGGAGAAGGACGCCTCCGGCCCCAGGTAGGCGACGCTGACCGGCGCCTGGAGCGCCCGCGAGGCCGAGATGATTTCGCGGTAGATGTCTCTGACGGCGTTATGAGAAAGGGGCCCGTCGTTCAGGCGCAGCAGATATTCATGGACCCGGCCCTCCTGGCCGGGATCGTAAATGTCCCACCCTTCCCGGTTCTTCAGCCGGCCCACCTCGACGCAGAGAGACGCCCGGGCGTTGAGCAGATTCACGATCTGCCTGTCCTTCGCCCTGATCCGATCCCTGAGATCTTCGATCTTTTCCTTATTCATCCCCTCAACTCACCTATGGTATCCCGCAACAGCGACTCCGGTACGCCGCCGTTCATGAAAGGCATGCCGGGCTTCCTGATCAGGACGAAGGGAACGCGGTCGCCTGTCTTTTTCTTGTCCCGTCCGATCCTCTGCAATATCTCATCCGGATCGAGCCCGGCGGGTATCCGCGTCGGGAGGCCTAAGGTCCCGATCAGGGCCAGAATTCGCCCGCGGTCTTCCGGCGCCAGATAACCCATCTTCTCCGAGAGCTTAGCCGCAGCCGCCATCCCGATGGCGACGGCCTCGCCGTGGGAAAGGACGTAGCCGGAGGCAGTCTCGACGGCATGGCCCAGGGTATGGCCGAAGTTCAGAATGCGTCGGAGACCTCTTTCCGTTTCATCGATCTCCACGATGCCTTTCTTGATCTGGCAGGCCCGGGTGACGATCTTTTCGAGAAGGACCTGGTCACGCTCCCGTAGGGCCTGCCCCTCCCTCTCCAGAATGTCGAGCAGGGATGGGTCCTCGATGAGGCCGTATTTTATGACCTCGGCAAGCCCGTTGCCGAATTCGCGGTCGTCAAGGGTAGCGAGAAAGGCAAGGTCGATGAACACGGCCTTCGGCTGATGGAAGGCCCCCAGGAGATTTTTCCCCGCAGCGAGATCGATCCCCGTCTTTCCGCCAATGGCGCTGTCCACCTGGGCCACAAGCGTCGTCGGCATCTGGAGGTAAGGGATGCCCCGCATGTACATGGAGGCCACAAAGCCGGTGATGTCGCCGACAACACCGCCGCCCAGGGCGATGAGCGCGGAAGTCCGGTCGGCGCCCAGCTCGATCAGCCGCTCGGCGATCCCGACGCAGGTTTCGATTCGCTTCGCGGTCTCCCCTGACGGCATATCGATCATGTCAACGGTAAGAGAAAGGCTCCGGAGAATCCCGATGACCCTTTCACCATGGAGGGCACGGACACGATCGTCGGTGACGACGATATATCGGGCGGCCCAACCGTTTTTCGCCATGATGAGTCCCATTCGGTCCGACAGATCGGTCCCGATGCAGATATCATGGGAATTCGCTGATAGTTTATCAAGATTCAGGCGAATACGATTCATGACACCACCACCTTTTCCTGCCTCAGGTAAGCCTTGAGGCCCCTGATTTCATCCATCAACTGGTAGAACTTCTCCGGCTTCAGGGACTGCAGGCCATCGGAGACGGCCTTTTCCGGCTCCGGATGTACCTCGATGATGACGCCGTCGGCGCCCACGGCAAGGGCGGCCCTCGTCAGGGGAAGAACGTATTTCCAATGACCGGCGGCGTGGCTGGGATCCACGATAACGGGCAGGTGGGTCAACTCTTTCAGAACGGGAACGGCGCTGATGTCGAGGGTGTTTCGGGTCGATGTCTCGAAGGTACGGATTCCGCGCTCACAGAGAATGACCTGATTGTTCCCCGCCGAGAGGATGTATTCCGCCGACATGAGCAACTCCTCAATGGTCGTCATCATGCCCCGTTTCAAAAGGACGGGTTTCCGGGACTGACCCACCTTCTTCAGAAGGGCGAAGTTCTGGACATTGCGGGCGCCGATCTGGAGAATATCGCAATATTCCTCGACGAGATCCACTTCCGTCGTGTTCATGACCTCGGTGACGACGGGCATGCCCATCTTATCCCGCACTTTCTTCAGGAGCTTCAATCCCGCTTCCTCCATGCCCTGGAAGCTGTAGGGCGACGTCCGGGGTTTGTAGGCCCCGCCCCGGAGAATCTGTGCACCGGCCTTTTTGACGATGTAGGCGCACTCCAAAAGCTGCTCCTCACTCTCGATGGAGCAAGGTCCGGCCATTACCACAAAGCCGGAATCCCCGATGACCAAATCCCCGACGGGGATGACGGTGCTCTCCTCCTTGAACTCCCGGCTGGCCAGCTTGTAGGGTTTGAGAATCGGTACGGTCTTTTCGACCCCCGGCAGGTATTCGGCCGATTTCAACTGAGCCCTGCCGCGGTCGTCTCCCACGGCGCCGATGATGGTCCTCTCCACACCCCGGGACATGTGGGCCTGGTAACCCACCGACTCGATCCACTCGATGACCTTATGGATCTCCCCCTCTGTCGCATTTCTCTTCATGATGATAATCATTCTTGTTTCCCTCCCGACGAAAAAGGCCATGGTGAAAAAACGCCACCATGGCCTGAAACAAAAAAAGCCATGGACGGCATCCATCCGCCCATGGCTTCAATAATTCAATTTTAAGGTTTAGATCATTTTCAGCACTGGGCAGACCGATGTGGCGCCATAATAATAGCTAAACCAAAAGCTAAATTTGCTCCAACCCATCGACCTGTCCATAATTTTATAACCCTTCTTTTCGTTGTGAAGGTTTCCCATAGAATTAAAGATCGCCCATGTCAAGAAAAAAATGCAGCCCCTCCCATTTGCCGGGATCATGGCACTTACGGTCCTCATGGGGCAGGATAAAATCGCAAGATTCTCGCTAATGCGGCCGGTTCGGGATCATGAGCCACATGAAAATATAGGCAAGGATCCCGAAGCCAAAGGAAATCAGGATCAGCAGGATGAACAGAACCCGGATCAGGGTAGGGTCCTTGTCGAAGTATTCGCCGATCCCGCCGCAGACGCCGCCGAGCTTTCGATCCGTAGCGGACAGATAAAGACGTTTCATTGTCGAACTCCTAAAATGTCCTGCCGATCCTGCCCCGGGAAACCACGGTATTAAAGTCCTTGCGGGGCCTTGGTTCGGGCGCCTCATCGGGAATTCCCAGAGGCAGAAGCGTGAGAATGTGCATTTGTTCCGGAAGGCCAAGCTCTGTTTTTATGCTCTGGTAAAGCTCATCGAGCGCACCCGTGATCTCGTTGCCGAAGGCGCCGACGATGCACATACCCAGGCCCTGATTCACCGCCTCGACGGCCATGAAACCGTAGGCGATGCCCAGCTGCTCGAAGGTCCTGGCCAGCACCATGGCCGGCCCTCGATCCGAGACGGCCAGGATCTGATCCTTTAACATGAAATTATCGACAATCTCTTCCGTTGCCCGAATGGCCCCGGCACCGATCAGTTCGAGAAGGATCTTGCGCACCCTGGGTTTGTCCCAGGCAGAGAGGTCGCCGCAGACGGCGATGACTGCGGGCGCCTTCGCCAGGAACTTCTGACCGCGGGAGAGCGTTACCAGCTTCTCTTTCATATCGGCATCCTCGATGAGAAGAAAATGCCAGGGCTGGACATTCGACCAGGAAGGGGCGCGGCGTCCCGCCTCCAGAACGGCCCGGAGGGCTCCCTCATCAATCTTCTCCTCCTTGAAACGTCTGATGCTGCGCCACTTGTGGATTGCCATTGTCGCGTCCATTTTAATTTTATTCCTCCTCTAAGATATTCAATCCCCTCTAATGATCACTTACATCGATCCGTCGCGTTGCCGGATCTTAATGGTAATCTTTTAAAAAGTCTACATAAAAGGAAGCCGATTCCTTGGGTTTTTCCACCATAGGAACGTGTCCCGTATCTTTGAGGACGACCGTCTGATAGCCTTTCAGGCTTTTCTCCAGTACGGAGACCCCGCTCACATCCGTCAACCGGTCCGAATCTCCCCAAAGGATGAGAACAGGCGCCTGGATCAGGGGCAGGTAGGGCTCCAGGGCAATCGGTTTGAGCATCATGTCGTTCAATATCTTCTTGTTGAAAGCGGCGCTCGCAATGGCATCCGCCACCATCATCTTCTTGATGGATGCGGGAACGTAAGGCGGATTGACAAAGGCCAGTTTGATCACCCTGTCGAAATCCTCCTCACTGTTGATCAACAAAGCGTTTTGCCCCTTTTCCAGCCTTGCGGCGAACTCGCTCTTTTTCGCAGATGCAATGCCGCCGGTATCGAACAGGGCAAGACTCGCCACCTTTCCGGGATATTTCGTCGCGTAGACGGCCGCGATCATCCCCCCCATCGAGTTTCCGGCCAGGTGAAACCGCTCGATCTTCAGGACCTTCAGGAACTGATCGATCCGCTCCACCTGGCTTTCCACGTCGTAGCTCGCTGCCGGCAATTTTGAACTCTCTCCGAAGCCGGGGATATCGGGGATCACCAGATGATAGCGTCCCTTCAGATACTTGGCGAACCGGGTCCAGTTATCCTTGTTGCCCGTATATCCATGAAGCAGGACAACCGTCTCCCCTTTACCCCCTTCGAGATATACGATTCGATGATCATCTGCCTGAATATCAATCTTCGTTAGACCGGAAGATTTCCTCTCGGCATCTATGGCCATTCTGTACAACGATTCCGGTGAGAGACAGGAGACGACACCTGCCAGGAGCACAGTGAAGATAACTGCGACTATCCAACGTTTTTTCATTGTTCATCCTCAGGACCCGGTACATATCACGAAAGATCGACGAGAGGGGACAGGCGTTCGATGGTGACCCGCCGGGAACGATCGCCCTCATAGGACACCTCTATGGCGCCTGCAGGGCAGAGGCTCGCACAGCGGCCGCAACCCCGGCAGGCATCGGTGTGATGGGCAAAGCCATTGACCATTTCAATGGCCTTGGCGAAGCAGACGTCGTCCAGGCAGGAACCGCAACCCCGGCAGCGATCGTTCACCGTCACCGTCACCCCGGGCATTTTTCCGACCTTGTCGCCGATCCGGTCCGTCAGGTAGGGAAGAATCCGCCAGAGACAGCAGCAGGAACAGCAATTGCAGATCGTGAGAAGCCTGTCGCCGGGACCGACCCCCAGCCAGACGGTATCGATCTTGTTGCGACCGATGAGATGGATCAAACCGGCCTCACGACAGCGCCGGAGGTGTTCCCTGGCCTCTTCCTTCGTAACGGGCCGTCCCAGCTTGGGATTGATCGCCCTGGCTGCTTCCCCCAGAAAGAGGCATCCCAAATCATGAGGATGATCCTTGCAATCCGACGCTTCGCGGCAGATACAGCTATTCATGATCCAATGGAAACGGGACTTCTCGATAAAATACTCCACGACGGAGGAAGGGAGAACCACGCTGCCCGGCGCCTCAACCTGCTCATCTACCCGGATCACGCTGTCTTTGGGTAGAAAAACGATATCATCCCCTTCAAACAGCAGATGATCCATAAGACTCCCGAAGATCGGCACCTTGCTGAGCCGGGCGAAGAAAAACCTCTGGGGAAAAGTCTTTTTGAGCAGGTGAACAAACCAAAGGGGCCGGGCCATGACGTCCTCCTGGCGGAAAGAAATATCATATCAGTGATGGTGAATTCACCATCGGGCAGGCTGCTGGGGACAGAAGCTTCACGCCCCTCCCGTTATTTCGCTGCCTGAACGACCAGTTTCCTGGCCTTGAAATCCTCGATCTGCTCTTTCCTGAAGCCAAGTTCCTGAAGCACTTCATCGGTATGCTCACCCAGCAGCGGCGCATATCTCTGCACGGCTCCGGGCGTCTCGGAAAACTCGGACGTGACATTCAAGAGCTGGACACGCCCCCAGAGGGGATGATCCTGGAATACGAAGAGATTCGTTTCCAGGTAGTGCGGATCCTTAAACAGGTCCTCCAGGTTCGCGGACATGGCCACAGGGACGCCGGCCATCTGCAGAATGGGCACCCAAGCGGCTGCAAGCGTGGTGAAGAAGGACTCCGTGAGGATCTTCGTCAGAGCGCGGTCATTTTTCTTTCGAGCCGCTGCCGTTTCAAACCTCGGATCCGCGGTCAAGCCCTTCTTCCCGATGGCCTGGCAGAGGGCCTGCCAGTGTTCCTCCTTGGTGCACAGCAGATAGAACCATAGGCCGTCCATGGCCTGGTAGAGGCGGTTGGTGGCGTTTAATCCCTTGATGTCGGGCTTGCCGATATTCTTTTGCCTGATGCCCTTGCCCTTGATGAATCGGCCGGACTGCAAGGCGACGGCGCAATTGAGAAGGGAGGTTTCAACGTACTGGCCCTTGCCGCTTTTCAGCTTGTCGAAAAGGGCCAGCGCCGCTCCAAAGGCGCCGAGGACGGGCCCCACCTCATCGTTCAAGGCGATCTTATGAAACACCGGGACTTCCCCCGCTCCCCCCTGACCCTCCATCTGACCGCTCAGGGCCTGCAACAGGGGATCGTAGCCCGGCCGCTTGGCCGTGGGTCCTTTCGATCCGTAAGCCGGGGCGGAGATATAGATGATTTCGGGCTTGATTTTCTTCACGGATTCATAATCGAGGCCAATCTTATCCATGGTACCGGGCCGCGAGTTCTCTACCAGCATGTCCGATGTTTCCAAGAGTTTACAGGCGATCTGCCTGCCCTCATCCTTTCTCAGGTCAATGACGATTGCCCTTTTGCCCCTGTTTGTGCCCATGAAGCTGCCGGCGATCATCCGCCAGGGATCACCGTCCGGAGGTTCCACCTTGATGACATCGGCGCCCATGTCACTCAAACCCGTACAAATACCTGCACCGGCCAGCATGGTGGTGAAATCGGCAACTCTGATATTTTCAAAAGGCAGCATAATTCAATCTCCTTTATGATCTGAATTTATTTCACGATTTTCTCTTTCTTCATGCGGGCAATGTCGCCGGCGGCATAACCCAGGTTGGTCAGAATTTCTCGCGTATGCTGGCCGGGAGCAGGGGCCGGTCCCTTGATCCTTCCCCGCGACCGGTCCAGATGCACGGGAATGCCCATTTGCCGGATTTTCCCCCGCCCGGGCTGATCGATCAGTTGCACCATGTCATTGGCGATCACCTGGGGATTTTCCATGAATTCCTCTGTTGAACAGATGGGGGCCGTCGGCACGCCATCGGCACGCAGCAGCTCCACCCATTCGTCGCGCGTCCTGGCGCTGAAAAAGTCTTTCAGCATGGCCATGACCTGAGCATTCCGCGGGGGCATAATGAGGAAGGGGGCGCCTTCGAAGAGGGGATCCGTCAGCCATTCACTGTGACCGATGGTGACACAGAACTGGGTAAAAAACTTGAAGTTGCCCAACGCGAGAAAAAACCACTTTCCATCGGAGCCCTGGTATGCCCTGTACAGGGGCAGGGGACCGGTGGGCCCCCAGGGCATTCGCAGCACCCCCTGAAAGTCCACAACGTGGATGCGCTGGGCGCACATGATGGCCCGCAGCATCGATACATCCACCTTTTGGCCTTTGCCGGTTTTCTCCCGGACGCACAAGGCCGTGGTGATGCTGAAGGCGGCCTGAAAAGCGGCGTAGTGTGTCGCAAGAGGCAGGACGATATACAGTGGATGAGAGCCATATCCCTGCTGGTTGTAGACTCCCGCCAGCGAATCGACGATTTGTTCGTATCCGGGCAATTGGCTGTATGGTCCCTTGGGACCGAAACCCGATATCGAACAATAGACGAGCCGCGGATTCAGCCCGCTGATCGTCCCGTAACCGATTCCCAGACTGTCGGCAACGCCGGTGCGGAAGTTCTCGATCAGGACATCCGAGCGTGCCGCCAGGTCCTGGGCTATTTTCCGGCCCTCGGCTTTCTTGAGGTCCACGGTGATGGTCCTCTTGCTGCGGTTCCAAACGATAAAGCCCTTCTTCGAGCGATATGGATCGCCCTGCGGCCGTTCGACCTTGATCACGTCAGCCCCCTGCTCGGCCAGCAGCATCGCCGTGTAAGGACCCGGAATGTACTGTCCGAAATCGAGGACCTTAATTCCCGAAAGCGCTCCGTCTGTCATAGATCATCCTCCTCACCTTTAGATTTCATCATTGGATTGTCCTTTGAAACAGCAGGTGTTGTTTAGCATAAACGACGAGACCTTTCCCGCTCATAGGATCATTTTCCCATTAATATCCTTATTCTGCACCCCATCTGCATTGGAATAAATCAGTAGAAAATATCTTGACGAGCTCAGGCAGCGAGATGATGCCTCCCTCTCTTTCAGAATGGGTTTGATAGTCACCAACCCGGATTTCAGGACACAGCTTTCTCCTCCGGCTCTACCCAAACGATGTGGCTCTTGTTGACGACGAGGACTTTGCTCTCGGAGCTCTGGGTGATGACATCATAGAGGACGAGGAATTGGGTACCGGACTGGATGAAGATGTCAGAAACCCTGTTCCCTTCCCCAAGGTTGATCTTTCCCCGCAGGACCGAGCCATCCACCGTCCTGACGGTGACCAGGCTCTCGACGGCATTTGTCTTCTTTCCCGTGCCCTTCTTCATGGATAACATCCTTTCTTTAATTCTGCAGTTGTCTTTAAGCTTCGGCTTTATCTCCGGACTCAATGCTAAGGGAGAACAGGAAGCATGTCAATGGAATTATAGGGACACTTCCCGTATTTTATTGAAAGTGATTAAATCTGGGAAGTGTCCCTCTTTTAGTTAGAGGTCGTAGAGGGTTTCGTCCACACGGGGGGGCTTTCGCCGGACGGCCTGCTTCCCTTTCCCCTTGGTCAGGATAAAAGGTCCCTCATCCGTCAGCGATTCCCCCATTTCCGCCTCTATCGCCTCGGGGTCCTCACCCCGTTCCATCCGGCTGATGGCCTCCTCCATGCCCGGACCCATTTCGATACCCGCCGCATCGGAGAGCTTCCGCATGAGTTTCGCGGCCTGGCGGGGATCATTTTCATCGAGCTTTTCGGCATCGTTCATCAGCATGGCCATGGCACGCTCCATCCGGGCCTCGTCGATCGGCGGCAGATCCTCATTGCCGGCGGCCTCTTTCCCCCGGGAGATCCTGGCAAAAACAGACATCTGCCTTTTGAGCGCCACGTCCTTGCAGCGCGGGCACAGGGGGATTTTTTCCGTATTCACGGACCGAGAAAAGAAATTGTAGAGCGTATTGCATCGCTCGCAATAGAATTCATAGATCGGCATCGGCCTGTCACCTCATCCCTGCTTTTTCATCCGAAAATCCCCTCACCCCATTTTGTCAAAGGAATGTCAAGGGAAATAGTCATCATTATCTGCGATTGCTGTTTATCATGTGTGTTCCACCGATATTGTAATCCATCACTCCGGGAAATCAAGTCCCCTTTTTCGATCCCGGCCCTTCGATGCGGGCGATGCGCTCCACCAGCGGCGGATGGGTATAATAGAAGCCGGCGTAAAGGGGGTGGGGATGGAGATTGGCCAGGTTGTCCTTCGCCAGGCGTTTCAGGGCCTCGGCCAGAGCGGCCGCCTTGTCCCCCATCAGGTGACGGCTGAAATCGTCGGCCTCCCTTTCGAACCGCCGGAGGACCAAAGATGCAATAGGCGTCAGGAAAAAGGTCAGGGGCTCAAAAAGAACCGCGAGCAGCAGAAGCCCCACGAAGGGGACCACCTGTTCGATCCCGAAGGTCCGGTACAGCATGTCCCAGCCGATCAGGCGCCAGGCCAGATAGAAGACGAAGAGCGCGGCCGCTTCCATGAACAAAAGCTGCTTGAGGACGTGCCTTTTTTTCCAGTGGCCGATCTCGTGGCTGAGGATGGCGAGGATTTCATCGTCGCTGTGGGAGGCCAGTAGCGTATCGTACAGGACTATCCTTTTCGTCGCGCCGAGGCCGGTGAAATATGCGTTGGAATGACGGCTCCGCTTCCCCTCATCCACCTGAAAAACCCCTTCGGTTTTCAGGCCGACCCGTGCCATCATGGCCACTATCGCCTCCCGCAGGGATTCGCTTCCGACCGGTTCGTAGCGGTTGAAAAGCGGTGCGATCACCAGGGGATAGAGCCAAACCATCAGCATTTGAAAGGAGGCGTAGACCAGCCAGACCCATAACCACCAGCTACCCGGCGCATAAAACATCAACGACAGGAAGGCGCTCAGAAGGATACCCATCAGCACGATCGTGATGACGATGCCCTTGACGAGATCGATCAGCCATAGCTGGAAACTGATCGTACTGAAGCCGTAACGTTTTTCGATCACGAAGGTGCCGTAAAGGCTGAACGGGAGGCTCGCCAGGCCGCTGATCACGGCGAGGACTCCGAAGAAAAGCAGGCCCGTCGGAACAAAGGGAAGCTTCAGGCCGCCGAGGGACGTGACCAGCCAGGGAAGGAAACCGCTGAGAAGGACGACGAGCGTGACCACGTCCCCGGTCAGCCCCTCGACGGAGGCGAACCGCGAGGAATCGACGGTGTAATCCCGCATCCGTGTCAGCGTATCGCCGTCGATCCGGCCCCGGAAGACCTCTGGAATCCGGTTTCCGAAGCATCGCAGATGGCCGATGTTGAGCCGGGTGAGCAGGAATCTCCCCAGCACGGACAGCAGAAACAGCGCGAGATAGAAAATCATCAGGGTGTTGAATTGCACCAAGGCGTCCGTCCTCCTCCACTCAGGACCGCCCGGAGAGGATCCTGTCCAGCTCCGCAAGGACCTCGGCGACAGACCGGGCGGCAAAAAAAGGTTGTTCCCCGGCCAGGGCAAAAGCGGGGGCATTGAGACCGATCACCGGCGTACCCGCCTTCAGGGCGTGGGCGATCTCGGAGAGGGTGCCCGCCCCGCCGCCGAGGGCGATAAGAACCTCGGGGGTCTTGGCATTGATGACGTTGCGGGCGTCGGCGATCCCCGTGTAGATTGGTATGTTTACGAATTCATTAGGATAACCTGCAAGAGGACGCCGCCGGTCATTGGGAAGAATCCCGATAACGAGGCCGCCCGCCCGAAAAGCGCCCTCGGAGGCCGCCCGCATCACACCGGGACCGCCGCCGGTCAGCAGCGCATACCCCCGCTGCGCGACGGCCTCACCGACCTGACGGGCCTCTTCCAGGATCATGGCATCCGCCTCGTGCCCTCCCATGACACCGACGATGACAAAGGGTCTTTGTACCGTCACGGACTCCATTTCAACATCAACCTCACATCACTCCTGCAGCAATGAAACATACCGGGGCCGTTTTTCCCCGCAGAGACGGGAATCCGGGGATTTTAAAAATTTTCGCAATATCTGCGACCGTCAATGAAACCGTTACCTTGCCGGAGCGGTATCACCGGCCCCAGTCGTCAGGGACCGGATGCCGCCATTGGCCGACAACCGTCCTAACAGATTGACCTGCGCTCTACAAGTCAAATTTGATCAGGCGTGCCTTTTCCAATTGACAGGGGCCCCGCGATCCATTATTTGATTGGTCTATCAGACATTTATTCACCGTTATCAGCCTCCGTTACCGAGGCGCAAAGATTGACAGGAGGGAGGTAAGCGATGCAGTTCGACAATCTGATCTTCGAAAAGAAGGATGGTGTGGCGACGATTCGGCTCAACAGGCCGAAATCCTTCAATGCCATGAACCTGGAGTTGTCCAACGATCTGCTCAAGGCGCTGTATGCCTGCGCCGATGATGAGACGACGCGTGCAGTCATCATCACGGGGGAGGGACGGGCCTTCTGTTCGGGCGGCGACCTGGCTGCTTTCAAGGGATCACTGGAGAACAATCCCGCCGAGCCGATCCGCGAGGTGATCACGGTCATCAACGTCGTGATCCAGGGCGTCAGATCGATGCCCAAACCGGTCATCGCCGCTATCAACGGCGCCGTGGGCGGGGCGGGGCTGAGCCTGGCCGCCGCCTGCGATCTCCGCATCTGCGCCGCGGGGGCCAAGTTCCGGCAGGCCTATACCGGGGTCGCCCTGGTGCCCGACGGGGGCTGGACGCTGCTGGTGCCGCTGCTGATCGGTTTCGGGCGCGCCGCGGAGCTGATCTTCCTGAATGAGCCCTTAGACGCCGGCAAGGCCCTGTCCTGGGGCCTGGTACACAAGGTCGTGGAAGATGGCGATCTGGAAAGGGTAGCCCTCGAAACGGCACAAGGTCTTGCCCAGGGCCCGACCAAAGCTTTCGCCATCGCGAAGGAGAATCTCAATCGCGCCCTGCAGGGCATGCTCGCAAGCCAGCTCGAGCATGAACGGGCCGGCATCTGCCAGGCCGCCCGCACGGCCGATTACCAGGCGGGCGTCCGGGCCTTCTTCGAAAAAAAACCGCCGCTTTTCACGGGAAAATAGGGCCGGTACCGAAGGTTTCGGAAATAAAACAGGTTCTTCAAGAAGCTGTCCGGACAAAAAGGGGGGCCACCCGGCTCAGTAAGGTGTCCCCCAATTACTTGCTCATGGTGCGGCATCCTCATTTGTTTGTCTTGCTCCTTTTTTCGACTGATTGCGGACTAATAGGATCTTCTTGTCCATTATCCGGTATCGTGCCACACCTATCACGGTGGTGATTATTCCGGTTGGAATGCACGCAAGACCCACGATCCAGAACCATCCTTCAGTCGAGAAGTGCATGATGGATACACCTGCAATCAAGAGGGCTGCTCCTGAGCGCAAATAGGCCATGAGGGTTCTTTCGTTTGCCAAGAGCGTCCGATCAATAGCAAGTTCGTCTCGCAGGATCAGGTCAGTACCGTCAAATCGTGAATACGGCGTATCTTTCATATCTTTCGTTTGCTTAACGCCGATGCGGATCAGCGGCGCCGATCGCGACGCTTGGCGTTTGCGATCTATGTCTTATCTGGTTTCTCAGGAGGACTCCCCGATCAGGATCCGG
>Ga0315273_10002726_pt1 | contig 21007 bp, 18 predicted proteins | sample YL17G02_0_MG_FD_205753 | JGI IMG/M metagenome (GOLD analysis project Ga0315273, IMG submission 205753) | Sediment microbial communities from Yellowstone Lake, YNP, Wyoming, USA - YL17G02_0 | ecosystem: Environmental > Aquatic > Freshwater > Lake > Sediment | place: USA: Wyoming | collected... | reverse complement strand
GGGCAGAAGGATCTGAAGGGGTTCCAATTCCGGAGGATCTACTTCACCTATGACAACGACATAAGCGAGCATTTCATCGCCAGGTTCCGCCTGGAAGCCAACAACGGCGAAACACTGGGGGATGGAAAGATGACGGCAATTGTGAAGGACGCATACCTGAACTGGAAGAACATCTTCCCGGGAAGTAATGCGATCTTCGGAATTCAACCCACCCCCGCCTATGACATTTCAGAGGTTGCGTGGGGTTATCGGTCGCTCGAAAAGACCATCATGGATTTGCGCGGCATCGTTCCCTCGCGCGGTTTGGGCCTGTCTCTCAAAGGAAAGTTTGACGAAGGAGGGATATTCAACTACTGGGTCATGGCGTCCAATATCAATGACGGCACCAAACCCAACGGGACCACCTCCTACGGCGACAAATATTCGCGGTATTATCTCCTTCTCCACGTGAAGCCCGTGAAGAACCTCCAGGTGACGCTCTACGGAGACTACCTCGGTGCTCCGCCGATCGACGATCCGACGAGCACGACATCGCCGAAGGCGACGGTGGCCAACGGAACGTTGACCGGCGCTGCCTTCGTGGGATATGCCGAGCCGGACAAATTCAATCTCGGGGTGGAAGGTTTTGTTCAGACAAAATCCAACGGGCAATCAAATCCGACCCCCGGCGCGACTCTTCCCCTGGCGCGCACCTCTCTTTCCGCGGTGGGCGTGTCGGTGTTCGGTTCGCTCAACGTGGCCTCCGACCTTGCCGTCGTCGCCCGGTTTGACATGTTCGATCCGAATTCCAACGTCAACGTGAAGGGTGACGCACGCAACTACATTATCGGCGGGCTTTCCTGGAAGCCGGACAAGAACGTGTCGATCATACCGAACGTGCAGGTCGAAACATACCAATCGCTCCCCGCGACGCCGACTTTCGCAGGTCGATCGATCGCGGCATCGGTGACAGGCCGACTGACGTTCTACTACGTGTACCTGTAGCCCTGATCAAACACTCCATCAATCAAGAAGGAAAAGACTATGACCAACAGAAGAAACGTGCTCCTCGGCCTCGTCCTCTTGGCGGCCGTCGCGGCTCCGGTTTTTGGACAATTGAAGTTGAACGGCGCAGGAGCTACATTCCCCTACGTGATCTATTCGAAGTGGTTCGATGTCTACCACACGAAAACCGGCATCGAATTCAACTACCAGTCGATCGGGAGCGGCGGGGGGATCAAACAGGTTATGGAGGGGACCGTCGATTTCGGGGCGACGGACGGACCGATGACCGACGACCAGCTCACGGAGGCGGCGCAGAAGCAGGGGACGGATGTCCTCCACATTCCAACGGTCATGGGAGCGGTTGTCGCGACGTACAATCTCGCTGAAGCCGGCAACAATCTCCGCCTGACGCCCGAGGTCCTCGCGGGGATCTTTCTGGGAGATATCACAAAATGGAATGACGCGAAGATCGCGGAGATCAACCCCGGCAAGTCGCTTCCCGATCGTACGATCATCGTTGCTCACCGGTCGGATGGAAGCGGCACGACCTACATCTTTGTTGACTACCTCACCAAAGTGAGCAAGGTGTGGGCGGAGAAGGTCGGCAAGGGGACCTCCGTCAACTGGCCGGTCGGCCTCGGCGGCAAGGGAAACGAGGGGGTGTCCGGACTTGTGAAGCAGTCGGAGGGATCGATAGGTTACGTCGAGCTTGCGTACGCGGTGAAGAACAACCTCCCGTACGCGTTGCTGAAGAACATCTCCGGGAACTATGTCAACGCAAGTCTTGAGGCGGTGTCGGCAGCCGCAGCGTCATCGGCCGGGTCTCTCCCGGAGGACCTGCGCGTTTCAATCACCAACGCCGGCGGGAAGGATGCCTATCCGATATCAGGATTCACCTGGCTGCTCGTCTACAAGGCAATGAAGGACAAGGAGAAGGCCGGCGCAATGGTGAAGTTCCTCCATTGGGCGATGAGCGACGGTCAGTCGTACGCGAAGGAGTTGTATTACGCCCCGCTTCCCAAGGACGTCGTCAAGCTCTGTGAAAGAAAAATCAACTCGATCGTAGTCAAGTAATGACGGTCACGCAACAGGCTGTGCACCAGGATTCCGGCTTGACGAGCGGCGACGGGAGGGGTGTCTCTCCCGCCGCCGGCCCGTCTCGTTCCGTCCCGGACTCCCGCCGTTGGAACGTCGGCGACCTTGTGTTCAAACACCTGACCATGTTGTTCGCCGTCGGCGTCCTGTCGCTCGTATTCCTGATGGGGTACGAGATGTACGCCGGTTCGGCGCTCACGCTGGAAAAGTTCGGCTGGAAGTTTCTGGTGACGAGTACGTGGGATCCGGTCCAGGATGAGTACGGGGCATTGCCCCTGATTTTCGGGACGATCGTCTCGTCCATGCTGGCCCTCACGATCGCACTCCCTCTCAGCCTGGGTGTGGCGATCTTCCTGTCGGAGCTTGCGCCGCGCTGGCTCGAGCGTCCCCTTTCGTTCCTCGTTGAGCTTCTCGCGGCGATTCCAAGCATCGTCTACGGGCTGTGGGGGATCTTCGTCCTCGTCCCGTGGCTCCGGCAGTCCCTCCAGCCCTGGTTGGGCTCGCATGCCGGATTTCTCCCCCTGTTCCGGGGTCCTGCGTACGGGTTTGGCATGCTGGCGGCGGGACTCATCCTGGCGGTGATGGTTCTTCCGATCATCGCCTCCATTTCACGCGATGTGATGCGGTCGATTCCAAATCTGCAGCGGGAGGCGGCCCTGGCCCTCGGCGCCACCAGATGGGAAACGACGAAGGTCGTCCTTGCATCTTCGAAGTCCGGCATCCTGGGCGCTACGCTGTTGGGGCTAGGCCGGGCGGTGGGGGAGACGATGGCTGTCACCATGGTGATCGGGAACCGCGCAGACATCTCCGCCTCCCTCTTCAATCCCGCCTATACGATGGCGAGCGTCATCGCTAACGAGTTCGCGGAAGCGACGACAGCGATGTATACGAGCGCTCTTGTTGAGGTCGCATTCGTACTCTTTGTGGTCACCATCGTCCTGAACGCTCTCGCACGGCTCGTTGTATGGAGTGTGACGAGGAGGTACCGGACCGTATGAGACTGAACGGGAAGGGGTATTTTCTCTGGCGCAAGGCAAAGAATCACGCGATGACGTTCTTCTCTGTCCTCTGCCTCCTGCTCGCGGTGGCTCCTCTCGTGCTCATATTTTCCTATACGGTCCTGCAGGGGATCACGGCGCTGAACATTGATTTCTTCATTCAAATGCCGAAGCCGGTGGGAGAGACCGGGGGGGGGATGGCGAACGCGCTGGTGGGAACAGCGATCCTGATCGGGTTGGGGGGACTGATGGGTTTGCCGATCGGGATCATGGCGGGCATGTACCTCGCCGAATACGGGGACAATCCCCTCGGACATCTGGTGCGATTCATGGCCGATGTGCTCAGCGGCGTTCCTTCGATCGTCGTGGGCGTGGTCGCCTATATCATCGTCGTTCTTCCCATGAAACACTTCTCGGCGTTTGCCGGGGGTGTGGCGCTCGCCATACTCATGATCCCGACCGTGACTCGAACGACGGAGGAAATGATCAGGCTGGTGCCCCACTCTTATCGCGAAGCCGGACTCGCCCTGGGCATTCCTCGCTGGAAGACGACGCTGCGGATCGTGCTTCCCACAGCATTGAAAGGGATCACGACGGGAGTCCTGCTGGCGCTGGCCCGTTCGGCGGGAGAGACCGCGCCATTGCTCTTTACGGCGCTCGGCAACAGGTTCTGGTCCACGTCGATCGGCCAGCCGATCGGATCGTTGACTGTCTTTATCTTCGATTACGCGAAGGCGCCGTTCACGGACTGGAACCAGCAGGCATGGGCGGCAAGCTTTGTGCTGATCGCCCTGATCTTCATCCTCAGCCTTGTTTTCCGCGCGGTGACATGGAGCAAATATGAAGAACGTTGACACAGCATTTTCAACGGAGCGGACTCGCATGGAGTTATCGGATCACGTTGTTGCTGGCGGCCTTCCCCCGCGGTCAAAAATGGTCGCGCGGGAGGTGAACGCGTTTTTCGGCCGGACGCACGCGTTGAGGAATGTCAGTCTTGATGTCTTCGAAAATCGCGTGCTGGCGATCATCGGTCCATCGGGCTGCGGGAAGTCCACATTCCTCCGTTGCCTGAACCGGATGCATGAGGTTGCGGGGGGAACGGTGAAGGGGACGATCACGCTTGACGGGAAAAACATCTTCGACAGCGACGCGGTGAACATCCGCCGGCGTGTAGGGATGGTCTTCCAGAAGCCCAACCCGTTCCCCACGATGTCGATCTTCGATAATGTCGCCGCCGGGCTCCGGTTGAACGGCGTCCATAACCGCAAAAAACTTCAGGAGGTCGTCGAGCGGTGTCTCCGCCAGGCGGCGCTCTGGGACGAAGTGAAGGATTCCCTGTCAAAATCGGGGGCGAGCATATCGGGGGGGCAGCAGCAGCGCCTCTGCATCGCCCGGACGCTCGCGGTGGATCCCGACGTGATACTGATGGATGAGCCGGCGAGCGCCCTCGATCCGATCTCCACCGCGAAAATTGAGGAGCTCATCTACGAACTCAAGTCGAAGTATACTATCGCGATCGTGACGCATAACATGCAGCAGGCCGCGCGCGTGAGTGACCGGACCGCCTTCTTTTATCTTGGAGAGCTGGTCGAAATCGGCGACACGAAACGGCTGTTTACGACCCCCGAAAAGAAGCAGACAGAAGACTACATCACCGGAAGGTTTGGATGACGATGGAACGCCACTTCGAAAAAGAGCTGGAAAACCTGAAAGCGAATCTGATCAAGATGGGGAGCCTGGTCGACGCCCAGCTCGGCTCCGCCTGTCGCGCCCTGTTTGAGGGGGATGTCGCCCGGGCGGGGCAGGTGATCAGCTCGGACAGGGAGGTCGATCGGTTCGACACACTGATCGACCGACAATGCCTCGACATTTTCGCACTGAGCCAGCCTGTCGCCATCGACCTGCGTCTGCTCATGTCGGCGGTCAAGATCAATTCCCAGCTGGAGCGGATCGGCGATATTGCCGTCAATATCGCCGAACGCGTGGAGCCGCTCGCCCCTCACCGTCCATTCCTGCTCGAGACGCGCCTCTCCGAAATGGCCAGCGTGGCACGCATCATGGTCCGGGACAGCCTGGACGCCTTCATCCACAACGATCCGTCGCTCGCGACAAGGGTTCTGGTCAGCGACGACGTCGTCGATACGCTGGACGGGGGGATCTTTCGCACCATGGTGGAGCGGATGAAGGTGGATCACACCCTGATTCAGCCCGCCACGCACATCCTCATTCTCTCGCGCCACCTCGAACGTCTCGCGGATCACGCCACCAACATCGCCGAGGATGTCATTTTCCTCGTGGAGGCGCGACTGGTGAAGCACAACGCGGAGAATACGGACATCGCCTGAGGACAGACCTCGTCAGGGAACGGAGCCGCGCGGTGCGAGAGCACTGTTGCGGCTCCGTTCTGTAATGCGTATGTTTGGGCAGGATCATGTTCTTCCACCACGACCGGGGCGGCATGCAGCGTCATTTCGAACAGGGACTGGAATCGTTGAAAGCGGACATCATCAGGATGGGAAGCCTGGCAGAAGAGGGCATCGCCGGGGCGATCCGTGCGCTGCTCGAGAGGAACGCTCCCCTCGCACGGGAGATCATCGCACGTGATCGGGAGATCAATGCGATGGAAATGCGGAATGACGACGCGGTCGTGGATCTGCTCGCGCTCCAGCAGCCGGTCGCCTCGGATCTCCGCTTCATTCTGGCGGCGTTGAAGATCAACAACGACCTCGAGCGGATCGGCGATCACGCCGTGAACATCGCCGAGTCGGCGGCCCAATACGCCGACAGGGAACCGATCAAACCATTCGTCGATATCCCGCGGATGGCGCAGATCACGAAGGAAATGCTCCGGGACTCGATCGATGCGTTTATCCACGGCGATTCGGCGAAAGGGCGGGGCGTGCTCGCCCAGGACGACGTGATCGACGACCTGAACAAGAAGGTTGTCGGTGACCTCGTTGAGCTGATGCGTCGGGACCCCGGCTGCATCGTGCAAGCACTGGATCTCATCCGCGTCAGCCGGAATCTTGAACGGGTTGCCGACCTTGCGACGAATATCGCCGAGGAGGTACTCTTCATCACCGAAGCCCGGAATGTGAAGCACCACCTCGACAAGCGCGATTCCGGGCACTGACCACCTTTTCGCGACGGGATTCCAGCAGTTCTGCCACTCCTCTTGACCGCACTCTCAAGCAGGGGGGGCGAAGCCTTTACATTTCAACGTTTTCCCGCCGCCTGGGCCCCCTTCATTATCGGATTGCTTCAGACCCCCCCAATGAGTATCTTTCGTAATCATCCACGTTCCACGATGTTTCACGAATGGATATCCTTCTCTGGAGCTGTCGCAGTCTGCATACATTTGCAGCTGTCGTCTGGTGCGGCGGGTTAATGTACCAGGCGGTCGTGACTTTTCCCGTGGCCTGCGTCGAGGGTACGATGGAGTGGTCGCACAGGCTTGATGATCTTCGCCGCTTTGTCCCGTTCGTCTGGATGTCGGCATCGACCATGCTGGTCACGGGTACTGTCATGCTTCTCTTCAGCCCGAGGTTCATCTTCCTGGGTTATCAGGATGCGTGGTCCGTGGCGATGGGGCTCAAAGAGCTGATATTCCTGATGATGGTATTTTTCTCCTTCGGCTACGGACGCATGCTCGCCTACGGCCTGAGAGTGGCCCCCGACGCCGCCGGCATGTCTGAGGAGCGTTCACGCGCGTTCGTCCGCATGCAGCAATTTCATCGTATCAACACCGCTCTCGCGATCCTCGCGATTCTGCTGGCGGCTTCTCTCTCATAGATCTGAGACCGAACGGGTAGTCGTGGGAAAGATCATCACCATAGCCAATCAAAAAGGGGGGGTGGGGAAGACGACCACCGCGGTCAACCTGTCGGCCTGTATTGCGGCGGCGGAGAAGAAGACCCTCCTCGTGGACATCGACCCCCAGGCCAACGCCACCAGCGGCATCGGCGTCGAATCCTCCGCCGAGGGGAGGAGCACCTATGAAGTGCTGGTCGGCAACCTCTCCGCGGCGGAGGCGATCCAGGCATCGCAGATGCCCTTTCTCTCCGTGATGCCCTCGCACATCAATCTTGTGGGGGCAGAAGTGGAGCTGGTCAATCTTGACGACCGGGAGAAGCGTCTGAAGACGGCCCTGCAAACGATCCGCAACGACTACGATTTTATCTTCATCGATTGTCCCCCTTCCCTTGGACTCGTCACGCTCAACGCGCTGACGGCGGCGGACTCCGTCCTTATCCCCGTGCAATGCGAGTACTATGCGCTCGAAGGACTGGGACAGCTTCTGAACACCATCAACATGGTGAAGAAGCAGTTGAACGAGGCGCTGGACATCGAGGGGGTGCTCCTCACGATGTATGACAGCCGGCTCCGCCTCTCCAATCAGATCGTGGAGGAAGTGAAGAAGTACTTCGGCGAGAAGGTCTTCAAGTCGGTCGTCACCCGGAACGTCCGACTGAGCGAAGCCCCGAGCTTTGGCAAGCCGATCATTCTGTACGACGCGGTGTCGACCGGCACGCGCAATTACATGGATCTTGCGCAGGAAGTCCTGGTCAAGAACAACCATCAGATTATCACGACCTGAGCGGGGAGGAGGAACGCATGTCTAAAGTGAAACCCGTGCTCGGCCGGGGGCTCGCCTCGCTCATTCCGCGCCAGCCGTCGGTCGCGCCCCTTCCGAGCGGCAGGCAGGACGACGGCGTCGGCGAGGAGATCATTGCGACCATTTCTCTTGACCGGATCGACCGCAACCCGTACCAGCCCCGCCTCGAGTTCGATCCCGTCACGCTCGACGAGCTGAAGCGGTCGATTCAGGAGAAGGGGATCATCCAGCCCATCACGGTGCGCCGCCTCGGTGACCGCTACCAGCTGATCTCCGGTGAGCGGCGCGTGCGCGCGGCACGCGAGGCCGGCCTGGCCCAGGTGCCGGCCTACATCATCCGCGTCCGCAGCAATGAGGAGATGCTCGAGCTGGCGCTCATCGAGAACCTCCAGCGCGAGCATCTCAACCCGATCGAGATCGCCATTTCCTACAAGAGGCTGATCGACGAATGCCGGTACACCCAGGAAGAAGTCTCCCAGAAGATCGGCAAGGACCGGACGACCATCACGAACTCCCTCCGCCTGTTGAAGCTTCCCGAGCCGATCCAGGCCGCGGTCCGGCATGGCTCGATCACCAGCGGTCACGCGAGGGCGCTCGTCGCCATCGATGACGTCGCGCTCCAGCTGGAGATCTTCCGGAAGGTGACCGGGAGAGGGCTCTCCGTGCGTGATGTGGAGCGCCTGGTGAGGGACAAAGGGACGATGAAGGGGAAGAGGCGGGGGGGCAGCCCGGGCGGCGCCCAGGTGGCGAGCTCGCTCTCGAGCATCGAGGAGCGCCTGCGGCAATTCCTCGGCACAAAGGTGCAGGTCCGCATGCTGCAGGACGGCAGGGGGGAGATTGTGATCGAGTACTACTCGGCAGACGACCTGGAACGGTTGCTCGAGATTTTTGCCGACATGCAGGACGGTTCCCAGTAACCCACCACGTCCACCACGGATTGCCCATGGACAAGAAAATTGTGACAACAGCGACGGCCCCCGGTGCAATCGGTCCGTACAGCCAGGGTATCGTGACGCCGCAGGGGATGATCTTCACGGCAGGACAGATTCCCATCAATCCCGTGACCGGAGAAGTCATCCCGGGAGACATCAGAGCGCAAACCCGCCAGGTTATCGAAAACGTGAAAGCGGTCCTTGAGGCAGGAGGGTCCGGCCTGGCCGCGGTGGTGAAGACCACGGTATTCATGAAGGACCTGGGAGAATTTGCCGCGATGAACGAGGTGTACGCCGAGTATTTCAGGGAGTTGCCGCCGGCGCGGTCGACCGTGGAAGTCGTCCGCCTCCCCCGTGACGTCCGCGTCGAGATCGAAGCCGTCGGCCTTGTTCAAACGAGCTGACCGGGCGTCATGAGACGGGGCGATCTGTGCTTGCTGGCGTTCGGCATGGTGTTGCTCTCGGTGCCGCTTCATGCCCAGATCGTGCAGGCACCGGATTCGCTCGCAGATTCGACGTCGATCGCGAGGCCGGTCCCCTTCAAAGACCCCTCTCCCGGGAGCGTCGATTCGCTCTCCGCATTCTCCCCCTCCAAGAAGTCCCCCGGAACGGCGATGATTCTCTCCGCCGTGCTCCCGGGGGCCGGGCAGTTCTACAACGAGTCGTACTGGAAGGTTCCCATCGTCCTCGGGCTTGAACTCTACTTCGTTTCATCCTGGCTCGACAACAACAGGAGGGTTGAGGACTACAGGCAGCAATACCAGGAGAGCCTGTTGACGGATCCGGCCGGGGACAGCCGCCTGCTCAACCTGCGGGAGTTTTACAAGGACCAGCGCGATACATTTATGTGGTACATCGTCATCCTCTACTTCATCAATGTTGCGGACGCATATGTGGACGCTAGCCTGCATGATTTCAACGTCGGCGGCAATCTTTCACTCCGACTTCTTCCTCCTGCCTCCGGGCCGCGGCTGCAGGGGGCACAGCTGAGTCTCCGGCTGGGATTCTGACTCCCCATCTCTCTGTCACGCCTCTGGAAAGGAGAATGCATGCTGAATTCGATCTGGGTCTCCCTCATCATGATCGGCATTCTTGTCGCTGTCGGCAACGATATCAGCGACGAGGCGAGGAACACGTACCGGAACGGGGTCCCTCTTGAAGCGACCATCGAGGTGTACAGAACGCCATCGGCGCTCCGTGCGACGTGGGAAGGGGACCTGCTGATCCCGGCGGACGCCTTCGCGTCATTCTACGGCATGGCCACTGCGGGTGGGGAGGTCCGTCAGCCGGTCAGCGTGAGCACCGGTCCGGGAGGGGAGTCACTTGTGGCGATCCCCGTCGGGGAGAGCACCCCCGCGCGGTGGAAAGAGATGGCCAGGTCGGCTGCAGACAACGGCCGGCTCACCGCGACAATCGCATGGATCCGTTTCTCTCCCGAGAAGACCACCGCGTCGGTCGGTCTCCTCCTGGAGCCGATCCGCTTCGTGAAACTAAAGGCGATCACGGCGGCGGCGCTCGACTACGCGTTGACAGCCGTCAACATCTCCCTCGGGCTCATCGGCGTGATGGCCCTTTGGCTCGGCGTCATGAAGGTGGCGGAGGAGGCAGGGCTCTTAAGAGTGCTGACCCGTCTGCTCACCCCGGTCACCCGCCGGCTCTTTCCCGACGTGCCCCCGGATCATCCGGCCATGGGTGCCATCATTATGAATACGGCCGCCAACATGCTCGGCTTGAGCAATGCGGCCACGCCGATGGGACTCAAAGCGATGGAAGAGCTGAATAAACTCAACCCGAAGATCGGGACCGCCACGAACGCCATGGTGACTTTCCTCGCCATCAACACGGGGGGGATGATTCTGATACCCGCGACGGCGATGGCGGTCCGTGCCGCGGCAGGTTCCGCCAATCCGGGGATCATCATCGGGACCTCGATCGTCGGTGCCGGTTGTGCGACGCTCGCCGGGATTCTGGCCTCTCGCCTCCTGCAACGTCTGCCGCGTTTCCGCAGGGCGATGGAGGCGGATCATGGTTGAACTTTTTCGGTCTATCATGACGACCATCTCAGTTGCCGCGGTGCCGCTGATGTTCTTTGTGTTCCTCGGGTGGGGGTTTGCCAGGAAGGTCAAGGTGTACGAGGTATTTGTCGAGGGAGCGAAGGAAGGTTTCACGACGGCGGTCAGGATTATTCCGTACCTCGTCGCCATGCTTGCCGCGATCGGGATCTTCCGTGCGAGCGGTGCACTCGACATCCTTACGTCATTTCTGGCTCCCGTGACGTCCCTGGTCGGGATGCCCCCCGAGGCGCTGCCGATGGCGCTTATGCGTCCCCTTTCGGGGAGCGGATCGCTCGGCATCATGACCGAGCTCATGAAGGTCCATGGGCCCGACTCCCTGATCGGCGTCATGGCATCGACGATGTACGGCAGCTCGGAAACCACGTTCTATGTTCTTGCAGTCTATTTCGGCTCGATCGGAGTGAAAAACACCCGCCACGCGGTCCCGGTGGGACTCATTGCGGACGTCGCAGGGATGCTGGCGGCGGTTTGGATCGTCAATCTCCTGTTCCGCTAGGAAACCGGCTGAAACGGAGAGGAATCGCGGAGTTCACCTTGCTTTTCAACGGGGTGATGGGTATATTTTTCGGTCACCCTGAGTCACTCCCTGCGCGTTCTCTCCCTTGTGAAACACCTGACAAAGTTCTGGCCTCCTCTGATCCCGGGGACACTGTTCTCGCATTGTGACCTCCCGGCAGATAGAACGGGGGAACGCGCGCCGCCACTCAAACGATCATACATGCATCTTATCAATAAGTTGGTCGTTGCCGCCCTTCCCGCGGTCCCGAGGCCGATGATCCGGTATTTTGCGGGTCGCTACATCGCCGGCGAGACCCTTCAGGATGCGGTCACCTGCGTCCGCGGGCTGAACACCGAGGGGGTCTGCGCAACGCTCGACGTGCTGGGAGAGGATATCACGACGGAGGAGGAAGCTATTGCCTCCCGCGAGCAGTCAATGCAGGTGCTCCGCGCGATCGAGCAGGAAAAACTGGATGCCAATCTCTCCATCAAGCTCACATCCCTCGGCCTCAAAGTCAACAGGAACGTCTGCGAAAACAACGTTCGCGAGATACTCAAGATTGCCGGCAGACAGGGAATTTTCGTCCGCTTCGATATGGAAGATTCCGCCGCCACCAGCGATACTCTTGCCGTGTTCCGGAGGCTTCACCGGGAATTCCCCCGGACCGGCATCGTGCTGCAGGCGTATCTGCACCGTACGGAAGGAGACATGAAGGAGCTGCTGAACGAGGATCCGAATTTCCGGCTCTGCAAGGGGATCTACAAAGAGAAGAAGGAAATCGCCTTCCAAACCCGGGAAGAGGTACAACGCAACTTTGTTTCTCTCCTCGCCCAGATGCTCCGATCTCGGGCATATGTCGGCATAGCGACCCACGATACGGTCCTTGTCGATGCCGCCTACAGAATGATCAGGGAGATGGGATTGTCCAGAGAACAGTACGAATTCCAGATGTTGCTCGGCGTGCGGCCGGAGCTTCGCAGGAAGCTCGTTCGCGACGGACACAGGGTGCGTCTCTATGTCCCGTTCGGCGAGCACTGGTACGGATACTCAACGCGGCGGTTCAAGGAGAATCCCGAGATCGCCGGCTACGTACTCAAGGCGCTTTTCGTGAGGAACCAATAGTCCGGGACGTTTTCACCAACACAAGGAGTCACCATGGCAGAATCAAAGCACATACCCTACGTGCCGGCGGGTTCGGACATGAAAGAGTTCACCATCCGTGCGCTGGTCATCGGGTTGTTCATGTGTGTCATTCTCGGCGCCGCCAATGCGTACCTGGGCTTGAAGGCGGGGATGACCATTGCCGCGACATATCCCGCGGCGGTCATCGGCATGGCCCTGCTGCGCATGATGAAAGGGTCGATCCTCGAGGAGAATTTTGCCCGTACGGTGGGTTCCATCGGTGAGTCGGTCGCCGCCGGGGCGATCTTCACGATCCCGGCGTTCGTGGTCCTGCACATCTGGAGCTTCAAGGCGGAAAACATGTTTACGGAGTACCTGACCGCGGCCTGCCTGATGATCCTGGGCGGGGTGCTCGGCATCATGTTCGTCACGGTCCTCCGGAGGGTGATGGTGGAGGACAAAAGCCTCCCATTCCCGGAATCCGTCGCGGCGGCCGAAATTCATAAGGCAGGTCAGCGCGGAGCCGACGCCGCGATCCAGTTGTTCAAGGCAATGGGTGTTGGCGCTCTGATCAAATTAATGGACGGACTCGGAATCTTCAAGGCATCGAACCTGGATTTCCAGGTCATGGTCGGTCATGTGCGCGAAAGCTTCGTCAAGCTCGGGTTGAAGCAGGACGCTGAGAAGATCATGGGAGGGGGGATCACGACGATATCCGCTCCGGCCGCCACACCCGCCTATATCGGCGTGGGCTACATCATCGGCCCCGAGCTCGGGGCCCTCAACTTCGCCGGAGGCCTGCTTGCCTGGGGCCTCTTTGTTCCCCTCCTGGTCTTCTTCCTCGGGCCGCAGCTCATTGACAAATATGTGGTCATCAACGACGGCGATACCATGAGCGCCTGGGCGGCATTGACCGGACATCTGTACCGCTACATCGTCCGTCCGATCGCGGTGGGCGGGATGCTTACCGGGGCCTGTTTCACGCTCTGGAAGATGCGTAAGAATCTTCTCATCGGGATCAAGCGGGGCGTCGCCGACGTCAGGAAGTCGGCGGGTCAGCATGCAGCGACCGAGCGGACGGACAGGGACCTGTCGTTCAAGATTGTGTTGCTCGGGGTCGTGGTGGTGTTCGCGTTGATGATCGGACTCTACTTCTACTTCACCAACATGATGCTCGGCGCGGTCCTCGCGGCCGTGGTCATGCTCATCGCGGGCTTCTTCTTCGCAGCGGTCTCCGGCAACCTGGTGGGCATGATCGGATCGTCGAACAACCCGATCTCAGGGCTGACGCTTGCCACGACCGTCGTCGCCGCGCTGACGATGGTGATCGTCGGTGTCACCGGGATCCAGGGAGTGGCGGCGGTACTGGGCGTCGCGGCCGTGGTCTGCGTCTCCTCGGCCGTCGCCGGTGAGATGTTGCAGGATCTCAAGGTCGGGCACATCCTCGGCGGTACGCCGTCGAAGATGCAGGTCGGCGATATCATCGGCGTCATTCTGGCCGGTCTGGTGATGTTCTTTCCTCTGTACATCCTGCACAACGCCGACCTGGCTGCCAACCCAGGGACCGGCGGATTTGGTGGCCCGAAGCTTCCCGCCCCGCAAGCCGGGCTGATGGCCGCCCTGTCGCAGGGAATCGTCGGCGGAGAGATGGCGTGGCCCCTGGTCGTGGTCGGCATCGCGATGGGTGTCACGCTTATCCTTGTCCGGGTGAAGAGCCCGATGCTCTTTTCGGTCGGCATGTATCTGCCGCTCGAGACGACCTTCGCAATCTTCGTCGGCGGGCTCATCCGCGGGTTTGTCGATAAGCGGGCGGTCAAACGGGGCTACAACGACGCGCAGCGCGCGCGCGTGGAGAATGCCGGCGTCCTTTCCGCGTCGGGCCTGATCGCCGGAGAGGCGCTCATCGGGCTCTTCATTGCGGCGGTGGTTTTCATCCGCGACCGCACATCAGGCACGCCCGAATTCTGGACCGTGCCCGGCTTTGTGTCGATCGCCCCCTGGCTTGCGATCCCGGTGTTCATCGTGCTCGCGCTCTACCTGACAAGGGTACCGCTTTCGAAGGCCGGGGCGGCGGATGAACCGGCACCACCGACGGCAATCATGTAAGAGAGTTCACCATTGGGAAAGGAGCACGAAGGTATGTCCAGCGCACTCGAGGGATTGAAGCCGGAACTTCTCTGGAAGTATTTCGGGGAAATCGCGAAGATTCCGCGATGTTCGAAGCACGAGGCCGCGATGACCCGGTATGTCATGGAGACTGCCAGGAAACTCGGTTTGCAGGCGAAGGCCGACAAGTACGGCAGCGTCGTGGTGAAGAAGCCCGCCAGCCCCGGGAAGGAGCGGGTGAAGAGCATTGCACTTCAGGGGCATCTCGACATGGTGTGCGAAAAGAACAAGGAAACCGTTCATGACTTTTCGAAAGACCCCATCGAGCTCGTCCGCAAGGGGAACATCATGATGGCCAACGGAACCACGCTCGGTGCTGACAATGGCATCGCGGTCGCAACGAACCTGGCGATCATGGAAGACCGATCGCTCCAGCATGGTCCGCTTGAATTTCTGTTCACGGTCGATGAGGAAACGGGGCTGACAGGGGCCGCCAACCTGGGCGCCGATTTTCTCGAGAGCACAACCCTGATGAACCTTGACTCGGAAGAGGAGGGGGCGCTCTACGTGGGTTGTTCCGGGGGCAAGGACACGATCGCAGCATGGAAGACGGCGTTCAACCCATCCCCGGCGGGCTGTATCGCGGCGGATCTGAAGGTCACCGGCTTGAAGGGGGGGCACTCGGGGCTGGAGATCGACAAGAACCGCGGAAACGCAATCAAGATCATCAACCGTGTCATCATCGAACTGGAGGCGCATGGCGCGCGCATCGCTGCCATCGAGGGGGGAAACAAGCACAATGCGATCCCCCGCGAGACGGAAGCTCTTCTTTTCATTCCGAAGAAGAAATGGGATGCGGCTGTCTCGACCGTCGCCGCCTGCAACGCGACGATCAGATCGGAGATGGCGAGCGTCGAACCCGACCTGATGATCGGGATCGCCCCGAAGAACGGTGTCAAAAAGGGAAAGGTCTTTGCGAAAGCTCTCCAGAAGAAACTCACCCGGACCGTCGCCGCCCTGCCGCACGGCGTGATCAAAATGAGCGCGGACATCCCTGGACTTGTTGAAACATCAACAAATGTTGCGGTCATCAGGTCGGATCGAAAGTCGGTGATGATCGCGACGAGCCAGAGAAGCTCCGTGGCATCGGAGATACTCGAGATATGCCAGACGGTAGCGGCAGTTCTGGAGCTGGGGGGGGCCTCCGTGACAAAGACCGACGGATATCCGGGATGGAAGCCAAACATGAGCTCCGAGATCCTCAGGGTCGCGAAGTCGACCTACCGACAGCTGTACGGCAAGGACCCCGAGGTGAAGGCCATCCACGCCGGGCTGGAGTGCGGCATCATCGGCGAAAAGTTCCCGCAGATGGATATGGTTTCCTTCGGACCGACACTGGAGGGGGTACATTCCCCCGACGAAAAGATCTACATTGACACCGTCGATAAGTACTGGAACTTCCTGCTCGGCATATTGAGAAACGCCAACTGAGAAGAAAGGCAGGATGCATGGCAGAGACGGCGGCCGGTTCCCCGGGACGGACATTCGATCCACGTCGGCGGGCCTACCGGTTCATGGTTCTCCTGTTTGTCAGTCTTCTGACCTTCGGCAGCTATTTCGCCTACGACAGTGTCGGCGCGATCGCCCCCATGCTTATCACCGCACTGGGGGTGGGGCGGGAATCGATAGGTCAGATGTACACGCTGTACAGCATTGCCGCGATCCTTTCGGTCTTCATCGGGGGCCTGCTCATCGACCGCATCGGTACGCGCCGGGCGAGCCTCCTGTTCTCCTGCCTTGTCACGGTCGGGGCCCTGATTGTCGCGGTTGCCCCGAATCTCTGGGTCCTGTATTTCGGCCGGTTCATTTTCGGGTGGGGCTCGGAGTCTCTCGTGGTCGCGCAGAGTTCCATCTTCGCGCGCTGGTTCAAAGGGAAGGAACTCGCCCTCTCCTTCGGCATCGGATTGACCATCAGCAGGCTCGGGACCCTCTTCAGCTTCAACACGGAGGCCCTGATCGCTGATTACTTCAAGGATTACCGGTACGCGCTCTGGGCCGCGGTCATCTTCTGCGTGGCCTCGCTCCTCTCGAACCTTGTCTACAACTTCATGGATAGACGCGGTGAACGGATCCTCGGTCTGAGGGAGGAGGGGGGGGGGGACAAGATCGTTCCTGGTGACATCAAGAGGTTCACGTCGTCCTACTGGTATGTCACCCTGCTGTGCGTGACCTTTTATTCGGCCATATTCCCGTTCACCGCCCTCTCCACAGATTTCTTCAACACCAAGTGGGGATTGCCGATGACGGCGGGGACCGAGGGGGGCTTCCTCTATCAAGTGTTCTACAACATCATTCACATGTTCACGACGGCGGGGGGGACGACGACAATCATCATCTTCGCCTCGATGGTGTTCGCCCCCGTCTTCGGACAGATCGCCGACAAATTCGGCCGCAGGGCGATGATGATGATCGCAGGATCGGTCCTCATGGTCCCCTCATTTCTTCTGATGGGATTCACCACGATTCCGCCCATGTTTCCGATGATCATGCTGGGGGGGGCGTTCGTGCTGGTCCCTGCAGCGATGTGGCCGTCGATACCGATGATCGTCGAGAAGAACCGGGTGGGGACCGCGTTCGGTTTGACGACCATGGTTCAGAACGTCGGTCTCGCGCTCTTTCCCTGGTTAAACGGCTACCTCCGTGACATCACGGACACATACGCGGCGAGCATGCTCATGTTCTCCTCGCTCGGCATCTTCGGACTGATCTTCGCCGTTCTGCTGAAGCGGGCGGATCGGCGGGCCGGCGGGGTTCTTGAGCGACCGTAGCGGACGCGCCGCTTTCCCGTCTCCACCGTGAGGGACTCATTCAGGCATGGAACACGACAAGAGAGTTTTGATTTTTGAGCCGATTCCGACGGACGCAGAGTTCATCGATCTGCAGATCCGGAAGTCGGGGATTCCCCAGACGCTCAAGCGCATCGCCACAAGAGACATGTTCGAAAAGACGGTGGCGGAGTTCGCGCCCGACCTCATCGTTGCTGATTATTCAATTCCGCGGTGCGATGTGCTGGCTCTGCTCCGCCACCACCGTGCGGAGAATCCGTCGGTCCGCTGGGTGATCGTTGCAGGCGCCGGCACGGAGGACCTCGCGGTGGAGTGTATGAAGGCGGGGGCGTCGGACTACCTGGCAAAGAAAAACATCACCCGCCTCGGGCCGATTGTCAAGGCGATATTCGACACCCCGGTTTCCGCTCCTGCACTCGACGTCGTCTCCCCCCCGCCCGCCGGCTCCCTTGAAGAGGAGGAGCCGCCCGACATGGCAGGCGATCTCTTCCGCCGGATCGTGGAGACCTCCCATGATCTCATCGCCGTCACAGACCTCGACGGCAAACGTCTCTACAACAGCCCGTCCTACCGGGATCTTCTCGAAGAGCCCGACACGCTGGAGGGAACGAGTTCATTCCTGGATGTGCACCCGGACGATCGGGACAAGGTAAAACGGACATTTCAGCAGACGGTGGCGACCGGCATCGGGAGCCGGCTGGAGTACCGGCTGATCGACCGGGAGGGAAATGTCCGTTATATCGAGTCCCAGGGGAGCGTCATCCTGGACAGCGAGGGACATGCCGAGAAGATCGTGATCTTCTCGCGCGACATCACCAGGCGCCGGGAAACCGGTGAAGTCATCCGGCTGATTCAGGAAGAGATCGCCCGTCTGCGGGGGGACGAATTCTTTTCCGGACTCGTTCGCGTCCTGGCGGCTGAGCTCGGGGTGAAGTACGCGCTGGTGTCCGAGTGCGTTGACCGACGCAGGGAACGCGTCCGCGCTCTGGCCTACTGGGCGGCGGGGGGATTCGCCCCGCTGTTCGAATACGATGTGAAGAACACGACGTGCGAACAGGTTCTGCAATCCGGACAGACGATGTATTTTTCGGCCAACGTTCAGGAGATGTTTCCTGACGAAGTCGCTCTCGGGGCGATGCATGCGTACGCATATCTTGGCACTCCTCTTCTGGATTCGACGGCCACGCCCATCGGACATCTTTTCATCATACACGATCAGGCTCTTCCGAATGATGAACAGGCTGCCGCGGTGCTGACCGTCACCGCGGCCCGCGCGTCGGCGGAACTGGAACACCGGCTCACCGTCCGGCGGCTCACGGACGGCCAGGCACAGTACCGGTCCTTGCTGGAGGAGATGGCGAACGGGGTGATTGTGACCGACATGGAGGACGTCATCACCTACGTCAATGGCCGAATGTCGGAGCTGACCGGTTACGAAGAGGGGGAGATGGTCGGCAAGCTGGCATCGACGCTCCTCGTTCCCGATGAGGAACGGAGGGATCTGTACGCCCGCAATGAAAGGCGGCGGCGCGGGATGTCCGAGAGCTACACGGCGACACTGAAACGCAAAGACAGCTCGCTGTTCGACGCGCGCCTGAGCGCCTCCCCCCACAGGAACCAGGCAGGAGAGGTGGTCGGGACCCTCGCGATCGTATCGCCGGCGGATCCGAAGGAGGCGCCGGTCGCCGCTCCGGCCGGGGGAGAGGAGACCGGACTGCTCGAGAAGGCTCAGGACGCTGTTTTTGTGTGCGACCTTGACGACACGATCCTGTTCTGGAATCCCGCCGCCGCCCTGTTGTACGGATGGTCAGCCGATGAGGCGCGCGGGAAGACATCGGCCGACCTCCTGCACACGGAGAACATTCACCGCCTCGGCGGAGCCGCCCATACCGCGCTGATCGAGGGATACTGGGCGGGAGAATTGCGGCAGAGGAAGAAAGACGGCGACACGGTTCTGGTGGACAGCCGATGGACGCTTGTCCGCGACGCCGGTGGCAGGCCCCGCTCGATGCTGATCATCTCCACCGACATCACGGGCTCGAAGGCGCTCGAGATCTACGAACTCCGCGCCCGCCGCATGGAGGGAATCGCAACGCTCGCGTCCGCCATCGCGGCGGACCTTGATGCGATGCTGACCCCGGTCATGCTCGCCGTCCCCGCTCTTTCACGAAAAGCAGATGATGACCCGTCGCGCCAGGCCCTGGCCCTGATCACCGGCAACGCGCAGCGAGGTCTGGAATTTGCCGACCAGATCGTCGCTCTCGCGGAGGTTGCGGGGGGGAGGCAGGGACTTCTCGACCCCGTCGATATTCTTGCAGGAGCGGTGAATGGATTGGCGGGCTCCCTTCCCGCCTCCATCACGCTGGAGTCGGCTCTCTCCCGCTCGCTCTGGCCGATCCCCGGGATCATGACGCAGATCCAGCAGGTGCTCGCCAACGTCTGCACGAACGCGCGTGAGGCGATGTCCGACGGCGGAGTCCTACGGCTGGCGGCGGAAAACCTGTTGCTGGACGCGCAGAGCGCCGCATCACAGCTCGAGGCACGTCCGGGGAGATACGTTCTGATCACCGTCGGCGACACCGGTCGCGGCATCCCGCAGGAGAACATTGACAAGGTGTTTGAGCCTTTCTTTACGACGAAGCCGGCGGGACGAACGACGGGGCTTGGCCTTTCTACGGCGGCGGCCATCGTGCGCAATCACAAAGGAATCATGAACATCTACAGCGAACCCGGGAAGGGGACGATCGTCAAGATCTATCTCCCCGCCGGCGAGCGGGACGAAGGGGAGAACGAGACAGACCTTCGCCTCGGTCACGGAGAGCGAATCCTCATCGTGCAGCAGCAAGCGTCGCTCCGGGATGTCCTTCGGAAGATTCTCGAGGTCCATGGCTATGAAGCTGTCGCCGTTGCTGATGGTGCCGAGGCCGTGGCATTCTACGGAAAGTATCAGGCTGAAATCGGGGCCGTCATCATCGATCTCGACATGCCCTACATGGACGGGTCCACCACCATCCGTCTCCTGCAGCGGACAAACCCGGCCGTGAAGATCATCACGACAGGAGGGACTTCAGGCGAGTCTATTGATTCCTCCTCGGCACTGCCAAAACCCTTTACCGCCGCCTCTCTTCTCAAGGAGCTCCACCGGGTCGTTTTGGTTTGACCCCCTGAAAATGGTGTGATATCGGCCCTCCGTGATCTCTTATGTGTCCCCCGTCAATATTCGCAAAATTTTGTTGATTCTCTCATCAAAATACCACTAATTAACGGGTATTGGCGGGTAGTTCAGAAGGCGCTGGTGGGCCTTTTTATTCATCCCAATTGAAATCAGGTTTCGTTCGGCTCATGGGGACAACGATTCACAAAATATATGTGCTCTCGCTGCTGGGGATATGCGCGCTGAGCACGATCGTTATCGGCCTTTACGGTTCGAACTATTACAGCACATCCCTTGAGGAGCGCCCTTTCCATCCGTTGTATGATACACTGAAGCCGACCGGCCTGGCGGGGCATGGATACGGGATCATAGGGACGGTTATGATCTCTTTCGGCGTGGTGATGTACTCGTCGCGCAAGCGCGTCCGGTCGCTGGGAAGTCTCGGAAAGCTCAAGCATTTTCTCGAATTCCACATATTTCTCTGCCTCCTCGGTCCGATCCTTGTTGTGTACCATACGACATTCAAGATCGGCGGGCTTGTTGCGGTCAGCCTCTGGAGCATGACGGCGGTGGTCCTGAGC
>Ga0315273_10002724_pt1 | contig 21014 bp, 23 predicted proteins | sample YL17G02_0_MG_FD_205753 | JGI IMG/M metagenome (GOLD analysis project Ga0315273, IMG submission 205753) | Sediment microbial communities from Yellowstone Lake, YNP, Wyoming, USA - YL17G02_0 | ecosystem: Environmental > Aquatic > Freshwater > Lake > Sediment | place: USA: Wyoming | collected... | reverse complement strand
GGGCCAGGGTAGGCGATCCGCCCGCTCGGGCGCGCTGGTAGCCTTGAAGCGTCGGGGCCGTTAGCTCAGCTGGTAGAGCAGGGGACTCTTAATCCCAAGGTCGGAGGTTCGATCCCTCCACGGCCCATCACGAGAAGTGCCGCCTCTAGCCCGCGGCGAACAGCGGCGCGCCGAGCAGGCTCACGTCAACGTCCACGCCGAGCCCGGGCCCGGTCGGCGTCTCACCCACTCCGTCCCGTGACCGCGGCCTGTGGCCGGCGATGTGCTCCACCGTCCAGTCGTTCATGAACGACACCGTGAAGAGGGCGCCGGGGGCGGTGCTGGCGGCGAGTTGGCTGATCGCCGCTGTCGTGACGTCGCCGCCCCACGTGTCCTCGATCGTCAGCCGCAGTCCCAGCTCCTGTGCGAGGTCGCGCACCAGCTTCGCCCGGGTCAGTCCGCCCACCTTGCTGATCTTCAGGTTGATCGCCTCCATCGCACCGGCCTCGTATGCGCGCAGGAGCGACTGGACGTCCGTGATCACCTCGTCGAGGATCATCGGCATGGCCGTGCGCCGCCGGACGATCAAGCACTCCTCGAGCGTCGGGCACGGCTGCTCGAGATAGACCCGCTCGAGCCCCTCCAGCAGCCGGACGGCGACGACGGCGTCCTGGAGCCGCCAGCCGCCGTTGGCATCGGCGATCACGATGTCGTCGTCGCCGGTCGCCTCGACCACGGCCCGCGTCCTGGCGGCGTCCTCGCGCGGATCGGCGCCGAGCTTGAGCTGGAACCGGTGGATCCCCTCCGCGCGGCGGGCCTCCACGTAGCGAACCATCTCGTCCACCGGCCCGAGCGGGACGGCGATGTAGAGCGGGTACGACACCTGCCGGATGCCGCCCAGCAACGCGGCGACGGGCAGCCCGGCCGACCGGCCGAGGATGTCCCAGCACGCGATGTCGACGGCGCTCTTCGCGTACCGGTGCCCGCGGAGCGCACCGTCCATCGCCTCGCCGACCAGCGCGACGTTGCACGGGTCGAGGCCGAGCAGGTGCGGCGCGAGCTCGGCGAGCGCCGCCCGGGCGCCGCCGCCGAAGGCCGGGAGGTAGGTCGAGCCGAGCGGGCAGACCTCGCCGAAACCCTCCAGCCCCGCGTCCGTGGTCAGCCGCACGACGGTGCTCGGCAGGCTGGTCACGGTGCGCCCGCCCGACATCACGTAGCTGCCGTGGACGTAGCTCAGGTCGTACCCGAAGACCTCGACGCGGACGATCGTCATCCGCCGACGAGCCCGAGTAGGACCGATTCCGTGGACACACGCCGAGCTTAGACGCCGCCGTGCCGGTGCGGCTCGGCGACCGCGCTCGCCGCGGTCGCCGAAACCCCTCGGCCGCGGGGCCAACACCTCGCTGGTCGGTCTCCGCGAGCGTCTGTGAGCCGCGCCCGCGCAGGTCGGGCGCGGCGACGGGCGGGACTACCAGCCCGGCGGCGCGATCACGTAGATGTGCACCGCGAGGGGCGCGAACGAGTCCGAGAACCCTCCGCCCCGCACCGGCACGGTGCGCCCCTCGCCGTAGACCCAGCCCACCGTCGTGCCGAGGCCGGGTAGGCCGAAGGTCGCCTTCGTCGTCTTCACCGAGGAGTTCACCGCGATCACGTAGCGCGCGCCGTCGAAGCTCCGCGCGCCCGCGTAGACGGGGCCCGCCGGCGCCTTCAGCGGCGCCTCCGGGCCGAGCAGCGCCGGCGCGAGCGCGGCGATGTCGCGGTTCGTGCGCGTGAGCTCGCGCGCGACCGCCGGCGACCAGTTGTCGGGGAAGTAGCCGATCCCGCGTGCGCCGCCGGCGATCGCGAGCCAGGTCTCGGCTCGAACGGTCTGCGGGGTCGGGTCGAGCTCGCCCCTCCCCGGGCACTGGTTCATCGGCGCGGCCTCGATCCACTGGAAGGTCGGCTTCCCGGCGGCGAGGGAGGTGAGCTCCCGCTGCGCCTGGAACACGGCCTGGTAGGCGCGCCGGCACCAGATCTGAAGCGGGTAGAGGTCGAAGCCGACGACGTCCACGGGCGCGACCAGCTTCGGGTACGAGGGATTCCCGCCGGGGAGCGGCGCGGCGGCGCTGAAGAAGTGGTTGGTGAGCGTGAGGAAGCTGACCCGCCGGCTCGAGGAGGAGGGCGGCAGGGGCGACAGCGGCGCCTTCCTCTCGTCGGCCTCGTCGGGCTGGTACCAGCCGATCAGGCCGCGGCCGTCGACACCGGCCGTGTGATCGGCGTCGAGCACCGAGTACGCGCGGCCGCCGAGCGCGGCGAGCTGCTCGGGGCCGCTCCCGCAACCGCCCATGAAGAGGTTGATCCCGGCGGCGATGCTCCCCGGGTAGGCCCAGGGGCACTCCTTCCAGACCATGCGGGGGAAGAAGGGCTGCCAGTCGAGAAAGAGCGCATTGCGCGTCGTCGTCGCGGTCGTCCAGGGTGCGATCGGCCCGGTGGTCAGGGTCCCGGTCGTCTCCGCGCGGGCCGAGCCGGTGCGCGCGATCACGCGGAAGCGGTAGGTCGTGCCCGGCTCCAGCCCGGCGAGCAGCGTCGTCCCGCTCCCGCCGACCGCCGTCTTCGTCCACACGCCGTAGTCGGCGGTGAGCCCGTAGGCGACGACCACCTTCGCAGTGCTGCTCGCCTGCCAGCCGATCGCGGCCGACGAGGAGCGCGCCTGGACCGAGGTGGTCGCCACCGTCAGGGCCGTTTGGCCGCCCCCGGACGCCGCCGGAGTCGCCGCGAGCGCGAGCAAGACCGCGACGGCTGCCATGGCTCTGACCATCGTCACCAGGTATACCGACCGCTGGTAAAGGACGCGGCGGTGACCCTGGCGTCCCTCCGCAGGGTCGGTTAGGCTCCCGCGGCGTGCGCAGGGGTGCGATCGTCCAGCTTCTCGTGCTCGGCCTTCTCGCGGCCGGGTTTGCGACCGCTGTCGCGCTCCTCTTCGACTGGCTGCCGGAGCCGGCCTCGCGCCAGGCGGGGCGCATCGACTTCCTCTACTGGCTCGCCACCGGGATCAGCATCTTCGTCTTCGCAGTCGTCACGGCGGTGATGATCTACTCGATCGTCCACTTCCGCGTGCGCCCGGGCGACGACACCGACGGTCCGCCGATCCACGGGAACACGAGGCTCGAGATCGCGTGGACGCTGATCCCGACCCTGCTCGTGATCGTGATCGGGGTGGCGAGCGCGATCGTCCTCTCACAGAACTCGAACGCCGGCTCGAACCCGCTGATCGTCAAGGTGACCGCGCAGCAGTTCTCCTGGCAGTTCGCGTACCCGCACAACGGGAACGTGCGCTCGGCCGTGTTGCGGCTGCCGCTCAACCGCACCGTGGAGCTCCAGATGGAGACGCGCGACGTGATCCACTCGTTCTGGGTGCCGGAGTTCGCGCAGAAGCAGGACGTGGTGCCGGGCCTCGTGACGACGCTCGTGATCACGCCGGACCGGATCGGCACGTATCCGGTGATCTGCACCGAGCTGTGCGGGCTCGGCCACGCCGTGATGCGCTCCGAGGCGATCGTGATGAGCGCCGCCGGCTTCGAGGCCTGGGTGAAGGGCAACGCCTCGGCGGTCTCGGGCGGCGGCGCGGCCGCCGGCAAAGCGGTGTTCGCGGCGCAGGGCTGCGGCGCCTGCCACACCTTCAAGCCCGCCGGCGCGACCGGCAAGGTCGGCCCCGGCCTGGACAGCCTCTTCAAGGACGCCCAGCTCGCCGGGCTCTCGGTGCCCGACTTCATCCGCCAGTCGATCGTCGACCCGAACGCCTACGTCTCGCCGGGCTTCCCGAAGAACGTGATGCCCGGGAACTTCGGCTCGTCGGTGCCGAAGAGCCAGCTCGACGCCCTGGTTAACTACCTGATCCCGCCGACCACGAAAGTTGTGAGCCCGTGACCACCGCGGCCCCGGCCGACCACCACACCACCGAGGCGCCCCGCCGCAACATCCTGCTGCGGCCCGGCTTCCTGCGGGCGGCGTGGATGTCGGTGCTCTTCTTCGGCATCGGCGCCGGGATCATGGTCGTCGTCCGCTACCTCGAGGGCTGGGAGCCGCTGTGGAAGGGCGACGTGATCACGACGGTCAGCCTGACGATGGTGCCGCTCGGCTTCCTCGCCGGGATCGGCGTCTTCGACTACTGGGTCTCGTACGCGATCGGCCGGCCCACCAAGCCGGACGACCACTCGAGCCACGGCGCCTACAGCTGGAAGGACTACTTCAAGGTCAACACCGACCACAAGGTGATCGGCGTCCAGTACCTGGGCACGAACCTGTTCTTCCTGCTCGCCGGCGGCCTGGTCGCCCTGATCATGCGCGCGGAGCTCGCCCGGCCGGGGATGCAGTACGTCGACCCGCAGACCTACAACGGGCTCTTCTCGGTGCACGCGGCCCTGCTGATCTTCCTCGTGATCGTGCCCGCCTTCGCCGGGCTCGCCAACTACGTCCTGCCGCTGATGATCGGCGCGCCGGACATGGCCTTCCCGCGCCTCAACGCGCTCTCGTTCTGGCTGCTGCCGATGGGCGGCACGATCATGCTCGCGAGCCTCGTCGTGCCGGGAGGGCCGTTCGCGACGGGCTGGACGGGCTACGCGCCGCTCGCCGTCCATCAGCCGCTCGGCCAGGTCTTCTTCAACATGGGCGTGCAGTGGGCGGGCGCCTCGTCGATCATGACCGCGCTCAACTTCCTGGTCACGATCATCACCATGCGCGCGCCGGGAATGACGTTCTGGCGCATGCCGCTGCTCGTCTGGGCGAACTTCACGACGTCGCTGCTCGTCGTGCTCGCGACGCCGTTCATCGCCGGCTCGCAGTTCTTCGTGATGTTCGACCGGGTGATGCACACGAACTTCTTCAACGTGTCGGAGGGCGGCTACACGCTCGCCTACCAGCACATCTTCTGGTTCTACTCACATCCCGCCGTCTACATCATGGTGTTACCGGGCTTCGGGATCATCTCGGAGGTGATCTCGATCCACTCGCGCAAGCCGGTGTTCGGCTACCGGCTGATGGCGATGTCGCTGCTCGCGATCCTCGTGCTCGGCTTCTCGGTCTGGGCGCACCACATGTTCGTCGCCGGAATGGCGCCGTGGCTGCGCGTGCCGATGATGGTGACGACGCTGCTGATCGCGGTGCCGACGGGGATCAAGGTGTTCAGCTGGTTAGCCACGATGTGGGAGGGCAAGCTCCACTTCACGACGCCGATGCTGTTCGTGCTCGGCTTCCTGTCGATGTTCCTGCTCGGCGGGCTCTCGGGGATCTACCTCGGCTCGGTGCCGATCGACATCCACGCCTCCGACACGTACTTCGTCGTGGCCCACATCCACTACGTCCTCTTCGGCGGCGCCCTGTTCACGATCTTCGCGGGCGTCTACCACTGGTTCCCGAAGATGACCGGGCGGATGTACAACGAGAAGCTCGGCAAGCTCCACTTCTGGCTCACGTTCATCGGCTTCAACTGCACCTTCCTGCCGATGCACCTGATCGGCCTGCAGGGAATGCCGCGCCGCGTCGCCGACTACGCGCCCGCGTTCGCAAACTGGAACATGTTCATCTCGATCTCGTCGTTCGCGCTCGGCGCCTCGACGATCGTGTTCCTCTACAACGTGGTCGTCAGCTGGCGCTTCGGCGAGCGCGCGCCGGGCAACCCCTGGAACGCGCTCACGATCGAGTGGCTCGTCTCCTCGCCCCCGCCGGTCTTCAACTTCGACGAGATCCCACAGGTCGTCGGCGGGCCGTACGAGTACGGCGTGCCGGGCGCGCGTCACGCGATCCTGGCGCCCGCGCGCGAGCCGGTCCCCGAGGAGGTGCCGGCGGGTTGATGGAAGCGCACGCCGCCCCCCACCACCACGGGCCTCCGGCCGCCCACGCGAGCTCGCGGGTCAACCGCGAGGTGCTCGGCATGTTCCTCTTCATCGCCTCCGAGGTGATGGTCTTCGGCGCGTTCTTCGCGATGTACTTCTTCGTCAGGGTGGTCAACTCGGTCGAGTGGCCGACCCCGCCGTTCCACCTGCCGGTGTACGTCGCGGGGATCAACACGCTGATCCTCGTCACCTCGAGCTTCACGATGCACTGGGCGCTGACCTCGATCAAGAAGGGCAACCGCGCCGGGATGCAGGCGGGCCTCGTGCTGACCGTCCTGATGGGCCTCACCTTCCTGCTCACGCAGCTGCTGGAGTACTCGCGCGTCGGCTTCGCGCCGAGCGACGGCGCCTTCGGCTCGGTCTTCTACGGCCTCACCGGGCTCCACGGCGCCCACGTGCTCGTCGGCCTCACGATCCTGACCTTCATGACCGTGCGCGCCTTCCGCGGCCACTTCTCGCCAGAGCACCACGACGGCGTCGAGATCGGCGGGATCTACTGGCACTTCGTCGATGTGATGTGGATCGTCGTCTACACCACGGTGTACATCCTCTAGTGGCTCGCCAACATCACTGGACGGGGCACTAGTGCGAAACCCGATCCGCAGCGAGGCTGAGGCCTTCCGGTTCCTGATCCTCACGATCGCGGCCTTCACCGCGATCGTGGTCGCGACCGCGCTCTGGGGCTGGGTCGCGGGCGTGCTCGTGTGGCTGCTCGCAACCGTCGCCATCGTCGTCTTCTACTTCCGTGAGCCGAGCGGCGAGCCGAGGGTGCGCGAGGCGCCGGCGCCGCACGATCCGGGGGAGTACCGCGTGGTCGTGCTCGCGAACGAGACGGTCGGAAGCGGCGAGCTGTTCGACGAGGTGTGCCGGATCTGCAAGGCGCGAGACGCCCGCGTGCTCGTCGTAGCCCCGGCGCTCCGCGACCGGACGCACACCTGGACCTCCGACGTCGACCCCGCGCGCGCCGACGCGCAGGCGCGGCTCGACGTGAGCCTCGCCAACCTCGCCGAGGCGGGGATCGCGGCGACGGGCGAGGTCGGCTCCGGGGACCCGCTCACGGCGCTCGACGACGCGCTGCGCACCTTCGGCCCCGACGAGGCGATCATCTCGACGCGGCCCGTCGGGCAGTCGAACTGGCTCGAGCGCGACGTCGTCGCCAAGGCGCGCGAGCGTTTCGACCTGCCGATCACGCATGTGATCGTCGAGGACGTGGCATGAGGCGGCTTGCGGCCGTAGGAGTGCTCGCCGCCGCGCTCGTCGCCGCCGGCTGCGGAACCGGCGGGATCGCGAGCAGCAACGCCGACCAGACGGCCGGCAAGAAGACCTTCATCCAAGCCTGCGGCGCCTGCCACGTGCTCCAGAACGCCGGCACGCAGGGCAAGCTCGGGCCCAACCTCGACGACGCCTTCGCGTCCGCCCGCAAGCAGGGCTTCGCGGAGAGCACGTTCCGGAACGTCGTGCTCGAGCAGATCCGGATCGCCGAGCCGCCGATGCCGAAGAACCTCGTCACCGGGCAGGATGCCCAGAACGTCGCCGCCTACGTGGCGGCCGTCGCGGGCAAGTAGCGCCGGCCGCTACCGCTTGGGCTGGAGCTGCTTGAGCCGCTGCTTGACGGCGGCCGCCGTCGGGTCGCCCGGCGCGAGCTTGATGAACTGCTTGTAGGCCGCGATCGCGACCGCCGTTGACCCGACCCCCTCCGCCGCCTGGGCGAGCTCGAGCTGGACGGACGGATCGTCGGGGCGGGCGCGCGCGAGCCGCTTGTAGGTGGCGATCGCATTCGCCGCCGCCGCCTGCGCCTTGGTGTACTGGTCCGACACGATCTGGCCCGCCTTGGCGCCGACGGCCTGGACGATCGGGTCGGTGCCGAGGGCCTGCCCCAGCTTGCTCGTCGAGGAGGGACCGAAGATCGAGCCGCCGGTGACCGGCTGGGCGCCCGCCTGGGCCACCTGGGCCGCCGTCCGCGCGATGTCGGACTGGCGCAGGTAGAGCCCGGCGAGCTCGGTCAGGGCGTCCGCGTCCTTCGGTTTCAGCTGCGTGTAGCGCGCGAGCACCGGGACCGCCTCGTCGATCCGGTCCGCCGTCTCGAGCGCGGTTGCGAGGTTACGGTAGGCCTGGGCGCTGTTTGGGTGCTGCGCGACCGCCTTTTGCGCCTTCGAGAGCGACGTGCCGCCGCCGCCGCCGCCGAAGAACGGGAAGTTGCCGCGAAAGAGATCGCCGATCCCGGTCGAGCCGGAGCCGACGCCGAAGGCGACGAAGCTGATCGTGAACACGACGGCGAGGGCCGCGAACATCCACTTCGCGTGCGTGCGCAGGCGGGGGAAGAAGAGGGTGTCGTTGACGTTTATCTGCTGGCCGCCACCGGGAGGCCGGCGAGCGCGCGACTTCGAGCGCTTGCTCCGTTGCTGCGCAGTTCTTGCCATCGGAAACCCCCTCTCTCGTAGCGCGCCTCGCCGTCGACGAGGGTCGTGAGCACGGACTGGGGCGAACCGCCGAAGACTACCGCCGCCGCGGCATCTTCCCACGGGACGTAGGGCGATGCGTCGAGGGCGACCACCGCGAGGTCTGCGCGCTTGCCCTGGACGAGCGAGCCGACCTCGTCGTCGAGGCCGAGCGCGCGGGCCGAGCCGAGCGTCGCCAGCTCGAGCGCCTCGGTCGCGGAGAGCGCGTCGGGGCGGCGCTCGCGGGCCCGGGCGGAGGACACCGCGGCCCGGAGCTCGTCGAACATGTCGAACGACGGCGCCGAGGCGGGGCTGTCGGTGCCGAGCCCCACGCGGAGGCCGGCGGCGCGGAGGTCGGTGAGGGGCGCGATCCCGCAGCCGAGCAGCGCGTTCGAGCGCGGGCAGTGCGCGACCGCGACGTCGTGCTCGGCGAGCAGCGCGATCTCCTCGGCGTCCACGGCGACGCAGTGCGCGGCCAAGAGCTGCGGGCCGAGCAGGCCGCGACCCGCGAGGTGGCGGATCCCGGTCGTGCCGACGGGCTCCTGGGAGATCAGCCCTGCCATCGGCCCCTCGCCGGTGGTCAGCCAGAGCGTCTCGGCCTCGCTCTCGGCGAGGTGCGTCATCACGGGCAGTCCGAGCTCGAAGCAGGCTGCGTACACCTCGGCCGAGGTCGTGTAGGGCGTGTGCGGGGAGACGCCGAGCCGGACACGGTCGGACAGCTCGGGCTCGATCCGGGCCCGGAGCTCCCCGAAGCGCTGCAGGGCGGCGGACGGGTCGCTCTTGAACACCTCGAGGTAGACGATCGCGCGCAGCCCGAGTTCGGCGCACGCGGCCGCCGCGGCGCCGGAGTAGCTCGCGTCGCCGACGGTCGTGATCCCCGAGGCGAGGCACTCGGCGGCGCCGAGCCTGGCGCTCGCGAGCATGTCGTCGTAGTCGAGCCGGCGCTTGCGCTCGACGTGGAGCGCGAGCCAGGAGGCGAACTCGAGCCCGTCGCCGAACCCCGCGTAGACCGCGTACTCGAGGTGCGAGTGCGCGTTCACGAAGCCGGGCACGATCGCCGCGCCGGGGTAGTGCTCGCCGGAGCCGAGCTCGTCGGCGGTGCCGACCGCGGCGATGCGGCCGTCCTCGATCACGACTGCGCCCCGCTCGATCGGCGGCCCCTCGACGGGGAGCACCCAGTCCGCCGAGATGACGGCGCTCATGACCCGCCGATGCTGGCCACTTCGGCCTGGCGGGCGGCGCGCCGGTCGGTGAACACGCAGAGCCAGATCGTGAGCTCGTAGAGGATGATCAGCGGGACCACCTCGATCGTGGTCGTGATCGGGTCGACGCCCGGCAGCAGCACCCCGATGATCGCGACGATGAAGTAGCCCAGCTTCCGGTTGTTGCGCAGCGTGCGCGTCGAGATGATCCCCATCCGCACGGCGGCCAGCACGAAGATCGGCAACTCGAACACGATCGCCATCGCGACCATCACCATCGTCGTGAACGAGTAGTAGTCGCGCGCCCGGAGCTGCACGTTGAAGAATTCGTGGTCGTAATTGGTGAGGAAGGCGACACTGGCGGGCAGCGCGACGAAGTAGCCGAACATCACGCCGCCGACGAGCAGGACCGTCGCGAAGAGCGTGTACCACGCCAGCCCGCGCGAGTGCTGATCTTCCATCGCGGGCACGAAGAAGGCCCAGATCTGCCAGAGGATCACCGGCATCGCGAGCAGGACGCCCGCGTAGACGCTCACCCACAGCGAGGTCATGAACGGCTCGGACACGCTCAGCGTGATGGGCTTGTCGATCCACGCGGGAAGCGGCGCGTTCAGCCAGTGCAGGATGTGGTTGTGGAACACGAAGGCGACGATGACGCCCACGAGCACGGCGCCGAGCATGATGAAGAGGCGGTGGCGCAGCTCGTCCAGATGCTCGACGAGCGTCGCCTCCTCGCCGTGGCCGAGGCGCCGCGGGACCGGCCGCATTGGACTACGGGACGGAGTCGTGGTCGCGCGGCACGGCGGCGGTCACCGTCGGCTCGGCCGGCTGCACGGGCATGGGCGCGGCGGGCAGCTCGTCCGGCTCGTCGGCGTGGCTCTTGCCGCCGATCGAGTCCTTGAACTCCCGCATCCCCGACCCGAGCGAGCGCCCGATCTCCGGCAGCCGCTTCGCCCCGAAGAGCAGCAGCGCGAGCAGCAGGAGGCCTGCGATCTCGAGAGGACCTACATTCGGCATGTCTGTGATGGTAGCGGGTTTTTTCGGACCGCTAGACTGGGAACCTCTCGGCGGGGGCTCGTCCCGCACCTCTCGAGGACAAGGAATCGCACGAATGGCACTGCTCGAGCTGAGGAATCTGCACGTCGCGCTGGAGGACGGCACCGAGATCGTCAAGGGCGTCGACCTGAAGGTCGCACAGGGCGAGATCCACGCTGTGATGGGGCCGAACGGGTCGGGCAAGTCGACGCTCTCCTACGCGATCATGGGCCACCCCGCCTACCAGATCACCGAGGGCTCCCTGCTGCTCGACGGCGAGGACCTCACGGAGCTCGGCGCGGACGAGCGCGCGCAGCGCGGCCTCTTCCTCGCCTTCCAGTACCCCCAGGCGATTCCGGGCGTCACGGTCACGAGCTTCCTGCGCAGCGCGATCAACGCGACCCGCAAGGCGCGCGCGGGCGGCCAGGACGACCCGATCCCGATCCCGGAGTTCCGCACCGAGCTGCTCGCCCAGATGGACAAGCTCAAGGTCAGCCGTGAGCTCGCGTCGCGCTACCTGAACGACGGCTTCTCGGGCGGCGAGAAGAAGCGCGTCGAGATCCTGCAGATGGCGATGCTGAAGCCGCGCATCGCGGTGCTCGACGAGACCGACTCCGGCCTCGACATCGACGCGCTGAAGGTCGTCGCGGGCGGCGTCAAGGACCTGGTCGGCCCCGACCTCGGCGCGCTCGTGATCACGCACTACCAGCGGATCCTGGAATACATCAAGCCCGACTTCGTTCACGTGTTCGTGGACGGACGCATCGTCGAGGAGGGCGGCCCCGAGCTCGCGCTCAGGCTCGAGGCGGAAGGCTACGAGGCGTTCACGCCCGAGCCCGTCGGTGGAGAGACCTAGATGTCGACGCACGAGAGCGACGTCGTCAAGGACATCCGCAGCGACTACAAGTTCGGCTTCTCGAACCCCGACGAGGCGGCGAACTACTTCTTCAAGTCGGGCCGCGGCCTCTCGCACGAGCTCGTCGAGGCGATCGCCGAGCACAAGAGCGAGCCCGACTGGATGCGCAAGTTCCGGCACAAGGCGCTCGACTACTTCCTCGCCCGGCCGCTCCCGGCCTGGGGCGGGAACGTCGCCGAGATCGACTTCGACAGCATCTTCTACTACATCAAGCCGACCGAGAAGCAGGTCGACAAGTGGGAGGACCTCCCCGCCGACATCCTCGACACCTGGGAGAAGCTGGGGATCCCGGAGGCGGAGAAGAAGTACCTCGCCGGCGTCGGCGCCCAGTACGAGTCGGAGGTCGTCTACCACAAGCTGCAGGAGAGCCTCGAGCAGCAGGGCGTGCTCTTCCTCGACATGGACTCGGGGCTGCGCGAGCACGAGGAGATCGTCAAGCAGTACTTCGGGACCGTGATCCCGGCGAACGACAACAAGTTCGCGGCGCTGAACTCCGCCGTCTGGTCGGGGGGCTCGTTCATCTACGTGCCGCCGGGCGTCAAGATCGAGCTGCCGCTCCAGGCCTACTTCCGCATCAACGCGGAGAACATGGGCCAGTTCGAGCGCACGATGATCATCGTCGACGAGGGCGCCTACGTGCACTACGTCGAGGGCTGCACCGCGCCGATCTACTCCTCCGACTCGCTGCACTCGGCGGTCGTGGAGATCATCGTCAAGCGCAATGCGCGCTGCCGCTACACGACGATTCAGAACTGGTCGAACAACGTCTACAACCTCGTCACCAAGCGCGCCGTCGCCTACGAGCAGGCGACGATGGAGTGGGTGGACGGCAACCTCGGCTCGAAGCTGACGATGAAGTACCCGGCGATCTGGCTGGTGGGCGACGGCGCCCACGGCGAGGTGCTCTCGATCGCCTTCGCCGGCAAGGGCCAGCATCAGGACGCGGGCGGCAAGTGCGTCCACGTCGCGCCGAACACCTCGTCGGTGATCACCTCGAAGTCGATCTCGAAGAGCGGCGGGCGCGCCGGCTACCGCGGCCTGATCGAGGTGGCGAAGGGCGCGCACGGCTCGAAGTCGAAGGTCGTCTGCGACGCGCTGATCCTCGACGAGGACTCGCGCTCCGACACCTACCCGACGATCCGCATCGACGAGTCGGACGTGGACATCGGCCACGAGGCGACCGTCTCGAAGATCGGCGAGGAGCAGCTCTTCTACCTGATGAGCCGCGGCGTCTCCGAGTCGGAGGCCAGCGCGCTGATCGTCTCGGGCTTCGTCGAGCCGATCACGAAGGAGCTGCCGCTCGAGTACGCCGTCGAGATGAACCGGCTGATCCAGCTGCAGATGGAAGGGTCCGTCGGTTGATCGTCGAGCGCACCGACTTCGTCTCGGTGCCGGTCACGGATCTCGAGCGCTCGACCAGGTTCTACGGCGAGACGCTCGGCCTTTCGCGCGTGGGCGCCGACGGCACGTGGCCGGAGTTCCAGCTCGGTGAGAACGTCAGCCTGTACCTGGTCGACCCGAGGAACATGGGCCGCGAGTTCACGGCGCCGAACTCGGGCTCGATCGCGCTACGCGTTCCCGACGTCGAGGCGGCGCGTGGCGAGCTGGAGGGCAAAGGCGTCGTCTTCGCCGGCGATACGTTCGACTCGGGCGTCTGCCACATGGCGTTCTTCCAGGATCCCGATGGGAACGCCCTGATGCTGCACCGGCGATACGCGCCGAATGAATAGGCAGCAGGCGCTCGAGCGCTACCGGTCGCTGCCGGTTCCCGACACCACGCAGGAGCCCTGGATGTTCACCGATCTGAAGGGCTTCGATCCCGACTCTTTCGGCCATGCCCAGGGGTCTGACCCCTTTCCACAGCCGGCTGCTGCGGACTCGACCATTCTGGACATCGCCGTTGCCGGCGTCGCGCGCGTGTCGGAGGGCGGGATCGAGATCGAGCGCGCGCCCGAGGGCGTCCGCTTCGAGCCGCTCGGCGAGCACGAGCTGCTCGGCACGCTCGTCGGCGCCGACGACAAGTTCAGCGCGCACAACCTGGCCTCGTGGAAGCACGGCCTGCTCGTCGTCGTCCCGAAGGGGCTCGTGCTCGAGCAGCCGCTCTACGTGAAGGTCGAGAACACCGTCGAGGGGGGCTCGCTCTTCTGGCGGCTGCTCGTGATCTGCGAGGAGGGCGCGAGGGCGACCGTGATCGAGGAGTACGCCTCGGCCGCGCCCGACCTCTCGTCGTACTCGAACGCCGCGGTCGAGCTCTTCGTCGGCCCGGGCGCGAAGCTCGAGTACGTCTCGATCCAGAGCCTCTCGCGCGAGACGTGGCACTTCGCCGCGCACCACGCGCGCGTCGAGCGCGACGCCGAGCTCGACTGGGTCGCCGGCGGCTTCGGCTCGAAGAAGGGCAAGGTGCGGATCCAGAACGACCTCGCCGGCCCGGGCGCGACCTCGCGCGTGACCGGCGCCTACTTCTCCGACGGCGAGCAGCACCTCGACTACGACACCTTCCAGGAGCACATCGCGCCCTCCACCACGTCCGACTTCGCCTTCAAGGGCGCGCTGCGCGACGAGGCGACCGCGGTGTGGCGCGGGATGATCCGCGTCGAGCCCGACGCGCAGAAGACGAACGCCTACCAGGAGAACCGCAACCTGATGCTCTCGCCCACCGCGCACGCGGACTCGATCCCCGGGCTCGAGATCCTCGCCAACGACGTGCGCTGCACCCACGGCTCGACGACGGGCCAGGTCGACCGCGAGCAGCTCTTCTACCTGATGACGCGCGGCCTCACCCGGGCCGACGCCGAGCGGCTGATCGTGCGCGGCTTCTTCCAGGACGTGCTCGACCGGATCGAGCTCGAGCCGGTGCGCCTCGCGCTCGGCGAGGCGCTCGAGGCCCGCATCCCGCAGGGCTAAAGGCGCCGGGTACCATAGGCCGCATGGCCGTGACGACCGCCAAGCTGCTCGACGCGCGCCTGCTGCGCGCGGACTTCCCCGTGTTCGAGCACCCCGTGCACGGGAAGCCGCTCGCCTACCTCGACTCGGCCTCCTCGACGCAGAAGCCGCGGCAGGTGCTCGACGAGCTGCGGACGTTCTACGAGACCTCCTACGCGAACGTGCACCGGGGCGTCTACGACCTCGCGGAGCGTGCGACCGCCGCCTTCGAGGGCGCGCGCGAGAAGGTGCGCGCCTACGTGAACGCGCCCTCCGCGCGCGAGGTGATCTTCACGCGCTCGACCACCGAGGCGCTGAACCTGGTCGCCTACGCCTGGGGGCTCGAGAACCTCGGCCCCGGCGACGTGGTCGTGATCACCGAGCTCGAGCACCACGCCAACTTCGTCCCGTGGCAGTTCGTCGCCGAGCGGACGGGCGCCGCGTTCCGCCACATCCCGATCGACGACCTCGGCGAGCTGCAGCTGGACGCGCTCGACGGGATCGCGGCCTCGGGCCGGGTCAAGGTCGTCGCCAACAACCTCGTCTCCAACACGCTCGGCACGATCAACCCGGTCGAGAAGCTGGCCGTCTGGGCGCACGAGCAGGGCGCGATCATGGTCGTCGATGCCGCGCAGGCGGCACCGCACCGGGCCGTGGACGTGCAGGCGCTCGGCTGCGACTTCCTCGCCTTCTCGTCGCACAAGCTCTGCGGGCCCACCGGCGTCGGCGCGCTCTGGGGCCGGGCCGAGCTGCTCGAGGCGATGAGCCCGTTCAACTTCGGCGGCGAGATGATCCGCTCGGTCTCGCTCGAGAAGACGACCTGGAACGAGCTGCCGTACAAGTTCGAGGCGGGGACGCCGGCGATCGCCGAGGCGGTCGGCTTCGGCGCCGCGCTCGACTACGTCTGCGCGATCGGGCTGGACGCGATCGCGGCGCACGAGCACGAGCTCGTCGCCTACGCGATGGAGCGGCTGGCCGAGGTGCCGGGGCTCAAGGTCTTCGGCCCGCCCGCCGACCGCCGCACGGGCATCGTTTCGTTCGACCTCGAGGGGATCCACCCGCACGACGTCGCGCAGGTGCTCGACTTCGAGGGGATCGCCGTGCGCGCCGGCCACCACTGCACCCAGCCGCTGATGACCCGCCTCGGCGTCGTCGCCACGACGCGCGCGAGCTTCTACCTGTACTCGCTCCCCGAGGAGATCGACCGCCTGATCGACGGCCTGCACAAGGTGCGGAAGGTGCTCGGATGAACGAGTTCGACCAGATGTACCGAGAGGTGATTCTCGATCACTACAAGAACCCGCGGGGCCACGGGGCGCTCGAGGACGCGGACGCGCACGCCGAGGGCCAGAACCCGCTCTGCGGCGACGAGGTCTCGATCTACGTCGCCTTCGCCGCCGACGGCGAGACGATCGAGGAGGTCAAGTTCTCGGGGCGCGGCTGCGCGATCAGCCAGGCGGCGACCTCGATGCTGACCGAGCTGGTGAAGGGCAAGAAGGCGGCCGAGGTGGCTGCGCTGCCCAAGGAGGCGCTGCTCGACGAGATCGGCATCCCGCTCAGCCCGGTGCGGCTCAAGTGCGCGATCCTCGGGCTCGGCACGCTCAAGGTGGCGCTGCACAAGGCGAAGGGGACGCCGCTGCCCGAGGAGTGGGCCGGCTTCGCGAACGAGCTGGAGCTCAAGTAGCCGTGGCCGAGGTCGTGGTCTGCCGGGCGGACGAGCTGCCCCCCGGAGCGGTGAAGGTCGTGCACGCCGGCTCGGTCGACGTGGGCGTCTACAACTGCGGCGGGGCGCTCTACGCGATCGAGGACCGCTGCTCGCACGACGACGGCCCGCTCTGCGAGGGCGAGTGGGAGCCGGAGGAGTGCGTCGCGATCTGCCCGCGGCACGGCGCGCGCTTCGACGTCCGCACCGGGCAGGCGCTCACCCTTCCCGCCTACATCCCGGTCGACACGTTTCCCGTCCGCGTCGTGGACGGCGTCGTCAAGGTCGACGTCTGATGTTGGACGACAGGGTTCTGGCGGTCCTTGCGCGCCTGGAGGCCGAGGACGCGGCCGAGCGCGCGGCCGGCGTCTCCCAGGAGCTGCGGGCCCGCCAGGTCGCGCCGACCACGGGACGGTTCCTCTTCTCGCTCGTCGCGCCGCAGGCCGGCTGCGAGGTGCTCGAGCTCGGCGGCTCCCGCGGCTACTCCTCGATCTGGCTCGCGGCTGCGGCGCGCATCCTCGGCGGGCGCGTCCTCTCGGTCGAGCGCGACCCGGCAAAGGCCGAGGCCTGGCGCGCGAACGTCGCAGCAGCCGGGCTGGAGGAGTGGGCGGAGCTCGTCGAGGGCGACGCGCTCGAGACGCTCGCGGGGCTCGACGACACCTTCGACGTGGTCTTCGTCGACGCGGAGAAGGAGGACTACGAGCGCCTCTTCGCGCTCGCCCGCGCGCGACTCGAGCCGGGCGGGCTCGTCGTCGCCGACAACGTGCTCTCGCACGTGGACGCGCTCGGCCCGTATTCGGCGGCGCGTCAGGCCGATGGCGACCTGGTGAGCGTGACCGTGCCGCTCGACCGCGGCCTCGAATTATCGGTTCTCCTCCGCTAGCTCCGCTACAGTTCCCGCAACGCGGAAAGGAGGTGGTCCGGCTTGACAGACTCATGTACGGGCAGCGGAGGTCCTAGTCGGTAGGGGCGTGTCCCCGAGACCACAGGGAACCGCCTAGCCAGCGTGGGGGACATCGCGCAAGGCGCCGCCGGAGAGAGCTGCCGGCTGGAAGCGCCCCTACTACTCCAAGGCTAGTGACCGAGGACGAGGGCCGGGAAACCGGCCCTCGTCCCATTTCTCGGCCGATCGCTAGGCCGCGATGGGCGTTCGCTGCGCCTCGGCGACGAGCAGCGCGAGGTGCGCGACGAGACGGGCGCGCAGCTCGGGATCGACGAGCTGCCCGGCCGCGCCGAACTGCTCGTCCGCCTTGGCGACGGGGAGCTCCTCGCCCACCACGCGGGCGCCGACGACGCCGAGCACCCTGCGCAGGTCGGCCTGCGCCCACATTGCGCCGTACGAGCCGGTGCTCGCGCCCGTGAGGGCGATCGGCTTGTTGCGGAGCGCGCTGTCGGGGAACGGCCGCGAGGCCCAGTCCAGAGCGTTCTTGAGCTGGCCGGGGATCGAGCCGTTGTACTCGGGCGTCGCGATCAGCACCGCGTCGGCGGCGGCGAGCCGCGCGCGCAGGTCCACCACGGCGGCCGGCGCCGGAGCAATGTCGGCGTCGTAGGGCGGCAGCACCGCGAGCCCGTCGTACAGCTCGAGCACGGCGCCCGCTGGCACGAGCTCCACCGCGGCGCGGAGGAGCTGCGTGTTGTAGGAGTCGCGCCGGAGGCTGCCGGAGAGGGCGAGGATCCGCATCGTTACTGCTCCAGGACGAGCTCGAGCTCGGCCGTGAGGGTGACGTCGTTGCCGACGGCGAAGCCCCCGCCGGCGAGCGGCGCGTTCCAGTCGAGGCCGAACTCGGTGCGGTCGATGGTCGTCTCGAGGGTGAGGCCGATCCGCTCGCCGCCGTACGGGTCGGTGACCGGCCCGGCGATCGTGCCGCGCACCTCGACCTGCATCGTCACGCCCTTGACGGTCAGCTCGGCCGGGGCGACAAGGGCGTCCCCGTCGCGGCGGATGCTGCTGGACTCGAAGCGCAGCTCCGGGTAGCGCTCGACGTCGAAGAAGTCGGGCGAGGCGAGGTGGCCGGTCAGGTTCTCGTCCTGGACCCGGACGCTCCCGGCCTTGACGACGCCGGTCAGCTTCGGCTCCTCGCCGCCGGCGAGGGTCGCCTCGAACTCGGTGAATTCGCCGCGGAAGGTGGCGACGACCATGTGCTTGACGGCGAAGCCGACGGACGAGTGCACCGCGTCGGACTTCCAGGTGCCGGCCGGGATCAGCTGCTGCGTCTGCTCTGCTACGGACATTGCGGGACCTCCTGAGGGGTCGTCGAGAAACTCTGGACAATCCCTAGAACGATTGATCCCGCAACTTATTCCACGCGCGTCAGGCCACGCGGCGGAGCTGCTCGTCCAGCGGCACCAGCTCGAGCCCGAAGAGTGCCGCGGCGTCGTCGCCCGAGACGACGTTGTCGCCCGCCTGGAGCATGCGGAGCTGGTCGCGCGTGACCGGCGGGTTCGGCAGCAGCTCGAACAGCGCCGCCTGCGGCCGCATCACGGAAAGCGGCACGTGGACGCTCGGCCGCCGCACGCCGGCCGCCCGTTTCAGCCGCGGCCAGAGCTCGTTCCAGGTCACCACCTCGGGCCCGCCGAGGTCGAGCGTCCGGCCCGCGGCCTCGGGCCGCTCGAGCGACTCCGCGACCGCCCGGGCGACATCGTCCACCCAGACCGGCTGGATCCGCTGCATGCCGTCGCCGACGATCGGCGTGACGGGCGCGAGGCGTGCGATGCGCAGGAAGCCGGGCAGCGCGCCGCCGTGGCCGAACACGAAGCTTGGTCGCAGGACGGTGAACTCGAGCCCCGAGCCGCGCACGGCGCGCTCCATCGCCCGCTTCGCCTCGTAGTAGGGGATCCCGCTCGCCCGCGCGTCGTCCACCCCGATTGCGCTCATCAGGAAGAGGCGCCGGACGCCCGCCTCGCGGGCCGCGTCGACGAGGTCGCGCGTCCCCTGCGCCATCACGCGCTCGAAGTCGGCCTCGCGCCCCGTGATGATCGAGACGAGGTGGACGACCGCCTCGCACCCCTCCGCCGCGGCGCGCAGGCTCGCCGGGTCGCTCACGTCGCCGGTGGCGAGCTCGACCTCCCAGTTCGCGAGCGAGCCGGCCCGCTTGGGCGAGTGCACGAGCGCCCGCACGTCAGCGCCGCGCGCGCGCAGCTCGTGCACGACGCGCGTGCCGACGAACCCGGTGGCTCCCGTGACGAGGATCACGACGCGAAGTTCTGCCAGTAGCGGCTCGGCGTCGGGCCCTTCTGGCCCTGGTACTTGGAGCCGAGCCCGCCGCTGCCGTAGGGCCGCTCCGCGGGCTCGGTCAGCTGCACGAACGAGAGCTGCCCGATCTTCATCCCGTAGTAGATCGTGATCGGCAGGTTGGCGACGTTCGACAGCTCCAACGTGACATGGCCGTCCCAGCCGGGGTCGATGAAGCCGGCGGTCGAGTGGATCAGGAGCCCGAGCCTGCCTAATGACGACTTCCCTTCGAGCCTGGCGACGAGGTCGTCGGGCAGCCGCACCCGCTCGAGCGTCGAGCCGAGCACGAACTCGCCCGGGTGGAGGATGAACGGCGTCTCCGCTTCGATCTCGACGAGCTCGGTCAGCCCCTCCTGCTCCTCCTTGACATCGATGAACGGGTAGAGCGAGTTGCGGAAGACGCGGAAGTAGCGGTCGACCCGCACGTCGACGCTCGAGGGCTGCAGCAGCGACTCCTCGTAGGGGTCGATCCCGATGTGGCCCTCGGCGAGGAGGCGGCGGATAGTGCGGTCGGAGAGGACCATGCGGCGATCTTAGTCTTGCAGCTGCCGGTAGGCTCGGACCCTTGGAGCGCAAGTGGTGGACCCTGATCGTCGTCTGCACGGGCATCTTCATGCTCCTGCTCGACGTCACCGTCGTGAACGTCGCGCTGCCGGACATCCAGCGCGATCTCGACGCGTCGTTCTCGCAGCTGCAGTGGGTGATCGACGCCTACGCGCTCTCGCTCGCGGCGCTGACGCTGACCGCCGGCTCGCTCGCCGATCTGCGCGGGCGCAAGCGGGTGTTCGCCATGGGCGTGATCGTGTTCACCGTCGGCTCGCTGCTCTGCGGCGTCGCGCCGAGCGCAAACTTCCTCATCCTCGCGCGCGGGCTGCAGGGGGTCGGCGGCGCGACGATGTTCGCGACCTCGCTCGCGCTGCTCGCCCACGAGTTCCACGGGCGCGAGCGCGGCACTGCGTTCGGGATCTGGGGCGCGACGACCGGCGGCGCGGTCGCGATCGGCCCGCTCGTCGGCGGCCTGATCACCGAGACGCTCGGCTGGCGCTGGATCTTCCTCGTCAACGTGCCGATCGGAGCCGCCGCGCTCGCGATCACGCTGCTGCGCGTGGCCGAGTCGCGCGATCCCGAGCACGGCGGCGTCGACGTGCCCGGCGTGGTCACGTTCACGGGCGGGCTCTTCCTGCTCGTGTTCGGGCTCGTGCGCGGCAACAACGAGGGCTGGGGGAGCACGATGATCGTGGGGGTGCTCACCGGCTCGGCGGCGCTGCTGCTCGCCTTCCTCGTCATCGAGCTGCGCAGCAAGCGGCCGATGCTCGACCTGCGGCTCTTCCGCCGTCCGGCGTTCGTCGGCGCCCAGGTGGCGGCGTTCACGCTCTCGGCGTCCGCGTTCTCGATGTTTCTCTACTTCACTCTGTACCTCCAGAACGTGCTCGGCTACTCGCCCCTCCAGGCCGGGCTGCGGTTCCTGCCGATCACGCTGCTCTCGTTCATCGTCGCCCCGATCGCGGGCAAGCTCTCCGCGCACACGCAGGTGCGCCTGCTGATCGGCGGCGGGCTCGCCGTGATCACGGTGGCGATGCTGGCGATGCATGGGCTCACCGCGTCGTCGGGCTGGACGGCGCTCCTGCCCGGGTTCCTCCTCCTCGGCGCCGGTGTCGGCCTCGTCAACCCCCCGCTCGCCTCCGCGGCGGTCGGGGTCGTGCCTCCTCGGAGCACCG